>Ga0102915_1000014_pt1 | contig 52075 bp, 40 predicted proteins | sample Colrivmet1561A02_FD_78199 | JGI IMG/M metagenome (GOLD analysis project Ga0102915, IMG submission 78199) | Estuarine microbial communities from the Columbia River estuary - metaG 1561A-02 | ecosystem: Environmental > Aquatic > Marine > Intertidal zone > Estuary | place: USA: Columbia River...
ATCAAGATCGAAGACTAAGCGTCTTCACCCCGTCCCCATGCCCAGCCAAGCCACCCTGCGCTCCAAACTCCTCGATCAGCCGCTCTTCGCGGATAAGATCTGGAAGCTTTCGCCGGAGCCGTGGCCGCTCTCCGAAGCCCAAGTCAAAGACCTCAAGCGCATTGGGGCTGCCTGCCTGAGCTACCATCGGGCGCTGGAACGGCTCTACGTCCGTTCTTTTACGGATAAGAAAATCCTCCGGAATCGTGAGGTTCACGCCAAGTGGGTCTCGGAATACCTCGATCGCTATAAGCCCCAAGGGCTGATTGAACACGGCCGCCACCGCTCGGTCAAAGGACAGTGTCCCGTGGTGCTGCGGCCCGATCTGCTCATCACCGACGAGGGCTTCACGATGACGGAGTTAGATAGTGTCCCCGGCGGGGTCGGTCTCACCGCCTACTTGAACGAGGTCTACTCCGAGGACTGCTCTACTTTAGTTGGCTCGACGACCATGCCGGAACGTTTCTTCGCCGCCCTGGGTCGACTGACTCCATCGAACCGCTTCCCACTCGTGGCCATCGTGGTCAGCGAAGAAGCCGCGACCTACCGTCCTGAATTCCTTTGGCTGGGCGAAAAGCTCCGCTCGCTTGGCCATGACGTTCACGTGGTCGACCCGGGACAACTCATGCAGATGGGTTCCGAGACCTATATTCCCGTCGACGGTGCGCCGCGGAAGGTTGACCTAATCTATCGTTTCTTTGAGCTCTTCGACCTCGCCAACGTCAAGGGGGCCGACGGGATTTTCAATGGCGTCGAGGCTGGCCAAGTGGCGCTGACCCCACCGATGAAAGCTTACCAGGAAGAGAAGCTTGGGCTCGCCTTACTCCATCACCCGATGCTTTCAGAGTTCTGGAAGGAGAACCTCCCCGAAGACCACCATGAGGCCTTGTTCCGCATTGTGCCGAAGACGTGGATCATGGAGAAGACCGACTTACCGCCGACTGCCGTGCTCCACGCCCCGCTCGTCAACGGACGGCCAATTCGAGATTGGACCGAATTAGCTGAGGCCTCCCAGCGGGAACGTAACCTCATCATCAAGGCGAGCGGCTTCCATGAAACCGCTTGGGGGGCCCGCAGCGTGACCCTCGGTAGCGACGTCTCCCGCGAGGAGTGGCTCGAGGCTATCGAGCGCGCCCTCGACCCAGAGAACGACACCTTCCACGTGATGCAGGAATACCATAAGCCTTCCCGCCTAAGCCACCCGGTTTACGCGGAGGATGGCTCGGTCGTCCCGGCCGATGGCCGCGTGCGTCTTTGCCCTTACTACTTCGTCGATGGGGATACCGTGGAGCTTTCGGGGGTACTTTCGACGTTCTGCCCGGCCGACAAGAAGATCATCCACGGGATGAAAGACGCCGCCTTACTGCCCTGCAAACTGGTCAGCTCCACGGCCTAATATCCCTCGGGTGGCCGAGGTTGCCTTGCCTCCGGCAGGGAATCCGCCAACTTCGAGGCCATGAAGCGACTGCTTACCCTCCTTTTGCTCGGCTGCCTTTGGCTAACCCCGCTCGCCGACGCCGCGTCCCACACTAAGGTCGACCTCGTCAACCTGACGCCTGATATCCGTCCCGGCCAAAAGGCTTTGGTCGCGGTGCGCTTTGTTTGCGACGATCACTTTCATATCTACTGGAAGAATCCGGGCGATGCCGGCCAAAACCCGACGATCGAATGGCAAGACGCCGCCGGGACGACCTCAGGTCCCCTGCTCTACCCCGGCCCCAAGATGCTCGACCAAAAGGGCATCTACAATTTCGTCCATGAATACGAAACGTTGTTGCTCCTTGAATTAACCATCCCCGCCACCGCCACGGGCGAACTCAACTTAAAGGCAAAGGTTGAATGGCTCGAATGCGACGACAAGGGCTGCTACCCGTTCGACAAGGAGGTCTCCTTGAAACTCAAGGTCGGTCCTGGTAATGCCGCCGTTAAGCACGACCCCAAGCTATACGGTGACCTACGTCCCATCGTCCGCGCCAGTTACACCGTCAAGGCCGACACGCTGACAGTGACCCCGCCGGCGGAGGCCAAGTTGGTTCTCTCCAAGGTATGGTTCCCGGAACGCGGCGTCCTTTCCCCCGAAGGCGTGTTTAAGCAGAAGCAGGACGCGACCACGAAATCCTTTAGCCTTAAGGACGCTACTGAGAAGCTGGAAACGGGCCCCGTCGTCTTCGCCGCCCAAGACACCAGTGGCACTTGGCACCGCGTGGAAGCTCTCCCCGCCGCTGGCAGCACGACCCCTGCTCCCGCCAATACCACTAAGGAAATGCCCAAGGGTAACTCCGCCTGGCTCCCATGGTCGCCAGAGGCCGAAGCCAAGGCTCTAGCGGCCGGCCAGACGGTCTATATCGATTTCACCGCCGAATGGTGCGCAACCTGTCAGATTAACAAACGTGTCTACAAGCATGATGTCGTCGCCGCCGCTTTCGCCGATAAGGGCGTGGTTCTCATGAAGGCGGACTGGACAAAAAAGGATGCGGTCATCGCGGCCGAACTCACCAAGTACGGCCGCAGCGGCGTGCCGTGTAATGTCTTCCTCAAGCAAGGTGCCCCGACGGCCTTACTGTCTGAAGTAATCTCCGACGACGAAGTGCTCGCAGCCCTCGGTGCGATTAGCGCAGGCAAAGAATATCGGGCCGCCAATGAGTCCCATGGTTACGTGGTGTGGCTTCTGCTGGCCTTCGGTGGCGGCGCCCTGCTTAACCTCATGCCCTGCGTCTTCCCAGTCATCGGCCTTAAGGTCTTGGGGTTTGCCCGCGAAGCCGGCGCTGACCGTGGGGTCGTTATCCGCAATGGCCTGCTTTACTCGCTCGGAGTCGTGCTGAGCTTCCTTGCTTTGGCGGGCGTTATCCTCGCCCTCAAGGCAGGCGGTAACTCCGTCGGCTGGGGCTTCCAGATGCAATCCCCGGGCTTCGTGCTTGGTACTTGCGTACTGATGGTGACGCTCGGCTTGAGCCTGGCGGGGGTCTTCGAAATCGGAACGGGGTTGGCGGGGACCGCCGCCGGCGCTGAGCCGCAAGGCGGTGCTTCGGGGGCTTTCTTCTCGGGCGTACTCGCCACCGCCGTCGCCACACCCTGCACTGCGCCTGGTCTCGGGGCGGCGCTGGGCTTCGCCCTCGATAAGGACCGTGCGTCCGGCGAGACCTTGCTCTTCTTCGTCGTGATCGGCCTAGGTATGGCCATCCCCTATCTCCTGCTCTCCATCTTCCCCAAGTTGACCAACCTGCTCCCTCGTCCCGGCGAATGGATGGAGACGCTCAAACAAGCGATGGCTTTCCCGCTCTTTGCCTACGCGCTCTATTTACTCTGGGTCCTTAACTCACAAGTCGAAGATCGCGGCTGGGTGCGCGACGCCTCGCTCGGCCTCGCCGTGTTAGCCACCGCCTGCTGGATTTGGGGTCGCTGGGGTGCCCCGCATCGCACCGATCGTGAACGTCTAATCGGGAAGACGTCGGCGGTTCTGCTGTATGTTCTCACCCTCGCCCACCTTTACTGGTACCTGCCATAAGCTTTAGTGGCACCAAGGTTATGGCATAAAAAAGGCCCGCCGATTGGCGGGCCTTTTTGTTCATGGGAAGTAACTCAGAGAGCGGTCACGGGCGCAGGGGAAGGCGCATTGCCGGAAGCAGGAGCGGTCACGGTCGCAGGCTTAACGGCGCCCGAAGAAATCGGACCAGAGTAATTCGCGTCGACAACGATAGCCTTACGATCCTTCGCCGCGGACTGGCGGCCCGCGGCGCTCTTGTCGGCCTGTTGGGAACCGAGCGCAAGGACTTCGGTGGAGCTTTGATTGGCGCCCGACTTCACGAGGTAATCGCGGACGCTCTGAGCACGCTTGTCGGAGAGGCCGAGGTTGTATTCTTCGGTGCCGAAATGGTCGGTGTAGCCAGCGATAATAACCTTAGTCGCATTCACGCGACCAGCGATACCGTCGAGCTTGGCGCGCTCCTTGGCGTCCACCGTGTAACGGTCGAAGTCGAAGTAGATAGTCGTCAGGATAGCTTCCGGGGGGATGTTGCCATTACGGATGGCGTCAGCCATGGCGCTGAAACCTGGCGGGCGGGTGTCGAGGCCAGTGGAATTACCGCCACCTGCATTCGCATTGAAGTCGGAAGGCATGCGGGAAGGACCGCAACCCACGAGGAGGCCGGCGGCGACAAGGAGAAGGGAGAGACGCTTCATGGTTAAGAGGGATAAAAGGTGCGTTTTCTGGGGTCGGCAAGCCTTGACTAGGTCAGTAACGGCGAACCTTGGGGTCGACCTTCAAGGACCAGGCATCGATACCCCCCTGGACATTGGAGACCTGGGCGTAACCTTTAGCCCTTAAAAACTGGGTGACCCGGAGGCTGCGGCCACCGTGATGGCAGTGAATGAGGATAGGTACTCCCTGGGGAATTTCTGCTAAACGTTCTGGCACCAAGGCCATCGGAATGAGCTTGGCACAGGCAATGGAACAGGTGGCGTGCTCGGAGGCTTCGCGCACATCGATGAGTAAAGGTGGCTGGGCGGAGGCGAGCAGGCGCGCGGCCTCCTCGATGGACACTTCTAAGGGATGTTCGGACATGGCGGTGGGCGTTGGCTGGCAGGCGGTGGGTTGATAGAAAGATTTTTCGAGCGAAAGAATCGTCGGTTGGTGGCCGCAGGCCGGACAAGCGGAGTCCGCGGCCAAGTGTACCACGCGCGCGGTGCCAGCATCGACGTCGACCAAATGCAACCGGGACTGCGTCCGACGGACCAGTAAAACAGCGATGACCTCCGATGCCATCCAGGAGCCCACCACCCCGCAGGTCGCACCCCAGACGCCTGCTTCGGCGCAGGTTGGCACCGAAGCAGCGGCGGGCATGACAGGATAGACACAACGATAGCAACCCTGCTTCGGCAGAAAGACACCGACCTGACCCTCGCTCCGGATCACGCTACCATGGATGAGTGGCTTGGCAGCTAAGACGCAGGCATCCGCCGCCAAGAATCGGGTGGCGAAATTATCGGTACCATCGACGACCAAGTCGTAGCGCGCCACGAGCTCGGTGGCGTTCGCGACGGTCAGGCCCTCGGGGTGCAGGGCAATCTTCAGCCCAGGGTTTATTTCCGATAAAGCTTCCGCCGCAGAAATCGTCTTCGGCAGGCCCAAGGTGTCGAAGCCATGCAGGACTTGGCGATGGAGATTACTCAGTTCTACTTGGTCCGGATCGGCGATGCCAAGCAGACCAACCCCGGCAGCCGCTAAATAGAGTGCGGCAGGCGAGCCTAACCCACCGGCCCCGAGGACCAAGACTTTGGCGGATTTCAGCCGGAGCTGCCCGGCCTCACCGACCCCGGGTAGACGGATCTGCCGAGAGTAAAGCTCCCGTTCATGCGACCCTAGACGTTCATCCGACGACATGCCCCTATGCAGTGCAAGCCCTGCCCCCTGTCAAACCCCAGCCACCGCAAAGCAGGGATTGAAAATAACCCCCGCCTTCCACAGCGTCCACGCCGTGTCCTCCGTTTTCCTCGGCATCGACTATGGTTCCAAGCGCGTCGGGCTCAGCCACGGCGATGAGCTCGGCTTTGCCTTTCCCTTACCTGCTGCCACCGCCCCTGAAGCGGAGGAGCGCTTTAACCAAATCGGCCGGGAAATCGCCCGGCTCAAAGTCACCCAGCTCGTTTTGGGCTACCCGTTATCGTTGGAAGGCGAAAAGACCAAACGCTGCCTCGAGGTCGATGCCTTCGCCGTGGAACTGACCAAACGTTTCGGCCTGCCGATCGAGCTGGTCGACGAAGGCCTAACGAGTCAGGCCGCCGACGCCCTCTCTGGCCAGCGCAAGCCTCGCTCGTCCCAAGAGCGCCAAGATCAAGCGAAGTCAGGCGAACGGGATTCCCGCGCCGCCGCGGTCTTACTCCAAGACTTCCTCAATAGCCGCGGCTTTAGCGCCTGAGCACCCATGGCCAAAAGTAAACTCGTCAAGCCCCCCAAGACCGACCTCACCCCCGAGCGGTTCTTAGTCCGGGTCGCCTTCGACGGCACCGATTACAAAGGTTGGCAAATCCAGGATACCGGTCGCACCGTCCAAGGTGAATTAGAGGGCCGCCTTTCCCGTATCTTCAAAAAGCCTATCACCATCCATGGCAGTGGCCGCACCGATGGTGGCGTCCACAGTGTGGGACAATGTTTTCATTTCGATGCCTTTTGGCCGCACGCGACTAAGCGCCTCATGCATGCGATCAATACCGGCGAACAGTATGGCCTGCTGATCACGCACATTCACCGCGTGGCCGCTGATTTCCACTGCCGTAGTTCGGCTATCGGCAAGCGCTACCGCTATGAAATCCACCTCGGCTTCCCGCCGCCGTGGGAAGCCCGTTATTGCCTTGGGTTGAATTGGGATACCCTTGATGTGAAAGCGATGCGCAAGGGTGCCAAGCTGCTCTTGGGTCGCCACGACTTCCGGGCCTACGGTGCTACCCATCGCCAAGGCATGGAGAACGAATACCCCGTCAAAGACCTCTGGCGGCTCGACGTTCGGCAAAAAGGCCGACGCATCACCATCACCACGGAAGCCAGCGGTTACTTATACAAAATGGTGCGTCGGTTAGTCGGCGGACTCCTTCGCGTGGGCGAGGGCAAGATGCCGCCGGAGCGGTTGTTATCGTATCGCGATGAGAAGGTCATCACCGCCGAAATCCCCACCGCCCCGCCCCGGGGCCTCTTCATGGACAAGGTCCTCTACGACCCCGCTGATCTCCGCCCGAAGAAATAACCTTAAGCCGAGATTAAGGCCTCGAAAATATAGTCTCTTTTTACCTGCAACTCACTGGCTTGGGCGGGTTTCTATAGGAAACAAAAGCTCTCATGAAGACACAACTCATCCTTAGCCTGCTCAGCACCTGCGTCAGCCTGACTGCCGCTGAAACGCCGCCGCCAGCCGCTTCCAAGCCGGCTGCGCCGAACACGCCAGGCATCCCGGATGTCATGGCCCTTTTCGATAAGCGGGCGCTGGTAAAACCGATCACGGAAATGGAAGGCACCCTTACCGACGGCTCTAAGTCGATTGTCTATAAGATCGTGGTCCGTTCCCTGCCGCCTGACCACGAAATGGGTCCGTGGGCTCCGGCGACGCTCAAGGATAAAGGCGGCTACTGGGAAGACACCGTTGATAAGAAGATGTACCGTATCGATGCCGAGTACCTGAAAATCTTAAACAAACGTGGTTGGGATATGTTCGATGCTGACGGTACGGTACACCGGACGAAGGATCGGACGGAGTTCGATAAGGTGGCTCGTCAGGAGTTGGGCGGCTGGACCTATGAACAAGCTAAAGAAAAGGGCGTGGTGAACTCGATTATCGAACTCAAGCCACTTGAACAGATTGTTACAATTTTCATCCCGAAGAATCCGAAGGCGACTGCCAAGGTCACTCCGCTGCGCCAAGCCAAGTTCTCCCCCCGCTCGGGCCTCGGGCTCAGCACAAACGGCATCCGCTTCTTTCCGCCCGAACCAGTCGATCGCATCACGGCCTTTCATAACATCGCCCCGATGGACCCCCAAGGTGGCCACACTGGCTTTGGCCACGAATACCACTATCACCGCGCGCCTTCGGTAATGAATGAAGATAAGTCCGGCAAGATTGTCGGCTTCGCCCTCGATGGCTTCGCTATTCGCGGTCCCACTGAAACCGACGGCAGCAAGCCCAAGAATCTTGATACGATTAACGGCCATGAGCACGACGGCCTACCTTATCACTACCACGTCAGCGATAAGTGGCCCTTCGTGGTGGGCGGCTTCAAGGGCCCGCTCGGCACGGCCGGCCTCGGCGATCTCGACATCTGCGACGCGACGAAGACCTCCAACGGCCCTGGTGGCGGTGGCGAAGGCAAAGGTGGCAAGAGCGGCGGCGCCAAGAAAGGCCCTCCGGGCGGCGGCAAAGGTGGCCCTCCGGCCGGCAAATAATTCGCGATGCGCCTACTCCTCCTAGTTTGTCTCTGCCTGATCAGCACCCCGGGGATCTTTGCCCAAAAAACCAACGGCCCGACCAACGTCCTGGTGCTCATGGCCGACGACCTAGGCTGGAACGGCGTCAGTTATCATAACCCCAAGATGACGACACCGGCTTTGGCCAAGTTGGCCAAGGAAGGCGTGCAGCTCGAACGTTTCTACGGCTATCCGGTCTGCAGCCCCGCACGCTCGGCCCTACTCTCGGGCATGATGCCCCGGCGGTTTGGCGTGACGGGCGTCGTCGGCCCTGGCCAACAGGGCATCCCCAAGGGAACGGCCACGCTGGCTTCCACCCTTCAAAAAGCAGGTTATACGACCTCGCTCATCGGCAAGTGGCACCTGGGAACCAACCCAGGTCCGCTCGGCTATGGTTTCGACCACTTCTATGGCTTCACCGGCGCCGAGGTCGATTACTTCAAGCACACTAACCAACGCGGCCAGTCGGATTGGTGGCGGGATAACAAGCCGGTCGAAGAAGAAGGCTATACGACGACGCTCTTTGCGGATGAAGCCATCAAACAACTGAAGCAGCGTGACCCGAAGAAGCCCTTCTACCTACAGGTCGCCTTTAACGCTCCGCACGCCACCCTAGCGGCGCCGAAGGAGCTCACCGACAAGCACAAATCTGACGGCCTGTATAACGCCGTGGTCGATGGCCTCGATCAAGGCATTGGCCGAATCTTGGCGGCGCTCGACGAACAAGGCCTGCGGGAAAATACGTTAGTCATCTTTTTCTCGGACAATGGGGCCTCTCGCCGAATGAGCGCCAATACTCCCTTGAAAAATGGTAAAGACACGGTGTTCGAAGGCGGTATCCGCACGCCTGCCATCGTCCGCTGGCCTGGCAAAGCCGCCGTCAGCGCAGTGAGTCAACAGCCCATCGCCGTGCACGACCTTTTCCCGACCATCTTTGCAGCGCTCACCCTGCCCCTCCCGGGCGAACTCAAACTGGATGGCTCTAATCAGTGGCCTGCCTTGTCGACTGGGAAGACAGTCCCTCGACCAGCCTTCCTCATCGCCATGCAAGATATCGCTTTCATCGACGGCGACTGGAAGATCATCGAGACCAGCGATGGACAGCGCTCCCTTTTTAACCTCGCGAAAGACATCGGCGAAGAAAAAGACCTCGCGTCCGAACAAGGCGAAGTCCTGAAGGCCCTCGGTACTAAGCTCGACGAACTGAAGAAAGGCCTACCCGTAGCATCGGCAGGACGCGGGGTCGGCCCAGCCGGCAAAGGACCTGGCGCCGCTGGCGCTGGCAAAGGCCCGGCGGGTAAAGGTAAAGGTGTGCAAAAATAAGGTCTTAATCTTTCCCTAAGGGTAATTCTGTTAAACTGACTCCATGGCCGCTCGCTTATCTAGACTCACCCTCGCCTGCCTCTGCACCGGCGTCCTCTTTGCCGCCGGACCCGTGGACAGTAAAGGCCCAGAGCCCAAGGGTAAGAGCGGCAAAGGCGGTAAAGGGGCCGACGGTTCTAAGAGCGCTATCGATCTCGTAGCGGCTGCGAAGCCGACGAATAATCCAACCCCGACTTTCACACTGGCTAGCCCGGTCGTCAAAGATGGGGCGGCGCTGCCGTCCGAATTCACGGGCGACGGCGCGGGTGCTAGTCCTCCCTTGGCTTGGTCTAACGTGCCCAAAGGCACGGTCTCACTTGCGCTCGTCATGCACCACCTCGACCCCGAGGGTAAGACTAAGATTTACTGGCTGATGACCGACATCGACCCGAAGACAACGAACGCGGGGAAGAATGCGACCGACTTCGGGAAAATGGGTCTAAGCACCGTCCATAATCGCGTCGAATATGCCTCGCCTCACTCCAAGGGCCCCGGCCTCAAGAAATACGTGCTCACGCTCTTCGCCTTATCCGCCAAGCTCAACCTAGCGGACGCCACCCAGCCAGTTACTGTCGAGGCCTTATTGCCTGCGATGAAAGGCAAGATCCTCGGCGCGGCAGACTTAAACGTCACGTATACCCGACCTGCGGGCACTCCCAGTGAAGAAGAGAAACGCCCAGCTCGCAAGGGCCCGGCACCAGCCGCTAAGGGCGAATAAGCCTCGGTTGCGAATTGCTTGCGGGTCCGCCCGCACCTAGACCCGACCCGTGTCCTTTGCCCGTTCACTCTTTCTAGCGGTCTTCCTCCTGCTCACGGCATCGTTGCAGGCGCACCCCGAGTGGAAAGAGGCTTACTGCATCGGCGTCATCGACGATGAGTACGTCTTTGATTTTAAGGTCAAGTTTGACGTGCCATCGTACTACGTCGGCAAGCACCCCAAAGAGGCGACGATTAAGGAACTCGACGCCTTAATGTATGAACCCGGCCGCCTCGCCGCCGCCGCTGCCCAAGCGCCTAAGGATTTCCTCCGCGGAACGCGCGTCTATGCCGATGGCGTCGTGGTCCCGCTCGAGCTGGTGGGCTTCCCCACGGCCGCCGAGGTCCAGACTCTCTCCAAGCAACAAGGCGAGGCCGATCGCTACCCCGTGATCATGACGGCGCGGCTGCGTGCGAAGATTCCGCGCGAGACGGGCATTGTCGAAGTCGTCTACCCCGAGGCCCTTGGGTCGGTCATCACCAACCTTCGACGCGGGATGGACTCACAGGTCCTGATGACCGTCGCCCCAGGCGAAAAGGGGCTCTTCAAAATTGGTGAAGTCCACTTCACCTTGAGTGGCTTCCTCCGCGAGGGCTTCGAGCATGTCATCCCCGATGGCTGGGATCACTGCCTCTTCATGCTGGCGATGATGTTGGCCGCAGCCTCGGTCGGCGAAGCGCTCCGTCGTTCACTTGTCTTTACCCTAGGCCACGCCATCACGCTCACGCTTGTCATTACGGGCACAATCCCCCCCGTCGGTAATTGGATCGAACCCATCATCGCGGCCACCATTGCCCTTGGTGGCTTCCTGGCTTATCGACAGAAGCCTGCGCAGACCGCGTTCGTCGTCGTGCCCTTAGTCTTTGGGCTCATCCATGGGCTAGGTTTCGCTGCCGCCGCGGCCGACAAACTACAGGGCATCGGGCCAGCGGATCTCGCCAAGCTCTTACTGGGCTTCAACGTGGGCGTCGAAGCAGCACAGGCCGCTATTATTCTCACCACCGCTGGAATCCTTTACGCACTCTCCAAGGCGCGGCTCGAGACCTCCGCCCTGCGCCGGATACTCGGGCTGCTCATCGCCATCGCCGGGACGGCCATCATGGTCGCCCGCATCTGGTCGCAGACTAAGGGCGCTTAGTTACCGACTCGGCCAACCGGGCGCTTGGCTTCATCCATACGCTTCCGCTCCGCTTCTGCAAAGGCCTTCAGTTCGGCCACGACTTGGGGCTGCGCCGCACTGACGTCATTGCGCTCACCTTCATCGGCTTCGAGGTCATAGAGCGCCCACTCCACCTTGCCTTGATTATACTTCGCTGGCTTACCGTCGACAGCGGCGGGGACGAGGTTCTCGTAACTACGATAGGTGTGGGGGAGATGTAGCTTCCATTTGCCGACGCGCACGGCCTCGAGCTTGTCGCCGTAGTAGTAGGCAAAGTTCTCGCGAGCTTTGGCCGAAGTGCCCTTAGCAGCCGCGAGGAAAGATTGGCCGTCGATGGGAAGGACTGGCTTGGTGGCTCCACAGGCTTCGACCAACGTGGGGAGGACATCGAGATTGCCGGCCAAGGCTGAGGTCACCTTGCCCGCCGGCACTACCCCTGGCCAGCGAATGATGAAAGGGACGCGTACGCCGCCTTCCCAAGTGGTGCCCTTGCCTTCACGAAACGGACCGGCGGACCCGGCATGCCGTCCGAAGTTCAACCACGGACCATTATCGCTGGTGAAGATAACGAGGGTTTCTTTTTCCACACCGGTCTCGCGGAGCGTATCCATGATATTACCGACCTGCGCATCAATGTCGGCCATCGTGTCAGCGTAAGGGGACGCTCCCTTACCTTTGAACTCCTTCGACGCGCCAAGGGGCGTGTGCGGCATCGAGGTCGCCAAGTAGAGAAAGAACGGCCGACCCTTGCCGGCATTCTGCCGAATAAAACGTACCGCGCGAAACCCTTGCACCGAGGTCAAGGCGTCCATGTCGGCAAAGTCCTTCACTGTCCCGAAAGGGACCCCATCCGTCAACCGCGGTAGCGGCGGGTAATTCTTGGTCACGTCCCCAGGCACGTAGCCCAACGGCCACATGTCATTGGAGTAGGGGATCACGAGCGACTCGTCGAAGCCATGAGCGGGCGGGAGAAACTTTGGATTGTCCCCTAAGTGCCACTTACCCACGACACCCGTATGGTAGCCAGCTTTGCGCAAAAGAGTGCCCAGCGATTCCTCCGACGTACTGAGTCCCAGTTTAGAATTCGGCGGCAGGGCCGTCCCGCCCAAGCCCAGACGATTCGGATAGCAGCCCGAGAGTAACGCCACCCGGGAGGAGGTGCAGACGGCCTGCGTGGCGTAGAAGCTCGTGAAGCGCGTGCCTTCCTTTGCCAGTCGATCAAGGTTGGGGGTGACGTTCAACTTCGAGCCATAGCAAGCCGGGTCGGCCCAGCCCATGTCGTCGGCCATGATGAGCACGACGTTGGGTTGGGCGCCGAAGAGAGATGCGCACAGGAACAGGCACAAGGTTGGGGTTAACCTCATGCACGTTGTCTAAAGGCTACTGGGCCTTTGCCAAGCACCCTTTCGACTCGGCGCCTAAATCTGCAGACCGAGCTCTTTGCAGACCTGCGGGTACTTGCGAGCCTTGGCCTTAAACTCGTCGACCGAAAAGTCGGCTACGATGAAGTCGCCGTAACGTAAAGAGGGGCACTTAGCCTGACTGGTCAGCGCCACGAGCTGGCGCATCTGGTGCATGTCAGCGACCACGTCACGGACGTCGAGTTGAACACCCTGAGTGGCAAAGAATTCCAAGGCTTCCGTGCACCATGGGCACCCGGGCTTGACGTAAAGAATCGGCAATGGCTGTGGCATAGCCCCAAGCAACCCGAGCCAGCACTCGATGGCAAGCCCCCCTTCCATTTCCCGCCAAGGCGTTGACACCCCGCCGACCGAACGACAAAAAACACCCCCCTTCCCATGGAAACTATCCACGGCGCCCCCAGCTTCACCCTTCGGACTGCCCAGGTCGAGTTGGCCATCACGCAGACCGCTGGACACCTCGGTCCGGTGACTTTCCACCTGCCCGGCCTCCAGGCGTCTCCGTACTCGCTCTCGCCTTGGCAACCACACGAGATCGACCAGTCCCTGCCTAACCTGCTGACTTACCTGCGGGGAGATTTCATGTGCCTGCCGTTTGGTGGGCAAGAGAAAGGTCCGCCCCACGGTGACACCGCCAATGCTAAATGGGATTTTCAGAATCAAACAAACCATTCGCTAGTGCTGCGCCAAAAAGGGACCGACACCGGTGCGACCGTGACCAAAACGATGTCACTGGTGGACGGCCACCATGCCATCTACGCCGAGCACGTCATTGCCCAACTCGAAGGTCGTTGGAATTACGGCAACCATCCGATTCTTAATCTCTCGTCCGTTCCCGCCGGTACCGCGCGCATTGCGACTAGCCCGTTCCGCTTCGGCTCAGTCTACCACGCTGAATTCTCCAATCCGGCCGCCGGCGAATCCGGTATCCTTAAACCCAACTCCCGCTTCACTGACCTCCGCAGCGTGACCTGCAAGGACGGCAGCACCACGGACCTCACCCGCTACCCGGCTCGGGCTGGCAACGACGACCTCATCATGCTCGTCAATGCCCCCGCCACTGAAGCCCAACCCTTCGCGTGGACGGCGGTGACTTTCCCGGAAGGCTATGTTTGGTATCAGCTCAAGAACGTCGCTGACTTCCCCAGCACCCTGTTCTGGCTCTCCAACGGGGGTCGCCCTGGTCACCCCTGGGAAAAGCGCCACCTCGGCCGGCTAGGACTCGAGGAAGTCTGCTCTCACTTCTGCGATGGCGTCGACATCGCCCGCGAAGACCGTTTGGCCACCGACGGCGTCCCCACTTCCCGCGAGTTCCGCAAGGATCAGCCCGTCCGCCTCCCGCTTATCCAGGCCGCGGCTGCGGTCGGCCCCGGCTTCGGCCAGGTCCAGTCCATCACCCCCGCCGGGCCTGAGTCCGTGCGGATTTTGGGCGAAAATGGTCAAGCCGTGACTGTCCCGCTTAATTGGCACTATTTGAAGCGCTGAAACCTCCAGCGACTAATACTTGTCCACCCCCACGGACTCCCCTAAATCTCACTCCCCAACCTTTCCCCCACCCTCATGTCTAAAGCTCCTCAGACCACTCATGACCTGACCACGAAGAAGGCCAAAGTTGCCTCCCTCGTCGAAAAGGAACTCGCCCGCACGGGCGGGCTGCTCCGCCTGGCTCCATGCTGGGTGCCGCGCTCCTTCCTGCAGCCCGGTAAGCGCCTCAAGCTGCACCCGGATGACCTTTACGCCTTCGGCCTGAGCCGCGGCGGTATTGACGAACGCTGGTTCGCTTCCACCACCGAAGCCGCCAACGACAACCGCACGCCCGACGAAGGTCTGTCTTACGTCGTTATTGGCGACACGCGCTTTACCCTCAAGCAGGCTGTCGCCGAGTGCGGCTCTGCGCTCATCGGTTCCGCCATTTGGAAGAAGTATCAGAAGTGGCCCGTCTACTCCAAGTTCTTCGACAACATGGGTCCGATCCCGCACCACATGCACCAGAACGCCAAGCAGGCCAAACTACTCGGCCTCGAAGGCAAGCCAGAGTCCTATTACTTCCCGCCGCAGCATAACAACGTCGGTAACAACTTCCCTTATACGTTCATGGGCTTCGAGCCTGGCACGACCAAGGCGCAGGTCCGCGAGTGCATTGCCAACTGGCACAAGGGCGACAACAAGATCCTCGCCCTCTCCAAGGCCTACAAGCTCGAGCCCGGCACTGGCTGGCTCATCGACCCGTGCATCCTGCACGCTCCCGGTTCCCTTTGCACCTACGAACCCCAGTGGGGCTCGGACGTGTTCGGTATGTATCAGAACCTCGTCGAAGGCCGCGAAGTACCGTGGGCTTTACTCGTCAAGGACATGCCCAAGTCCAAGCATCAAGACGTCGACTTCATCGTGGACCAGCTCGACTGGGACAAGAACGTCGACCCTAACTTCAAGGACAACCACTACCTCGAGCCTGTCGTTTCGGTCCAGGGCAAGGGCTACGTGGACAAGTGGATTGTCTACGGCAAGGTCGACAAGTTCCAGTATTTCACCGCTAAGGAACTGACCGTCGAGCCGGGTGCCGAGTGCACCATCACCGACAACGGTGCCTACGGCCTGATCTGCGTCCAGGGTTCGGGCACGATCAACGGCGAGGTCCTCAACAGCCCGAAGCTCATCCGCTTCCACGAGCTCACCGAAGACGAATACTTCTGCACCGAAGCCGGCGCCAAGAAGGGCGTCACCTTCCGCAACACTTCCACCACCGAACCGCTGGTCTGCCTGCGTTACTTCGGCCCGGAAGTGAACCCGGCCGCCCCCGCCATGGGCGCTTACAAGAAGGCCAAGCAGAAGTAAGCCTCACACCCCCTACCCCAACCCCCCAAGACTATGAAACTGCATAACGCCATGTGGCCCGGCCTCGTCGGCAAGGAGCCCAACACCGATCATCCCCCGATCGCCCTCGACCAGATGCTCGACATGACGGTCGCTGCGAACGTCGACGGTCACAAGTTCGACGGTGTCGACCTCTTCCTGTTCCACCCGCACACCGACCCGGACATCTCTTCCGATGCGCTCAAGGCGATGGCGGACAAGATCGCCGGCAAGGGCCTCAATGTCGGCTCCCTCGTGGCGCCGGTCTGGGGTGGCACCGTGGGCGATTCCGCCATGGGCACCGATGAGCAGCAGCAGAAATTCCTCCTCGCGATCGAGAAGGCCTGCCGCATCGCGCAGCAGTTGAACCAGCATGGCGTTCGCAAGTACGGCCTGATCCGCGTGGACTCCGCCGAATTCGGCGTGGCCAAGTGGCGCGAAAACCCGACGGCCAACACGGCTCGCATCGTCGATACCTTCAAGAAGGCTGCTAAGATTGCGGCCGACCACGGCGAGCGTATCGCCGCAGAAGGCGAAATCTGCTGGGCCGGTATGCACTCGTGGAAGGCGATGCTCGATACCCTCGAAGGCGTGGGCATGCCCAAGCACTTCGGCTTCCAGGCCGACCTCGCACACACTTACCTCTACCTGATGGGCTACAACGAGCCTGAGGCCGCCCTCCTCCAGGAAGGCTACACCCAGGAACAGTTCTGGCCCGCCTACCGCGAGATGGTCAGCAAGCTCCGTCCTTGGACCTATGACTTCCACGTCGCCCAGAACGACGGCACCGTGCACGGCACGGGCTCCCACGAGAAGACCGGTCGTCACTGCCAAGCTGACGACGCGAACGGTAAGCTCGACATCGCTGCTTGCTCCAAGGTCTGGCTCGAAGGCGCCACCGATCGCGGCATGCACCATATCTGCTGGGATGGTTGCATGTTCCCGAACGCCATCCTCGAGAACCCCAAGACCTGGAACACCATCCTCTCCGCGATGGTGAAGGTGAAGAAGGCCCTCTAAGCTTCCTCTCCCCACCCCCTAAACTCTATACTCTAATCCCCTCGCAACATGTCTAAACCCGTTCGCATCGGTCTCATCGGTTACGGCTTCATGGGCCGCACTCACTCCAACGCCTATTCCCAGGTTGGTCACTTCTTCCCCAAGGACAAGGTGACTACTGGTCACCATGTCGTCCGCCAGGCCGTCTGCGGTCGCGACGAAGCCAAGGTCAAGGACTTCGCTGAAAAGTGGGGCTACGCCTCCTATGAAACCGATTGGCGTAAGCTCGTTGCTCGCGACGACATCGACGCCGTCGATATCTGCACGCCGAATGACTCGCACGCCGAGATCGCCTTGGAGTGCATCAAGCACGGCAAGATGATCCTCTGTGAAAAGCCCCTCGCCCTCAACGGTGAGCAAGGCGAGAAGATGGTTGCGGCCGTCGAGAAGTCGGGCCTCCCGAACCTCGTCTGGTATAACTACCGCTTCCTCCCCGCCGTGACTTTGGCCAAGAATATCGTCGCTGCCGGCGAGCTCGGTCGCGTGTTCCACTACCGCGCCAACTTCCTCCAGGATTGGACCATCTCGACCGACCTCCCGCAGGGCGGCGCTGGTCTCTGGCGTCTCGACGCGGCTTCCGCCGGTTCGGGCGTGACGGGCGACTTGCTCGCACACTGCATCGACACGGCTCGCTGGATCAACGGCGAGATCACCGAAGTTTCCGCGATCACCGAGACGTTCATCAAGGAGCGCGTCCACACCGCCACGGGCAAGAAGCAGGCTGTCACCATTGACGACGCGGCCATCTTCCTCTGTCGCTTCGCCAACGGCTCGATCGCCCAGTTCGAGTCCACACGCTACGCTCGTGGTCACAAGGCGCTCTACACGTTCGAAATCAATGGCGAACATAAGTCCCTCCAGTGGGACCTGCATGACCTCAACCGCCTGAACTACTTCGACCACGCCGTGCCGGGCGACCGTCGCGGTTGGGCCAGCATCCACACGTCCGACGGCGACCACCCGTACTCGGGCAACTGGTGGGTTCCAGGTCTCTGCCTCGGCTACGAGCACTCCTTCACCCACGCCCTCGCTGAGTTCCTCAAGAGCCTCGACGACCCTAAGGCCCCCAAGGCCTACCCGGACTTCCGTCATGCCCTCGGCACCCAGTATGTCTGCGACGCGGTCCTCGAGTCCGCCCGCACGAAGCAGTGGGTCAAGGTCAAGCAGTCCTAAGGCTTACACCAGCCACGAACCAGACCCCGGCCATCGCCGGGGTCTTTTGTTTGGTAAGACATGGACCGCACCACGGGCTCTCCTCAGACCCCTACCCCCCATCCCCTATCCCCAAACTTCTATCCCCTATCCCCCATCCCCTATAACTTCCCTACCCCTATAACTTCCCTAGCTCGCCGGCTTTCCGTGCCTGACGTCCATAGGTCCATTCGAAGAGCGGTCCCGCAAGTAGGGTCGTGACTACGGCCATGACCACCAGCACGGAGAATAGGACGTTACCCACGAGTCCGGCCTGGAGCCCAACGTTCAGGAGAATCAGTTCCATGAGACCGCGTGCATTCATGAGTGAGGCGACCCCACCTGCCTCCGCCGCAGGCAAACCCGCCCAACGAGCGGCAATCCAGCAGGCTCCACCTTTCCCGAGGAGTGAGACCAAGAGCACCAAGGCTAAGAGCCCGAGCGCGGACGGCGAGATGAGTAAATCGATGCGTGTTTGTAGGCCAGAAAAGGCAAAGAAGAACGGCAAGAGCCACATAGCAATCCCGGGCTCGATACGCCGAAGGCCACGGGTGAGTTCACCCCGCGGTAACGCCAAGCCACAGAGAAAGCCGCCGAAGACCGCATGCATGCCGCACCAAGTGCTGAGAGCTACGAACGCGGCGAAGATTGCGGCGACCGCCCCCATGGCTGCCGGCGTCAATGCTTGCCGGCGATCACACTCGGCGGAGAGCCCCGCCAATAGGCGTGGTACGAGATACCGGGCGAGCGCAATAATCAGCGCACCTCCGACGAGGCAGCGGATAATTACATTGGGTTCACCCGAGAAGGAAGCGACGACGACCGCCAAAATGACCCACGCGAAGGCATCACCGATGGCACCCGCAGAAATGGCGACCGTACCCATCGGGGAATTCGCTAAGCCCTTGGACCGGACGATCCAGACGAGCATCGGGAAGGCCGTAACCGAAAGCGCTGCCCCCAAGAAGAGAACCTGCTGACTCAACGTCGCTCCGACCTTAAACCAGTCCGGGCTATTCTGCGTGGCAAGGGCCAACGGAATCGCCAAGCAGAACGGTACTAAAACGCCGGCGGCAGCAACCGCGAGGGTCAAGCGGCTCCGCTGGCGAACTTGCGCCAGATCGAAGTCTAGGCCAACGCAGAATAAGTAACCACCGACACCGAGTTCCGCCAAGAACTTCAGTACGTCGCGCGACGACTTCGGAAACAGCCACGCTTGTTCGACCGGCCAGATGGCCCCCAACAACGACGGCCCCAGTAGCACGCCCGCAATCATCATCCCCACCACCGAGGGCTGCCCAAAGCGCTCCGCAATCCATCCAGCGACGCGGCACGCGAGCAGGACCATGATGGCCTGCAAGCAGAGGGACAATAGGATCGGGGGTTCACTCACGGGGCATCTTCTAGAGACTCACTCCTCTAATGAAAAGATAATGCGTACCAGCAACCATTCCCATGTCGGTAGACCTCTTGTCTCGGGTAGGGGTGTGGCTCTGCCGCACCCTCCTATTACGGAGTGCAAGGCGAAGCCTTGCCCCTACCCGCGGGCGGAGCCCGCGAAAGAGACAAAGGGTATAGCGAAGCGCCTGTCCGAACGGGGTCAGGTACCATCACGTGAACGCGCTGAAGCCAGACCCCAACAGGCGCGGCTAGGTTGGCACGCAGTGCCAACCCTACCAAAACAAAAGGGTCATCGGCATCGCCGATTCCGCCCACCCCCTCCACTCGTTCCGCTTTAGGCTTACTTCTTAGCCGGCGCTGGCGCCTTGGCCGGGGTCGGTGCGTAGAAGCGATTCATGCGATCGAGGATCGCATTCACGGCGTCCATCCGGTTGATGACCCCATTATGGCGCCAGACGATCTCGCCGCCCGGGGCGACCAAGATGGTGTGCGGGATGGGGCCAGGCATGTCTTTATCGAGAGAGGCGATGAGCTCGTCGTTGCTGCCGGTAAAGAGGTAGCTGTTCGTGGTGCGCCCTTCTTTCTTCACGGTATTCTCGACCTTCTTACTCATACCCGCGGCCTGCTTGAAGAGGAAGGCCTCCGCCTTGGCCTTATCGGCCGGCTTATCGAGGCTGACAGAGACTAACTCAAAATCACGCATGTCGAACTGACGGGAGATCTCCACAAGGTCAGGGAACTCCTGGACGCAGGGGGCGCACCAGGTGGCCCAGACGTTGATGAGGCGGTATTTGTTGGAGGTGTTGGCGCGGAGCTTAGCGAGGCCGGCGGCGTCGATGGAATCAATGGTGACCGGGGTCTTGGCCCAGCCAGCGTGCTTGGCGTCATGGCCAGCCTTCTTCTCGCGCCACTTGGTCGAGCAACCCATGGGCTTCGTCAGTTCGAGGGCGACGGGCTTACCCGCGAGGATTGAGTCGACCGCGTTCTGGGCGTCCTTGGACTTCACCGTGGAGTCGTCGTAAAAACGGGAGTCATCGAAGCGGCCCTGGTAGCGGAGCTTCAGGTTCTTATCGAAGACGAAGACGTGAGGAGTCGCGAGGCAGCCGTAGGCACGGGCCACGGTCTGGGTGTCACCGTCGTACAGGTAGTCGAAGGTCCACTTATTCTTTTCGGCGTAGGGCTTCATCTCGGCGTACGAGTCGCCAAACTCACCGTAACCGAGCTCGTCCTTGCTGAGGCCGTCCGGATGGTTCGGGTTGATCGCGACGAGCTTCACGCCCTTGCCCTTGTATTCTTCATAGAACTTCTGGAGGCGTCGCTCGATGCTGTGCGAGGTCGGGCAGTGATTCGACGTGAAGAGCACGACGAGGGCTTCGCCGCCGGTGTATTCGGACAGCTTGTGCTTCTTGCCATCGGTGCCGAGCAGCTCGAAGTCCGGGGCGGCGTCGCCGACCTTCAGCGTCTTGATGTCCGGCGGGTGGCCGTTGACGAGACCAGGGCCATCGGCCGCGGACAGAGACAGGACCGCGACAAAGGCAGCCAGGAGGGTAAGCAGGCGTTTCATGGGGATAGGCGCAGTCTCACCTATCTCCCCTAGCCTTCCAGCCGAAAATACCTAGCGGAGGCGGTCTGACCATGACCCGAGGGGGACCGCCGCCTCTGGTAGCCCCGTGGGCACCACGAAGAGCGTCCCCTGCTCCACCGCAAAGAACGCCACCTGCAGGAAATGGTCGGCGAGTTCATCCGCGGACTCCTTAGACATATCCACCGCCCAGGAGGGCTCCTGATGGACTAGGTCGGGCGAAGCACCCGTCACCCGATGATGACGCAGGCCAACGCGCTCGAGGGCCTGCCGCAGGGCCTCATCCGCCGCCTGATTGCGCTCAAGGGGCCAAGTCTCTCCAGTCGTCTCCCAGGCATTGATGATGACGAACGAAGCCGGCCAGTCGGCGGGCAAAGGTTCACCCAAGAAGACCGTTGAGGCGAAGAGCTTAAGTTCAGCGTCGTCCATACTTAGGCGACCGGATTTTCAGGACGTAACGCGTCCGTCCCAAAACAGACGGCCAAGATAGCGCCTTGGACCAACAGCGCCACCGCATCGATGGCCGCTAAGAGACCAGAGTAGACCGAAGGCTCAGATAACGTAAAGCCCAGCCCGAGGACTGTGATCGCCAAGAAAAGCCAAGCCGCCCAACGCTGCTGCAGGAAAAGCCCGACCACGGAGACGAGATAGCCACCGAGCCAACCAAGCCACAGGGCTAAGAGTATTAAATCGGTTAAGGACAAGGCGTCCTCGTCTAGTTGAGCCTCCTTCCACTCGGCCAAAGTATCCGGCAAGAGGTAGCCATCGAAGAAGGATAACGACACCCCCGCGACCAGCATCAGGATATCCAGGACGAGTAAGAGTCGAAGCGATAGGCGGGCATTCATCGGGTGAGCATCGAAGCCTTTCCCGCCAAAGCAAACTAGATACGCACGTGCAGCCAAAGGTAAGGCCTGTACTGCGTACTGACTCTACCGGCTGAAGGGCTCACTTAGCCAGGGGTGCCAACTTGCGCTCAAACAGGAATTTCCAGTCCCACTGGCCATCCCAAGTAGTGCGTGTCACCTTGGTCTGTGGGTCCTTGATGACCTTGACGCCTATCTTCGTCCGATAGCCCGCACGGATGCGGTCGTCGGTCAACTGGACGACAAAGAAGCCGAGATCGGTATGGCCATCATTAATGCAATCCCACTTCTTGGTCTCACCCTCCGGTGCCCAAGCGCGGACACCCGTGCCAGTATGGCCATAGATATACAGGATGACGTTGTAGCCCTTGGCGGCATCGTAAGCCGCCTTCCAATCCTCCTTATGCCACCAGTCGGTATCGAAACCACAGTGACTCATCAACACGACGGGACGACCGGAGGTCCCGACCTTTTCGGCCAAGTCCTTCTTTAGGAACGTTAAGGCCCCCTGCGGGTCGTGCCAGATGGGGTTATATTTAATCGCCGCATGTTGGACGTCTGCGGGATAAAGACCCAGCTGCACGAAGTGGACGTCGTCCCAATCCCATGAAGTGTGAAGGCCATTCGCCGACAGGTTCGAGATGAGGCCCTTCTCTTTACGGAGTTGGTTACGCTTGATGAGTTCCGCTTGAAAACTGAAGCCGCTTTTCTCTTTCCCCACGGGAGGGCCATCATGATTACCCAAGCATTCCTGGGTCGGGAAGGCCAGCTTAGCGTCGCCCCCGACGACTCCGAAGTCAGCGGTATAAAGGGCAAACTGTTCGCGACCGATGACGCGACCCGCCACCTTAGCGTCACCATTGTCGATAAGGTCACCGAGCGACAAAACGCCCCGAGGTTTAGCGATCAGTCCACCGCCCAGCTTCTCTGGCCACGCGAGCTTCGTAATACTATTCATCTCGACGATGGACGCAGTGTTCAGGGCATTGTGGTTACCTTGGGCGTGATCCTCCTGCCGATAGTGAGGATCAGAAGTCGATAGGAACGTCACATCCCGTGCGTCGACCGAAACGACTGCACCTAAGAGCAGGAGAAACGGAAAGATGCTCGGGGGAGTCATAAGACTGTTATTGAGCCGCGGTCACCTTTAGCAACCGACAATGAGGTAGGGTTGGCACTGCGTGCCAACCTAGCTGCCTCGAATTCGGCAACCCGTTAACCTGCGATCGCTCCTACCCCTCTTAAGCGAACAGACCTTTGACCATCTTTGCCTTGTTACCGACCTGCATCGGACGGCCCGCAGGCGTGATGATGTCGGTCTGCACCGGCAAGCCGGCCGCATGGGCAATGGTGGCATGAAGCGAGCCCGGGGAAATACCTTCACCATCGGGCGCATAGCCCTTGGCATCCGTAGCCCCGTGCACGTAGCCGCGCTTGACGCCGCCGCCTGCCAGAACGGTCGAGAAAGCGAGCGGGTGGTGGCCGCGGCCGCCCCCAGAGAACTCAGGCTTGCGACCGAACTCCGTCGTCACCGCCACCAAGGTCGTGTCGAGCATGCCCCTGGAATCTAAGTCGTGAATGAGCGCTGCGAAAACGCGGTCGAAGTCGCCACCGACGTCTTCCATGCGGTCTTCCAGCGTGGCGTGCATATCCCAACCACCATGCGCTACTTCCACGAAACGGACGCCGTTCTCGACGAGGCGACGAGCGAGGAGGCAACCCTGTCCAAAACGCGAGGTGCCGTAGCGAGCTTTAGTCGCGGCTGACTCCGCCGTGAGGTCGAAAGCCTTAAGGTCCGAACTCTTCATTAACTGGAATGTCGCATCGTAGAAATCATTATAGGCTTTCACGTTTTCGTCAGCCGCCTTGCCGCCAAAGCCCGTATCGAGGTCGGCGAGGAGCTTAGTGCGCTTGGCGTGCGTGGCTTCATCAGCCAGCGACTGCACATCCTGAAGTCCGTCGGTAGGCGACTGGATGGGCAACGGGGAGAAGGCAGCCGGGAACCAACCGTTCCCTTTATTGGCAGGACGACCCACGCAGACCGAAGAAGGCAAGGTCTTGCTCGACGCACCCAGAAAGTGTTGGGCCCACGCACCCAAGGTCGGGTGCTGGACGCTGCCACGCTGTTCAAAGCCCGTGCGCATGAGGTAGGCAGCGGAGGCATGGACGCCGACCTTAGCGGTCATATTGCGGATAACGGCGATTTTGTCGGCGACCTTAGCGGTCTCTGGTAAGAAGGAGGTCACCTGGTAGCCCGCCTTGGTCGAAACGGCCGATGCTGGTCCCTTATTCGCCCCAGCCTTCGGATCAAACGTGTCGATGTGCGACATGCCGCCAGCCAACTGAATGAAGATGACGCGCTTGGCTTTGCCGAAGCCAGGGAGACCGGCGTTCGCGGCCGCGCCTGGGGCTTCCGCAGCCGTGGCTAGTTTACTGAAGAACGGTAGGACGCTCAGGCCAAAGGAGACTTTGGCGCAGCTCTCGATGAAAGAGCGGCGGGCGAGCGGGTCGCGGAGCTGGTCGGCAGGAATGGGGAGGTTCATTGGATAAAGAGGAATTCACGGGTGTTCGCGAGGGCCCAGGCGAGGTCAGCCAAGCTGAGCCCATCGGACAGGCCCTTGCCGGCAGCGGCCATCTCGCGAGCGTTCGGACGACGCGATAGGTACGAAAGGTAGAGCGAAGAAATCTGCGCCTCACGAGTCTTCTCCGCATAGGCGGCGACAACCGAGTGAGACTTGAGATCCGAAACGAGGCGGCCGACGTTGCCATTCATCAACTGCAGAACCTGCGGCACACTACCGTCGTTGGTGGCGGAGTCAGCCAGCTGGCGGTCGCCTTGACCGAAGACGCGGAGGAAGTGCGTCTCTGACGCGGGTTGCGGCAACTCGCTGGCCCGGGCCAAGAGCAACTTATACTTCGTCGTCGGCTTTTCGCCGTCATACCCAGTGGCTAGGCCAGCGGTCGAACCGCCCGACGATTTCTTGGCCGCCCCACCCTTGCTAAGGCCAGCGGCCTTCATGCCTTCATAGACCTGCCGGACAGCCGCCGCCGTGACGGCCCCTTCTGGTAAAGCCATCTTCTTTAGGTCATCACCGCGTCGCAGGAGGATGTTGTCGGCGTTGGCGCCGACGGCGTTCACAATCAAGCTATCCCAGGTTTGTTCTGCGGTTAGCCGGCGGATGATCGGGCCATTGAATAGATAAGGTCCCTGGCTGAGGTCGGGGGAAGCACTGGCCGATGCCTGGTACGTCTTGGAGTTGTAGAGGACGCGTTGAAACTCGCGTAGGTCAAAGCGGGCGGACTTCATCACCTGCGTGAGGTGCTGGAGTAAGGCGGGGTTGCTCGCCTCGCTATAGACATCGATGTCGTCGACGGGCTCCTGCACCGCGAGGCCAAAGGCCTTCTTCCACAAGCGATTGGCGATATTCGCCGCGAAGCGGGGATTCTGCGGACTGGTCATCCACTGGGAGAAATGGTTGCGCAGCTGGGCCGGCTTAGTGACATCGATCGCGTAGGCCGGGAGGGAGCGGTCGGACTTCTCCCAATGAATCAGCGCAGGCGACACGGGGCTATTGGGCTTAGCGTCCTTGTATTTATAGTCCTTCGGGAAGGTCAGCTTCTGCTTGGTACTATCCTCTAGCCGGAACGCGTTGAAATCCGCAATGCGACGCGAAATATTCTGTGGAACGGAGTCGTCCTTACCGATGGCCTTCTTGACCTGGCTAATTACCATCTCGTCCTTACCATCCGTCGCACCAAAAAAGGCCGCCATCTGGTAGAAGTCACGCTGCGTCCAATCGGCGAGCGGATGGTCGTGGCATTGCGCACAGGCCATATTACTTCCCAAGAAAGTCGTCATCAGGTTGGACACGCCATCCAGGGGCATCTCCGCATCATACAGCAAGAAACCCGCCGCACCGTTATCGCTCAACCGACCATCGGCGGTGAGCATCTCACGCACCATGCTATCCCACGGGGCATTGGCGGCGATGCGAGTCTTGAGCCAATCCTCGAAGCTGAACGCCGGGACGCCCTTGTAGAAAGTGTCCTTCACGCGCAGGAGGTCAGCCATCCAGTTAAACATCTGCAGCGAGTAGCCTGACGTATAGACGACTTTATCGATGAGTTTGGCGCGCTTATCGGCGGAACGGTCGTCCAAGAAAGCGGTGGCTTCCGCGGCGGTCGGCACGCGGCCGACGGCATCGACGTAAATCCGCCGCAGGAACTGTTCGTCGGACGCTGGAGCGTTTAGTTGCTGGCCTTTGGCGGCGAGGGCGGCGCCGACCAGACGATCAATGTCGGCGGCGGCCTGGGCCACACTCAAGCCACTGAAGCCCGACGCGCGTGACTTCGTGGCGCACTCTTTGGCGAAGGCGATGTCTTCCGGACAGAGGACATTGCCGTTAAAGTGATAGGTCTTACCGTCCTTAGTTTGCAGCGTGATGAATTCCCCGGAGAGTCCGCAGAACATGGCTTCGACGGTCCGTCCCTGATTGTCCTTCCAAACGCGCCAAACGGCATTGGCTGGTGGGACGACGGGGACAGCCGCAGCCGGTGCGATTGGCTTTGCCGGGGTCTTGGGCTTGGCGGCCTCAGCGGCGGCCTCCTTGGCGTCCTTCCTGGCGGCTTTGCCCGGGGCAGCACCCAGAGAGGTCACGGCTAGGCTAGATAGGGAGATAGCCAGCAAGAGGATACGGGGAAGCATGGGGGTAGCCCTAGGGCGAGTCATTCACGGATATAACCCCAGAACCTGCAACTGAGTTTCGTCTGTCATCCCCCGAACCGAGGCTTTCTTTTATCAGCCGATAAGACAGGCTTCGGCCATGCTTGGAGCCCTCGCTGGAGATACGATTGGGTCAGTTCTGGAGTTCACCCAGAACGCCGACCCCGCTTTTCCCCTGTTTACCGAGCGTTCCTGCCCGACGGACGACGGTATCCTCACCAGCGCGATCGCCCAGGCCCTGCTGGATGGGCGAAGGGACTTCCGTCCGTATCTCTTGGAAGCCGTCCGGCGGACGGAGCGCTCCACGGCCCCCATGCCCCCCTGCTGGGGATCAGGTTTCTATGCCTGGGCCAGCGCGGGCGGGACTTACGATAAGGACTCCTACGGTAATGGCGCCGCCATGCGGGTCTCGCCGGTCGCTTGGGTCGCGCAAAGCGAAGCTGAGGTCCTCGAGCTCGCAGCGCTCACGGCCCAGCCTTCCCATTGCCACCCCGAGGGCATCAAAGGCGCCCAATGCACCGCACTCAGTATCTGGGTAGCCCGGCAAACCCGTGACCCCGCGGCGGTCCGAGCCGCGGCTATGCGATTCTACACCGAGCTGCCGACTTGGGACTTCATTCAAAAGAATCACCGCTACAACGAGACCTGCCAGGGCTGCGTGCCGGATTGCGTGACCTTAGCCACCGAGTGCGAGAGCTTCGAAGAGACCATCCGCGCTGCGTGCTCCATCCGTGGCGACGCCGACACCCTTGCCGCCATCGCGGGTGCCATCGCGCAAGGCCTCTTCGGAGTGCCTGACGAAATCCGCCGCGAGACCATCGCCCGCACCTAACCCCACTACCCTTGGCTAGCCCAGACTCTGTCCGACTTCGAAGCCCGCTACGGGGCGTGATCAAGGAAGTTTGGGCTACCACAAAACTTTGCTTGGAGGCGAAGGCCGGCGATGCTTTGCTTCGTCCATGCGCCCCTGCTTGCTCCTATTGCTGACCTTGCTTGGTATCGCCGGCCAAGCGGCCCCGAAACCAAACATCGTGGTCTTTCTAGCCGATGACTTAGGCTACGGCGACCTCGGTTGCTATGGTCACCCGACCATCAAGACGCCGCACTTGGATCAAATGGCCGCCGAGGGTCTCCGCTTCACGCAGTTCTATTCCGCCGCCGAAGTCTGCACCCCGAGCCGTGCCGCGTTACTGACCGGCCGCTACCCAATACGTTCCGGTATGGCGCACAACCAGTACCGCGTCTTGCGTGCAATCTCCGCAGGTGGTTTGCCGAAGGAAGAAGTCACCCTCGCCGAAACCCTCAAGTCCGCCGGCTACGCCACGGGCCTGATCGGGAAATGGCACCTCGGGGTTTGGGCCAATGACCGTCCGGAACATCACCCGCTGGCGCACGGCTTCGATTACCACTTCGGCTTGATGCATTCCAACGACATGAATCCGTCGAGCGTGCCCAAGCCCGCCCGTGCCAATGCGTTGGTCCAGCAGCAACCGGAGTGGTGGGATGCGGCGCTCTATCGTGGCCGAGACCTGCTGGAGCCGCGGACCGATCAGACGCAGCTGACGCAGCGCTACGCCGCGGAGGCCGTGAAGTTCATCGGCGCGAACAAAGACCGCCCCTTCTTCCTCTACCTGCCCCATACCTTCCCACACACACCGTTGTTCGCTTCGGAACGCTTCAAGGGCAAGAGCCCGCGGGGCATCTACGGGGATGTGCTCGCCGAATTGGATTGGAACGTCGGCGAAGTGCTCAAGGCGCTCAAGGCGCATGGCCTCGCCGAGAACACGCTGGTATTCTTCACGAGCGATAATGGCCCGTGGACGTTGATGGGCACCGAGACCGGTGGCAGCGCAGGCCCGCTGAAAGATGGTAAGGGCAGCACTTGGGAAGGCGGGATGCGTGTGCCCGGCATCGCGTGGTGGCCCGGCAAAATCAAACCCGGAACCACCGACAACGTCGCCACCATGCTGGACCTTTACCCGACCTTGGCGAAGCTCGCTGGGGCGGAGCTGCCCGCCGCTCGCCCCTTGGACGGTACCGACCTATCCCCTCTCCTGCTGCAAGGTCAGTCGGTCGACCGTGGGCTATTCTGCTACTACCGCGGCGAGCGGCTCTTCGCGGCCCGTCTGGGCGATTGGAAAATTCATTACATCACCCAAGGTTCCTATGGCGACCCCAAGGCCGTGACGCATGAGCAGCCACTCCTCTTCAACCTAGCCCGCGATCCCGCCGAGGCCCTTGAGGTCTCGGCACAATACCCCGATGTGGTACGTCGGCTCACCGAAGCGGTGGCCGAACACCGCAAAGGGGTCTTACCGGTCCGCAGCCAGCTGATCGACGTGGTGACGAAGTAACCCGGCCCCTCAGCCGCCTAAGTCCACCGCGAAGCGCCAGCTAGGGTCGTCCCAATAGTGGGGGCGGCCTTCCTTCAGTCGAAGCGGAGAGAAGGTGCGCACGGATAGCGTCCGGCCATCCGGCTCAAAGGTGAGCAGACGCAGCCAGCCGTCACCGCCGTTGCCGCGATGATCGGAGCCGCCGCCGAGGCCTTGAGCGTTGAAGAGCATCTGGTGGACGTCGTGTCCGACGTCGTTCTCGTCGTTACGATAGCCCACGTGGGTCTTCATCTCATGGCCGTTGAGAACGAGCCGGAGGTTGGGGGTCTTGCGCACCAGTGCCTGCCAGAGTTCTTCGCCGTCATGGGCATCCCCATCAGCCCCTGTCTTATACCAATGCGGGTTACCGGGGCGCTTGCGATCGCCGTCCTGGCCATCGCGCAGGCTACTCGGCAGCAAGTAATCATGGACCAGTAAGATGCCGAGATGGTTACGGAAGCGCGGACGGGCGAAGAGCTCTCGCGCCCACTCGACCGCTTGTCGCCGCGGACTCCATTCGAGGGCGACCATCAAGAGGTCACGGCCATCCGGGGCGCGGTACGAGTAAGCGGCGTTCTCCAACGTCACCTTGCCATCGCGAGTCGGGGGACCCTCGAGGAAAATGCCCCCGCCCTTCCCATCGCACGTCAGCGGATTATGGGTCAGCGGAAAGTAGTCATTGAACTGCGTCTCACGCGTTTCGGCATTCCGTTCGCCGTAGTCGTGATTACCCGTCGTGAAGACTGTTGGCAGCACGCCATCGAAGACCTGGAGGGCGCGCTTGGCGGACTTCCATTGCGAATCCGAATTCTGGTCGCCGTACCCACGACCGCCGCCGACCGCGATGTTGTTCTGTTCCACGAAGTCACCCTCGTGCATGACCAGTCCGATGTTCCATGCCTTCCGATGCTCCAGCACCCACTTCGTCATCAGGTCAAAGTTTGCCTGGTTCTTGGCATACTTCGCGTAGTTCTGGGTATCGGGAAAAACCACGATAGACCAACCCGCGCCGGGCCCCTTCGCGGGATCGACTAAGTCAGGGGCGGATGGCGTGCGCCACGATGCGCACCCCGCAAGGAATGGGGCGGCCAGCAAGCCCTTGAGCAAAGTACGACGCGAGAAGTCGGCTGGCGGTGACATTCTCCCACCATGAGCCCTGCCCCGCGTATTTCAACCCGGCGAATCCGCTTCCCCTCCGCCCCCCTTTTGGACTAAAAACCTCTCTTACGGGCCTATAGCTCAATGGTTAGAGCAGGGAACTCATAATTCCTTGGTTCCCGGTTCAAATCCGGGTGGGCCCACCAATTTTCGCCCCAAGCATGCTGTGACCAAGGGTGAAACAAAACACCCTAATTAAGAGCGCGTACGGATCTAAATCCATAGGCCTAGGGAGTCTCGCCCTGAAGCTCTGCCGGCAAACCTAAGCCGGTGAGTTTATGGATCAAGGGAAAGTCCTTAGCTATCTTTTGGCTATGATACATCCCAGAATCATAAGCAGGATACCATTTGTCATCTGTAGGGTGCGAACCTGCTGTCTAATGGCACTTCCGTCATCATCACCACCAAGGGCTTTCAACAGAACTATTCCTCCAACAATTAAAAATATAACTCCGAGGGCCGTAAAAAAACCGCCATAATCAGTCTCTAGACTTTCTTCTGCCCTTTTTTGGATCTTCAGAGCCCGGATGGCCGCTTCAACGGCAGCACATTCAGCCTCTTTAGCCTTGGCCTTTTCGACGGCGATTTGTTCGGCCTCTTTATCCTTGGCAATACGGTAAGCGAGTTGTTCGGCCTCTTTGGCCTTGATTTTGGCGAGGTGTGCCTCGGCTTCTTTAGCCTTCTCTTGCTTACGCTGCAAGGCCTCCTCATCTGCTAGCTTACGCCCAGATTCCGAGGCCAGGAACTCAGTCATCGGTGCCCAATTAGGCATCCCCTCGTGCCAATAGAAGTCCGTGCCCTTTAGTGTCCCATCGGCCCGAAGCTGGACGGCCTCCTGTGCTTCATAGGTTCCGATCTCTTTTCCGTCCCGGGAGATTTTGACGAGAAGCGGCGAGCTCATAGTGGAATTACAATGCAGTGCGATAATGATCGATGGCAACATCCCTTCGCAAGGAGACGCAACGGAGCCAAGGGGTCATTAAGGCTAAACCTAATTAACAATAGTTAATTCACCCAATAGGAGCGCAAGCCAGAGGGATGCCTGCACTTACATTATTATATTATTAAATTTTCGGCTATAAAAACCGAACTACACAGCCGGGTTTCATGTTTGCCTTAAGATAGTCATGCTTTGATATACGTCGCATGTGGACTAACTTAAGTTTGTTTTCTTCGTTGCTGTTGCTGTGTGCCTCTTCCCTGTTTGCAGCAGTCAAGGTTCAGCCTTTTTATGTTTCTAAAGTCAGTCCCAGCGGGAATTATTCGTCTAAGGAATTTTCCATTCTTTGGGCGGCTTTCAGCGAGCAGTATCGGCTCGGGCCAAAGGGTACATTTATCCAATACCCCTTTGCGAGGGACACCATTAAATCAGCAGTTAGTTCTCCGAGTTATTACTCAATAGGCGCACTTTTTCAAGAACCGCGATCTGGTAATTCGAAAGGCAATCTCGTCGGGAGTCAGAATCTCTTCCGTTGGGAAAGCGATCGACCTTTGTTGACTGAGTCTGAGGCTAAAGATTTTGTCATGCAAAGAAGGACTAGCCTTGTGACATTGAGGGTTGGTAATGAATCCCTCGTCACTAAGCCCGGTGCTTATGAATGTGTGCTGGTTAGCCAGCCGGCTGCCTTTCGGGAGATGGATATGGATATGCGGGACGCCCCCACTTCAGGCCAGCAGCCTATCAGGTCTTCTGGCCCAAGCTTCATTTACTTTGCTGATCCAGCGGCACCAAAACAGGGGGAAGTGCAACTGAGGGTTTCGCGGGATATCTATGCTAGTTACTCAAACGAGGTTGCCTATTACGAGGTCTCAAAGTTGCAGGATACCAAGCAAAATCAGGACAACTTCCTTGAGTCACTTAAGGCGGGCTCTTGTTTCCGCGTATTCACTTTCAAGCAGACGCTTTGCTACAATTGCGGCGGCCTTAGCCGGATTTCGACAAAGACGACCAACTTGATTGACGACAAGTGCAAGGCTTGCGCGGGGACCGGGCGCCTTCCACTTGGTAAGGTTTACGCACTCGTATGGGACAAATATGTGCCATCAGAGGAAGAGCTTCGTGCAGGTGGAGGCGTACGTTAACGCTTAGATTAAGCATGAATAAATGACAGAGCTGCTTCGCGTATTGTACGAGTTCGAATACCGTTTGCGAACCATCGGCTAGCACCAAAGTCACTTTAAAGATTTAAAAGGACTTCTAGCTCACCAAATCCGGCAGCGTTCGTTGGGATCCTGGCGCATCGGGACGCCGGGCTGGAAGCAAAAGACTTGGTGATCAGCGCTTCAGGGGAAGGACCGTGGTGAGCGTGAGGGTGTCTTTACCAAAGGTGCCCTCTTCAACGTTTACGAGGGTCTCTCGGATGAAGGTGCCTTTGTCGTCGTAATGGCGGATGGCACACGCGTGGAGCATGCCGGTGGCGTCGCTTTTTTCCGCGGAACTGAAGCTGAGGAAGAGACGGCCGTCACCCGCGGACTTCGAGCCCAACTTGCTGAGCAAGGGCGTGAGGTCTATGCCGACTTCGAGCGGGCTTTCATCCCCCGGTCCAGCAAGCGGGACTTCCCCGACGTTATTCTTGGGCTTACCAAAGAGCGGCCAGCCATTGAGGGCTTGCGGCGCGAGTTCATGTTCGGGTTTCGTGGCGTCTTTGTCGCCGGCGATGCCGATGGTCACCCGCAGGTCGGACCGCTTATTGCAGGCGAGCTTCAGCTTCAAGGTGCAGCGGGGAATATGCCGGGTAACCTCAATCCGTCCGAGGTAGTTACCGCGTTGCCAAGTGGGATCGACCATCGCGCTGTAGAGCAGGTAAATTTTACCGTCTTTCGACCAGGTCTTCCCCCATGAGTTGACCACGATGAAAGCCCCACGCTCCCGATCCGCGAGGGTGACTTTGCCATCACCGTTGATGTCGATGTCGTTGGTCACTTTGCCGTCACCATTCACATCAAACCCGACCTGGTCATCGTAGCCCACACAAGTGATGCCGTGCCCGTAACCGGTCGGTCCCCAATGGATCCAGACGTCTTCGCCCGCCAGGTAATCGCCTTCGGGAATCGTCCGCGTGACCTTTTTGAGCTCACCCATGCGTCCGTCCAGCGCCAGCAATCCGCCGATGGATTCTTTACCAGCTTTAGGTTGGTTACGGTCGAAGAGCCAACCGCGGGCTTCGTTGATCTGAGTGACGGTGGCGGTCGGGGTATAGCGATAGCCAGCGACGCGATACTCCATCGCCTCGCGCCAGATGGGGTAACCGTTCGCCCACGTGCCGATCTTGTCTTTGTCTGCCTCCACGCGGCCGTAGGATTTGACGGTGGGGATGCCGATATGCTTGGCCGTTTCCCAGCCGTGATACGCTTCCGAGCCTTGCGCGCTATTGGCCGCGTTACACATGTTCCAGGAGAAATCCGCGGGGAATTGCGTGGCCTCGGTGCTGGCCTCCGTGCCGTTCAGGAGGTTCATTTCGTAGGTGAAGATTGAGGCGATTGACGTGAACTGACCACAGGCTCCACCTTTCTGTTTGTAAATAGGTGGGAACTGCGGGCGGGTGGAGTTATCGACGCGCGATGGCAAGCGCTTGATATCCACGGCCGTCTCGCCGATGTCCGGACCCTTGGCATCACGCCAGGTATCGTAGTCCGCCCCCATCGAACCGGGCCGAGAAAACGGACGGGGGTAAGCGGCGTGGGCGGGCTTCTCGACCTGGTCCGCCTTTGCCTCATAGCCCTCAGAGGCCTTCACGTCTTCGGTCGTAATCTCTGCGTGCCCCGATGCCGGCAACAGGGCCAGCAAACCAAGAAGGACGGCGACAATCCAGGGGCGGGTGGTCAGGGGCATCCCTTTCTAATACAAGCCCCAGGGACCGCGTCAATTCGGCAAGCGGGCTGCTTCTGACAAGCCAGCGGCCCTTTCCTTCAAGCTATGCCGACCCACCCAAGCCGGTGAGCTTATCGCTCAAGGGTAAGCGCCCAACCAAAGGAGACGCCACTCAGGTAGATAACGGAATCGCTTGGAGCGCGTGGGCCAGGGCGATATCTCGCGCTGTCACCTTCACCCCCGCATCGTGCGTCGTCAGGACCAAGGTCACCACATTCCAACAAAGATGGATGTCTGGGTGATGATTCATTTGCTCTGCCACCGCCCCGACGCGATTCGTGAAGGCCAAGGCAGCCGGAAAATCCTTTAGCTTAAAGACTTTCGACACTTTAACCCCATCATACTCCCAGCCGTCGAGTCCAACCAACGCGTCGCGGATTTGCTGAGGAAGAAGCGGCGAAGCCATAGAGGACCGTTTGTAATTTCGTCCAAGTGTTCGAGTCAACACTGTGTGATCGGGTCCCACTCAAAGGGGAATCAAAAGCCCACGATACCACTATACTCCCTTCCGCTGACGAACTCAGTCAGGGATTGGGGGATCCTGGCTGTTTACTACACCCTCTCGTGGGTCAACTCGATTAGCTCCTGTCGGGTTCGGGCCGTAATCGTTGTCACCTAATTCACTCTCCCCGACGAACATATCCAGCCCGTAAAAAGGGATTAGCATATAGATGCCTGGATTCCCAAGGTCATGGCATCGCTTCGACATGAAGGCTAAGATATACCAAAAAAAGGCCAATAGTAGGAACGCGTAAAAAATAGCTGCGCCGGCCCCTTCAGGCAAAAGGCTCGAAAAGCGGGATGAAAAGAGAACCGTAATTCCCGATACGATTACAATAATAGTTACCGCAATATGGGCCAAGAATTCACCACGGCCGATCCGGCCTTTAAATGAGAAAATCCCAGATAGATTACTCATGGTGAATTACCGTAACACACCTGAGTAGCCAGCGTACATCGTTAATCCTGATAGTGGGCATCATCCTGGCGGCAGCCGATTCACTTGCCGGCCTTCTTCGCGGCAGACTTTGCGTCGATTTCTTTCTGGAGTTCCTTCGAGCGCTTCTGCCCGGCGGCAATCTGGCCTGCCGACATCTGCTTCTCAAGAACGGCTAGGTTCCTGCGGGCGTCTTCATCCGTTATCCTGATAAGGTTCCAGTACGCATAAGCCTCAATCTCGTCCTTCGTCACGCCTTCGCCGTTGTAATAGCGGCCCCCCAAGTTGAACTGGGCCCCAGCATGCCCCTGCTCGGCGGCCTTGCGATACCACGAGACCGCTTGTACGAAGTCGCGGGGAACTCCATCGCCATCGGCGTAACATTTTCCTAAATTATTCTGGGCATCGGCATCTCCCTGCGCCGCGGCCTTGCGATACCACGAGACCGCTTGCACGAAGTCACGCGGTACTCCTATGCCACTTTCATAGCAAAGCCCTGTTTTAAATTGAGCATTGGGATGCCCTTGATCAGCGGCCTTGCGCCACCAGTTCGCCGCTTCGTCCAGATTCTTCGCCACGCCGTTGCCGTTCTCGTAGCAATTACCTAAGCTGAACTGGGCAACCGCATCCCCCTTCTCCGCTCTTGCTTTGAAACTCCGGAACATAGTCACCTGTGCGGGATTAGTCGCGAGTTTACTCTGCACCAAGTCCAGACGAATGGTGGCGGCCACATCCCCTTTATCGGCGGCCTTGCGCAACCACTTGGTCGCTTCGGCAAGATCCACCGGCACGCCGATACCGTCCGCATAGCAGATGCCAAGATTACAAAGGGCAGGCACATGCCCCAGCTCAGCTGACTTGCGGTACCATAGCGCGCCCTGCACTGGGTTAGCAGTCATGCCGACACCCTGGATGGCACAGTACCCAAGATTAAACATCGCCGGTGCATACCCTTTCTCGGCTGACTTACGCCACCACACGATGGCCTGGACTGGATCCACCGCGACGCCCCGACCCGTCGAGTAACAAACACCTACATTATATAAGGCGTTTGCGTCTCCTCGATCGGCCTTAGCTTTAGCCGACGTAAAGTCCCTTACCTCGGTCGGCGTTAAACCTGCCCAGCCTTGAGTTGGGCAAGTAAGAGCCAATCCGCTCAGTAATAGCAGTATGCGAAACCAACTGGGGCGAGCGGTCATAAGTCAAAGTATACCACATCACACGCTCCAGCGAGCATCGATAATCCTGATGCAGGCTATCATTCCGGGCAGGTCACCCCGCCTCTGAGGGCCAGCCTGAGGGGTCTAATTGGCTTCCCGGGCGTACTACTTGCCGGCCTTCTTCGCCGCTATCTTGGCGTTAATCTCTTTCTGGAGCTGCTTAGCGCGCGTTTTTCCAAGCTGGATGACATCGCTGGGTAGGAATTTCTCCATCTCGGCGAGTGCTTTGCGTGTTACCTCGTCGGTTATACTGGCAAGGTACCAAAGAGCATACGCTTCGACCTCGTCCTTCGCGACGCCTCTGCCGCTGCCATAGCAACCCCCAAGATTGTGTAGGGCCAAGGTATCCCCTTGGTCAGCAGCCTTACGATACCACGATACAGCCTCGACCTCGTCCTTCTTCACGCCGTTGCCTTTAGCGTAGCAAAGACCCAAATCGGAATGAGCCTTGAGATGTCCTTGGGCGATGGCCTTACGATACCACGATACCGCTTGCATATAGTCCTGAACCACACCTTTACCGTCGCGGTAGCTGTTCCCAAGATTGTATTGAGCAGAGGCAATCCCTTGGATGGCGGCCTTGCGATACCACGATGCCGCTTGCACATAGTCTTGAACCACGCCGTTCCCGCCGTAGTAGCTGTTCCCCAGATCGTATTGAGCTATCGGGTCGCCTTTCTCGGCCTGCACCTTACAGCCTTTAAACGCCTTCACCTCCTCAGGAGTCATTCCTGCAAAGGCCGAAGCTGGCAGTAAAGGCAGGACAGCAAGCAGCGCAACGGATAACCAAGGGCGGGTGACGAGGTTCATAGTATATAACTATAACATAGCTCCGGCGCCAGCGTGCATCGATAATCCTGATGCAGGCTATCTCCTGGCGCGTCCGCCCACCTATGACGGCCAGCCAGCGGGGTCAAATGGGCTGTTCGGAGACGCCTTACTTGCCGGCCGGCTTCGCAGCTATCTTCGCCTCGATCTCCTTCTGCAGCTCCTTTAAACGTTGCTGACCGCGGAGTCTGTCTCTGGGAGATAAAATCTTTTCAAGGGCCGCGAGCATCTTGCGGGCATCCTCGTCCGTGCGGCCAGCGAGGCTCCAATAAGCATACGATTCGACCAAATCCTTCGGAACGCCTGTGCCGTATTCGTGACATACCCCCAGGTTGTATTGGGCATTGGCAAACCCCTGGTCGGCAGATTTGCGATACCACTTCACCGCCTCGGCCTCATTCTTAGTTACGCCTCTGCCGCTGGCGTAGCACACCCCCAGATTGAATTGGGCCTCAGTATGCCCTTGTTCCGCGGCTTTCCGATACCACTTCACCGCCTCGACCGCGTCCTTTTTCGCGCCTTGGCCGGTGGCGCAGCACAAGCCTAGATTGTATTGGGAACTGGCAAGTCCTAGACCCGCGGCCTTCCGATACCACTTCACGCCCTCGACTTCATCCTTCGTCACACCTGTGCCACTGGCGTAGCACACCCCCAGGATGAATTGGGCCCGGTCATACCCTTGGTCCGCGGCTTTGCGATACCACTTCACGCCCTCAACCTTATCCTTCGGAACGCCGTCGCCGTTGTCGTAGCTCTCCCCTAGATTGTATTGGGCCTCGGCATTTCCCTTCTCTGCTTTGGCCTTGTAGCCCTCAAAGGCCTTCACTTCCTCGGGCGTCATCCCGGCAAAGGCCGACGTCGGCATTTGCGAGAGCAAACCAATGATGGCGGCGATTAACCAAGGCCCCGGGGTGCGCGGTTTCATAATAAAACTATAACATAGTTTCGGCGCTAGAGTGCATCGATAATCCTGATGCAGGGCATCTGGTCAGCCGTGATACTAATCCATTTAAGCGCCTCAACGGCTGGGCCCGTTCGACAAGGCCCGCAGCCTTATCTCCTGGCGTAGCTCGTCCATCCGTTGGGCGACCGCTAGAGTAAAGAAGTGGCCCTCGGCGGGAGTCATGCGCTTGAGTTCATCGGCTCGGACGAAGGCTAGGCTCGCCTGGGCTTGCAAGTTCGTCGTACCGACCAAGCTCCACCACGCACACGCTTCCACCTGATCCCTCTTAACCCCATGTCCGTTATGGTAGCAGATACCTAATTTATTCTGAGACTCAACATGGCCTTGGCCGGCGGCCAGACGATACAGGTTAAACGCCTCCGGAAGATCGCGAACCGCTCCATGGCCATCAAAGTAACAATTCGCTAGTTCGTACTGATTCAAAGCACCTCCTCTCGACGCCAACTCCTTAAGTTCAGCAAACCGCTGATCCTTAGCCAATTCCCCGGCCTTCCGGGCGGCGACAACTTTGCGCTTCTCGGTTTCAGGGATAAAGAGTGCCAGTTCATTGAGGGTAATAAAGGAGAGTTTAATCGCTTCCTCGTATGAATTAGAGGATTTCATCTCGTTGAATCGTCGGTCCGCACACCCCGTGACCACGCTCATCATCACGAGCCCCTTCAGGCCTACGGCTAACCAGGAGAAACCCTGCCGTAGAAGATGATGAAGTGCCATAGGTGTCGGGAGAGCCTGGGTATCTAGCGCTTAGCCTCGTCGATAGGTGGTGACTTGGCCTTAAGCATAAGCTCCGACCAGAGGCTCAGTGCCCGTTGACTGCCCGCCACGACCTCGCCCGGGGTAAGCCGACCTTCCATCTCAACGAGGCGCTGCGGGCCAGCTGCGCCCACCTGGGAGGCCAACCGTGCATAGGCGTAGGCCTCGACCTGATCTTTTGTGACGCCCGCCCCCTGTGCGTAGCAGTCACTGAGGTTAACGAAAGCCGGGCCATAGCCCTGGCCAGCAGACCGACGGTACCAATCGACCGCGATGGCCTCGTCTTTAACCACCGCCTTCCCCTTGGCATAACACAATCCAACGGCGTGTTGCGCAACCGGATCGCCCTTCCTGGCTGCGGTATCCATCTGTTGATATTCAAATACTGTCATGGTCAGCTCGTGGGGCAGCGCGGGCGGCAGGTCGCCGTACCTCCCCCCTGCCCAGTCGAGGAGATGATACATTCCAGTCAAAGGTAGTAAAAGCAGGCCAGCTTCGCTGCTTCGGGCGCCTTTGTAATCTGGCCGACCGCTTTCAGTGATGCAGCCAGTTACACCGACCGAGAGCATCAGGGTGTAGAGAACGAATTGGGGTAACTTGAGATTAATTGATTATAGGGATTGGTAGACCGTCTGGAACTGGCGCCCCCCCCCCCCCGGGGGATTTTTAGATACCTTTATCGACAGGCGGTAGCTTAGCCGGCGGGGGTGCTTTCGTCGCCGCACTGGCAGGCAACGGGATGGTGGCAGCCAGCTGCTTCGCACGCGCCTGACCGGCTTCTAGGGCCGTGGATGACATCTTCGGCTCCATGTCCGACAATTTCGTCCTGGCCACGCTACTGGTGCGTGCCGCCACCGACAGGTAGGCGTAACCCTCCGCTTCGTTGCGCGAGACGCCCCCGACACCAACTAGATAGACATTCGACATGGCCATAAGCGCATTGGCGTCCCCTTGAGCGCATGCTTTACGCCACCAATAGACCGCTTGGGTGGTGTCCTGCTCCATGCCGATGGGGTTACCCTTAAACTCAAAGTAGGATCGGCCTAAGTAATACTGAGCACGCGGTTCCCCTTTTTCCGCCGCCCGTCGATACCAAATAATGGATTGGGGCACATCCTTGGTCACGCCGAGGTCGCCATTACGGTAAATCATCCCCATATAATAAGTGGCCGTTAGGTTTCCACTCATCGCACCCTCTTGGATGGATTCAAAGGTTTGGGCATCCTTGGCGGACTGGCCGGCAATAGGCGGTGCACGCTTGGGTCCTTCCGGAGCTGCTTCTGGGGCGACGGGCGTTTTCGCCATACCATCGGACTTCTTCTGAGCCTCCTTGTCAGTACTATCGGTCGCCTTACCGATAGAGCCACCCTTCGACTTATTTGCGGCGATGTTGTCCTCGATATCTTTCTGCAGTTCCTTAGCCCGCTGCTGGCCCAAGAGGCGAACGGACATGGTCATTTCTGCCTCGAGGGTAGCCAAGCTACGACGCGCTTTGGGGTCTTTGGACGCAGCCGCTAGGGACCAATAGGCGTAAGCTTCCAGTTGATCTTTCAGCACGCCCTTCCCCGTGGCGTAACAGTTGCCCAAGTTATACTGCGCCTGGGTGTCACCCAGCTCAGCCTTAACCTTATAGGCTTCAAACTTCTTGGCGTCCTCCGCCGAGGGGGCGGCCTGCGCTTGGCAAGGGGCGAGCACCGCCGTCCAGAGTGCGAACGCAAGTAGCCAAACCGAGGAGGGGCGTAATCTCATGGACATAAGTATAACAGATAAAGTTACAGAGCGAGCATCGATAAAACTGATATACTCTATATTATGTCTCTATTACACCGCTCAACCAAACGCGACTAGCCCGACTCGACCCACTAAACACCCGTGGCTTACCAAATCCTTACGCGCTCCTTCGGCTCTAGATACAGGGCGTCACTGGGCTTAGCCGGAAAGGCTTCATAGAAGGCGTCGAGGTTGCGGACAATCAGATTGATGCGGGCTTTAGCCGGCGAATGGGTGTCCGAGAGGAGGCGGGTGGCGAGCTGCTCGTCGCGGACGTTACCCGCAAAGCTAAACGCATAAGCGAGGAAGAAGCGCTGGAGTGGGGTCTGGCCAGCGATGAGCTTGCCCGACTTATACGTCTCGGTCTGCTGGAAGGCGTCGAGGGCCAAGGCAAGGCCGCCGAGGTCCGCAATATTCTCACTGAGGGTCTGCTTACCGTTGATATGGATGCCCTTGAGGGGCTCTTCGCGGTCATACTGGGCGATGAGCTTCGCACAGCGGGCTTCGAAGGCTTTCTCCGTGGCAGGCGTCCAACCATTCTCCATGCGGCCAGTGGCGCTGAAGCGACGGCCCGAATCATCGAAGCCGTGCGTGATCTCATGCCCGATAGTGGTCGCGATGTAGCCGTACAAGACGGCGTCATCGAGGTCATTACCAGCATAGGCGGGGACAGTCAGAATGGCGGCCGGTAGGACAATCTCATTGTTAAGCGGGTTATAGTAAGCGTTCACGGTATAGGGACGCATCCCCCACTCTTCCCGTTCGGGGGCGCCACCGACCCGGGCGTAGGCTCGGCGGGTCTCCCATTGGTCTACAGCGAGGACGTTCTCCGCTAAACTGTCGGACGTGATGCGAACGCCGTCAAACTGTCGGAACTTATCGGTGTAGCCGACACGTAGTTTCACGGCGGCCAGCTTCTTTAGAGCCCACTCCCGGGTCGGGGCATCCATCCAGGGATTAACCGCCAAGCGCTTGGCGAAGGCCGTGCGGACGCCTTCACAGACGAGGCGGAAGCGCTCGCGTTGGGCGGGACCAAACCGGCGGGCAACATACTCCTCACCGACGAGGTCACCGATGGTGCGGTCCTGCAATGCTAAGGCGCGGTCCTCCAGGCTGCGCTGCTGCTTAGCGCCAGAAAGGACGACGCCAGTGAAGGCAAAGTTGTCCTGCGAGGTCTGGCCATTGAGAATCGCTGCATACGCAGTCATCGTGTGGAAGCGGAGGTAATCGCGGAGGACCTGCGGCGGGGTCGTGGCCAGGATCTTGGCGAAGCCCTGAAAGAACTCCGGCTGACCCACCACTAGTTGCTTAACGACTGGGGCCTTCAGGCGCTGCAAGACGGGCGCCCAACTGACGCCTGGGGTGAGTGCATCGACTTGGGCCAAGGTCATCAGGTTGTAATTCTTCTCGGGGTCTTCCAACTGTTCCAGCGGACGCGAGACTTCGGCGAATCTGGTCTCCAACGCTAAGATGTCCTTCCCCGCCTGTTCGGCGCGGGGCTGATCATAACCCATGTGCTTGAGCATCCGCGTGACATACGCCGGGAAAGCATCACGGACCTTCTTCGTGGCTGGTTCGTCACTGAAGTAGTGCGCCCTTTCCGGGAGCGACGTACCCGCCTGCCCCAAATACAGCACCACCGTATTTTCATCCTTAGCATCTTGGTCCGCGTAGACGCCCAAGAAAGAGCCGACGCCCTGCTCCATGAGCTCCGCCGCGAGTTCCGCGAAACCCTGTGGGGTCGTTGTGGAGTCGAGCTTCGCTAACGCGGCAGTGACTCCCATGGGTAAGCCTGATTTATTCTGCTCAAACGCTAAGGCCGACTTCCAGAAGTCGGCGATCTTACGCTGCTTATCGGTCGGCTTGGGCAAAGCCACCAGCGTCCGATTCAAGTCCAAGAGGTCCTGCCGAATAAAGTCCTCCTGCCAGTCATACGAATAATAGGAGGCACGATCGGCCGCTACCGGATGGGCAGCATTCCAACGGGCGTTGGCGTGGAGCCAGAAGTCGTGCGTCGGGGCCACCGCAGGGTCACGGTTAGCTTCCAAGAGGTCGGCCCGAGCCACGAGCGAACCCAGACCGAGGACCAACAGGGGCAGAAGGCGCATGGGTTGACCTTAAAGACTCGAGCACTCGAGGAAAGGAAGAACCTTCTGGAAAGTGCTCAAGGCTACCGCAAGATGCCGACACACCCCTATGCCAAAGTTCCCCCTCTCTCTGGCGTCTCTGGCCGCGTGGCTGCTGGCGCTGTCCACTCAAGCCGCCGAGCCAATTCGGGTGGAGGTCAGCCGCGACACTTGGCTGTCGTCCTACGTCAAGGAAGTCGAAGGCAACAACGGCGGCTCTGGTAAACTCAAACTGAAGGGCCATCAGGAGTTCTTCCTGATCGATTTCGACCCGACCAAGTTCAAGGGCAAGCGCGTCACCCAAGCGGTCCTCGCCGTCCACCTCGAAGGCACCGAAACGCTTGGACGCATCACCGTCTCTTCCGTTGCCCAAGAATGGGTCGAAGGCCAAGGGTCCAGCTACGCCCGCACCCCGGGTGCCAGTTCCTTCCAGTGGGCCAAGACCGATTTGACCCGCTGGGGCGAAGATGGCCCTGACCTTACCTCCGTGATTCTCGGACAACGCGGATCTATTTGGGGCTTCGGCGACCCCACTTCACCGGACGCTAACCGTTGGCAGCGCATCCCGATTAAGCCCGAGGTGGTGCAAGCCCGCGTGGACGGACGGAGCCACGGGTTCTTTGTTATGGATGACGTGGGGAGCGAATATACCCGCCAAGGGAATGCGATCGACTACCGGCTCTTCCCCAATCGCTATGTGACCAGCCGCGAGGGACCTAAGCGGTTCGTGCCGTACTTCCTGCTCTGGTTAGACGACGCCGCGGTCGCCAAGGTTCCGATGGTCAGTCCGGCTAAGCCACTCGCTAAGGCCGCACCTGCGACCTTACCTCCTGTCCCGCAGGTCGCCTCAGCCGCAACGGCTCTCAAGGCCTACGATGACTGCGGTACGCCCTTGCGGTCACTCGACCTCTACGCTGCCCGCGGGGAGGCCGTCACCATGCTGCTGGAGCAAGCCCCGGAGTCCGTAACCATTGACCTACCTGTCCGTCGCTTTGACCTACCTGCCGTCGGACCGCACATCGACCCGCTCAAGGCTTCACCCAAAGGCCGCTTGCTGGAATTCCAAATTCCGAAGAACGCCCGACCAGGTAAGCACGTGGGCACGCTTAAAGTGAACGGCGGCGATGTGCCATTCACGATCACGGTTTGGAACTTCTGCCTGCCCGACCAGCTCTCGTTCATCGCCCAGATGAATGGCTACGGCCTGCCGAATCATGGCCGGGAGTTTTACCGCCTGGCCCATGAGCACCGTCTGACGCTCAACATCCTGCCTTACGGCTGGAGCGGCAAGGTGAGCGCGGCGCCCAAGGTCCGCACCGACGGTACGTTCGACTGGACACAGTGGGACGCCGACCATGGCCCGCTCCTTGATGGTTCGGCCTTCGCCGACTTGCCGCGGGGACGCGTTCCCGTCGAGGCACTCTACCTCCCCTTGAACGAGAACTGGCCGATGAACCATGAGCGTCACTTTAAGGGCGGCTACTGGATCGAGCAGGCCTATGGCGACGAGTATTGGCGCGAGTTCCGCACTGCCAGCCAAGCCTTTGCCCAACACTTTGCCGACCGCGGCTGGAAGGAAACCGTCGCAGAGTTCTACCTGAACAACAAAGTGGAGTTCAAGAAGTCACGGGGCCGCTGGGATGCGACCTCCGCACCGTGGATCTTCGACGAACCCACGCACACGCAAGACTTCTGGGCCTTGCGTCGTTTCGGCCTAGAGTTCTGGCAGGGCGTCTCCGCCGTACCAAACACGCGTTTGGCCTTCCGCCTCGATATCTCCCGTCCGGAATGGCAACGCGACCTGCTTGATGGGCTCACCAACGTCGAAGTCGCCTCTGGCGCTTTACGCCCCTACCGTGACCGCGTCATCGGTGCCGCCCGACGCGATGGTAAGTTGATCTACATGTATGGCGCAGCCAGTAAGCTCGGCACAACGCGGGCGACCGATGTGGCATGGTGCGTAGAAACCTGGGCCCTCGGGGCCGACGGCGTGGTGCCTTGGCAAACGATTGGCAAGGCCGACTCTTGGACCAAGCCCGACGACCTTGCACTGCTCTACCCCACGCCCACCGGCGTCGCCCCGAGCCTACGACTCAAGGCCTACCGGTCGGGCCAACAGCTCGCTGAATACCTGACGATTTACTCCACTGTCTCAGGCCAGTCCCGAGATGCCGTCGGTGCGGCTGTACTTGCGCTCCCAGGAATGCGTGCTGGCACCGTGAAGGCCAACGACGCCGACGCCGGCGATTCGCGCTTCGAAGCAAGCGCATCCGAATCAGTACGGAACCTCCGACTCCGCCTCGGCACCTGGCTAGACCGCCAAGCCCCTGCTGATCGAGCCCGCTGGCACGACCCCCGACCCAAGGCCCAAGACCCCACCAAAGTCCCCGTGATCACGCCGCTGCCAGCCCCCGCGCAGTAGACAACCTCAGCTGCCTCTAGATGCATTTCACCTTTGCACATTTGCACAGGCCATAGGCCGATTTGCACCTTTGCACGGCAACCCTGCCCTCCCCGCCTAACTTCCCCAGCTCCAGCGCTCGGGGACCCAGGCGTATTGGTCGCCCTTAGGAACGACGGTGCCGATCCCCGGCCACGGGAGGTGGAAACCAAAGGCGCGCGACTTGTTGGCAGCCATACGGGTGAAGAGTTTCTTACGGGTCTTGACCGCGGTCTCCGGGTCATGGTCCATGGCGACGGTCCAGCCGACGTTCTCGAACATGAGGAGGTGGTGGTGCACGACGTCACTGATGTGCACCAAGGATTCCTGACCCGAGCGAATCTCAAAGCAGGCATGGCCATCGGTGTGGCCCGGAGCCGAGATAATCTCCACGGAGTCATGGAAGAGCTTCTGGCCGTCCTTCACGATGACCAACTGCTCCTTAAGAATATCGAAGTTCTTACAGACGGTCTTCACCATGTTGGGCAAGGGCTTCTTATCGCGCTTGGACTTCGAGAAGTCGGGGTTCGGCCCCCGCCAGAAGTCATACTCCTCCTTGAGCAGGTAAATCTTAGCGTTCGGGAACGCAGGCTTATCGCGATCGACGAAGCCATCAAGGTGGTCAGAGTGCGAGTGACTCAGGAAGCCGGCAACGACCTGATCGGGGGTGATGCCGAGCTGACGGAGACCTTCAGCCATCCAGCCGAAATTGGGATTAGAGTGACGCTCACCAAAACCGGCGTCGATCAGCGCGACTTCCTTGCCAATCTTCAGGCCCATGATGTTGACGTAGAGCGGGAGCGCATCGAGGCGTTCGCGATTCAAGACCATAGCATCCTTCATCACGGGGCGGTCGGCTTCAGGCCACATGAGATTCAGGCCCTCACGGAAGAGCATGTGACCATCGCTAATCGAGAAGGCCTCAATCTCACCAATCTTGAACTTGTAGATGAACGGATTGGGCGGGCGCTTTACCGGCGCAGGCTTCGGCGCCTCCTGTGCACCGAGGCGCACATTCATCGCCGCCAGACCAGCCAAGGCGAACGCCGCGGCGCCCAAGAATTCACGACGAGAAGCAGGCTGAGGAACGTCAGGGTTCATACCTGCTTATCCTCAACATGACTCTGGCCATTTCAAGCCGAACCGCCCGCCCCGTGCGAAGTTACTTCTTCGCGTCGGGGAACTCCTTCAAGAGTTCATCCGGGGTGTAGAAACTGGCACGGTCCTTGGTGGCCGCACGCACGGAGGCCACCTGTGCAGGCTGAATTGGGGCGGCCACATTACCGAAGGAATTACGCACGTAGGTAAGCACACCCGCCAATTCATCGTCCGAGAGTCCCTTGAACGCCGTCATCGGCACCTGGCCAGGATACTTAACGCCATTCACCTCGATGGGACCCATGAGACCGTGCAAAGATAAGCGGATTAAGCGCTCGGGGTTACCGCTCACCCAATTGGATTTGGCAATCGGCGGGAACTGTGCGGCCGGTAGCCCTTGGCCATCGGCTTGGTGACATGTGATGCAGTGGGCCTCCCGACGGTAGACCTGCTCACCGAGCTCAAAGAGGCGCTTGTCCTGCCCTGTCAGTGTGGTCGATGCCTTGGCCGGGGGTGCGGCGACCACGGATCCGCCATTAAGGTAAGACGCAGCGGCGGCAAAGACGGGCTTTAACCAAGCGTCTTCGGGCTGCTTACGCGCTTCCGCTAAGACCGAGAGGCCAAAGTCCTTGCCCAACCAAGTCGCAGCGTTGACGGCTTCCAGGCGCACCCGCCCATGGGGATCGCTCGCGGCACGCAGGAGGAGGTCGCGCTGGTCGGCGACGTTATGTCCGTTGTAGCGTAAGACGCGGACAGCGGCGGCTCGGACGCGGTGGTCCTTGGCCTGCAGGAGTTTCTTGAGGAGCGGTACATCCACGCGGTCGAGGCCCCAGCTCACCCAGAGACCATTGAGTTGATGATGTTCCAGGCGGGCATCGTCGGACTTCAATCCGGTTAGCCATTTCTGCAGGCCAGCCAAAACTTCGGTGGCGGGACGACCACGCAGTTCGAGACGGCTACGCTCGCGGGCACGATCTTCAGGCAGCGTGAGGTTAGCAAAAAGCTGAGCAATGGAGGCACCCGCGATGACGGGTGGCTTCACGAGCGGACGGCTCGGGTAGGTGATACGGTAAATACGGCCGTGGGTGTGGTCGCGCATTGGGTCGCGGGCGCTGTGCTGCATATGGCCGATGAGCACATTATGCCAGTCGGCGACATAAAGAGATCCGTCAGGGGCGAACTCCATCGAGACCGGGCGGAAGTTGCCGTCCTTGGACTGCAGGAGGTTTTGCCGGAACGTCAGCTTATAGCCCGTGCCATCTTCGGCGACGGCGTGCTGCTTCGTGCCGAGGAAGCCGATGGTGTTATTAATAATCAAGTCGCCTTGAACGTCGTCCGGGAAATGGCGGCTGCTAATAAAGTCCAAGCCGGAGGTCGGACGGACCTTCTGGGCATTAGGAATAAGGTTAGGTGGCAATGGAGCGAATTCACCGAACGGCACCCACAGAGATGCTGGGGACATCCAGCGCACATTGGGATCAGAGGTGTCCGCGAAGAAGTCCTGACCAAAGGCGTCGAAGGCGATACCCCAGGGATTGGGGATACTCACGCGCAGGGTGCGTTCAAGTTGCTGACGTTGCGGGGAATAGCGGAAGAAACCCCCGTTGGTGCTACGCTCCACGCCATAAGGCGTTTCGACGTGGCTATGGAGGAACGTCCCTTCGGCCATGTAGAACGCGCCCGAAGGATCGGCCCGGAAAGCACTGATGGCATGGTGCGTGTCGTGGTCGTCAAACCCACTGAGGACGACCTCACTGCGGTCGGCTTGGCTGTCGCCATTGAGGTCACGTAAGAGGACCAAATGGCTACTCTGCGGAAGATACACCCCTTCTGGAGCGAACTCGAAAGACAACGGTATATGCAGACCGCGGGCAAAGATCGTCTGCTTGTCGGCGCGGCCATCGCCATTGGTGTCTTCGAGAATTAAGATCTTATCGTCGGGCTTGGCATCGCCTGGACGCCACTGTGGGTAGCTCGGCATCGTGGCCACCCAGAGGCGCCCGCGGTTATCGAAGGATAGCTTAACCGGATTAGCCAAATCGGGGAACTGCTCTTCGGAAGCAAAGAGCTCTACCTTGTAGCCTTCCGGCACGGCCAACGTCTTTACAGCTTCCGCCCCCGGAAGGTAGATCGTCGAACCATTCTTCGTGTTACTAGAGGAGTAATTGGTCTTCACCGGCGGCAGGACCCGAGTCTTGGCATCGGCCGCCGCGACGTCGAACTTCTCGCCTTTTGCAGCCGCCCAGACGGCGCGGTCACGGATGAGTACCAGTTCATCGAGCTTCTCGAGCTCAGCTGGAAAATTATCGGGGCCGAAGGGCCGATTACGACGACCGAAGACGTGGACGCCGTTGGGTACCTTGTGGAGCTTTTCCCAATACCAATTCTTATCCACCACCGCGGCGGACACCGCGTTGGCATCGCCACGCGGAGAGCCCGATTTAAAGACGGCGCTAGTAAGTTTGGCTGCCAGCATCTGCTGACCTTGGACGCCGAGGGTCATCCCATCTGTGGCCAAAGGGACTTTCGCTTCAGCATATAACTGCTGACTGAAGGTAAAGAGATCCACGAAGTGCAGGTTACGCTGGGCGGCGGCCTCTTTGATTGCCTGAGCGTAGAGTGCGAGGTTGGCGTTCACGGCTTTGGCGGCTTGTGGGCCTTGCGGGGCCGAGCGTTCCTCGAGGGCCAGCGGAGACAGCAACACTAGTTGCGAGGGCGACTTCCCGTTATACTTCTGCTTCGCCGTATGATCGAGCCAACCGGCGAGCTCTTCTTTAAATGCGGGTAAACCTGCCGGGCCCTTAAAAGACTCCGCGTAACCGAACCAAGCGATGACAACGTCGGCCTTGAGGCCGGTGAGCCATTGATCAGGCGACTGGGAGAAACCCGAGCCCCCATGACCGGAGCCCCAGAAGTCCTTCGCCTTCGACAGTGGGTAATATTTTTCGGCGCCGGGGAAGGCGAAAGGCGAATTACGACCCGAGTGGTCGCGATAGCCCGGGGTGTCGCCGTCGTCACACAGATTGCGGATAACAAGGTCACGGCCGGCGAAGCGACGCTGGAGCTCGACCTCGAAGGCTGGGTAGCGCAAGAGGCGTTCACCTTGGCCGCCACCGAGGAGGACGACCGAAGCACCCTGCGGCGGATCGATTAAATCAGCAGCGAATAGGGCAAGGCCCTGAAACGCAAAGAAAGAGGTAACCAGCAGGGCACGGAAACTGAACATAGTGAGGCTATGTTTAAGTATTACCACTAGTCCTGTCGAGCCTACCAGCATCCCTAGGCCAAGCCACATAACACTTCTTTATCGCTCAATTAGCATCCCTTGGCCGTGACAAGGGATCCAGGGCTTTTTCCTTTGAAACTATCCCCCGCCCGCTTTGTCTTAATGAACCCCATGACCTTGGTTCGCCGACTCCTCCCCCTTTGTCTCTTGCCGTTGGCGATGCAGGCTGCTGACCCGCAGTTAGCCTTCAACCGCGACATCCGACCCATCCTCTCCGAGAACTGCTTCTCCTGCCACGGCTTCGACGAGAAAGCCCGTAAAGCCAAGCTCCGCCTCGACCTCCCTGAAGAAGCCACGCGTGAACATAAAGGCGGCACCCCCATCGTCCCCGGCGATCTCGCCAAGAGCGAAGTCTGGCAACGCATCATCAGCGACGACCCCGATGACGTCATGCCGCCGCCGAAGTCGCACCTCAAGCTGAGCGCACAAGACAAGGCTACCCTGAAGGCCTGGATTCAGCAGGGAGCGAAATATGAATCCCACTGGGCCTTCGCAGCACCCAAGGAAACGCCAGTCCCGACCGCTGGGCACCCCATCGACACTTTTGTCTCGGCGACACTAAAAAGGAAAGGCCTCGAGCCCACCGCTGGCGCCGATCGCGCCACGCTCATCCGTCGCGTATCCCTCGACCTCACTGGACTACCGCCCTCCGCCGAGGAGGTCCAAGCTTTCGTCGCGGACCGCGACCCCCAAGCCTACGCGAAACTCGTCACTCGCCTGCTCGCCAGTCCGCACTTCGGCGAACGCATGGCCCTCGAGTGGTTGGACTCCGCCCGCTACGCCGACACCAACGGCTTCTCCATCGACGGCGGTCGGAACATGTGGATTTGGCGCGACTGGGTGATCCAGTCCTTCAACGACAACCTGCCCTACGACCAGTTCATCCTGCAACAACTGGCGGGCGACCTCCTGCCCAACGCGACCGATGCCCAACTCATCGCAACCGGTTTCCAGCGGAATAACATGAACACCCACGAGGGCGGCACCATCCCCGCGGAGAACCTCGTCAACTACAACGCCGACCGTGTGAAGACGCTCGGTGAAGCAATGCTCGGCCTCACCCTCGCTTGTGCGCAGTGCCATGACCACAAGTTCGACCCCATTAGCCAGAAGGATTACTTCCAGATGTTCGCCTACTTTAATTCACTGGGCGATGCTGGCCTCGACGGCAATGCTGGCAATAACTCGGGTCCTTCAGTCAACAAGAAGACCGTCCTTAAAGCCCTCGACCAAGCCACCCTGCCCGACCGTATTGCGGGCTTGAAGCTAAAGTTAGCCACGCCCGAAAATGCTGCCCTCTCCCGCTGGATCAGCGAACAGCAAGCCCTCCTCGCCAAACGCCAAGCCGGACTGAAACTCCACCCCGTCAACCTGCTAAAGATTTCCACGCCGAACAGCGGCGGTGGCTTCACCGTCGAAGGCAATACCTTCAAAGGACTCGGCGGAGCGGCTTACGACATCCTCGGCGAAACCCCCAAGACCGCCGAGCCGATCACCGGCCTGCGGATTGTCTTCACCCCGAATAAGGGTAAGCCAACTAAAGATCCGAATGACGCCAAGAAGGTTTTAAAGCCCGCGCAGGCGTCGGACTTCGTCGTCAGCGCGGTTGACGTGACGGCGGACAAAGTTGCCGGCGATCAAGTGAACATCCATCGGTTACAGAAGTTCTCCCGCGTGACCGCGAGTTCTTGGCAGCCTGACTTCCCAGCAATCGACGTGCGGGCCTTCCACCCGCGCCGCGGCTGGTCACCTGACCTCAAAACCGACGAGGCCCCGCACCTGACCTTGACCTTTGATCAGCCCATCACGGCGGACAAGCAGGCTTACCTCACGACGCAGGTCTACTTCGCCATGGGCGGTAAGTCGCCGGCCCAAGGGCAGCTCTTTGCCGTGACCGGCACCGACGACGGCACCGACCTCCCCGCAGACATCATCGCGCTCATCAACACCGCAGCAGCCCAGCGGACTGAGCCACAACAACGCCAGCTCTGGGATTACTTTGCGGCCAAGTCGAAAGCGATGGAGCCTGTTCGTACCGACCTCGCGAACGCCGAGCAGCGCCTCAAGTCCCTGACCGAGCCACAGCAAACCATGATCATGGCGATTGCGGCTAAGCCCCGGGATACCTTCATCCTCAATCGCGGCGATTATGCGCAACCTGGGGAGAAGGTCAGCGCCGGGACCCCCGCCAAACTTCCGGCCCTGCCCGCGAACGCACCCGCCAATCGCCTGGGACTCGCGCAGTGGATGGTAATGCCTGAAAACCCCCTGACCACTCGCGTCGCCGTGAATCGCTTCTGGAAGCAACTCTTCGGCCAAGGCTTGGTTACTTCCGCGTCGGATTTCGGCTACCAAGGCGCATTCCCGAGTCACCCCGAGCTCCTCGATAACCTAGCCATCGAATTCCGTCGTAGCGGCTGGGACGTTAAGAAGTTGATCACGCTCATCGTCACGAGCGATACCTACAAGCGCTCCTCGACCCCGACCGCGAAGCACCAGGAAGTTGACCCGAGCAATACCTGGTTGGCGCGCGGCCCGCGCTTCCGCCTGCCCGCTGAAATCATCCGTGATGCGGCGCTTAAATCGAGCGGCCTCCTCGTCCCCCAACTCGGCGGACCGAGCGTCAACCCCTACTCGCCGTTCGACCTCTGGCGTGAAGTCAGCCACTACGGCTCGACACCGGCCACCGCCCAGATCTTCGTTCAAGACCACGGCGAGAAACTCTACCGTCGTAGTCTCTATACCTATTGGAAGCGGACGGCGCCGCCCGCCAACATGGTCGCCTTCGATGCCCCTAATCGGGAAGTCTGCACTATCGCTCGAGCCAACACGACCACACCCTTGCAGTCACTGGTGTCCTTAAACGACACCCAGTTCGTCGAAGCCTCGCG
>Ga0102915_1000019_pt1 | contig 44927 bp, 27 predicted proteins | sample Colrivmet1561A02_FD_78199 | JGI IMG/M metagenome (GOLD analysis project Ga0102915, IMG submission 78199) | Estuarine microbial communities from the Columbia River estuary - metaG 1561A-02 | ecosystem: Environmental > Aquatic > Marine > Intertidal zone > Estuary | place: USA: Columbia River...
CTGAGCGGTGCGCACGCGGGTATCGGCGCGCACAGTGAAGGCCTCGCCGCCGAGCGAGATGACGCCGCCGCCAGCGTTCTCGGTATTCTTGCGGACGGCCTGGAGCAACTCGGACATCGGCAAGGCGGCCTTCGCCATCTTGGCAAGGTCGGGCTCGATTAACATCTGCCGCTCGTGTCCGCCGATGACGTTGACGTCAGCCAGACCCGCAGTGGACCGCAGGGCCGGACGGACCCGCGTGTCATGCAGCAGACGCAGCTCACGCAGGCGGGCGGCCTCATCGCTCGGTGCCTTGGTTTCGTCAGCATATTCCAGGGTGTAATAAACAATCTCACCGAGCCCCGTGCTGATGGGCGCCATGACCGGGACCACGCCCGGTGGCAGATTACCGGAAGCCTGGCCGATACGTTCCGTCACCAGCTGGCGGGCACGGAAGATGTCCGTTCCATCCTCGAAGATGAGCGTTACCTGCGACAGGCCGATCTTCGAAAGCGAGCGGAACTCGACGAGCCCAGGCAGACCTGAGAGCTCGGACTCGAGCGGAATCGTCACCCGGGATTCAGCCTCGTCGGCGGCGAGGGCTGGCAAGGCGGTGTTGATCTGCACCTGCGGCCCCGTGATGTCGGGCATCGCGTCAATCGGCACGCGAGATGCGGACCAGACACCCAGCAGACTAAGCAGCAGGGCACACGTCAGGACGGCGCCTCGGCGACGAATGGACCAGAGAGCGAGCGCGGCGACCATTTTAGTGACCGTCGGCGCAGCCGACGCCTCCCTTGATGGCCTGAAGTTCCGCCATCCAAAGATACCAGCCGCCCGCGACAGCGATGACATCCCCCTCGAACAGACCGTCCGCGACCTCGACGAGCTCGCCCGAGGCGGCACCAAGCCTTACTGCGGTGCGCAACCAACGCTGTCCATTACGGACGAAGACTTGCTGGCCCTCGGCGGTATCCACCACAGCCGAAATGGGAATCCGGACGGCGGCGCCCTTGGTTTGAGTCTCGGCGGCACGCAGCCCGATGAATTGCGTGGCCTCGGCAGTGAGCAGGAGGCCCTGCCCTTTCTTAAATTCGGCGGCCTTCGGCGCTGGCGCTAAAGACTCTTCCGACGAAGCGGACTTACCGCAACCGACCAGCAGTCCGACGGATAAAATCAGGAGCAAGTTCTTCATCGGATTGAGACGGGGCTGAAGGGGTCGCCGCTCAGTTCGCGCAGGCGGAAGCCCACCTCGACAGCCTGCTCCTGGAGCAGCAGGGCCGAATCGACGGCTTCGAGGTAACCGGCTTGCGCATCCATGAATAACTGCAGGGACAGTGCACCCGCCCGATAGTGTGCCTCCGCGAGGCGAGCGGCCTCGGCGAACCGCACCGCCGGATCGTCCTGGTGCATCCGTAGCTGATCGAGCTTGGACGCATAGGAAAGCCAAGTCTGGCCGAGTTCGCGTTCAACGTCGCGCCAGGCGGCTGCAAGCGATGCCTTGGCTTGGCGACGCTTTTCGAGGCCTGCCCTTTCAGCGGAGGCACTACGGCCCGTCACTGGCACGGGAATATCAAATCGCAGCCCGATAATCGTCTCGCGACCACCGACCCGATCCTGCGAGACATAAGGTCCGGCCGTGAAGCCCGGTACACTGTCCGAGCGAGCGAGGTCAGACTGTAGGCTGAGCTGCTCAGATTCGAGTATATGCATCCGGTAGCCGAAATTCCCTTGGGGAGCCGTCGCCAGAAGTGCATCAAGTGGGGGTGCATCGCGCAGCGCCAGCTCTGGTGCCTTGACTACGAGTGGGGCCATCGATGGCGCCCCGCGTAGTTGGTTCATCTCCAGCAAGGCCTGCTGCAGAGCCAGTCGCGCCTCCTCGGACCGACGACGGGCAACGATTTCAGCGGCTTCGACCGAACGCAGCTCGATGATCGGGGCAGGACCCGAGGGGTCGCGTCCCAGCAAAGCCTTGCGCAGCCCAGCGTAGCGCTCGGCGACCTCTGCACAGGCTTGGGCCCGCAGCTGGGCGCGCGAAACACGATAAGCCAAGACGGTGGCCTTGGCTTCGATAGCCTGTTCGAAACGTTTAAGACCGAGTTTCGCCGTCTCAACTTGGCGGTCGGCGATGGCGCGACGCAGGCGAATACGTTCCGGCCATTCGAAAGTCTGGCTAAGTGAAGCCGTCCAGATCTGGCCTTCATCCAAAAAGGCGCCACCAGCGTCGCGGAGCCGTTTGCGGCCGACCTCGAGCGAAAGCACGGGGTCCTGATTAGAACCCGCGACCGAGGCCGTTTCGCGCTCGGTGGCAAGGGCCGCTTCATAGGCTTGGCGTTCCGGATTGGTCGCGACCGCCTGGCGGACGAGCTCAGCGACATCGACGGGCTGGACAGGGGCTTCGGCGGCACGCACGAGGCACGGGAAAATCAGGATAGGAAGGAGAAGTTTGGAAAGGTTCATGGTTTTAAGATGCATACGGGCGGAGACCCAGGGTGCCCCCTTGGACGACGGGATGACATACGGGACGCCTCGCATCCGTCGCGGACGCAAGGAGACCGGGCGGCGAACGCCGCCAAAGCTTAGGCACTCAGATTCGCAGACACATCGTCCCAGCCCTGAAGGCAGGCGGACGAGATGGTAGCGATGGAGAACTGAAAAGCGGCTCGGCTAATTCGACGGCGCTTCGAGTTACATACGACAAAAACACCAGCACCACGCCGACCTCCGAAAGTACATTAGCCGGAGGAAGCAAGGCGACCGGAGAGTCATCCAAGGCGACCGGTGCGGAAGGAACGAGGCAATCCGAGCAGTCATCGGGCAGGGCGCAGGCCTCGCCGGCATGCTCGCAATCCGCCGTGACCTCTTCGCAGGAGCAATGTTCGACCGCCAGCACGCCGACCGTCGCCCATAGAAGCAGGGCGAGGCAGGCAAAGAGTCTGGAACGTGTTGCGAACACTACCATTATACTTCGAGCTGCCTGAGCGAAGTCAAGCGAGTCAGGCTCTTTACCGCCATCCCCAACGAGGATGAAGAGCGTTAGATAGAACATAAGGCAAGAGAGGGGTCAGCCAAATCAAGCCTTTCTGCCCCCATTCACCCGCCGGCGGCGCGATGACTTGGCGCCTTACCGCTTGCCACCGAAATTAGAAGTACATCCTACTGTTAATGAAACTACGCGAAAGCGGCATGCCCGGCGAGGCCTACTGGGAAAGCCTGCTAGATGCCGAACGCATCCTGAAAACACTAGGGGTGGATACGCACATGGGGGACGTCGTCGAACTCGGTTGCGGCTACGGCACTTTCTCGATTCCCGCCGCTCGGAGGATTTCCGGACGACTCCACACTTTCGATATCGACCCGTCGATGATCGCCCGAACGCAAGCGCGGGCGGCCGAACTAAAGCTCAACAACCTCGACGCATCCCTCCGCGACGTCTTCACGCACGGCTTCGACGTGCCAGCCAAGTCGCAGGACGCCTGCCTCCTCTTCAACATCCTCCACTGCGAGGAGCCTGCGCGACTCCTGCGAGAGGCAGCACGCGTGCTCAAAGACGGCGGGACGCTGCTTGCCATCCATTGGAGGTACGCCGCAGACACGCCACGCGGACCCAGCATGGAAATTCGCCCTACGCCCGAGTCGATTGCACGATTAATCCATGCCACTGGCCACTTCGACGCCCCCTCCCTACCCATTGACCTCCCCCCTTGGCACTACGGGCTAAGCTGCAAGAGGTGTGATTGAAGGAAAAAAGAGTCAGCATTGTCAACGAGCGGGTTCTCATCCCATCCAGCAGGCCCTATTGGACAAAGAGCGTGGGGTCGGACTAGTACGGCGCGTGCCAAGGGGTCAGGCCACAGCGTTCGGCACTTCCTCCGCCGATGGGTCCTTACCGTGAACCATGCGGTAAAGCACGGGGAGCGTGAGGAGCGTCAGGATAGTCGAACTGATAATCCCACCGATGACGACCGTCGCGAGCGGACGCTGAACTTCAGAGCCAGCCCCGGTCGCTAAGGCCATCGGAATGAAACCGAGGCCAGCCACCAGTGCAGTCATGAGCACCGGACGTAACCGCGTGAGGCACCCCTCCTCAATCGCTAGCTCCAGCGGACGTCCTTCGGCGCGCAAGGCACGAATAAAGCTAATGATGACTAGTCCATTCAGTACGGCGACGCCCGAGAGAGCAATGAAGCCGACCCCAGCGCTAATCGAGAAAGGGATGTCGCGTAAGATAAGCGCGGCCACGCCGCCCGTGAGCGCAAGCGGCACCCCACTGAAGACGAGGAGGGAATCCTTAACGCTGCGGAAACTGGCATAGAGCAGGCCAAACACGAGGAGCAACGCGGCCGGAACGACTAGCTTGAGCCGGTTACTCGCCGAGATGAGTTGTTCAAAGGTGCCGCCGTATTCCACCCAGTAGCCCGCCGGAGCCACCGCCGCCTCCTGCACGCGGCGTTGCGCCTCTGCCACAAACGAACCGAGGTCGCGGCCACGGACATTAGCCGTTACGACGACCCGGCGTTTACCGTTTTCTCTGCTAATCTGATTAGGGCCCTGAGCGAGTGAGATCATGGCGACTTCCCGCAACGGGATGAAGGCCCGCACCGAACCTGCCCCGCGGACCGGTAGCGGCACAGGCAGGTTACCCATGCCATCGATATCGGTACGCACTGACTCAGGCAGACGCACGACGACATCGAAGCGGCGATCGCCTTCAAAGATCTCACCAGCCACGGTACCTCCTAAGGCAGTGGCCACGACCTTTTGGGCATCATCAACCGCTAGGCCATAACGAGCGAGGGCCTCGCGGTTAAGCTGGACAGTGAGTAACGGCAGGCCGGTGACCTGCTCCACCTTAACGTCCGCTGCGCCCGGAATCGCAGTCAGGATGGCTTCAATCCGCTGGGCCGAGGCGAGCATGACATCCAGGTCGTCACCATAGACTTTGACGGCTACGTCCGTCCGCACGCCGGAGATGAGCTCGTTGAAGCGCATCTGAATCGGCTGGGTGAACTCATAATTATTACCCGGGATAGACTTGGCAGCGACCTCGAGCTCACTCACGAGCTGTGCCTTGGGCTTGCGAGGATCCGGCCACTGCGCCCGCGGCTTCAGCATCACATAGGTATCCGCAACGCTGGGAGGCATCGGGTCGGTAGCAATCTCAGCGGTGCCAATCTTAGCCAGGACCTTGTCGACCTCAGGGAAGGCCTTGAGCCGTGCCTCAAGGACGGACTGCATCGCAATAGCCTGCGTGAGACTAGTCCCGGGAATCCGCAAAGCATGGAGGGCGATATCACCCTCATCTAAACTAGGCATGAACTCACTGCCCAGTCGAGTAGCAGCCGCGAGGGCTATCGCCAGGACCGCCACACTGGCGGCAACGACGGTGAGCCGCGCCTTCATCAAAACGCGCAGAATCGGAAGGTAAGCGGCTTTGGCCCCGCGCACGGCGATGTTCTCGTGCTCCGAAACCTTGCCCGTAATGAAGATCGCCACGGCCGCCGGGATAAACGTCACGGAGAGAATCATGGCACCGAGTAACGCGGCCACGACCGTGAAGGCCATCGGGTGGAACATCTTCCCCTCGACCCCGGTCAACGCAAAGATCGGAATATAGACGACCGCAATGATGAGCTCCCCGAACAGGGTCGCCCCACGCACCTCACGGGTGGCCTCGAAAGCCAAGGCCAAACGTTCGGGCTGAGTGAGTAGGCGGCCTAACCTTCCCTGCTCCTTTGCGAAACGCCGGAGGCAGTTCTCGATGATGATGACGGCGCCATCGACGATTAGGCCGAAGTCCAACGCGCCCAGACTCATCAGGTTACCCGACACCTTGTTCGTAGCCATGCCGGTCATGGTGAAGAGCATCGAAAGCGGGATGACCGCCGCCGTGATCAGGGCGGCCCGCAGGTTGCCCAGTAAGATGAAAAGCGTGAAGATGACCAATAGCGCCCCCTCGACGAGGTTGGCCTGGACGGTGCGGATAGTGCTATCGACCAGAGTGGATCGATTGTAAACGGCCTGAGCGACAACCCCAGCGGGCAAGCTTTCATTCACCTTCACCAGGCGGTCCGCCACGCGGGTGGAGACCGCACGGGAGTTCTCGCCGACGAGCATGAAGACGGTGCCCAGGACGACCTCTTGGCCGTTTTCCGTGGCGGCGCCATTACGCAGTTCGCGGCCCAAGCCGACATCGGCGATTTCCTTGAGACGCAGCGGGACGCCACCGCGCTCGGCGACGACCACCTGTCCAATATCCACGATGCCGCCGAGCTGACCAGGGACGCGTATGAGGTACTGCTCTCCGTTTCGCTCAATATAGCCGGCGCCGACGTTTTCATTATTCCGCGCAAGCGCGTTCATGATGTCCTGCAGCGTGATCCCGTAGGCACGCAACTTGTCCGGCGAGGGAGTGACGTGGAATTGCTTCTCAAACCCACCGATGGTATTCACCTCCGTCACCCCTTGAAGGTTACGCAACTGCGGGCGCACCACCCAGTCCTGGAGTTCCCGTAAGTCCATCGGCGTCCATTCCTTGCCGTCAGGGCGCCGTGCCCCAGGTTTAGCCTCCACCGTATACATGAAGATCTCGCCGAGACCCGTCGCAATCGGCCCCATCGCCGGCTGAATACTCGCAGGGAGTTGTGAGCGGACTTGCTGGATACGCTCATTGACGAGCTGCCGCGCAAAGTAGATGTCCGTCCCATCCTCGAAGACGACCGTGACCTGCGAGAGCCCATAGCGGGAAATCGAGCGCGTGCCGCTGAGTTTAGGGAGGCCAGCCAAGGCAGTCTCCACGGGGAAGGTAATCCGCTGTTCGACCTCTAGCGGCGTGTACCCTGGGGCCTCGGTATTGACCTGTACCTGGACGTTAGTGATATCCGGGACCGCATCAATCGGAAGGTTGCGGGCATGATAAACGCCCACCAACGCCATCATGAGCACAGCCAGCATGACGAGCCACCGGTGGCGGATCGAGCCCTGCAGAACTCGCTCTAACCAAGACAAAGGTTCAGTGGTCATGGGAGGCACCCGTTTTTCCGATGTCGGCCTTAATGAGGAAACTGCCTTCGGAGACATAGGTCTCGCCAGCGGCTAGGCCCTTGAGCACCTCCACGCGATCGCCGCTCCGGCGGCCGAGCTCGAGGGGACGGGCTTGGTAAACGTCGCCATGCTGCGAGAACACGACGGTGAAACTAAAGAGCGTCTGGAGGGCCGAGGCTTTCACCGTGACGGGGGCACGTGATGAGCCGAGCGTGACCGCCCCCTTAACAAAGCCACCGGGCCGCCAACGACCGTCGGGGTTAAGGACGACCACGCGGGCCAGAGCCGTCTGGTTCTCGGCGGAGACCAGAGGCGAAACGGAAGCAATGACGCCCTTGGTCGCCTCACGCCCATCATCGGCATGCAGCACGACAGCTTGTCCGGCCTTCACCCGACCAAGGTCTTTGGAAGGAATCTCGAGCTCGACCCAGACCTTATCTAGGCCAGCGATGGTATAGAGTGCCGCACCCTCGGCGACCACCTCGCCCGCGGCGGCGGTGCGCGCGATGACCACGCCGGCTCCGGGCGCCTTCACCTCAGCGGAAACGAGCGTCTGGCTATTCTCCACGCGGGCAACGACCTCGCCCGCGGCAACCTTATCGCCGAGAGACTTACGGGCCTCCACGACGACCCCCGCAAAACGCGCGGTGGCTCGGCGGACACCGTCCAAGTCGAGGCTAACTCGCCCATAGACTTCAAGGACCTCGTCCAATTCCGCCGGAGCAGCCTGCGTGACCTGCACGCCCGCTTTGGCGGCGGCCGCAGCCGTGATTACCGTCTGCATCTCGGGCGCAGCGAACGACCACTTATGCACGGTACCGGCATGGTCCGCGACAATGACGTAGTCGAAGGAATGGGGCTCAACGACCTCGTGGTCACCGCGGGCAAAATCCGCCTCGGACGCGAAGGTGAAGCGGTCCTCAACTTTCCCAGGGCGGATGAGCGTCACGGATAATTTGACGTCGGCGGGCGCCACGGGCTTACCCGCCTTGGTGAACCAAGCGCGGAACTCCGGGGGGACGCCGGCTTCGAAGATCGCGAGCTCGAGCGTGAAGTCGCCATCGGTGAGCAGCCGGCCACGGTGCGGTCCCTTGGCCTCCGCTACTTCCTCTGCTTCGTGTCCGTGGGCCCCGTGGTCATGGTCGTGGTGGGCATGCGGACCTTGCAAGAGCCAGGCCGCAGCGGCCAGGCCCGCCAAGAGAATGAGCCCGGGGAGGATGATTTTTTTATAATTCATAATTTTTAGATAAAGGGAGTGATCGGAGGGAATGATTAGGGGCGTTCAAAGAGCGCCTTAGTCTCAGCGAAAGATGCGCCCGCGAGGGCCTCGGCCCGGACGAGGGCGAGCGCGTAGGCAAGTTCGGCGTCCAACAAGTCGCGGCGTAGGGCAATCAGAGCCCGGCGGGCATCAAGCACCTCCATGAGGGCAAGCGACCCGGTGCTGTAGGCGGACTGCACGGAGGCACAGGCCTCTTCGGCTGCAGGCACAGCCTCACGGCGCAGGGTCGTCGCCTGGGCATGGGCAGCGAGGAGCTCGGCGTGAGCATGTGCGAGGGCCGTACGCTGTTCCAACTCCGCTGCGCGCAGCGATTGCTCAGACGCTCGGACCATCGCACGGGCCGCGCGGATGTTACCAGAATTGTCATCGCGGAAAGTCAGCGGGATGGACGCGCCTAAAACGAAGGAAGTGGCGGCACCTTCATTGAGACGACGAACGCCTGCACCCAGGGTGACATCAGCCACCCCGCGGGCGGATTCTAAGTCGAGCGCAGCACGCTGGCCGGCGACCAGCGAGGAGACCAAGCCCAAACGCGGACTGCCCGATACGGTCAGGGCGGCCTCAAAACGGGCAAGCGCAGGCGGCTCTACCGGGAGGAGGAGCGCCCCTTTGATTTCAGCGATTTCTGCGGCGTTACCGCCCCAACTAGCGGCGAGGGTCGCCCGGGCCAACGAGACCGCAGATTGGGCACGTCCCAACTCAGCTTGGGCGGATGCCAGCGAAGCGCGGGCGCGGGCAACTTCGGAAGGCGAGGCGGTCGCGGCCTGCAGGCGACGAGTCGCCGAGGCAAAGGTCTCCTGGGCAAGCTTGAGCTGCTCACCCGCCAGGGCGAGACGGCTATTTTCCACCAGGGCCTTGGCAAAGGCATTAGCGGACGCTGCAAGGATATCGGACCTACGCAGGACTAACGAGGCGGTGGCGACATCACGATCGCGCTCGGCGAGTGCCACGCGGCGACTGGACTTGTCGCCACGCTCGATGAGCTGGCTCGCCTGCACCGTCACTTCCATCACCTCAGTTCCACGGGCCAACTTGGTACCGCCAAAATTCTCGACCGAAAGCGACAAGTTGGGGTTAGGGCCCATGCCGGCCTGCGCCACGCGGCCATCGGCAGCCTGATTGCCAAGACCAAGGGTAAGTAGTTCAGGGTTTAACGCAGTGGTCCGGGCGAGGACATCGCCCAAGCTGAGCGACGCCGGAGCGCGCACTTCCAAAGGGCTAAGGGGGGCGCTATCGGCGGAGCTGGGCGGCACGATGCCCGTCTGGTCGATGGCGGCCATATGGCCGGCCACGGGTAAGATTACCGATAAGAAAAGGATGCTGGAATGAGTCATGGATATAAATGCATACGGGCGGTAGCCCAGGGTACCCCCTTGGACGACGATAGTGAGTACGACCCACCCGCACCCGTCGCGGATGCCAGGCAGTCGGGCGGCTAGGCCGCCAACCAATAAGTACTCAGAGCCGCAGTGACATCGTCCCAGCCCTCAAGGCAGGCGGACGATAGGCAGATAAAGCTAAACTAAAAGATAACGCGTCGGGCACGGCGGCCAAACGTTCAACAAAGGCAAGCGGCACGGATAAACGGACCAAGCAGGCCGTCCCCTTAACAGCAGGCAAGGAGAACAACGGGGCCTCGACGAGCGCAACCTCATGATTAGGAACCAGGCAGTCCGAGCAGTCAGCAGGCTCGGCGCAGGCCTGACCCGCATGCTCGCAAGCAGACGCGACATCTTCACAGGGGCAATGGTCATGCGCCAAAACGCTCACCGAAGCCAAAAGCAAAAAAGCTAGGCAGGCGAAGAATCTGGAGCGGGCGAAGAACACTCCACCTAGATTTCCCGCCTCGCCGGAGAAGTCAAGCGACCCAAGCAGGGTTCAGGCCCGCCAGGGGCATGGCTACCTAGGCAGGGACGGGACGGCGTCACGACCGCACTGCATCGGGTAGGGGCAAGGCTTCGCCTTGACCTCCTCCGGTGGAGGGCGCGGTAAACCACGCCCCTACCTTGGTACGATCAAAGGACAGCACGTGGTACTGTCCCTACCTCTGAGGCATAAGGACGCGACGCAGTCGCGCCCCTACCCTCTACCCTCTATCCTTGACTCTGCCATCGACTCTACCCCTACCTCAGACCGTGAAGTCGAACACCATGACGCGTTCGAGGTTCGGGACCACGACGAGCTTTACGCGCTCATGCTCAGGGTGCGGGAGGTAGGTGTCGCGGCTCTGAGGGGAATCAAAGGTCATGACGAAGCCGTGCGTAAAGCCGTCATTCAGGCCTTCATCGCTCTGGTACACGCCATGCTGCATGGTGAGGAGCCCCGGGATCTTACCGACCATGCCACGCATTTCGGCAAAGCACTGTTCGATAGTCGCCGGCGTGACGCCCTGCTTGAAGGTAAATGTGCCGTAGTGGAAGACCATGTTATGAGGGGTTAGGGGATAGGGGATAGATGAGATTACAGAGTTCGGATTACAGAGTACGGAGGGAAAGACAGGAGAGTGCAAAGAGAGTTCAGAGTTCTGAGATGAAGTATGAAAGTAAGGAGTTTGGATAGTGGGTCGCTGTAATCTGTAATCTGTACTCCGTACTCTGTACTCCGTTCCCGTACTCTGTACTCCGTACTGTGTACTCCGTTCCCGTACTCTGTACTCCGTAATCCGTACTCCGTACTCTTCTCTTCGCAGTTACTTCTGCGAAACCCAGCTCAACGAATTGAGCAGTAACTTCTGGTAAGCGGGGTGATCGTGGGAGTGTTCGTCGTGACCCAGGGCGATGCAAACAACGCGGGCCTTGGGCTGCTTGACGACCCAGACGGACGGGAGAATGGTCGACTGGTCGGGCTTAGGATTCTGACGAGGGATCGTGCCGAGGACTTCGGCGCCTTCCGGACGGGTCAGCTCGATGTTGTAACTTTCGTCACGAATATTGAAAGTCGCCGGAACGCCCGCCATGACGGGATGCGCCGGCTTAGTCACAGTGAAGGGGAATTCGCTATGGCCGTGACTACGGGAACCACCGCAAACGAACTCGTCGTTATACTTGGTCTCGAGCGGCCAGTTATACCAGGTGGCGGCATGTAAGAGGACGACGCCCTTCCCTGCGGCGGTGAAGTCACGGATAGCCTTCTGGAACTCAGGCGTACCGAACTGGGCGTGGTTACCACTGAAGAGGAAGAGGTCCGCCTGCGGGAGTAGCTCGAGGGTTTCCTTGAGGTTCGGGGTCGCCGCGACGTCATAACCAGCGGTCTTAGCTAACTGTGCATCCGTACCGAGGAAGAACTTCGGGAAGTGGTGCGAGCTCCCAGCGCCGGCCACGAGGACACGGAGCTGACCAGCCTTGCGAGCGGCAAACTTCTGACCCGTCGGGGCCGTGGTGCGGGGATTGTCAGCCGGGAGGTCTTCATCCTTCACGGTGGGGCCCTTGGCCTTGGCTTTACCCTTCGCCGGAGCAACGGCGGGGACGGCAGACTTCGGCGAATTCGGAGCACCACCGATTTCAGCGGTGATTGCGACGGTCGTTGGAGCCACGGTGTTACCGGGGCTGGTCAGAATAATCTTCTCAATGATTTCGGTGCCTTCCACCGGCAAGACGAGCGTGCGCACGTGGTGGTTCTTCACCAGGCCCTGAGCGAGCTTTGAACCCGAGACATCCGCGTCATCTGGATAATAATCTGCGAAATCGCGGCCAGCCATCTGGGTGACGACCTGCTTACGACCGCCGACGAAGCGAATCTCGACCGTCATGGCCGGCAAACCACCGATGCCCGCCCAACCACCGACGGCGCCCAAGAAGTGCAGGCGGGTAGCTGAGACACCGACAGGGATTTCCACAGTCTGCGGGAAGGACTGCGCGTAGGCGCGACCGGCCCCACCCTTGAGGACGATGACGTTCTTGCCGTCCTTCGCCTTAGCGGGGTCAACAATGTTGTAGGGCACGCCATTGGCGGTGACCTGGCCAAACTTCACGAACGGGAGCGTGTCGCCCTTCGTCTCGCGGCTGGCGTAGAGGCCCCAGCGGGTGTCCGCGGTCATGGCGGCCGAGAGGTCGAGCAACGTGAAGTTACCGACGGTGACGCCTTCATTCGAGACCGCGGTGGAGCGGATGTAGGCGATGAGGTTACGGAGACCTTCCGCCCCGAGGGCTTCAAAGCCTTCGGGCATCAGGGAGTTCTCCCCGCGCGTGCGGGACGCGATGTCGGCGACCTTAAGTTCAATCGTCACGCCCGCGGGCATCTTGAGTTTCATCGCCACAGGGTTCTCGCTGCCGATGAGGGCCGAATAGGCGGTGCCGTCCTTCATCTTGATATTCCAGGTGCGGTGCTCGTCATCGACCATGCGGTTCGGGTCAATGATGTGCACGAGGAGTTCGGTGGCCGGGTGCGAACCAATGCCCTGCAAGTTCGGACCAAACTCATTGCCGACCTTACCAATCATGTGACAGGTCTGGCAGGCAGCGACAAAGAGTTCCTTGCCCTTGGCGATATCGCCCGGCTTTTCGACTTCCGGACGAAGCTTCGAGATAATTTCGTCCTTGGAGCTATTGGTGCCGGCGTTGAACTTCAGGAACAGCGCGGTGGCGCGCTTGGAGATCGCTTCATCCGGGTGACGGGTGAGTTGGGAGGATTGCAGAGTGCCGAGCTGCATCGGCGAGAGCGACTTGGCTTCGAGGGCATCGAGCACGAGGCCCGCCCATTCCGGACGGGTCATCAGCGCAGTGTAGGCCGACTTACGAACCGTGGGTTCGGCTTTCAGGAACGCGCTGAGCAGAGCCTTACCCGACGCGGCGTCACCGGCGGCAGCCAAGGCTTCGACCGCGGCGAACGCGACGAGGTCAGGCGTACCCTTCTGGAGAAGCTTAGTGATGGCAGGCAGAATGGACGCATCGGCACGGCGGATAGCCACCAGCGTACGGGCCGCGGAGGCGCGGGCTTCCGGGGCGACCTTTTCGTCAGCGACGAGTGGCAGCAACTTCTGCGCGGCCGCGGCAAACTCGGCCTTGAGTTCGTCACCCTTAGACCAAGCGGCGGCGAGCGTGACGGCGGCGAGGCTGAGTTCGGCGTCGCTGTGGGCGATGGCCTTCTTCAGCGCGGCCACGGTGGCGGCCTGATCGGCGGGAGCGGCAGCATTACGGGCCGCAAAGACCTGCAAGGCCGCGCGAGCGACCACCACATTGCGGGCGGTGGCGGCGGCCTGCAGCACGCGGAGACGGGCGATGCCATCATTCGAGGCAGCCATGCTGGTCGCTAAGGAACGAGCGAACTCGACGTCCGAGGCTTCGGCTGAAGCCATCTGCGATTCGAGGAAGGTCGCGGGATTAGCAGCGGTGGCAGCCGACGAGGCCGCCTTGGTCCAGTTGTCCGTGAACTTCGCCTGCGAAGCGCTCAGGAGCACGCCGACCTCGGCGGACATCGCAGCGGAACCCAGAGAACGCAACGAAGCCAAGCGCACGCGGGCGTCGGCATCATCAAAGGCGGCACGATAGGCGGCGGTCGGGAGCGAAATCTGGCCAGCTTCAGAGACGAGGAAGGCGTTCTTACGGACGGAGGCGTTCTCATTCGTAGCGGCGATCGCCAGCTGTTCACTGGAGAGTTTGCCGAGACGCTGCAAACCCCAGAGAGCGAGGATGCGGGCTTCCGGCTTACCCTTACTGAAGGCCAACTCCGTCATGAGCGGCACCGCGGCGTTCTGGACGGCGGGAGCGCGATCCATGAGGACACGGAGTGCATTAAAGCGGACGACCTTGCTCGGATGGCTGAAGGCTGCGACGAGGCCAGCGGCATCGGCCTGCGTAAGGTCAGGGTGACCGAAGGTGGGCGCACTCTCGTGCTGGATGCGGTAGATGCGACCGAAGTAGTGCTCGCGGTCAGGACGGACCGAGGCGCCAGACTTCGAGTGCTGCGGGCCACGGGTGTCATTGTGGGCCACGACGGGAGTATAGAAGTCGAGGATGTACATGGCACCATCTGGACCGAAGGAGACGTCAATCGGACAGAACCAATGGTCCGTCGAGCGAAGCCACTCGGAATCCGGCAGGAGCAACTCACCCTTGAAGGCGGGGCCATCGAGCACGAGCTTCTCGTGGTGGATAACGTCGAGAATCGGTTCGCTGACGAAGACCGTGCCGTTGTATTCCTTGGGCCACGCACCGTCCTCATAGACGGGCGTCGCGCAGGCAGCCGTGTAGCGGCCGACTTGGTCGATCTGCAGTAACGGGGCGCGGTCAGGGAGGTCCTTACGGGCGACTGGACGACCAGGATTCACCGAAGTGAAGGCCTTGGCGGGCGTGCCAGGAACCTTCGCGAGAATGGTCTCAGGCAGCACGACGTGCTGAATAGGATTACCGGTCGTCGCCTTGCCATGGAGAAGTTCCATGTCGCTGGTGACTTCGTTACCGAAACTATTACCGCCGGCCGAGGCGATCTGCTCAATCGCGGAACCATCGGCCTTAAAGCGGAAAGTGCCTGGGGAAAGGCGGGCCATCGCCGCACCCGTCTGAGCATGCGTCGCGGTACCACCGCCGCCATTGGAGGCGTAAATCCAGCCGTCGGGAGCAACGATGAAGTGGTTGGCGACGAAGTGGGTATCACCAGGGGTGAAACCGCCGAAGAGGATCTCTTCCTTGTCGGACTTGCCGTCACCATCGGTATCGCGCAGCCAGACGATGTGCTTCTGGGCGACGACGATGACGCCGTCCTTATAGATACAGAAACCCGTGATGAGCTCGAGGCCTTCATGGAAGATAGCCTTCTGGTCGAAGACGCCGTCCTTCTTGGAAGAAACCATGACGCTGATCTTGTCGCGGGCCGGGCGGTCGTAATTACCAGGAGCCAGCACGCCACCTTCCTTCCACGCCTCGGCATTCAACGGACGGCGACCATTCGGGTATTCAGGGGTTTCGGCCACCCAGAGGCGACCACGTTCGTCCCACTGCATGGCGATGGGCTTATTGATGAGGGGCTCGGTCGCGAGGACGCTGACCTTGAAGCCGGGCTGCATCTGAAACTGGGCCACGGCATCGGCCCCACGGCGGGGACCGCCCGTTGGGTAACGCACGTCTTCGAGGTCGGCCTTCGTGCAGAGCTCATCGGTCAACGGACGCTTAGCGGTCCAAGCCGCCGCGCGGGCAATGAAGGTGCGGAAGCTGACGTGGTCCAAGGTGCCGGCGTTGGCGCCCGCCAAGAAGACGGCCGCGCGGTGGTCGGTGGCTTCATAGACCCACAGCTGAGGCTGGATGTCGTAGACCGAGGCACGGTCAGCGGCCTGAGTGGACTTACGACGGTCGTTGGTGACCTTCGGCGTGAAGGCGGAACCAAGCACGAAGATGTTCTCGTTCAAGGCGAGGTCGTAGACCGTGTCGTCTTGGATATCAAAGGTAGAGGCGGAGATGGTCAACGGGTGGGCATCGGTGCGGATGCACAGCAGCATGTTGTTCGTGAACTTCTGGCTCTCACCCGTCCAGGCGCCGCCAAAGACCGACTTGCCGAACTCAGCATTCCCCGCGGCCACTGCGCCGTGCACGGCAACGACACCACCGCCGCGCTTAGCGAAGGCACCGAGGGCCTGTTGAGCGTCCGCGGAATAAGTGATGAACTTAGATTGATAAAGCACGACGACGTCGACCTTGGCCAGGGCATCCGCTGAGGCGACAGACGCCTGGGCGACTTGCGCCCCACCCTTAGTCAGGTAGGCGACGGTGCCACGGGTCGCTTGGTCATTATCGCTGACGACGAGGACACGGAGCGGGGCGGCCGAAACGAAGGCAGCCGTAAACAGGAGTAAGAAGCGGAACATGGGGATGGACGGGGATGGCTCAAATTACCCCCCTGCTTTCCAGCCTTCAACCCTTTGCTTCCTTTCCGGGTGCAACCGGACCACCCCTAAATCCACATTTATAGCGGAAATATTACTTCGAACGACCCGAAACCGCCCCTAGGCGGAATTGCGACGGGGGGTGGCCGGTGCATTTCTTGAAAGCCGCCGCGAAGCTGTTGCCGTTCGCGAACCCGACCTGACGGGCGACCTCGGTTAACTTTTCGTCGGTCTCCGAGATCAACCGGACCGCTTGCTGGATGCGCAGGTGCGTCAGGTGGCTCATCGGGGTTCGGCCAATCTCACGGAGACACAGCCGACGCAGGTGCTCGAAACTCAAGTGCGACTCGCGCACTAAGGCCTTGGCATCCCACGCATAGTCGAGGCGCTGGTTCACCAGTTCCCAGAGACGCTGGACGCGTTCGTCCCCACGGAAGCTGCCGGCGAAGGCTTTGACGTAATCGTAGATGAGTTCAATCCACTGGTAATTGCGTCGCGAGAGCCCTTCACCTTGTAATTCCGCCCGCAGGCCCAGAATCGCGGCGTGCAAAGGGGCTCCCTCAAAGGCGGCCTGCACCGGTGAACTGGCACGAAAGATGGTGCGCGACTTCACCCCGCTGCCGAAACGCACCCAACAGAACGCCCACCGCTTACTGCGGCCGATACGAAAAGAGTTCTGAATACCCGAAGGCAGGAGACAGGCCTGGCCGGCCGCGAGCTTACGCCACCGACCATCCACGAAGACCTCCCCGTGCCCCGAGAGACAGGCCATGAAGAAGGCCCCACTCTGTTGACGACGGACAATCGAATAAGGTGGAATCATCTCCGCCGAACCGACGTGACTGATCTCAAAGTGCGAGAGTTCGGCACAACGCAGGGAGTCCTGTACCCAGGGACGCGGGTCACGCACCTCGGCGCTGACGACCGACATCCGCTTAGAACGTGGGTTCTCGATGTCCGTTTCAAGGTGACGGAGTTGCGTCTCGAAAGGGGTATTTGATTGGCGGTCAGGCACTACACCCTTTGAATAACGCCCCTTCCCTCGCGAGCAACCCATTCTTGCCGACCACCGCAGAACGCACATCTTCACCCAAATCCCAGCTTACATCACACCCATGCCCAACCCCTGGACCGGAAAAGGAAACCCTTACACTCGCCTCGAAGTCATCGAGCGCCTGCGCGACACGATGTCCAAGGGCAAAGCGATCATCGCCGCCGGTGCGGGCACGGGCATCAGCGCCAAGTTCATCGAACGCGGCGGCGCCGACCTCGTCATCGTCTACAACTCTGGCCGCTTCCGCATGGCTGGCCACGGTTCGACCGCTGGCATGATGGCCTACGGGGACGCCAACGCCGTCGCCATGGAAATCGGCGAATACGAAGTCCTCCCCGTCGTCGAAGAAATCCCTGTCATCTGTGGCGTCCACGCCACCGACCCGCGCCGCCGCATGTGGCACTGGCTCGGCAAGGTGAAGGACATGGGCTTCTCGGGCATCAACAACTTCCCGACCCACACCATCATCGACGGCAAGTTCCGCCAGATCCTCGAAGAAACTGGCATGAGCGTGAAGAAGGAATTCGAAACCGTCGCCCTCGCCCGCAAGATGGAGATGTTCACCATCGTCTACGTCGGTTCGCCCGAAGAATCCCGCGCCATGGCGGAGGCCGGCGCCGACGTCATCATCGCCCACGTGGGCACCACGGTCGGTGGTTCGATTGGCGTGACCAACGCCACGATGAGCCTGCCGGAAGCCGCCAAGATCACCCAGGGCATCATCGATGCCGCTAAGTCCGTCCGCAAGGACCTCATCTTCCTCAGCCATGGTGGCCCGATCAACACGCCGGAGGACGCCGCTTTCATCAATGAGCACACCGACACCGATGGGTTCGTTGGCGCCTCTAGTTTGGAACGCATGGCCGTTGAGCAGTCCCTCACGGACCTCACCCAGCGCTTCAAGCAGATTCCGGTAAAGCGTAAGCACTTCTAAGCCCTCCGCCATGGCCACGATTGCAGTACTCGGCACCCTCGATTCCAAGGGTGAGGAACATGCTTTTGTCGCCGGGCTCATCGCTGCCCGCGGGCATAAGCCTTTGCTGATCGACGTCGGCACGGGCGGTCCCGCGACGGTGCCGCCGGACATCACCCGCGAGCAGGTCGCTGCCGCCATCGGCCTCGACTTCGCCGCCCTACTCGCTCGCAAGGACCGCGGAGAATGCGTGGTCGCCATGACCAAAGCCGCCCCGGCGCTGGTCGCTCAACTGGCAGCGGAAGGACGAATCCACGGCATCATCTCGCTCGGTGGTGGTGGTGGCACCGCGATTGGTACGGCCGCGATGCGCGCCCTGCCCTTGGGCTTCCCGAAGCTCATGGTCTCGACGCTCGCCGCAGGCAATGTCGCCCCTTACCTCGGCACCAAGGACATCACCATGATGCCCAGCATCGCCGATGTGGCCGGCCTCAACCGCCTCTCCCGCGTCATCTTCACCCGGGCCGCTGGTGCCATCTGCGGCATGGTTGAGTCCGAACCCGTCATCGACTCTGCCCGTCCGCTCGTTGTCGCGAGCATGTTTGGCAATACCACCGCCTGTGTCACCGAAGCTAAGAAGGTCCTCGAAGCCGCCGGCTACGAAGTCCTCGTCTTCGCGGCCACGGGTGCCGGTGGGCGTATCATGGAATCCGTTATTGAGAGCGGCATCGTCTCCGGCGTGCTCGACCTCACCACGACCGAATGGGCCGATGAGCTCGTGGGTGGCGTCCTGAACGCAGGCCCAGAACGCATGGACGCCGCGGCCAAGGCCAACGTTCCCGTTGTCGTTGGTCCTGGTTGCCTGGACATGGTCAACTTTGGCGAGCAGGCCTCGATTCCCGCTAAGTTCTCCGGCCGTAACTTCTACATCCACAACCCACAGGTCACGCTCATGCGCACGACCGCGGCGGAATGCACTGAACTCGGACGGATCGTCGCAGAGAAAACCAACGCTTACACCGCGGGCGCCGTCATCATGCTTCCGACCAAGGCCATCAGCGTCATTAGCGCCGAAGGTAAGCCCTTCCACGACGCCGCCGCTGACCACGCCCTATTTGCCGCCCTGAAGCAGCACGCCCGCGTGCCAGTCCGCGAATTCGCCGAAGAGATTAATAGCCCGGCCTTCGCCCAAGCCTGCGCGCACCAGCTCATTGCGCTGATGCAGGCGAAGAAGTAACCGTCGGCACGAGGGAGGCTTGCCCTTCGGGTGGTTAGGTCTTTTGTAGGCCGATGCGCCTGTGTGCCATCCTTTCCTTCGCCCTCGGGCTGTGCGTCGGCACTGCCTTGGACGCCAAGGAACTGTTCGTAGCGCCTAATGGCTCGGATGAACAAGCTGGCACGATTGATAAGCCCTTGGCTTCACTCATGAAGGCCCAAGACCTGGCCGAACCGGGCGATACGGTCTGGATTCGCGGTGGCACCTTTAAGGCGAAGCCCGACCAAGTCGCCCGCACCCAGCGCATCTGGACGTATATCTATTATTTCGGCAAGAGCGGCAAAGCAGGCCAACCCATCCGCTATTGGGCCTACAAGGACGAGAAGCCCGTCTTTGACTGCTCTGAGGTGAAGCCTCCGAACATCCGCATCAACGCCTTTCAGGTAATGGGCTCCTGGCTGCATTTCCGAGGCTTTGAGGTCATCGGCACACAGGTTAACTTCAAAGGCCACGGTCAGTCCTGTAACCTCGAGAACCACGGCAGCCATAACATCATCGAACGACTCAGCCTACACGACAGCCAAGCCATCGGTATCTATGCGCTCAATGGGTCCGATAACCTCTTCTTGAACTGCGACGCCTATAACAACTACGACTACACCTCCGAGGATGGCCGCGGCGGCAATGTCGACGGCTTCGGCGGCCATCCGTCTAAAGGTGCGACGAACAATATCTTCCGCGGCTGTCGGGCTTGGTTCAACAGTGATGACGGTTACGACTGCATCACCTCCCGCGAAGTCGTGCGCTTTGAGAACTGCTGGGCCATGTATAACGGCTATGGACCCAAGTTCGAAAAGCATGGCGACGGCAATGGCTTCAAGGTCGGCGGCTATGGCAATACCCCACAGCAAGCAGTACCTAACCCCGCCCCGCGCCATGTGACCGAGGGCTGTCTGGCAGTACGCAATAGGTCGAGCGGGTTCTACGCCAACCATCACCTCATGGGCGGCGACTGGTCGTACAATTCGGCTTACCGTAACTCAAACGACTTCAACTTCCTCATGCGCCCGCCGGATAACTCAGCGGATATCGATGGCGTGGGCCACCGAATCATCGGCAACCTGAGCTACCGTGGTAATCGCGATGTAACCAAGCTCGACGCCGCCAAGTGCGACCTAAAGGAAAACGCCTTCGCCACGGATAAGAAGTTTACGGATGCCTCCTTTGAAAGCGTCGACGAGGCCGCGCTCGTGGGCCCGCGTGAAGCCGACGGCAGCCTTCCGAAAGTCGCCTTCCTGAAGCCAAAGGATACCAAACTAGCCAGCGCAGCCGGGTATACGGCCTACGCTGGCAAAAAGCCCGCCAGTAAGTGAGCGCGCCGAACTCACCAGCCACCCCGGGCTCGCTCCGGTGGGTTTACCTTGCGATGGGCTTCAACCTCGTCGCTTGGGGTATGTCCTGGGTCAACGTCCGTGCCATCGTCCATGAAGTCGGTGCCGGCGAGCTCGGGGCCCTCCGCTACCTCATCGCTTCCACAGTAATGCTGACGGTCTGGTTTTTCCGGGGTCGCCCGCTGCCCGCGTTATGCGATGTTCCGCAAATCGCCTTGCTCGGTTTATTCGGGTTCACGCTCTACAACCTTGGCATCAACTACGGCGAACGCACCGTCGACGCTGGCACCGGCTCGATGCTCATCTCGTGCGTGCCGATTCTGGTTGTGCTCTTCGGCGTTATCACCGGACGCGAACAGGTCACGCCCTTCGCGTGGCTCGGTATCTTCATCTCCATGCTCGGGGTAGCGTTCACTTCCGGGGTCTTCGACCAAGGCCTCACCCTCAACGAAGGCACCGCCTTGATCTTTGGTTCAGCGGTCTGTGCAGCCGTGCAGACGCTGATGAGTAAGGCGCTGACCAAGCGCTACTCCGCGATCGACGTCACGACTTGGGCTATCTGGCTAGGGACACTCGGACTGTTACCCTTCGCCCAAGACCCACTCGGCACGGCTGCCCGCCTCAGCCCATCCGCGTGGGGTCACTTACTGTTCCTGGGGGTCGTCCCAGCCGCGCTCTGCTACACCCTGTGGGGCGTCGTCCTCCAACGGCTACCGATGACCGTGGCCATGGGCTCCGTCTACGTGATCCCGCTCTTCTCGGTGCTCTTCAGTTGGGCCATCCTCGCCGAAAAGCCAGCGGCCGCCGCCCTCACTGGCGGGGTACTCACCTTGGTGGGCGTGGCGATTGTGCAGACGCTAGGTGCGCCCAAGCCTGCGGCTAAGCAGGCTTAGTTGCCGCGATACTCCCAAGCCTCGTTGAAGAAGCCTGCATCGACAATGTTGCCAGGCTTCTGAGCGTTGGGCGGAGTATTCAGATCGACCACCGCCCAATCAGGTAGCTTTGGCACCTGACGGGCATTATTGAGGTAATCGTATTCGCGGTACGTGAAGCAGCTATTGATGACGACGTATTTCTGCGGGTTGAGTGGGTTCGGATAGACAAGGATGGGCGCATGGTCAGCGGCGGTGTAGGTCTTGCCGTTGACGACGAGCTTATCGGCAGTCCACTGGATTGGCAGCTTAGCGACGACGCGGGCGAGTAACGCGTTGCTCTGTGGGTCGCCCCAGAGGACGAGGTTATTCGCGGCGATGTCTTCATCCTTCACGTCCTTGTCGAGTTTGACGGGGGCGAAACCGCGGAACTGACGGCGCCACTCCCACGTGGCACGCTCCATCTCGGACTTAGCCCAAGCACCGGCTTTCTCGTTCATGGCTTTACCCGAGGGCGACACAAAGAGGAACGCGTCCATGAAGGCGTCGTCAACCGGGCCCGAGAGTCCATGCTTCTTAACCAAGCCACCTTCCGGCAGGGCTTTCACCAAGGTCCAGCGGCCCTTGGTCTGGGTGAGCGTCGCCTTCCAAGAACGATCCGAAGCGGGGCGCGGCCCTTCGACATCTTGGCCATCGATATGAATCACGACCTTCTCGCGGACATCAAAAGGGGCTTGGCCCGACGCCATGTCGAGCGTCAGGGCGGCGACGTTATTGGTCTTCACCGTGACCGCCTGCTCCTTGCTCGCGATCTCCGCGATGACGCGGGCGGCCTCCCAGTGAGTCTCCATACGGTCCACCTGCACCCAGTGCATGCGGTTATAGCGGAGAAAATAGGTCACGAAACTGACCTCGGCCGGCAGCACGTTACGCCCCTTGACGGCGATGAGGTTTAAGCGGCGCTCCATCTCGATAAAGGAGTCAGGGTGGATTTTATGGGCGGTCTGTGGTCCGATGATGTGGACGAGGTCAATGTTCTCGGACAACAGGTGCTTGGCCATGATGTCGGCGGCCTGCTTCTGCTTATCGAGTTCACCACTGTAAGCGACGGTCGGCGCGTTGGCAAAGTTGGCGGCGACGTCGGTGGCGTTATACCAAGACCAGAGGGTTTGCTGATAGGCTGGGATTTTGGAGACATCCTCGGACTGAAAAACATTCAGGAACTGCGGGGTCTCGGAGAAGCCAGCGCCGGGATTAATGGCGCACCAGCGATCGGTGTAATGGGCACCGAACTGCCAGACCGCGGCACCGCCCATGCTGAAACCGCGAATGAAGAGGCGGTTGTCGTCGATGGCGTACGACTTACGGGCATGCTCATACGCTTCCCAAAGGTCGATTTCACCGGCGAACTTATTGGCGCAGCAATAGCGGCCGTAAGGATGCAGGACGAAACGGTTGGTCGCCGGAATCTGGCCGACGCTCTTGCGGCGGTCCTGAAGGAAGCTGAGTTCACTGAGCATCTCGGCGCGGCCATGGCACCAGAAGTCGAGGCGCAGCGGCGCACCGACATAGGACTCCGGCACGACCATGCCGTAAGGCTGAATCGAACCGTCAATGCGCGAGCGGTAGGCGCGGACGACGGGGCCTTTCTGCGTGGTCCACGGCGCTTCCCCCTGAGCGAAGGCGGCGGCACGGGCCTTGCCTTCAGCGATAAGTTCATGCGCCGTCTTAAATTCGGTATTCTTGAAAAACTCATTATAGCGGACTGCCCAATCGACGGCCTTGTGGAAGATCTCGACGTCTGGCAAGAGCTCCGCCAAACGCGGGTTCTTGGCCTGGGCCTTGGCGGCGTTGTCGATGGCCACGCGCAACTCGATGACGCCCTGCTGGATGGCTTTCTTATCCGCCTCGGGCACCGGCACGCCGGGCGGCGGGATCGGGCGAACCGCCTCGGCCACATTATCCTTGGGCCCATCCGCGAAGACGACGGTGGCGAGTAAAAGCAGAAGAAGTGGACGCATGGCTGAGGGTTGTGACGATTTGAGCGAAAGGACGCAGAGGAAGGAAGGACATTCCTATCTCCTAGGCCTAAAATCCAAGCAAAACGCGAACTTCGGCCCCCCGCAACCACCCCCAAAGCTGACCATTTGACTCGCCTCCCTCGCCTCGCTCGCTCACTTCTCCGCGACATGGCTCTTCTCAGTCTGCTCGACGTCTACGTCGGTTTCGGCGGCCCGCCCGTTCTCGACCACCTCAACCTCCAGATTGAGGAAGGGGAACGCATCTGCCTGCTCGGCCGTAACGGGGCTGGGAAGTCCACGCTCATGCGCATCGCGGCGGGTGAAAGCCTCCCGGACTCCGGTACGGTCACGCAGCCCGATGGCGTCTGCATCGCGCGCCTCACCCAAGAAATCCCCGAAGACCTCCCCGGTAACGTTCGGGACATCGTAACTTCTGGCCTACGCGCTGACGACATCTCCGAAGACTGGGAAAAAGACATCCGCGTCGACGACTTGATTGCCCGCCTCGGCCTACCCGAGGATCGGGCCTTCAATGACCTCTCGGGCGGCCTCAAGCGCCGCTGTCTCCTGGCTCATGCCCTTGCCGCCAAGCCCGGCCTACTGCTCCTCGACGAGCCGACCAATCACCTCGACCTCGATTCGATCCTCTGGATGGAGGAGTTTCTGCTCGGAGAAAAGATCCCCCTTCTCTTTGTCACGCACGACCGCGCTTTCCTGCGTCGGATGGCTAACCGCATCATCGAACTCGACCGTGGTAAGCTGACAAGCTGGTCCTGTGACTACGACACCTACCTCGTCCGCAAGGAAGAGCTCTTCGTGGCGGAAGAACGTCAACGGGCCGCCTTTGACAAGAAACTCGGCCAAGAAGAAGCCTGGTCCCGCCGCAGCCCCGGCGCCCGTCGAACCAAGTCTAACGCCCGGATGGAGGCCCTTAAAGTCTTGCGCGCCCAGCGCGGCAACATGCGTAATGTGGCCGGCTCAGCGAAAATGGAAATCAGTGAAGCCGAACGCTCCGGTGTCCGCGTGGTCGAGGCCGAGGACATCGCCTTCGCCTACCCCGGCGGCCATCCAATCATCCGGGATTTCAGCATGAACCTAACCCGCGGTGACAAGATTGGCCTCATTGGACCGAACGGCGCTGGCAAGACCACCTTGGTGAAAATGCTCCTCGGTCAGCTCACCCCGACCAGTGGTAACCTGAAGTTTGGTACTAAAATCGAGGTCGTCTACTTCGACCAGATGCGTGAACAGATCGATGACTCCAAGACCGTCGCTGAAAACATCGCTGGGGATGCTGACAGCGTGGAAGTCCAAGGCCGCTCCCGCCACGTCATCAGTTACCTGCAGGACTTCCTCTTCGACCCGACCCGGGCCCGCTCCAAGGCCAAGGTCCTCTCGGGGGGCGAACGCAATCGCCTCCTCCTCGCACGACTCTTCACTAAGCCTGCCAACGTCTTGGTCCTCGACGAACCCACGAACGACCTCGATGCCGAAACCCTCGACGTCTTGGAAGACATCCTCGTCGACTACACCGGTACGCTCATCGTCGTCTCCCACGACCGTGCTTTCCTAGATAACGTCGTGACCAGCACGCTAGTCTTCGAAGGTAACGGCATCGTCACTGAACACGCCGGTGGTTACACCGATTGGCGTAACGAGTTAGCCCGCATCGCCGTGGCCAAGCGCACCATCGCTGCCCTGCAATCCGCCCCCAAGCCAGCCGCCGCGAAGTCCGCAGCCCCTGTCGGTGCCAAGCTGAACAATAAGGAGCGCAAGGACCTCGAGACCCTGCCTAGTAAGATTGAGCAACTCGAAGCCGAACAAGCGACCTTAAGCGTCCAGTTAGGCGACCCTGAAATTTACAAGGATGGTGGCGCGAAGGCCGCGGAACTGCAGAAGCGCCTCCACGCCGCGGAAGCCGAACACTCGGCCGCACTGAGTCGCTGGATGGAACTCGACGCTCGGAAGGAAGGGTAAGTGAGCGCTGCGAAGATTACAGAGTACAGAGTACGGAGAGCAACAATGCATAGGGGCAGTTTCTTCCCCTGCATCCATGACCCTGTACTCCGCACTCTGTACTCTGTACTCCGTACTCTGTACTCCGTACTCCGACTCTGCACTCTGTACTCCGTACTCTTCACCATCCCCCACCCCCTATCCCCTACCCCCCCTTCGTCGATTACTTCCCCTTCCCACCCTTGGTGCCGCCCTGGGCCATGCGCTGCTTGCGCATTTCGTCCATGGCATCGAGGACCTTGTCCACCGTTTCATCGGTGATGTCGGGATCAGCAGCCGTGATGGCAGCCTTCTGAGCCTTACGGACCTCCTTGGAGGCTTCGGCGATATCGGCTTCGATGTTCTTCTTTTCCTCGTCAGTGGCGCCGTCGAGCTCCTTGCGGATTTCGTTTACTTTGGTGTAGGCGGCCCGGACGGTTTCGTTACGGAAGGTAGACATCAAGGCGGTGCGGCACTTGGTGAATTGCTCGGCGCTGACGCCAGGAATTTCTTCGGGCAGGAAACCATTGCCCTTACCTTTAGTTCCGCCCGTGAAACCACCCGGCGACTTACGCTGAGCATCGGTCCCAGGAGCTACGGCCGGCTGTTCGGCAGAGGTATTGCCGCCGGCGACGCGGGGAGCGGCCTTCACGGCCTTCGCGGCCGGGGCGGGAGCCTGCTTGGAGTCCATGATGAAATAGGTGGCAGCGGAACCAAGGGCAGCGGCGAGGAGCAGAGGCAGGATGTTTTTCATGGGGGGGGTACTTATAAAACCCCATCGTTGGTGAAAGGTTTTAGAAAAGTGTCCTCCCCCTGACCCTTGACACCCCCAACCCCTCACCCAATTTAGAAGACGCTAAGCCTCAATGAGTCACACACCCTGACTCCCCCACCCCCTCACACCCCTACCCCATGCTGCGCTCCCTGCTACCCCTCCTCCTTTGCCTCAGTTGCCTGGCGCAAACGACCCCTTCAGGGCCGCTTTGGCTCACCTACAAAGGCGGCGAGGGCCCCGGCAAGGGGAAGCACATCGTGCTCATCGCGGCCGACCAAGAATACCGCAGCGAGCAGTGCATGCCGATGCTCGCCAAGATCCTCAGCACCCATCACGGCTTTGATTGTACCGTGCTCTACGCCGTCGACGAGAATGGCTTGGTCGACCCTCGCATGCCGGTCTACCCCGAGAAAGGTAAAGAGAAGGAATTTAAGACGCACCACATCCCAGGACTCGAGCATTTGGCGAAAGCCGATCAGGTGATTTTCTTTTGTCGCCTCCTCACGCTACCGATGGCGGAGCGCGAACTCATCGTGCAGTACATCGACTCAGGCAAACCCTTCATCGCCCTGCGCACTTCCAATCACGGCTTCCACGCCTCCTTGCCCTACAAGATTAACGGCAAGCAGGTGAGCTGGGGCGAGGAAGTCCTCGGCGGCAGCTTCCGCGGTCACCACGGACGTTACCAAGCCGACTCCACCCGCGGCATGATTGTTGAAGCCCTCAAGGATCACCCGATCCTCACCGGCGTCAGTGATGTCTGGGGCAACTCCGACGTCTACCGCACCTACAAGGAAGGCGGTAGCTTACCAGCGGGTTGCACCGCGCTCGTCTGGGGCCAGCCCCTGATGGGCCGCAAACAAGACGACGCGCCCAACCCCAAGCTCGAAGCCCTCCCGGTCGCTTGGTTTAAGACCTGGCAGACCAGCACCGGCAAGGACGCCCGCGTCTTCCAATCTACCATGGGCAGCGGAAGTGATTTCCGTAACCCCGGCCTCCGTCGCCTCGTCATCAATGCTGCCTATTGGGGCATGGGTATGGAGTCGGCCATCTCCCCCAAGAGTTCAGTCGACACGGTGGGCACCTACGAGCCGTTGACCTCAGGTTTTGCCTACGAAAAAATCGGTATCAAACCGAAGCCCGTTTCGGATTACCGGTAGACGTTTCCGTCACTGGCCAGCAGGTAAGGCCGGCTGCGCACTCACTTCGCCGGTAAGGCGTGGATGGTGTTCGTAATGCGTCCGGAAAGTTCGGTGCCATCTGCGCTGCGGACGTTATACTTGAGCGACATTTGCATGCAGGGGGCCAAATCGGCGAGGTGCAGGATAGCGGTGCGCCCGTCGGCCGAGAGCTCAACCCGCGTAACTTTAAGGAGGTCATGCTTGGTCTGTGACATCTGCTCCTTACTGAACTCTGGCTTACCGTCCTTACCCACCTCGGCAGCCGCGACTGGCTTCACCTTCGTGGAGAGTTCTGGCGAACCATACGCCGCCGACCAAAGGTAATTCCAGATTTCAATATTCCAGCTACCGGGGTCCTTGGCTACGGCTGGATCAAGGGCTTCACCGAAACGGACTTCCACCCTGCCCTGGGCGACCTTCAGGTCTAACGGCGTACGGACCTTCTCGCCGGTGTAGCGGACTCGCTGCAGGCAGCCGTTCTTGACTGCAGTGGTCTGCCAACCGCGCAGTCCAACGACATAGAGCTGACCATCTTTAGGATTAAAGCGTGCCCGCATGGCGCCGCTGTCGAAATTCACGTTGAAACGCGTGAGGCCGCCTTGCATTTGCGGCTGACCACGGAACTCCACCTCCTGCGGCAAGACGCCGTAGAGCGAGCAGGTGCCATAGCTGAGGTGCAGGAGACGACCCTTCCACGGGCCCCACTGTTCCGAGGTCACCCACACCTGGCCGCCACTGGAATTATCGACGTCCTTCGGCATCCAACAGAGCGGACGATCATAATCCGTTGGCTCAGTCGTACGATGCGCCAACGGGGGTACGCCATAGAAGCCACCCTGCTTAATCCAGTTGAGTCGGCAGACCGGCGTCCAGGTGCCCTCGTTATCACCAGACGTCAGCTGGCCAGTCGGGCTGATGCCGATGCCGTTCGGGGCCCGGAAGCCGGTGGCAACGACTGACATCGTCGATCCATTGGGGTTAACTTTAAAGAGCGCTCCGTGGTGGTCGCAGAGGTCATCAAAGCCTCGACCACCCTTCTTCACTGGGCCAGCTTTGATGAAATAAAGGTTACCGGCGCCATCCGTTTGGAGGTCAAAGACGTACTCATGGAAGTTCTTCGTCACCTGAATATCGGAGTTAAACACCGCATAAGTCTGGGCGCTACCTTGACCGCCGGGGCCTGGTAGGAGTTTCCAGAGTCCGTCGCGGCAGGTAACGTGAATCGTCCCGTTCACAACCTTCAGACCGAGCGGATGATACAGCCCCGTGGCAAAGCGCTCCCAGGTGACCTGCTCTAGCTTGGCGTCTAAGCCAGAGCCAATCCAGACGTCCCCATGGAACGTGCAAATCGCCACACGTCCGTCGTCGAAGAAATCCACGCCACTCACATACATCGGAGCCTTCCACGCGTTGTCGTCGGGAAGTTTAATCCGGTCGGTAACGTAGGGCTCACCTGTCTTGGTTGAGAGTTCGCCCTGAGTGACAACTTTCTTGGTCGAGAAATCGGCGAAGGCCAGCGGGCCAAGTTCTTCTGGCCAGCCGGTCGGACGGGCCGCGCCCACCGGGGCGTAGGCGATTTCCACCTGCTGCTTACCGGCCGGAATGCGATAGACCTCCCAACCATCCAGTTGCTCGCGGCGACCGGGACCGCGCACACCGATGCGATCGGCATCCTTGGTGCGACCCAACAGTACCGTCACGCCGGAGGCGGTTTCAGTCGTGAGCGCACGGACGATGACTTGTGCTTCGTTGGAATCGACGACCCGAGGGATCTCGATGACCCGGTCGGCGGAACCTGGGACGGCAAACGTGAGCACGCCGTCGCCCTTGGGCTGAAAATTCGCTAAGCGGTAATGGCCGGCCCACAGGTGTCCATAGCCCGTGCGGCGAGCGAGCTTAGTCGCGTTCTCTCCGACCGCGAGGCCCGCGAGGTCATCGTCCGTCGAGAAATACACGCTGCCCAAGGCCGTGGGATACTCACCGCGAGACATCAGGTTCATCTCTGTGACGAACTTACCCGACCAACCCCCGACGACACGGGCGAGCTCGGTGTCATAGGCGAGGGCATGCTTGCCATCTTCCCCCAGACGCAGGGCAAGCCCCTTAAGCGCCGTGTGCTCGGCCGTCCCGTCGGGCTTACGGTCAACCCCGATGGTGCCAAAGACCCAACGGCCTGGCGCCTCGGCTAGCTCCTTCGGCGCAGATTTAGCCGGAGCCTTCTTCCCCGCCTGGGCGAAGAGCAACGGTACAACGAAAAGAAGACAACCAAGGGAACGCAAAAAGGAGCGCATGGGGATACGGCGAGCAAAGCCCCCGCCCCTGCCGTGGCAACACCCGAGGCTTACTTCTTACGCTTCTCGAGGTCATCAGCACCCGGGAGGATATATTTGCTCTCCTTGCCCAGTGGCTTGATGCGACGCTCACTCTCTTGGCGGTTCTTGGCCGCCAGGTCCTGAGCCTTTTTCGACGTGTCAATGGGGCCATCGCTCTTGGAATCATCCCCGGAATTTCCATCGCCCTTGGTGCTGGCTACGACGACGGGCCGGGCCGGCTTGTTACGGTCTTCCCACCAATCATAGGCATCCTTCTCCGCCTGGGCGACCTGCTCGGGCTTGAGCTCCGCCTTGAGCCGTGCCTGGAGTTTGCCGACCTCATGGGGAGTCGACCCAGTCATACGCTGAAGTAAGCAAAAGAAATAGGCCTTGGGGTTATCGACCACGCCCAGTTCACCGGAAGCATGCAGCAAGGCTAAGCGTTCCGCATAGCCAGTTTCCACGCGGCCAAGCTCATGAAGGCGTTGGAGCCATTCGTTTGCTTCCTTGACGTCGCGGTCGGCCGGCTTCCCGTCGAGGCGAGCCACAAAAATAGCGCGCATGGCCACAAAGTAACCCTGACGGGCGGATTTACGAAACCAACCCATGCCGTCCTCAAAGTGCTGCTTAAGGCCGCCCTTGGCGTACATTTCCATGTAGTATCGTCCGACGCGCTCTTGCGCCTCCCGGTCGCCCGACATCGCTTCATGGTATTCCGGAATCGGCCTGGGCGAAGGACCAGGATCACCCGCGGCCACCGCTAAAAACGGGAACGCACCGAACACCAGTAACAGTCGCAACATACCAGCACAAAACAGGCCCGCCCCGACCGGGGCAAGTCCGATAGGGACGCCCGGCCGGGGCGGGAGTTATAAAAGCACTCTATTATTTAGAGGCCCGTACGGGGAAGTGCTCTCCTGGGGTGGAGCGGGCAGCATCGTCACGGTGGTCACCCGACCGGTGCTGGCGAGGTGGGCAATACCGAAGGCGTGCGCGGGCGGGAGGCCGATGGATAGGACTACTTCAACAGGCTCTTCATTCCCTCACCGCAGGCGTCGCCGATCAAAAAGTAACTCTCCGCATTGGCGAACCAGTGATGGCCATGCGTGGGACAGGGCGAGAGTTCTGCTGGACGTGCGAAATCGGTGGTCTTGACGAAAACCGCGTTCTTGATCCGCTTGGTCCCCGCCTCCTGCGCCTTTCTGAATTCGAACATCGCGCCCTCGGCCACCGGTCCTTCATTGCCAAGTTGGCCCACCACCACCGGCATGTTCGGCACATTGAATTCCTTGCGGAGATCGCTGACCAGGTTGACGAGCAACTGCGCATATTCGGGTATCGCCTGTGGAGTGACCATGTCGTTATAGCCCTGCTGCCAGTAAAAACCGGCGATTTCATATTTCTGATTCCCGAGAGCCGCCAAGGCGGCGCGAACTTCTTTTACCATTTGGCGATAAGACTGCCCAACGTCCTCACGTTTTGGCCAGTCGCCCGTGTCGTAGGCCGGCAGGCCGGAACTTGGCGAACGGAAATGCCCGTGCAGGCTGTGCCCGCCCCATGCCGTCTTGATCAACAGAACCGGTTCCTGATAGAAGTCACCTAGGACAAAACCGAACCCCAGCTCGGGCCCCATGTGCCTTCTCGATCCGTCTGCGGCATAACCGGTGAAGCCCACCGTGAGGCCACCCTTCAGGAGCTTGTCGCCGCCCACCTTGAATGATACCTGCACATCATCCCGGACGACCCATTCTCCTTTTTCATTCTTGAGCTTCTTCATCTTCTTGGCGCTCTGCGAGTTTACCATCGACCAGGCCAGATTGCCCTTGGCGCCATTAGGGCCATCATCATGATCAACCGAGCCTTGGCCTTCCATGTTGGACTGCCCGGCGAGGATGAAGACCTTCACCGGCTTCGAGCTTGGCTGCTCCGCTGCCCAAGCTTGGACGGAGCTCAGGACCGTTACTGCGAATAGCGCGAGCGACGTGAGTTTGATGAATGAAAGCGTAAACGCTCGGCGGGTGAGGTGGTTTGGTTTCATTTTGGTTTATTTCTTAAGTAACTCCAGCATGGCCCGGCCCATGGCTTCACCGACGTCCATGTAGACTTCAGCTTTGCCGCCGTAATGGCCGTTGCCGCTACCGCCTTGTGCCATGGGCTGGGTGTAGATGGTTGCAACATTGCCTCGGAACTCGGGGTACTTGCCGGTTGAGCCGTCAACGGCGAGATGGGCTTCGAGGATCTTACCACCATTGCCTCCGTTGCCCTTGATAGATTCGCCCATCGTGCCGAGCACGAACTTCGCATTCGGCGAATTGAAGTCTTTGCGCAAAGCCTTGATTAACTGGACCAGATTTTTCTCGTAGTGCGCCGCCCAGACTGGATTACCGGCGTCCTTTTCACCCTGCCAGTAAAAGAAGCCGGCCACCTCGTAGCGCTTCGCCCCGGGGTAGTGTTTATCGAGATCCGCAAGCACCTTCTTGGCATCCGCCGTGTCATCGTCATACTGTTTGCCTGCATACCAGCCTGCCGGGTTATCACCCTTCAGGGTTACGGTCCCTTCTTTGATTACGGGTGGAGTTGGTTCGGTGCCTTTGGCCCATGAATCCGGGGCATCTCGATAACCGGCATACACTTTACCCCCTTCTTCAAACCGCGCGCTACCCGGAGGTAAAAGGTGCCAGCCAAGGGCACGGTTGCCGATGCAACTTTTGAGAATCATCACGGGCGCATCGAGAGCATTGCCGACCAGATGGCCGATCCCAAACTCCACGCCAATGGTGCGGGACTTAAATAGTTGCTCGGGTTGCGCGACGCCCAGCCACTCGTTATTCATCAACCCATTTCCCTGCATCATCCGCACAAAGCGGACATCTTTGCGCTGCGACCAGGTGCCGGCCTCATCGACAAGATAGCGATACTTCATTTGGGACTTTACGGCATGTTCCAGTGATCCCTCGGGTTTGCCTTTGTCACCGGCTTCAATCCTGCCGAGCCCAACCATATTGGACTGGCCCAGCAAGATAAAGACCTGCACGGGTTTGCTCATGTCGGCCGGTTTGCTGTCCGGCTTAGGGATCGGCTGCTCCGCTGCCGTGACGGTGGCAATAGACGAAAGGACGAGCGCGAGCGCGGCCAGGAGGCTGATGGTTTTGATTGTTGGTTTTATCATGTTGGTGCTAACCGATGACTGAAATTAAATGACTATTTTCCGAGCAACTCGGTCAGTTTAGGCTCCATGGCCTTTGCCCACTCACGGTAGCCCGCGACGTTGGGATGAAGTGCATCGGGCATGAGATCTTTTCGCAGCATGCCGTCTTTGCTTAGAAACGTTTCCTTAAGATCGAGCCAATAGACGGTTTTATTATCCGCGTACGTCTGCAGAATCCCGTTGACCTGGTCGGTGCGGATTCTGCCTGAATCGGTCGGCTTCCACTCGCGGGGGAATATGGCCAGGAGCAGAATCTTCGAAGCGGGTAATCGCTGATGGACTTCTTTGAGTATAGCCAACACGCCTTGCGCCGTATCCCGTCCTGCATTCGCCGGCTCGCCGCGATTGTTGGTTCCGATCATAATGACCACCACTTTAGGATTCCGGTCTTTCATCCCGACCAGTCCGCCGTCCTGAAGATGCCACAACATATGCGAGGTTTTGTCCCCACTGGAACCGATGTTCACCGCGTTACGGGTGCCATAATGTTCTTTCCATACCTCGTGTCCCGTGCGGCCCCACCCGAATACGATGGAATCCCCGATCATCAGAATATCCACCTTCTTTTCGGTCACCCACCGCTTGCGGTCTTCGTGGTGCCTTAGAAACTCAGTCCATCCACCTTTGGCGCGTTCTTCGGCACGCGAATCAGCTTGGGTCGCCGAAATATCCTTTGCATAGGACGGGTCTTCCCACGGCATCTTTGGCGGGGCCGGGGAGAGTGCCGTCTCGGCGGCGAAGCAGACCGGTGAGAGGATACCCAGCAGCGCTGCGGTGAAGAATACCTTTGGTCTCACGCTTATTTAGAGGCTTTTGAGGTAGGCCGTGAGGTCCGCCACGCTTTTATCGGTCAACCCGAGCATCGCCGGAGTATACATCAGGGACTTCTCCAGCTTCTCCACCGACTTGATCCGATCAGCCGGGATAGTCTGGATAGCACCGCCGACGCCCTTGATCATCGTGGGGTCACCTTGCGTGAGCACTATGCCCGTGATGACGAGGCCATCCTTGGTCACCAGGCGCGAGCCTTCGTAACCATGCGAAATCATCGCGGAGGGCTGGGCCAACGCTTGGATGATAGTCTCGGTCGACTGTTGGCGACCGTAGGTCGTGAGGTTCGGTCCATACTCGATGCCTTGATCACCAATGCGGTGACAGGTGTAACAGACGGCGATGGCCGCAGCGCCAAGCTTCGGGTCACCCTTGAGCTTCGCAATGGTTTCGACGGACGACAGGGCCTTCGTACCGGCGGGCTCCGCGGGGAAGTCGCTGGCGGTCAACTTGACCTGGTTGGCGTCGTAGAGACCGCGGGCCTTGAGGATATTATCGACCTCGAAGTTCTTCCAGTCGTTACCCTTGCGGTTATTCAGCCACCAAGAGGCGATTTCCTTCAGTTCCTTACGCTGAGAGAGCTCGACCATCACACCGACCGCCTCAGGGCTATTGGTGAACGCTAAGGCGGTGACCATCTGCTTAGTCTGGGCCGCATCCAACTTACCAGAAGCGAGGCGGGCGCGAATACCAGCGACGCCCGCAGGCACGTGCAGACGCCAGGTCAGGCCAGCGAACGCATCGCTCCAGGTGGCAGGGTCGCCGCCCATGGACTTACTGAGGGCTGCATAGAGTTCGACTTCGCGACCAGTGGCACCGAGGCCGACGGCTTCGAGGTAGGCACGGTCCTTACCATCGAAGCGTTGGGCCACTTCGACGAGCGCAGCGAGGGCGACTGGGCCCTTGAAATCGCGGAGAGCGAGGGCCACTTCGCGACGGACTGCGGGCGAAGCATCCTTGGCGTTGGCCACCGCAAGGTTCAGCACATCGCGGTTCGCGGCACGGAGGGCGCGGAAGGCCACGAGGCGGCGCTGGGCATCCGGCGAACGGAGTTCGGCCGAGACGAGTGCAGCGCCCTTATCGCCCAACTGGGCGAGCAACCACACGGCACGAGAAGTGACGTAAGGGTTGGCGTCCTTGAGCAAAGCGGAGACGGCCGGGATGGCGGCTTCCCCTTGGGCCTTGAGACGCGCGAAGCCCGCGCCACGAATATTGTTGGCGGGACTGCTGAGTGCGAGGATTTGGCCTTCGGTGGTATTGAGGTCGATCTTAGGCACGACGGACTTAAAGCCCTTGGGCGCTAGACGATAGATGGTACCGCTGAAGCGGTTATCGCGCGTCCCGTGACCACCCACGCCAGGGTCGAACCAATCGGCGAAGTAGATGGCGCCATCGGGACCGACGGTCACATCAGCTGGACGGAACATCGTCTTAAGCACGCCCGTGGCGCGGCCACCGAGGAAGTCAGAGCCCGCCCATTCCTTCTCCTTATTAGAGGTAATGAAGTCGAAGCGCTCGAGCTTCATGCCGGCGCCATCAGGCTTCGGCAAGTAGCCGAAGACCACGTTCTTACCAGCTTCACAGGCTAGGAGTAGGCCGCTCCACTTGTCGCTGAGGGCACCGTTCTCATAGAAGGCCACCCCCGTCGGGGAGCCGCCGCCATAGATATCGCCTGCGGGCATAGTGCCGGGGTCGTCTTGGCGCCACTCGGCGGTCGGAGTGTCTTGGCCCGGACGCTTATCTGCGCCCCAGGAGCGCTTACCATCCGCCGAAGCAAAACCGGCATTGCCACCTTCCATGATCAGCGAGACGCGGCAAGCGGGCGGATCGTCGTTGTCGCTCTGGTAGAGGTCACCGAACGAGTTAATCGCCTGCTCGTAGCTATTACGGTAGTTGTGACCAACGATGCGCAAGTCCGAGCCATCGGCGTTCATGCGCACCGAGAAGCCACCAATCCAGACATTACCGTCGTCGCTGCGCTTGCCCGCAATTTTGCCGAGCATGTAGGGACTGCCCATGTAGAAATGGCGGCCACTCTTATCGGTAAATTCTGCGCCCATGTTGCCTTGGTTGAAGTTCCACTTGCCGTCGGGGCCCGTGGTCACGCTGTGCAGCGAGTGGTCATGTTGGCGGCCGTTGAAGCCCGTCAGCAGAACTTCGCGCTTATCGACTGCTGGGTCATAGACCCCGTCACGATTCACGTCGGTGTAGACCAAGAGATCCGGCGGTTGCGCGACCACGATCTTACCGTCGATAGCGGCCACACCCAACGGCGAAGCGAGGTTCACATCCTGCACGAAGACCGTCGATTTATCGGCCTTGCCGGCGCCCGTGGTATCTTCGAGAACGACAATACGGTCGCCTTCCTTGCGGCGACCACCCTTCCCGCGGTAGTTCACGCCCTCGGCGACAAACATCCGACCCTTCTCGTCGAAGTCGATGTTCGTTGGATTGAAGAGCATCGGCGAAGTTGCCCAGACCGTGACCTCGAAGCCTTCGGGCACGGTGAAAAGTTCTGGCGGGACGAGCATCGGACCATCTTCCACCGCGACGGCCTTCGCCTCGTCAGGCTTCTGGGTAAACACCATGAAGCGAACTGCGGCGGGGCTGCGCTTACCGCCGCGCTCCAAACCACCATCATCGAGGGCAACTTGCGTACGGAAGCCGACCACGCCCGCAGGCAAGTCATAGGCGATAACGGAAGTCGCGTGCGTGCCGATACCATTGGTGTAGACCTTACCGGCGACGGAAAGCGGGCCCTTGGAATTATTCTTGCCCACGAGCACGGCGCCATGGCTAGCGGTAGCGGACTTCCACTTTAAATCGATGAGGTTCTTCGTCGTCCCATCGGCCATGAGCAACGTGGGCTCAATCCAGGAGGCCCAGTCGCAGTTGCTGTCACCGAGGTCGGAGATCAGCAGATAAAGTTCCTTGGCACCCTTGAGGTCAGCGGTCAGTTCGGTCAGGCGAACCTTATCCTTAGCAGTGATGTCCTTAGTCTGAGCTACTGGCTTCCCTGCGGTCGGCGTGGCGGCTGGCGTGGCGGCCTTCGGGGCGGCTGGGGTCACGGGCACGGCGGCACCCGCGGCGGGACGGCCGAACTTGGCTTCGCGCTCGACCGGAATGGCGGCGGCCGGAATCTTGGCAAACTCGCCCGGCTGCGGAAGCTTGAGACGCGGTGCGTTCTTGCCCTTATCATCCAGGTTGGCGTTGAGCTCATCTTCGGTGAGCGGAGTAGACTTCACCCCCGCGGCAGGCACTTCGACCTTCGCGGCCCAGACGATGGCATTGAGCGCCAAGGTCCGGAAGCCGTCGATGGCCCAGTTGCGATGGTTATGACCACCGGAGAAACCGACCCCGCGGCCGCCATCGGCGCGTTCGATTCCCCACATCAACGTCTGCACCTTACCGAGGCCATCGACGCCGTGCTCGTTCCAAAGATTGATATACTTCTTCACGTTCTCCCGCGTCGGCACGGCCGTGACGAGGTCGAGCACCTTGCTGCGGTCCGCTGGGAAACGCATGTTGTAATAGAACTCGTCGTAGGCCTGCACGAGGCCATTCACGCCGCGCGATACCGAATGATTCGGCAAAGCCTTGAGGTCAGCGACCCAGTGCGGGTTGACGGACCAGCCCGTTTCAAACGCGCCCCCGATCCAGGGACGGTAGTATTTTTCGCCGTCCTTGGCATCGGGGTGGACGGCATAATGCATGAAGACAATGCCGGTTCCTTTCTTGGCGAGCTCATCGACCTTGGCCCAGCCCTTGCCCACGACGCTCGTGCCGTCGGCATAGATGACGAGGCACTTGATACCGTCCAGGATCGTTTCATCCTTAGGCCAACCGCTGACGACCACGGCCTTGAGGCCTAAGCCGCTCTGCTCATTAATGGCCTTGGCCAAGAGTTCGGAGCCCGCCTTGAACTCGTGCTCACCAGGGCCATGCGACCGGCCACCCGCCAAGAAGACGATGTCGGCGGCCGCCTGGGCGCCGAGCGAAACGAGGAGACAGGCGACCACAACGGCGACGCGGGTCCAGGGACGGAGGGTATTATTCATAAGAATGATGGGGCGAGCCGAGGGGTACGGCACCCCTCACAGACAGCGGATATCGGCAAAGGTTGGAAGGAAAAACCCTGCAGGGGCCAAACGAGCGTCCCGCGAGCCCGCCCAAACCCATTTTTACCCCAATTTGACATTGGAGGAACATTCATAGGGTGTTCTTGTTAGACCCTATAGATATGAAAGCCCCTGCCCTCGTACTCCTAGCAGGCCTCGCCCTGACCGGGCGTTTGGCTGGGGCGGAGCCTGTCCCAACGGCCGCCCAGCTCGAGTTCTTCGAGAAAGAGGTCCGCCCGATCTTGGTCGAAAACTGCTACGAATGCCATGGTCCCAAGAAGCAGAAGTCCGGCCTCCGCCTCGACTCCCGCGCTTTCATTCTCAAAGGCGGGGAAGTCGGTCCCGTCGTCGTCCCCGGCCAGCCCGAGCAGAGCAGACTGATTCTCGCGATTAACCACACCAAGCGTAAGGACGTTGAAGCGATGCCGGACGAGGAGAAGAAACTCGCACCCAAGGAAATCGCTGCGCTCACCGAATGGGTCCGCCAAGGGCTACCTTGGCCAACGACTGGTCAGCCCGAAATCTCCGACCCGCGGAAGCACTGGGCCTTCCAGCCCATCGCTGCGCCGGCGCTCCCCAAAGTCGCGAAGACTGAGCGCGTCCGTAATGACGTCGATCGCTTCGTCCTTTCTAAATTGGAAGCGAACGGCCTGACCTATTCGCCCGAGGCCCCGAAGGAAACGCTGATTCGTCGCGCGTACTTTGCGTTGCACGGCTTGCCACCCTCCGCCGCTGAGGTCGAGCGCTTCGTCGCGGATCGCGACCCGCAAGCATACGATAAACTCGTTGACCGCCTCCTCGCCGCGCCGGCCTTCGGCGAACGCTGGGGCCGGCACTGGCTCGATGTCGCGCGTTACGCCGACACCAAGGGCTACGTCTTCGAAGAGGAACGTCGCTACGCCTACGCCTACACTTACCGCGACTGGGTCGTCGGGGCGTTCAATCAGGACATGCCGTATGACCGGTTCCTCAAGCTGCAGCTCGCGGCCGACGCGCTGGTGACCGGCGAAGACACCCGTGACCTGGCGGCCTTGGGCTTCCTGACCCTCGGTCGACGCTTCCTCAATAACCAACAGGACATCATCGACGACCGTATCGACGTCGTCATGCGCGGTACGCAAGGCCTCACCATGGCCTGTGCACGGTGCCACGACCATAAATCCGACCCCCTGCCTGCGACGGATTACTACGCTCTTTACGCCATCTTTAACTCGAGCGAAGAGCCCAAGGATAAGCCGTTACTGAAGCCCTTCACGCCGACGAAGGACTCGGAGGAATTCGAAAAAGAGCTCGCCGCCAAGGAAGCTAAGGTCGTGGATTTCCGGACCAGCCGGCGCGAAGGCTCCTTCTCAGCGGTTAAGACGACCGCCTACCTCGGCGTGCTCCGTCGCTCACTGGCCGACGCGAAGTTTGATGACGCCCAGGAAGCAAAACGCCTCGCCCTCTACCCCGCGATCCTCTCGGGCTGGAAGAAAACCTTAAAGCCTCGCCTCGTTGCCACCGACCCGCAGTTCGGACTCTGGGCCCGTCTCGTGGGCACCCCAGACGACGCCTTCAAGGCGAAGCTGGCCGCGGAGCTGCTCGCGAAGTCAGCCACGCCGATTGACCCCACCCTGCAAGCCGCCCTGACCAAGAAGATGCCGACGAAGTTCGATGAACTCGTCGCTGCCTACGGCGAACTCCTCGCGACCGCCCGCGGCAACCCCACCCTCGAGTTCAAACCTTGGCGAGCACTCATCGAAGCCGCGAACGGCCCCACCACCCCGACGGCCGATAGCCTCGTGGGCTCGTACGTCGTCGCCGACGCGCAAAAGCATCGCAGCCTCATCCGCGAAGTTGAAGCCTACAAAACAAGCCCCAAGAGCCCGCCGCGTGCCATGGCCATGGTCGACAAAGCCCAACCCGTGAACGGCAACGTTTTCCTGCGCGGTAATCCGGGCCGGCCGGGCAAGAACGTCACGCGCCATTACCTCGAAATCCTTGCCCCCGACGGCAAGCCGGTGGACTTCAAGCGGGGCAGCGGGCGCCTCGAGCTCGCCGAAGCCATCGCCAATGCCAACAATCCCCTGACCGCCCGCGTGATGGTGAACCGCGTCTGGGATCAGATTTTTGGCCAACCCCTGGTTGAGACCCCCAGTGACTTCGGCGTCCGCACGGCTGCGCCCACTAACCCTGCGCTCCTCGATGGGTTGGCCACGCGCTTTATCGCCGACCAATGGTCGACTAAGAAACTTATTCGAACCCTCGTGACCTCGGCGGCTTTCCGCCAAGCGTCGGAGACTCATAAGGCAGGCCTAGCCAAGGACCCTGAGAACCGCCTGCTCTGGCGCATGCATCGACGCCGGGCGGATTTTGAGACCATGCGGGACAGCATCCTCGTCATCTCCGGTCAGCTCGAGCCTAAGCTCGGTGGTCAGCCCTTTGACCTCGTCGCTAATTTCAATACGCCCCGACGGACCATCTACGCCATGATTGACCGCCAGAATCTACCGGCCGTCTTCCGCACGTTCGACTTTGCGAACCCCGACTACCACGTCGCCCGGCGCAATGAAACCACGACGCCCCAGCAAGCGCTCTGGATGATGAACCACCCCTTCACGCGTCAGCAGGCGGATAAACTCGCGGAGAAAATTGCTACCGCCGGCTCGGATGAAGACAAAGTGCGCCAGCTCTACCGTGCCATCCTCGCCCGCGACCCGAAGTCAGCGGAGATCAAGCAAGCCTTGACCTACGTCACCGAAGTCCGCCAAGCCCCTGCGCCCGCCAACTGGTTGAGTGGCATCGGCGGCTACGACCCCCAAACCAAGAAAGTCACCTTCACGGAGATGAAAGTATTCAAGAAGGATACCTTGAACCCGTCGGACAAGTATCCGGATGCCGCCAGCGGGAATGGTCATGCTTCGTTGACCGCGAAAGGCGGCCATCCTGGTAACGATGCGCAGCACGCAGTCATCCGGCGCTGGTCCGCGGGCGGCGGTGGTGAATTCCGCATCGATGGCGACCTCAAGGTGTCCACTCCCCAAAGCCAGGGCGTCCGCGCCCGCATTGTCTCGGCCCAACGCGGCTTGCTCGGTGAATGGACCTGCCTCGGCGGAGCCTCTGTCCCCGTTGTCCTCGAGAAAGCCGTCATCGCCCCAGGCGACACGGTGGACTTTATCGTCGATGACCTGAACGGCCCGAACAGCGACGGCTTCACTTGGGCTCCGGTGCTCAAGGATGCGCGCACTGGTGAGGTGATCGATGCCGCCTCCGCGGGCTTTAATCGTAAGAGCTCGCCACAAACCCCTTGGTCCTCGCTCGCGCAGATTCTCTTCGCCAGCAACGAATTCAACTTTGCCGAATAAGCATGCACCACGACCCCACTTTCATCCATAGTCGCCGGGAGTTCCTGCGGAAGTGCGGCATGGGCATGGGCGGCTTGGCCTTCGCTTCGTTACTGCAGCGCGACCTGCACGGCGCCCCGACCTCCGTCAACCCACTGCAGCCGTTGGCAGCGCGCCGCGCCCCGCTGCCATCGAAGATCAAGCACGTCATCCACATCTTCGCCAACGGTGGCCCTTCGCACGTCGACACCTTTGACCGGAAGACCTCGCTCGATAAATACCACGGCCAGAAACTGCCGGGCGACTACATCGCGACTGAACGCAAGACGGGGGCAGCCTTCCGCTCGCCGTTCACCTGGAAACGCTACGGCAAGAGCGGCCTCGAGGCTAGCGAGCTCTTTGCTAAGACAGCGGCGTTTGCCGATGACCTCTGCGTCATTCGCTCCATGCAGGCGAATGTCCCGAACCATGAACCTTCCCTGCTACTGATGAATTGCGGCGAAGCCCGCCAAGTTCGTCCCAGCTTAGGTTCGTGGGTGACCTACGGGCTCGGCACCGAAAACGAAAACCTCCCGGGCTTTATCACTCTATGTCCGGGCGGCTATCCGATCCAAGAAACCCAGAACTGGCAGTGCGGCTTCTTGCCCGGCGTCTATCAAGGCAACTACGTCGACTCCTCTAAAAAGACCGTGGAGGAACTCATTGAAAACATCCGTAACGCGGGCCTTTCCCGTCCGGCCCAGCGTAAGCAGCTCGACCTCCTTGCTCGTATCAACGCCTCACACCAATCGCTCCACCCGCAGGATGCCGCCCTCGAAGCTCGGGCGCAGTCGTTCGAGATGGCCTACCGCATGCAGCTCGAAGCTACCGATGCCTTTGATATCAGCCGTGAGTCGATCTCGACTCGCGAGATGTATGGCGACACCACGCAAGGCCGCCAATTCCTGATCGCCCGCCGGCTCGTCGAACGCGGCGTCCGTTTCGTCCAACTCTGGCACGGGGCTGGCCAGCCGTGGGATAGCCACGACGACCTCGAAGTCCAACACCGCAAATTAGCACACGAGTCCGACCAACCGATTGCCGCGCTCCTCGCTGACCTCAAGCGGAGCGGCATGCTCGATTCTACGCTCGTCATCTGGGGCGGTGAATTCGGCCGCACCCCGACCGTCGAACTCCCCACCCCTGGCTCCAACGCAGGCAAGATCAATGGTCGCGACCACAACCACCACGGCTTCACGATGTGGATGGCTGGTGGCGGCGTCCGCGGCGGGACAGTTTACGGCGAAACGGACGAGTTCGGCTTTAAGTCCGTCAAGGATGTGGTCCATGTGCACGACCTGCATGCGACGATCATGAAGCTCCTCGGCTTTAACCACGAAGAGTTCACCTTCCGCCACGCTGGCCGTGATTATCGCCTGACCGACGTCCACGGTAAGGTCGTGCAGGGCCTCATCGCCTAACCGGTCATTCAGGAAGGCCGGCTCGACCACTTCACGCTTCCCCTCCGCCGGGTGTCCGCCAACCTTGGGTCACCCCTGCCCCGCCATGCGTCGACTGCTTGCTTTCTGCCTAACCTTCCTCGTCGGCTATGGACCCAGCTTCGCTGCCGAAACCCCGACCGACGTCAAAGTCGTCAAGGATATCGCCTACCGGACCGGCAATGACCTCACGGCCTACGAGGCGGAACGCTGCAAGTTGGACGTCACCTTACCCGCCAAAAGCGACACGCCTTTTGCGACTTATGTTTGGTTCTACGGGGGTGGCTTAAAGAAAGGCAGCAAAGGACTCGCCTCCGAGCATTGCGCCGAAATTGCGGCGAGCTTCGCCCGCGAAGGCATCGCGGTAGTCGTGCCCGATTACCGGCTCAGCCCGAAGGCAAAATACCCGGAGTATGTCGACGATGCCGCCGCGGCCTTCGCCTGGACGGTGCGCAACATCGGCCGAATGGGCGGAGACCCGCGCAAGGTCTTCATCGGCGGACATTCTGCGGGCGGCTACCTCGCACTCATGGTGGGCTTTGACGCTAGCCGACTGAAACCCTACGGCCTCAGCCTCAAGGACGTCGCGGGCATCGCGCAGGTCAGTGGCCAAGTCTTCACGCATTACACCATCCGCGAGGAACGCGGGCAAGGTCGCTACAGTGTCACGTCCGACGAAGCCGCCCCCGCCTTCCACGTGCAGAAGACCCTGCCACCGATTTTAACGCTCTACTCGGACCACGACATGACTGGACGCGCTGAGGAAAGTCAGTTTCTCATCGCGATGCTCAAGGGCGCGGGCCATGTCGAAACCACCTCGCTCAAGGTCACGGATACCGACCACGGTAGCATTGGCCACAACCTTCGCTTCCCCGACGACCCCGGCCACAAGGCCGTGCGGCAATTCATCCGTAAGCAGGGAGAGAGCCGCTGACCATGCGCCAAACACTGGCCATCCTCGCTTGCCTGTTCGCCGTTTGCTCTGGGCACGCCAAGACCTTGGCGGAAGCCGCCGAATCACTAACGCCCAAACTCCCTGCCGGCTGTATCGTCACCGCCGAGCAGACGCCGCAAGGCACACGCTTCGCCTTGGCGGGCCAGTCGCCCGATCCGACACAAGCCCCGGAAACCTTGGTGTTCGAAATCGCTTCGCTCACGAAGATCTTCACAGGTATCCTGCTCGCCGAGGCCGTCTTGGAAAAGAAAGTGACCCTCGATACCACCGTCGCCGAACTCGTCGGACCTGACTACAAATTCGCCGATGCCCGCGTCGGGCGGATCACCCTCAAGCAGCTCTCGACGCATACCAGCGGCTTGCCCCGTATGCCGGATAACTTCACTAACGGCTTCAAGAGTTACGCGACCTACGACGAGGCCTTGATGCTAGCCTGGTTGGCGAAAGTTGAATTGAAAAAGGATGCTCCGTATGCCTGCAGCTATTCAAACATCGGCGTCTCGTTGCTCGGCTACTTGGTGGCCAAGCAATACGGTAAATCGTGGACGGACTGTGTGCTCGAGAAAGTCTGCAAGCCACTGGGACTGACGCATACGCAGCCGAGTCACTTGCCCAGCCTCGGCACCTTAGCTCCGCCCTACAGCGGCACCAAGCCTGGCATCGTTACCACCTTCCAAGCCTTTGCTCCCGCCGGCAGCCTCCGCAGTACTGCCGCGGACATGCTCAAGTTCGGACAAGCCCTGGCAAACCCGGAGCGCACGCCGCTGAAGGATGCCCTCACGCTGGCCTTGCAGGCGCACGCGGACGCCAACGTCAATGGTGGCAAAGTCGCCCTCGGCGCCTTTCGGACGGGCACGGCGGAGCGGCTCGCCTACGGGCACGATGGCGCCACCGCTGGCTACCGTTCATCGATTCAAGTCGTGCCGGCCCAAGCCACCGTGCGCATCGTGCTCATGAATAATAATACGATGGAAGGCAGTGACATCCTCAAGGCTATGAAATAAGCCGGACCCCTATCCCCTGTCCCCTTTTCCCCCCCCCCCCTTCCCCCCCCCCCCCCCCCCCCCCCCCCCCCCCCCACCCCCCCCCCCCCCCCCCCTCCCCCCCCCCCCCCCCCCCCCCCCCCCTGTGTTGGCTTTGTTCTGCGACGGCGTCCGCCTGGACGCGGC
>Ga0102915_1000024_pt1 | contig 40256 bp, 35 predicted proteins | sample Colrivmet1561A02_FD_78199 | JGI IMG/M metagenome (GOLD analysis project Ga0102915, IMG submission 78199) | Estuarine microbial communities from the Columbia River estuary - metaG 1561A-02 | ecosystem: Environmental > Aquatic > Marine > Intertidal zone > Estuary | place: USA: Columbia River...
AGCGTGGAGGCAATTGCGGGCTCCGATTTGGTGACCACGATCGATCGCAACATTCAGTTTCAAGTTGACACCATTTTGACGCAACAGACGGCTCGACTAAACGCGAAAAGTGGCACGGCGATCGTGATGGATTCCAAAACGGGCGAGATCTATGCGATGTCTACGATGCGCCGCAACGAAGACGGTACGTACTCTGCAGATTCGGGAAACTTCGCTGCGGTAGAGGCCTATGAGCCAGGGTCTGTAGCAAAGGTTTTCAGTATCTCGGCTGCCCTTAACGAGGGGACAGTTCAATCAAACTCCACGTTTAAGGTTCCAGGAGCCCAGGTATTTTTCAAAGACAGTGATTGGGAAGCAACGATCAAGGACGCTTACCCGCACGCGCTGGAAGACATGAGCGTTCGTAAGATTTTGGTGGATTCATCGAACCTCGGCACCATTCAAGTGGCGCAGACGATGACGCCGCAAAAACTGCACGACTATTTGAAGAGTTTTGGTTTCGGGAATAAGACCGATCTCAACTTCCCGGGTGAAAGTAATGGCCTGTTGGCCGATGCGGATAAGTGGCGAGGTTTGGAAAAGGTAACAACATCGTACGGTTACGGTTACGCGTCGTCAGCTTTGCAATTGATTGCAGGCGTCAACGTTGTAGCCAACGATGGCAACTATGTTGCACCAAGAATCGTTTCTGGAACTATTGATAAAGACGGCATCAGCCATCCTGCTGCCGCTTCGGCCACGCGCCCCGTGATCAAGCCTGAAACTGCTGCGACTATGCGCACGTTGATGAGCGAAGTTGTTTGTTTCGGCACCGCGAAGCTGGCAAAGATTAATGGGCTTACAGCAGCAGGCAAGACGGGAACAGGGTACAAACGCCAAGACAACGGAACTTACATTAAAGACGACGGATCGCGCGCATACTTCGCATCGTTTGTGGGTTTCTTGCCAGCAGACCAGCCACGGTTCACAGTGCTGGTCTCAATCGACGAACCAGATCCGGCCTCCCGGGATCGTTTCGGTGGTACTGCGGCAGCTCCAGTATTTGCAAACATTGCCCAAGTATTGATTAACGAACTAGATATTCGACCATCAGCAACCGATGCGGGTTGTCCTGCAAAGCGCCCTGCCGAACTCGGACCATCGCACTAGCAGTAATGAATACGAAACGCAGCACTTCGATCGGTGCTGTACTGAGCGCCGCGTGTGGTCGGAAAGATTTTGAGTACGAGCTAATTGGCGACGACAAAATTGTCATCACCGATGTCACGCACTCCACGGCGGCGGTGTTGCCAGGGGCGCTGTTCGTGTGTGTAACCGGCGAAAACGTAGACGGCCATGAACTTGCTCAGCAAGCAATCGATGCAGGTGCTGTGGCGTTGCTCGTTGAACGGCACCTGCCACTAGATATTCCTCAAATAGTGGTTGCCGATACTCGAAAAACGCAGGGGACGATAGCGGCAGCGTTCTGGGGCTTTCCTTCAGATGATCTTCTGCTTATTGCCGTCACCGGCACCAACGGGAAGACAACTACATCGCACTTGCTGGGGTCTATTCTTCGCCAGCATGGTTTGCGAACCGAAGTGATGGGAACTCTCAGCGGCAGCAGGACCACAGCAGAGTCGACAGACTTGCAGCGACATTTGGCGCAATTTATTGATCGAAATGTTCAGGTCGTTGTCATGGAGGTGACATCGCACGCAATGGTGCTGCATCGTGTTGAAGGCACACATTTCGCACTTGCGATCTTTACCAATCTGACGCCGGAGCATCTGGATTTTCATGGAACCATGGAGAGATACTTCGCGGCGAAGGCATCATTGTTTACTTCAAGTTATGCATCCGTCGGAATAGTCAATTACGACGATGTGCATGGTCGACTCATTGCTGATACGCACGAAATTCAGTGCTTTCCATTTTCGCTCCACGATGTGCAGAACATTTCCGCATCAGCATCCAGTCACGAATTCACTTGGAAGACCCACCAAGTCAAGGTCAATGTCGGTGGCAAATTCAATGTCTCAAACTCGCTTGCCGCTGTCACCGCGGCGGTTCAACTTGGTGTCTCGGAAACAGACATCGTTGCAGGGTTGGCCGCCGCGGAGACAGTACCTGGCCGTTTTGAGCAAGTGCGTGCAAGTTCAGGCTTTGATGTTGTCGTCGACTATGCGCACACACCAGATGCATTGCAACGGGTCTTGCTGGCAGCGAGAGATGTCGTTGGAGTAAAACATCGGGTACTTGTGGTGTTTGGTTGCGGAGGCGATCGGGACTCCGAAAAGCGACCACACATGGGTGCTATCGCCGCAAAGTTTGCCGACTACGTTGTCGTTACCTCAGATAATCCACGTTCCGAATCACCAGCAGCAATTGCACAAAACATCATTGACGGCATTGGCACACATGGTGCGAATACAATCGTCAAAACCGAAATTGACCGACGTCTTGCCATTCAACTTGCACTGAACTCCGCAAAAAGCGGCGACATTGTTGTTATTGCTGGCAAAGGTCACGAAAAAAACCAAACGATTGGAAATAGCGTGCTGCCCTTTGATGACGTTGCAATAGTGAGGGAAATTTTGGGAGTTGTTGCATGATTGCCGTACTCATTGCTGGTGCTGTTGGAATGCTTGTCAGTTTGGCCGGCACGCGTGGATTGATTTCCTATTTTGTTCGACTCGGCAAGGGCCAACCGATATTGGGTGCAGAAGATCATGGTCCTGTTCATCAAATGGGCAAGCAAGGAACGCCCACCATGGGCGGTATCGCTATCGTGCTTGCAGCTGCCACGGGTTGGGTAGCAGCGCACCTTCGCGGAGGCCTTGCCTTTTCTGATCAGGCAGCAATTATCTGGTTGACGGTTTTCGTGTTGGCCGCAATTGGTTTTCTTGACGACTACCTCAAGGTTAAGCGCCAACACAACCGGGGAATATTTTGGAAAAAGAAGGGTTGGATCACGTTTGGCATCACGGTGTTGTTGTTGTGGTTGCTCGTTTCAACTACCGGTGTTGCGGAAACTATTTCATTCACGCGGGCGTTAAGCCCTGGTTGGTCAATTCCCGGCCCGTTCTTCGTGTTGTGGACAGCGTTGATGGTGTGGAGCACAACAAATGCGGTCAACGTCACGGATGGTCTCGATGGTCTCGCCGCCGGATCTGCATTGTTCGGGTTTCTTGCATTCACGATCATTGCCTACTGGGCGTTTCGTAACCCGAAGATCTATGACATTGTAAACCCCCTTGATCTCGCGGTGCTTTCTGCAGCGTTTGCAGGAGCGTGCGGTGGTTTCTTGTGGTGGAATGCGGCGCCAGCCAAGATATTCATGGGCGACGTCGGCGCGCTTGGAATTGGCGCAGCTCTCGGCATGTTGGCTGTCACTACCAACACGCACTTAATGCTTCCCATCATCTGCGGTATCAACGTCTTTGAAGCCGGCAGTGTGGCGGTTCAGATGGGCGTGTTTAAGGCATCTGGTCGCAAGAAACGATTACTAAAAATGTCACCTATCCACCACCATTTTGAGCTCAGTGGCTGGCCGGAGACGACTGTGATCATTCGATTCTGGATTATTTCAGGTATTTGTGTTGCAACTGCAGTTGCACTCTTCATCGCCGACTTCACGGAACAAGTGAGACGATGACGGTTAGTCACGAATCAACACTTGTTTTTGGCCTGGCGATAGCTGGCCAAGCTGTTGCTCGTGAGTTGGTACGGCGCGGAGAGAGCGTGGTTTTGGCAGACGACGCCGTATCCGATTTGCATAAAGCTTTTTCTAAACAGATCGGCATGCCACTTGTTGCGTTAACAAGCTCGTCGGAGATTCAGCAAGTACTCAATTCGGTTGCACGAGTAGCACCGGCACCGGGAATACCCGAAGGGCATCCAGTCATCGTCGCAGCTCGAGAACTTGGGGTGGAGATTTGTTCCGAATTAGAAATTGCCTATCGCTACGAGCGAGATTCCCCAAGTGAGCCACGACCAATGGTCGGGATAACGGGCACCGACGGCAAGACAACAACGACAATGATGACTGCAGCGATTTTGGAGTCTGCTGGATTGCGAACTATGGCTGTTGGCAATACCGATGTGCCGCTGATCTCTGCGCTTAATACTGATGCCCGGGCGTTCGCTGTCGAATGCTCCAGTTTTCGTCTAGCGCATACTCAGCAATTCCGAATGTGCGCGTCGGCTTGGCTCAATTTTGCACCAGATCATTTGGACTGGCACCCAAACCTGAACGATTATTTCGAGGCCAAGGCAAAGATGTGGGCCCATTGTGTAGAAGGCGATGTCGCAGTTGCTCCTTTTGATGACCTGCGAATAATCAAAGCAGCGCAGGCAAGTAACGCGCGCATCGTTACTTTTGGCATTGCTGGCGGCGACTATCACTCGTTCGAAGGCTGGCTGTGTGGGCCAATGGGCAGAATCATGCCTATTTCTGAAATGGGACGTTCGTTGCCGCACGATGTTTCAAATGCGCTAGCCGCAATTGCGGTGTGTCTTGAAGCCGGCCTAGCAAACGTTGCGGATGTCGCTTCTGCATTGCAGATTTTTAAAAACGCACCTCATCGCATTCAATTTGTTGGCGAAAAGGGCGGCGTTCGCTGGTTTAACGACTCCAAAGCAACGAGCCCGCATGCCGTGAGTGTGGCCCTGAACTCGTTTGAGAACATTGTGCTCATTGCTGGTGGGAAGAATAAGGGGCTCGACTTGTCTGCCCTTGCCGAACAGCCAAGTCGGATGAGGGCTGTGGTCGCAATCGGAGATGCTTCGGACGAAATCGCGCATGCATTCACTGGGGTGTGCGAGATAAAGCGAGCTACTTCGATGCAAGAGGCTGTGAATGTGGCGGACAGCATTGCTCAAGACGGCGATGTGGTGTTGCTCTCTCCGGGATGCACCAGTTACGACTGGTATGCGAACTACGGTCAACGTGGCGAAGATTTCATGAAGTGTGTCGGCAAATTGTTGACGGGTAAGGAATAGGAGCGTTATGGCATCGATAGTCGGTTCGACTGGTCCTTCGGCTGCACAACGTCGCCGGGCAACCCTAGATCGCAAGGGTTATAGCGAGAAACGCCGCTTGGCAACAGAAGCCCCAAACAATATTTTTTACGGAATCTTGGTCGTTTCATCAATGTTGATTGTCTTCGGTTTGATCATGGTGCTGTCGTCATCATCGATCGTTGCAATTAATACTGGCGGTTCGCCTTGGAACATGTTCCGCAAACAAGCAACCTGGGCCACCTTCGGTTTGTTTGCGCTGTTTTCCACTTATCGCATGCCGTATCACACATGGCATAAGTTGACGAAGCCAGTTTTGGCATTTGCTTTTGGATTAATGGCCCTTCCCTTTGTACCGGGTGTTGGAATCACCACGAACGGCGCACGCGCATGGGCTCAACTTGGGCCAATCCGTTTTCAACCATCCGAAGTTTTAAAAGTTGCAGTGCTGCTCTATTGCGCGAGCGTTCTTGGAAGGCGTCGTGCCGAGATCTCGGATGTGCGCCGTACATTTAGGCCGGTGATGTATGTCTGGGCGGCCGCCGCCGCAGCATGCTTGCTGCAAAAAGACTTCGGCGCAGCAATCGTCTTTACGTGCATCATTCTTGCAACACTGTTTATTGCAGGGACGCCACTACGCCTCATCGCGGCTGTGCTCTCAGTGACGCTGCTTGGTTCGACCATTCTCATTGCATCAAGCACAAGAATGCAAAATCGTTTTCTTTCGTTTATGGATATCGAGGGCAACAAAGGCCACTATGCATATCAAGTGTGGCAATCCATCTTGAGCATCGCCAACGGTGGAGTAGCCGGCGTCGGAGCAGGTCAGGGAACAGGGAAGTGGGGCTACGTTCCACTGGCACATAGCGACTTCATTTTCGCAATTGTTGCCGAGGAATTCGGTCTCATTGGCGCGCTATCTGTAATCGGTGGTTTTCTTGTGTTGGCGTATCTTGGTATTCAGGCAGCGCTCGGCGCGCGCGATCCTTTTGGCGCGCTATTGGCTGGCGGAATCACTACGTGGCTCTGCATCCAGGCTTGCATCAATATTGGCGGCGTAATCGGGGCGATGCCTGTTACGGGCTTAACGTTGCCGCTTATCTCGTATGGAGGCTCTTCGCTGTTTATGACGATGGCCGCAGTAGGACTGCTGCTTAACGTTGCGCGTAATATGAAGTAGAGCCATGTCTGTTCCCCCAAATTCAGTTTTTGCCGTCATCACGGGGGGCGGAACCAGCGGCCATGTAGTTCCTGCATTGGCTATCGCCGAACTTCTGGCGGAAGCGGGTCATCCATTCGATTCCATTCACTACGTTGGTTCGTCAAGGGGCATAGAGACAAGTTTGTTGCCACCAACGGGAATCGCGAGCACGTTCCTTCGCGTTGATGGTTTACAACGCAGCGTGAAATTGCGAGCCGTATTTCGCAATTTGAGGGCACCTTTCGTTCTCGCTGCTGCTCGATTCGCGGCGAAACGACTATTGAAGGTCTTGAATCCACGGGTGGTCATCTCGGTCGGAGGATATGCGAGCGTGCCTGCCTGCTCGGCCGCGCATTCGCTTGGGATACCCGTTGTTGTTGTTTCTTACGACCGCAGGCCAGGCTTGGCTTCACGAATGCAGTCTCGATATTGCGCTGTCAGTGCTGTCGCATATTTGCCGAGCACTTTACGTAGCGCTCAACTAGCGGGTGCTCCGGTAAGAGCAAGCATTCGTAAATGTGTGCGCCACGAGGAACGTGAAAATGCGTTAGCAAACTTGGGCTTCAGAAGTACTGATCGAGTTGTATTGGCTATGGGTGGCTCGCTTGGTTCACAGGCGGTAAACCAGTTTGTCGAAGCTTTCGCGCGGCATTACGAACATGACAACGAAGTCGCGGTGTTGCATATTGCTGGAGCACGAAACATGTCGGCATCAACGTCGCCCGAGCGCATCCATCGCGCCGACGGATCGTTGCGCTACCAGAGGATTGCGTACTGCGAAGACATGGCTGGGGCATACAGTGCTGCAGCAGTTGTTGTTTGTCGTGCGGGGGCCAGCACCATTGCCGAGATCGCAACTGTGGGTGTAGCTGCTGTCATCATCCCTTGGAAGGATGCGGCAGAAAATCATCAACTAACCAATGCTCAATGGCTCACAGATGCTGGTGCAGCAGTTTTATTGGAGGAAAGTTCATTACATGCAGCAACGTTTATCGAGGTTGTTGGCGCGCTGATTTCAAATCGTTCAGCAATCTCCCAATTCGAGGAAAAGTCGTTTGCGCTGGGCGATGTGCATCGCAACTGCAGAATCGCAACGATCATAGAGTCGGTGGCGTGAAAATGGTTGGCGACTCATTTGATTTGAACGTAAAACGCCGTATCCATGTTGTCGGCATCGGCGGTCCTGGTATGAGCGCAATCGCTCAAGTGTTATTCGAGATGGGTCATACGGTTTCGGGTAGCGACATTGTCGAGTCTCCAGCCACAGATCGCTTGAAGGCGTTGGGAGTGAAGGTATCGATCGGGCATGACGTTGCGTTAGTGGCGGGTTGTGACGCGGTTACTTTTTCTAGCGCAATACGGCAATCGAATATCGAAGTAGCCGCAGCCCTTGCGGTGCCGACAATTGCGTTGCTCACTAGAGCCCAGATGCTGGCGGCCATCTGCGATCAGCGGCCAACAGTTGCAGTTGCGGGAACACATGGAAAAACCACGACCACTTCGTTGTTGATGCATGTGTTGGAACGCGCGGGACGTAAACCAAGTTTCGTTATTGGTGGCGACGTTCGATCGGTTGAGACTGGGGCTGGTTGGAGAGATGGCGATTTGTTTGTGGTGGAGGCCGACGAGAGTGATGGAACGCATCTTGAGTTGCCAATACGCGCAACGATCCTGACCAATATCGATGTCGATCACCTAGATCGCTACTCGTCGTTTGAAAACATCGTGTCCAGTTTTGAAGAGTACGTTGCGAAGGTTGATGGCCCAAAGGTGTTGTGTTCGGACGACGCGGCAGTTGCAACAATTGCTCAGAAATATGGCGCGATCACATACGGGATTGCATCTGAAGCCGATTTCCGAGCATGTGAAGTCTCGTTAGCTCATGGCGCTTCATCGTTTACGGTGCAACATCTAGACACCGGCGGGTATGTCACACTCGGCAAGGTTTATCTACCGCTGAGGGGGCAACACAATGTTTTGAATGCACTCGCCGCGATTGCGATGGCGATGCAATTCGAGGTTGCTTTCGACGATTGTTGCGATGCCCTCAGCACTTTTGGAGGCGTCGTGCGCCGTTTCGACCATCGCGGAATGGATGGCGGTGCGACGTTTATCGACGACTATGCGCATCTTCCGAATGAGATTGCTGCAGTTCTGAAAGCATCGCGTGATGAAACCGACAATTGGAAACGTGTCGTAGCTGTGTTTCAGCCAAATCGGTTTAACCGTATGAATGTGTTGTCACCTCAGTACGCCGATTCTTTCGTAGGCGCCGACATTGTGGTGATCACCGAGATTTATGCGTCGGGTACAACGCCTATCGAGGGCGTAACGGGACACCTTGTAGTGGAGGCGATACGGCAGGCTCATCCTCAGGCATCAGTTGTATGGCAACCAGCGCGAAGCGACCTCATCGAGTTTCTCGCCAACGAATTGTCGGCGGGTGACTTATGCATTTCTATGGGCTGTGGCGACATCGAATCTTTACCCGATGAAGTAATTGCGTTCCGTTTGGCTAAGCGAGGTGTGGTGTGAGCACACCTCGAGCAGCAAAACGACCAATCACGTCCGAAGATATCGAACGCGCAGCGGAAATTCTGGACGATAGGGCACGTCGTGATGTTTCGCTCGCGCCATTTACGACCTACAGAGTGGGCGGTTCTGCTGCATTGCATGTTCACATTTCGTCTATGGAAGATTTGCATCAAGTGAGTGAAGCGCTAGCTGAAGTTGATATGGATGTGCTTGTAATCGGAAGAGGTAGCAACATGCTCGTCTCCGATTCTGGGTTTTCGGGGGTTGCACTCACTTTTGGTGCGTTCGCCGATTACATCGACTTGCCGCAGAAGGACGACTATCCGGGTACAGCACCACTCGCATTGTTCGGTGGCTCAGTAACTCTTCCTGTCGCGGCTCGTCAAAGTGTGAAGCGTGGTTTGACCGGATTGGAATGGGGCGTCGGTGTGCCTGGTTCTATAGGTGGTGCGGTACGAATGAACGCTGGTGGCCACGGTTCGGATATGGCGTCATCACTGGAATCAGTTCGGGTGTTTCATCTGCGCAAAGGCAGGGAGTTCGAGCTTGAAACAGACGACCTCGGTCTGCGCTTTAGGGGCTCTGCGTTAACCGACCACCATGTGGTGTTGAGTGCGACATTGCGCTTGGGCTGGCTGTCGGAAGGGGACTCGGGTGAGGACAGACTCACCGAGATTGTTCGATGGCGTCGAGAGAATCAGCCAGGTGGGCAGAATGCGGGTTCAGTTTTCGTCAATCCAGTTCCAGGCGAAGTGTCTGCCGGTGCGTTAATCGACGAATGTGGATTGCGCGGTTTTCGCATTGGAACTGCTCAGGTCTCGGAAAAGCATGCAAATTTCATCCAAGCCGATGAAGGTGGGTTGTCCCACGATGTAGTTGCGGTGATGGCCGAAGTTCGGCGGCGTGTGTACGAGCAGCATGGGCATCAATTGCGAAGCGAGATTCGATTGGTCGGTTTCGATGCAGAAGCTAACCCGCAGTTCGCCGACGTATTGTCCAGCGAATCGGACACCAGCGTTGCAACAATTCGTTTAGAACAAATCATTGAACGCATTTTCAGCAGCGAGTCTCGCCCAGACGCTTCAATCCCAATGTCGGTGCTCAGCGGATCGCAGCTTCCCTCACAGGAGGCAGACCTTTCGCCTGAGGTGTTAGACGAATTGCGTGAGGCTTTCGCTAAAGACCCAACCGGGGGAATCGCACAGCCAGAAACTTCGCGTGTTGTGATCGTTGATCCATCAATTGTCGAGATCGAGTCGGTGGAAGAAGTAGATGTAACTACTGGTGAAACCGGGTCTTCATCAACCAGGGTGGTCATCGTCGACGAAGATTTGCGGCAGTCAACCGACGACGACTTCCCGGCCGATACTCAATCGCAAACGGTTCATCATGCCCCTACCAGTACACGAGTGCGGATCTTTGATGAAGATGGTTTGGATGTCTCACTTGCGGAGATTGTCGAACCTGTGCAATGGGGTGCTGCCAGTTCAATCCGCAACAGGTTGATGAGGGTAGTGAGGCGCTCAGGGGCGACGCCGAAAAATAGGCGCAAACAATTACTCATCGCGATCGCATCTGTCGTTGGCTTCTTCTCACTGCTCATAGTTGTTTTGGCGTCGCCAATTTTCTCAGTCCGCAACGTAAAAGTTGAGGGTGTTCGATACGCCAATTCTGAGTTGATAGAAAGTGTTATTTCGTCGCTGAAGGGCGAATCAGTTTTGACGGTTGATATAAACGTGCTGCAAGACCGTTTGGAAAGCGATCCTTGGATCGAATCCTCGCGGATAAAGACCTATTTGCCGAGTACCGCAGTAATCGAAATAAACGAAAGGCTTCCTGCTGCGTGGTTTGTCGGCGTAGACAATCGTGCGCGCGTGATCGATGTAGATGGGCTTGTTTTAGCAGTACTCGACGGAAGACCTACCGAGTACATGCTCATTGATGGAGTCGGCCCTAATCTCATTGCCGGTGCAACTGCTGCGCCGGAGTACCGTGCCGCAGCCCAACTCGCGCAGTCGATACCTGTAGAAATTCAGACTCTCGTGAAGAACCTTGGGGTTGGAGGGTCCGACTCCGTGACGATGACCCTGACCACGGGAACTCTGGTGAAGTTCGGCGAGCCAGTGGACATGCGTAACAAACTGGTCAATGTGGTCGTCCTGTTGCGTCGTCAAGACCCCAATGGGATCCTAGAAATCGATGTTTCTGGAGGGACTCCGGTCGTTAAATCCGCATAAAAGTGGCGGTTTTGAGGCGGAATAGAGGTGGTATGGCTCGGGTCAACCCTCGGTTTATGTAAGGCTGAAGGACAAGTTAAAAAAGTACATACGGTTTTTTCGATGCTTCCCATCGATCGCAGGAGGAAAATAACAATGGCTGGTGCACCACAGAACTATCTCGCAGTGATCAAAGTGATCGGTGTTGGTGGTGGCGGCGTAAATGCCATCAACCGAATGATCGACGCAGGCCTGCGCGGAGTCGAGTTCGTGGCGGTGAACACCGACGCTCAAGCCCTGTTGATGAGTGATGCCGACTTCAAAATCGATATCGGTCGTGAGCTCACTCGCGGACTAGGCGCTGGAAGCGATCCAGAAATTGGTCGTGAGGCGGCAGAAACGTCGCGCGCAGACATCGAAGAACTTGTCAGCGGTGCAGACATGGTGTTTATCACCGCAGGCGAAGGTGGTGGTACCGGTACTGGCGCTGCTCCGATCATTGCCGAGATCGCACGCGCTGCTGGCGCGCTAACTGTGGGCATTGTTACCCGACCATTCGGCTTTGAAGGTCGACGTCGTTCGCTTCAGGCCGAATCTGGAATCAACAAGTTGAAAGACAAAGTAGACACGTTGATCATCATCCCGAACGAACGGTTGCTCTCTGTCGCTACCGACAAGACAAGCCTGCTTGACGCGTTCCGCAAAGCAGACGATGTGCTCTTGCAGGGTGTTGCTGGTATCACCAACTTGATCACAACGCCAGGCCTCATCAATACAGACTTTGCTGACGTCAAGATGATTTTGACAAACGCGGGTAGCGCTTTGATGGGAACCGGCAAAGCAACGGGCGACAACCGTGCAATCAATGCCGCAAACGCAGCGATCAACTCACCGCTACTCGAATCGTCTATCGAGGGAGCCCGTGGCATTCTGTTGAACATCACTGGACCATCAGACATGGGCTTGTTCGAGTTGAATTCGGCCGCCGAAATAGTTCATGGCGTTGCACATCAAGATGCCAACATCATTTTCGGTACCGTTATCGACGACGAACTCGAGGATGAAGTACGCGTAACGGTTATCGCAGCGGGCTTTGATAGAACCGAGACATCCGGATCGCGTGCCGCTGCTCGTGATCAACGATCAAACGATGCTCGTCCTGCAGACAACAAGGGAAGTCGTTTGAAAGAGTTGTTTGGCTCGGGTGAAGATCCATTGCGGGACGACAGCGATGGCCTTGACGTTCCTTCCTTCTTGAAATAGACGCTTCTAAACAGGCGTGAACGCCGCAGAGGTATCCGAACGCGTAGCAGTTGTACGCCAGCGCATTATTGATGCTGGGGGTTTGCACGTAGAGCTCGTTGCGGTTACGAAAACCTTCGACGAAACTTCCTGGCTTGCAGCCCGAGAGGCAGGTGCCGACGGAGTCGGCGAAAACTACGCTCAGGAACTTGTTGCCAAAGCTCAACACGTGCCGCTCGAGATGCGTCCGCCCGTGCACTTCATCGGGCAATTACAAAGCAATAAAGTGAAGTCATTGGTCGAAATTGTTGATGTTTGGCAATCGGTCGATCGAACCTCGCTTATCGACGAAATCTCTCGCCGTAGCCCCAGTAAGCCGCCCCGTATCTATGTGCAGGTCAACACCACAATGGAGTCGGGAAAAGGCGGTTGCGACCCAGAAGCCACAGCAACCGTCGTAGCCCATGCGGCCCGCAGTGGGGCAATAGTTGAAGGCCTGATGACAGTGGGCCCAACCGACGGGGACGCGGCCCGAACTCGGGCAGCATTTCGTTTACTGAGATCAATCGCTCACGATCTCGGTGTCGGAGGGCTGAGTATGGGCATGACTAACGATCTAGAAATCGCCGTAGAAGAGGGGTCGACTCTGGTTCGAGTTGGGTCGGCCATTTTTGGCAGCCGCTCCGCTGCATAGAAAAGACCAATAACGCGCACGAATATGCGTATTGGGCTATTCTTTTAGGGATGTCAATGTTTCGAAAAGCAATGGATTATCTAGGTCTTGGGCCAGATGATGCATATGACGACTACGACGCTTCAGTTGCACAAGTTCGGCCAGAGCGCCAACGGCAAGTTCGTGCTCCGCAGGCTCGACCTTCACGCCAAGTCGTTCAGGAATACGACGACTACGAAGAAGAGTACGACGAGCCGATGCCAGAGCCACGCGGAGTTCGCGCAAGACAGCCACAAGTTCGTGACGACTCGAGCGTGCAATTGCGTCCATCATCAAATCGATCAGTACCAACAGTTCGTCCTCTGTCGGTTTCAACAGCGGAAGCAGTTACTGTGCGTCCGACTCGTTACGACCAAGCCAAAGACATTGCCGACTTATTGAAATCTGGTCAACCCGTTGTCATGAACATTGCGGGTGCCGATGAAGAAACAGCGCGACGCTTAATCGATTTCGTTTCAGGGCTTGTCTACGGGCTTGAGGGTCAAATTGAAAAGGTTTCACCTGGTGCATTTCTGATTAAGCCTTCCGGGGTCCGCGTTACACGCGGTTAACGAAACGACATCACCAATGATTAGAGAACTGTTGTGTCAACTCGTCAGTTTCTACGTGTTGTTGATCATCATTCGAGTGATCAGTTCTTGGTTCCCAGCCAATCCAAATGGCCCATTCGGCCAGGTCGTTCGACTGGTCTTTCGTGCAACAGACCCAGTACTACTGCCAGTCCGACGTGCGGTGCCTTTTGCTGGTCCGCTTGATTTGTCGCCGATCATTGTTGTGCTATTCCTCAATATCGTCGTTCAACAATTTATTCTCGGCTGCTAATTCCAGCACCCAGAGTGCCCAAGCCATACACTGACGCACCGTGACGTATCCATCGGTAGAGCCTCAGCCGCAATTTCCGGCGCTTGAAAGCGAGACACTCGCATATTGGGCAAACGATAAAACCTTTGAAGCGTCGATTGCGCAGCATGAAGCCGGTGCGAACGGCGAAAACGAGTACGTCTTTTATGATGGTCCACCTTTCGCTAATGGGTTGCCTCACTACGGTCACTTGCTCACAGGGTTTGTGAAGGATGCAGTGCCTCGCTACCAGACCATGCGTGGCAAGCGCGTCGAGCGTCGCTTCGGTTGGGATTGTCATGGCTTGCCTGCCGAGGCAGAAGCCGAGAGGCAGTTGGGCATTTCTGGAACACAAGCCATCACAGACTTTGGAATTGAGAAATTCAATGATTATTGCAAGGTTTCGGTTTTGCAATACACCAGCGATTGGGAGCGTTATGTAACTCGGCAGGCGCGTTGGGTGGATTTTGCCAACGACTACAAGACGCTTGATATGCCGTACATGGAAAGCGTGATGTGGGCTTTCAAAACTCTGTGGGACAAGGGTCTGATCTATGAAGGCTTCCGCGTTTTGCCCTATTCGTGGGCGCTCGAAACACCGCTTTCAAATACCGAAACGCGCATGGACGATGCGTACAAACAGGTGCAAGACCCAGCCCTCACCGTTGGTTTTGTATTGGAAAATGGCGACTCGCTGTTGGCCTGGACAACAACACCATGGACATTGCCGAGCAACTTGGCCCTAGCTGTTTCGCCCGACGTCGAATACGTTCGCGTATCGCATGAAGGAAAGGTATATGTCATTGCGCAGGCCCGGCTGGAGGCTTATGCCAAAGAGCTCGAAGGTGCAGTTGTTCTCGAAACCGTGATGGGTTCGACGCTTGTTGGCATGCGCTACACGCCGCTGTTTCCATATTTCGCAGATCATGCTGATGCGTTTCGTGTGTTGTCCGGCGATTTTGTCACCACCGAAGACGGTACGGGCGTTGTGCATATGGCTCCAGGTTTCGGCGAGGACGACCAACGTGTTTGTAAGGACAATGGCATCGAGCTTGTAGTGCCGGTAGATAGCAGGGGGCAGTTCACCAGTGAGGTTCCAGATTTTCAGGGACAATTGGTGTTCGATGCCAATCCTCTGATCATTCGGGTTCTGAAAGACCGCGGCGTGGTGTTGCGGCATGAAACGTACGATCACGCATACCCGCATTGTTGGCGCACAGGAAAGCCGCTCATTTATAAGGCCGTGAGTTCATGGTTCGTCAACGTGACGATGATCAAGGATCGAATGGTTGAACTAAATAACACCATTACGTGGGTTCCCGATCATTTGCAGCAAGGAAGCTTCGGTAAGTGGCTTGAAAATGCTCGCGATTGGACAATTAGCCGCAATCGCTTTTGGGGTTCGCCGATTCCGGTTTGGCGAAGCGACGATCCTGTTTATCCGCGCCTTGATGTGTACGGAAGTGTGGCCGAGTTAGAACGTGACTTCGGTGTGAAAGTTGCGGATTTGCACCGCCCAATCGTTGATGACTTAGTTCGACCAAACCCAGATGATCCCACCGGCAAATCGATGATGCGCCGCGTGCCTGAAGTACTTGACTGTTGGTTCGAAAGTGGATCCATGCCTTTCGCACAAGTGCATTATCCGTTCGAGAACCAGGAGTGGTTTGAGAAACACAATCCAGGCGACTTCATTGTGGAGTACATCGGCCAAACTCGAGGCTGGTTTTATACGTTGCACGTTTTGGCGACGGCTTTGTTCGACCGACCTGCCTTTTCAACCTGTGTCAGCCACGGCATTGTGCTCGGTGCCGACGGGGCCAAGATGTCCAAGAGTCTGCGCAACTACCCAGACCCAATGAACGTGTTCGATACCTATGGCGCTGATGCAATGCGCTGGTATCTCCTGTCCTCCTCGATCCTGCGCGGCTCCGACTTCGCTGTAACAGAGGAGGGCATTCGTGACACCGTGCGTCAAGTCATGCTGCCGCTTTGGAACAGTTGGTATTTCCTTTCGCTCTACGCCAACGCCGAAGAGAAATCAGGGTCAATTAATTATTCGTCAACGAATGTTTTGGATGTGTACATCTTTTCTAAACTGCACAAACTCGTTGCGGAGACAACCAAATTGATGGACTCGTACGACCTGTTCGAAGCGTGTCAGCAAGTGCGAGGGTTTTTGGATGCCTTAACCAATTGGTACATCCGTCGAAGTCGCGACCGCTTTTGGGCGGGAGACCAAGACGCGATAGATACTTTGCACACAACACTTCAAGTGTTGACACGGGTGATTGCTCCGTTGCTGCCGCTTACGAGCGAGAAAATCTTCCGGGGTCTTACCGGCGAGCGAAGTGTTCATCTACAAAAGTGGCCAACACCAGACGAGATCCCTTGCAACAATGATTTGGTAACCGTGATGGATCAGGTGCGCGATGTTTGCAGCAGCACACTTTCACTGCGCAAGGTGCACTCGCGCCGAGTTCGTCTACCGCTTGCAAAGTTGACGGTGGCATCACCACTGGCCGAAGGTTTACGTCCGTTCATTTCCATTATCACCGACGAAGTCAATGTCCAAGATGTCGTGCTGTCAACTGATGTCGCTGGCGTTGCGCGGCATGAATTGCAAGTAATCCCGGCCGCGCTTGGGCCCAGATTGGGTGCGAATACGCAGAAGGTAATTGTCGCTGTCAAGAAGGGCGACTGGAAACAGACCGGCGAAACCATCGTTGCTGGCGGTGTCGAATTGCAGCCGCACGAGTTTCAGTTGAAACTAATGGCGGCAGTGGGCGACGCAGACACTCTCGCGAGCGCCGCATTGCAAGATGGTCAGGGCATTGTGCTGTTGGATATCCAGCTCACACCGGCGCTACTTGCCGAAGGTGCCGCCCGTGATGTGGTCCGCGCGGTGCAACAAGCACGTCGCGAAGCCAAGCTTCTGGTGTCCGACAGGATCACCCTCACCTTGGGCCTTCCCGAGGATCTTGCCCAGCAGATTGCCCCATTCATGTCGTATATTGCCGCGGAGACGCTTGCAGAGCTCACAACAATGGACCCGAACGCGGTACGGGCTACCGATTTGGACGGCACTCCCATCTATGTCGGGGTGGAGCGACTACGGTAAAGCGCCAAGTCAGGGAGACAGTGATGCCTACATCAAAAAAGAAGAACGCCAAGAAGAGGCCAGTAGCCAAGAAGAAGCCGGCGCCAAAAAATGCCCAGGCTGCCAAGAAGAAGGCGGATGCTCTGAAGGCTGCGGCTAAAAAGAAGGCCGAATTGGCGAAGAAGTTGGCTGCCAAGAAGAAGGCGGATGCTCTGAAGGCTGCGGCTAAAAAGAAGGCCGAATTGGCGAAGAAGGAAGCCGCCAAAAAGAAGATCGAAGCACAAAAAGCTGCAGCAGCAAAGAAAGCTGCCGAGGCGGCCAAAAAGAAAGCCAAGCGCGAAGCAGAAATCGCGAAAAAGAAACTTGCGGCAGAGCGAAAGAAGCAGCAAATCATTGCCCAGAAAGAGAAGCTTCTTGCCGCGAAAGAGAAGGCAAAAGAAAAGGCTCGTATTGAAGCCGAGCGTCTAGCGGCAAAAGCAGCTCTTGAAGCAGAGCGCATCGCCGCACGTGAAGCCAAAGAGGCAGCTCGACTGTTGGCCTTGGCCGAGAAAGAAGCGGCTAGAGAAGCTGCCCTTCGTGCGAAGAGAAAACCAGAACCTCCACCGCGTCCACCAATTATTAAGACCGAGTTTGTGGATGGCTTGCAAGCAACAAAAGAATTCGATGTCAAATTCCTCACCTCACAGCGTGAAATGTTGTTGGAGAAGCGCGGTTTGCTTACTCGACAAGCAGTGCGCTTAGAAGACGAGGCTCACGCGCTGATTGAAGACGTTGAAATGGGCGACGTGCAGTTTGACGAAGAGGGCGGCGAAGGCGACACGATGGTTGTCGAGCGCGAGCGTGACTTGATGTTGTCTGCGCAGGCTCGACAGGAAGTCGAAGAGATTGATGCCGCGCTTGAACGTTTGAAGACAGGCGAGTACGGATACTCGGTCCACAGCGGCATGCCAATTCCTCGTGAGCGCTTGAAAGCTATTCCTTGGACTACTGAGTCGGTTCAAGAGCGCGTCGGTGGCATTGGTCGTTAATGACCGATAGTCGGCGAATTCGTCGATTGAGCATTTCCATAGCCGTTGTTGTGGCGGTGCTTGATCAGATCACAAAGCATTGGGCACTGAACAAATACAACGATGGATCATTCACGGATCTCGTTGGTTCGTTACGTTTCAAGCTCACGTATAACCAAGGTATGGCGTTTTCGCGGGGCACTGGTGTTGGTCCCATTATCGGAGTGTTGGCCCTGATCATCATTGTGGTCATGTTGTTGTCGCTAAAGCGTGCCGACACTCGGTCTACCCGAATAGCAGCTGGCCTGATCATTGGTGGTGCGGCTGGCAATGTATTGGATAGAGCGTTCAGAGGCTCTGGATGGATGCGTGGCGCAGTCATAGATTTCATTGATCTCCAGTGGTGGCCTGTGTTCAATGTCGCCGATGTGGCGATCGTTTCCGGTGCGATACTGATGGTGCTCTCGCTGATCATGGAAAAGCGTGAACCATCCGCAGCACTAGCAGAGGCAAAACATGTTGATTGAACTTATTCCCGCGGCTTTACACGAACAGCGATTAGATCGCGTGGTTTCTTTGATTTCGGACATCAGTCGCGCTTCGACAGCAACTCTCATTTCGGTCGGTGGGGTGCAAGTAGACGGTGTGGTTGCAACCGCGGGCAAAGTGAAGGTTCGAGAGGGCCAACAAGTGTCGATTGATACCGCGTTGTTGCCACGCAAAGAGTTGCCTCAGCCAGATCCATCAATCACTCTCGAAATCGTCTATCAAGATGCAGATGTCGCCGTAATCAACAAGGCTCCAGGAATGGTTGTGCACCCGGGTGCAGGCAACCCTTCTGGCACCATGGTCAATGGCGCGCTCGCACTTTTTCCAGAAATGGCTACGGTCGGTGACACTCTTCGTCCGGGAGTGGTGCATCGTTTGGACGCCGGAACCACAGGTCTAATGGTGATGGCCCGAACACAAAAGGCTTACGAGTTTTTGGTGGATGCTCTTTCTCGGCGTGACGTCACTCGTAAATATGTGGCTTTGGTGTGGGGTCATCCAAGTGTGCAAGAAGGCATTATCGATGCACCGATTGGTCGCGATCACAGAGATCCGACGAAAATGGCGGTAATGGTGGACGGTAAAACTGCTCGAACCAAATTCGATGTAGTACGAACATTCGATTTGCCGCAGCCTTGCGCACTCATTGAATGCCAATTGGAAACTGGACGAACTCACCAGATTCGTGTTCACCTGGATTCCATCGGCCATCCCGTTGTTGGCGACGCAACCTACGGCGGTGCTCGAAGTTCGTTGTCGTGTTCTCGGCCTATGTTGCACGCGACAGCGCTGCGTTTTGCTCACCCTGTTTCTGGAGAAGAACTTGGCTTCGAAGTGCCAATCCCCGATGATATGAATCAGATCGTTGGGCGTTGCTCGTAAAGGTTTAGTGATGCAGTTCTGGCCACGGGTCGGAACCTTGGGCGGCTCTTGCAATTTTGGCCAGGGTGTAGTCGGCTAAGTGATGTCTCATGTGCTCGCCGGCAACATTCCAGATTGCTAACAAAACGCAGTGACCCTCGTGGTCGCAAGAACCATCTTGGTGAGGTTGTCCAAAATCGCCCAACGTGATTGGTCCATCGGCTGCCGCAATGATCTCCGAGAGCAAAATTTCCTCGGGTGGGCGGGCGAGAACATAACCGCCGCCGACACCACGCTTTGATTTCACTAGTCCTGCACCTTTGAGGACGAGCAGGATTTGTTCTAAGTACGGTTGGGGCAGTGCAGTACGGGCGGCGATGTCGCGAACAGAAGTCGGGCCTGTTTCTTCTGCGTGTAATGCAAGTGAGAGCAAGGCTCGACACGCATAATCGCCCCTCGTAGAAACACGCACAGATGTAGTGTAGAACAATGGTTCAACCAAGGCTCCCTCTCTACGCGGGAGGGAATGTGTCGGCAATTGTCCCTGCGCTTCTTGGGCCGCAAGGCACTCGTGTCATCCCCGCTTGGATGCCAGCCCCTGTTGAGGCAGCACGAAGTGTGGTGCTTCTCGTTGTCGATGGTTTGGGATGGCACCAATTACAGGCACATAAGAAATTCTTGCCAACTTTGTCTTCGATGGCCGGTGGATCCATTACAACGGTTGCGCCGACAACTACGGTGACCGCTCTCACGTCAATCACTACAGGTTTGGCACCAGGCGAGCACGGAATGATGGGCTATCGGATGGACATGGGCCGTCAAGTTGTGCAAATGCTGAGATGGGCAGACGACAAGGGCGACTTGCGAACTTCATACCCGCCAGAGATCGTGCAACCGACACCACCGTTTATGGGTTCGGCAATTCCGGTAGTAAGCAAAGCCGAATTTGACTCCACCGCGTTCACGGCTGCGCATCTGCGCGGAACCCGTTCGTTTGGCTGGCGTGCTGCATCAAGCATTGCTGTCACTGTCGGATCATTGCTTCGAGCAGGGCATCAGTTCGTGTACGCCTACTACGACGGTGTCGACAAGATTGCTCACGAACGTGGATTTGGCGATTTCTACGAGGCGGAGTTGCGAACAGTGGATCGATTAATCGGTGATATCGCCGAACAACTCACACCAGATTCGGTACTGCTTGTTACTGCAGATCATGGCCAAGTTCACGTTGGAGATAACACGATTGTCCCGCATCCCGATGTCGTAGCGGGGGTTTCGTATCAGTCTGGAGAAGGACGGTTCAGATGGCTGCACGCTAAGGGCGGCGCTACCGAAGATGTTCTGGCCGCGGCAAAATCCCACTACGCAGATGTTGCTTGGATTGTTTCGCGCGACGAAGCAATTGATGGGGGTTGGTTCGGTCCGCGCGTTACCGATGCGGCAAGAAAGCGCCTGGGAGATGTGGCGCTTCTTCCTTTCACCGACACCAGTTTTGAGGACGCCGGCGATACCGGACCATTTCAACTCGTATGTCGCCATGGTTCGCTTACTGAGGCAGAAGTGGATGTGCCACTGTTGGCGTTTCGCAGTAACGCCTGACCGAACAGGTCGCTGCTAAAGTCGGCGTTCCGCCAGCCTGAAGGAGTTTGCCTTGGGGGATTCATTCACCCATCTGCATGTACACACCGAGTTCTCCATGTTGGACGGCGCTTCACGTCTGAATGAACTCGTTGGCAAGGCAAGCGAGGAGGGGATGCCCGCACTCGGCATAACCGACCACGGCAACATGTACGGGATTCTCGATTTCTATCGCGAATGTAATGAGCACGGCATAAAGCCAATCATCGGCACCGAGGCCTATATGGCTCACGAGCATCGCACGGAGCGACCAAGTCGTCGTGGGAAAATTGACGACTCCGGTGGCGATACCGAAACGGGCGGGAAGGTTTATTACCACCTGACACTGCTCGCCGAGAACAATGATGGTTACAAAAACCTGATCAAGTTATCCAGCCTTGCATTTTTGGAGGGTTACTACTACCAGCCGCGAATGGACTGGGAACTGCTCGCAAGGCACAGCAAGGGTCTCATCGCAACAAGCGGCTGCTTGGGTGGGCACGTTCTGCAACGCCTGATGAAGGGTGATACCGCTGGTGCGCAGCAGTGTGCGGGACGATTGCAAGAAATCTTTGGTAAAGACAATTTCTTTATCGAATTGCAAGATCATGGCATTGCCGAACAACGCCAGACCAATCCGCAACTGGTCGAACTTGCAAAGAAGATTGGTGCGCCATTATTGGCTACCAACGACACGCACTACACGCATAAGCATGATCATGAAGCCCACGATGCTTTGCTCTGCGTGCAAACAGGATGCACCATTGCAGATCCGAACCGATTCAAGTTTGAAGGAACCGAGCATTATCTGAAGTCGGCGCACGAAATGCGCTATCTGTTTCGCGAGCAGCCAACGGCCTGTGACAACACCCTGTGGATAGCAGAGCGCGCAAATGTGGAAATCGAATTTGGTAAGCCAGTTCTGCCAAACTTCGAATTGCCTTCCGGGTTCGCAGACGAGACTGCGTATCTCAAACACCTAACAATGGAGGGCGCCGCTAAACGATGGGGTGCATCCATTCCGCCATCGGTCGTCGAAAGATTGGGCTACGAACTCAAAGTCATTTCCGACATGGGGTTCAGCTCGTATTTTCTCATTGTTTGGGACTTGATCCGATATGCGCGCGAACAAAACATTCGGGTGGGTCCTGGTCGTGGTTCCGCGGCAGGTTGTGCCGTTGCCTACTGCCTGCAAATAACCAATTTGGATCCAATCAAATACGATTTGCTGTTCGAACGGTTTCTCAATCCAAGCCGTGTTTCGATGCCCGACATCGACATGGACTTCGACTCGCGCTATCGCGATCAAATGATCAAATACGCGGCCGATAAATACGGCCGAGATCATGTTGCTCAAATCATTACGTTTGGCACTATCAAGTCGCGGAATGCTGTCCGTGATGCCGCCAGAGTGTTGGGCTATCCGTATGCGTTAGGCGACAAAATCGCCAAGCTCATGCCGCCAGTGGTGATGGGTAGAGACACGCCATTGAAATACTGCTTCGAGGAAGACAAGATCGACAAGGAACACCGAGCCGGCTACCAGGCGGCTACCGAACTCCGTGATCTTTGCGATGCGGATCATGATGTCAAACGGATCATGGACGTCGCTCGCGGTCTCGAGGGCCTAAAGCGTTCTGTCGGAATCCACGCGGCTGCAATGGTGATTACGAAAGAGCCACTCACCGAATACTTGCCCGTTCAGCGCAAGCCAGAACAGGGTCAAAAGCCAGAAGAGGCGCCAGTAGTCACGCAGTACGAAATGCACGGAGTGGAGGCTCTTGGTCTACTGAAAATGGACATCTTGGGCCTTCGTAACTTGGATGTGTTGTCAGATGCCAATCAGATGATTCGTGCAACTCAGGACCCAAATTTCGACATTGACGACATACCAATGGACGACAAGCCAACATATGCCCTCCTTTCTCGCGGCGACACAATTGGCGTGTTTCAGTTGGAATCGCCACCAATGAGGGCTCTGTTGCGCTCGCTGATCCCCGAGCGGTTTGAAGACTTATCCGCAGTGTTGGCGCTTTATCGTCCTGGTCCGATGAGCGCGAACATGCACAATGATTTCGCAGACTTCAAAAATAAGCGCAAGAAGAACACGTACTTTCATCCTGACGCAGAAGAAACTCTTGGTGACACTTTCGGGCTCATGATTTACCAAGAAAGCCTCATGCGCGTTGCACAGAAGTTTGCTGGCTATTCATTGGCGGAGGCAGACAACCTCCGTAAGGCTTGTGCAAAAAAGGTTCCCAAGTTGATGGAGGAGCAGCGCGAGACATTTGAAACCGGCTGCGATCGGCTCGGTTACGGTCGAAAGCTGGGCGAGGAACTCTTCGATGTCATTGTGAAGTTCGCCGACTACGCCTTCGCGAAAAGTCACGCATATGGCTATGGCCTCATTTCATATCAAACGGCATACCTGAAGGCTCACTTTCCTGTCGAGTACATGGCATGCCTATTAACAAGTGTCAAGACCAACTATGAAAAAGCGGCTACGTATCTTTCAGATGCCCGAACGAGCAACATCACTGTGCTTACGCCCGACATCAACAAATCAGGTATCAACTTCGAACCAGTGGTGGTTGATGGTGTAACCAAGATCGCTTTCGGGCTATCTGGCATTCGCAACGTCGGTGAGGCGCTAGTCGGCTTGGTCGTTCAGCATCGAAACGAACATGGGCCATTCGAATCGTTTTATGACTTTGCCGAACGCGTACCAGAACAAGTGCTCAACAAGCGCGCAGTCGAATCGCTGATCAAGGCTGGCGCATTCGACAACTTAGGTCACCCTCGAAAGGGATTGCTGGCGGTTTTCGAATCGGTCATCGACACAACGATGGCTCGCCGTCGCGAACGAGACCAGGGTGTCATGAGTTTGTTCGGCGATTTGGGCGAGACAGCAGAGGGGTTCTCGGAACGACAAGTCATCCCTGATTTGCAATTCGACAAAGCTGAACAATTGAAATTTGAAAAAGAGATGCTTGGTTTATATGTTTCGGATCACCCGCTGATGGGTATCGAGGGTGCGCTGAGACGAAGGGTCGATTGTTCAATTCCAGATGCGCTCGAATCGGCTGATGGTGCGTTTGTCGTCATCGGAGGAATCATCAACAACTTGAAGCGTCGCTACACGCGTAAGGGCGATCAAATGGCAACGTTTGACCTGGAAGATTTACAAGGTTCAATCGAAGTCACGGTGTTTCCGAAGACGCTAGAGAAGTTTGGACATCAGTTAGTAGATGACATCATCGTTTCCGTGAAAGGTCGGCTCGATCGGCGAGACGACTCACGGGTTGGTTTTATGGCCATGGATGTCACGGTGCTCGAGGGGCTTCGTGTTCTTCAAGAAGCTCTGCATATCAAGGTTGCCGCGCAGGCAATAACCGAGACAATGATTGACGATTTAAAGGCGACATTGAGCGAGCATCCGGGCAGTTCGCCCGTATTCCTTCACGTTGCTGGCGATAAAGCCCTTCGCCTCAGCAGCGAGTTCGATGTCAACCTGGACCGAGTTATTGGGCAGTTGCGCGCAACGTTCGGAGATGCTGCGTACATCGCCTGATGCAACTGTCCGAAAGGCTTTTTTTGCTGGCAGAATAGAGGTATGTCAGTTGAGGTAGATACACGAGATTGTGCGTCCCTTACAGAAATCGAATTAGAAGAATTGGCAGCCCTCGGGGGCGCGTTCGGTCTGGCACATATCACCAAGGCAAAAGAGGACTGGGTGCTCTTCACCAGCGCTCACATCGACGGCAAATTGCATGGCTTCACTTTTTCAACGCTCGAGCGCATTGGCGGCACGCCGTGTGTCTTGCTCGGCATGATGAGCATCAAACGAACTGGAAAGCGCGACTCTGTGCTCAAAGGCCTAATGTCCGAGGCTTATCACCGCGCGCTGATGGCTTTCCCTGATGAGGACGTAGTCGTTGGATCAAGGTTTGCTAGCGCCGATGCGCTCGAGGCCTTTAAGTCGTTAACTGAACTCATTCCAAGGCCGGGGCATCGCGCTGTGGGCGAGGAGCGCGCATGGGGCAAGCGTTTGGCGCGTCGCTTCGGTGTCGAATCTGCTTACGACGACCAGACATTTGTTGTCAAAGCAAACGGAACCGGAGGCTTCCTCGACCACGAGTCGACAAAGCCCGAGAAAGTTCACCCAGACATTGCCGATCAATTCAAGCCAGTGCCAAAAGCAAAAGGTGGAACGTTGATCGTTCATGGTTGGACAATGGCCGAAGTGTTAGCAAAACTCGGCAAACTCGATAAGCAATAGCGAGTTACGGTGCAGTTCGCCGACGTAGTTCGAAGCCGGCGCATGACTCGGGCATTCTCCGAGCAACCCGTTGATCAATCGGTCATTTCGTCATTGGTAGATCTCGCATCGAGGGCACCTTCCGCTGGCAAGACTCAAGGTTGGCACCTCGTTGTATTGCAAGGAAATGATGTTGCGAAATTTTGGGATGACACACTCCCAGCCAGTCGCCGAGAATCGTTTCGTTTCAAAAAACTCTTGGACGCTCCGATAATTGCGTTGCCTTTCGCCGATCCAGATGCCTATGTCGAGCGCTACTCCCTTCCGGACAAGAAACAAACCGGGCTTGGGTCTGGTGTGGACGCATGGCCTACGCCGTATTGGACTATCGATACATCATTTGCGGTAATGACGCTGTTGCATGCTGCTCACGATGTGGGGTTGGGCGCATTGTTTTTCGCGGTATTCAATGGCGAAAATGAGCTACGTTCCCGATTGGAAGTTCCCGAACACGTGCAGTTGCTTGGTGCAATAGCCATTGGTTGGCCGCTAGCCGAAGAGTCTTCAGCCGGTGCAAGTGCCCAACTTCCAAGAAAGAAACCAGACGAGATAATTCACCATTCCAAGTGGTGAATGGTTACTTGAGCGCCTCGCGTAGCGCTTCAACAAACTGAGCCGGATCGCTGCTTGGAGACATACAGGCATACTTCTTGCAGACATAGGCCAAATCTGGTTTGCGGTTTGCAAAGAGGGGGGAATCGTACGTTTCGCCCCAAGCAATTACTGCGGTTGGAATCCAACGCTTATTGAATTCTCGGAGTAAGTCTGATCGAGACCCCGTAATCACCACTTCGGTGGTTCCGACGTATCGCAGGTGAACCGCATTAAGGAGATTGCTGAATGCGGTTGGTGCGCTTGTCGAGATGCGGGAAAGCAGACGCAAAATGTCGTCAGCGTGTTGGGCATATTTATCCTCGCCAGAAAGCGCTGCAAGGCGGTACAGGGCATTTGCGGCTGTGGAGTTCGCCGACGGTGTGGCGTTGTCCATAATGTCTTTTTGACGAACGATAAGCGTTTCGCCAGTTTTTGGGGTGGTAAAGACGCCACCGTGTTCGCTGTCCCAATAATTCTCGAGCAAATTGTCGGCCGCTTCGCGGGCAAACAACATCCATCTTGCTTGTCCACTTGCTTCACTCAGTCGTGTGAACGCATCCACCAGGTGTGAAATGTCGGCTGCGAGCGCATGGTGGCGGGCTTTCGGTGATCCGCTGTCGTGCCAACTTCTCTTCCACACACCGTTCTGGTCGCGCAGATTGTTGACGAGGAACTCGCCATTCAAAAGTGCTGCGTCAAGCCAGTCGGCTCGGTCTAGCAACGCAGCTGCTTCTGAAATTGTCGAGAGCATCATCGCATTCCATTCGGTCACTACTTTGTCGTCGAGACCTGGTCTGATACGGGTCTTTCGTGCGTCAAACAAAATTCTTCGCGATTTCTCTATTTCGACAGGTCTAGTGATGTCGCCTCGATGATGGAGGCGGGCAGGAATGTTTGCGCCTTCAAAGTTTCCCTGTTCAGTAATTTCGTACCATTCGATTGCCTGTTCGGCAAGGTCGGAAGGGAGTACATCGTGGAATTGCTGTTTACTCCAGACATAGAAATGTCCTTCATGGCTGTGTCCGTCGTCGTCTAGCGAATCGGCATCTTCTGCACTAAAGAATCCACCCTCTGGGTGGCGCAGATCGCGAAGCACGTAGTCAATAATCTCTGTCGCCACATCGAGCCAGGTCTGTCGTCCAAAGACGATGCCCGCGTGGAGATAAATCTTTGCAAGTAATGCCTGGTCATACAGCATCTTTTCAAAGTGGGGAACCAGCCACTTCTCATCGACGCTGTAACGAGAGAATCCTCCGCCAATGTGGTCGTACATACCACCAGATGCCATCGCGTCAAGCGTGGTGGCAATGATTGTCTGAATTTCATCCGATTCGCTGTTGAGTACTTCACGAAGTAAGAGTTCAAGACTCATCGTGCTCGGAAACTTTGGCGCCGAACCAAACCCGCCCCAATGCGGGTCAAAACTCTTACGCAGTTGAGCAACTGCACCATGGAAAACCTCGATACCAGGGATGTTTGTGTCTTGCTCGATCTTTGTAGTTCGCTCAAGTGATTCCATTAGAGCAAGAACATTGCTCTCGATGTCATTTCGGCGATCTCGCCATGCATCGTTGATGGCATTCATGAGCTGCAAAAACGTGGGTTTGGGAAAGTAGGTTCCGCCATAGAAGGGTTTTCCTTCTGGTGTGAGAAATACAGTCATGGGCCAGCCGCCTCGGCCGGTCATTGCCTGTACAGCGTCCATGTATATGGAGTCCACGTCCGGTCGCTCTTCTCGGTCCACTTTGATGTTGACGAAAAGCGAGTTCATCAAAGTTGCGGTCTCGACGTCCTCAAAGCATTCGTGCGCCATGACGTGGCACCAATGGCAAGCCGAATATCCCACAGATAGCAGGATGGGTACATTCCGACTCTTGGCCAGTTCGAATGCCTCTTCGCCCCACGCATACCAATCGACAGGATTGTCGCGGTGCTGGCGCAGGTACGGGCTTGTTTCATTTTCGAGACGATTAGTCATAGGCGTTTCCTTTGCGCGAAAGAAATGTTTAGTTGATTGGAAGCAACATCGTGAAGCCGAGCGCGGGGAATGGTGCTGCGGCCTTCACTGATATCTTCAGTTTGCAGCCAGTCGAGGTAGTCGATGCAACAACAACCTTTGGTTTGACTGTGCAGTTCTTGTCTAAGGACGCGATTGAGATTGTTCCCTTTGAGGCAGTCCCTATGAGTGCATTAAACGAAGTCCGTGAACCAGGTGCCACTGATGGGGCTTTTGCCCATACTCCCGATTCGACAACGGTTGTCGGAGAGAAAAATTGTCCACTTGGCAGCAGAACCGAGAAACGAAGAAATTTGCGCAATTCACGAACTGTGGTCTGATAGTTCAGGGCGACAGCGTTCTTGATTTCGACGCAATCGGCTGGCTTTTCGGTGGCCGCAGCGCCTTGGCTAACGCATCGGTACCACTGCATCTTGACATTTGCTGCTGCGGTCATAGTGCTTCCAACCGCAACATCTCCGATGTGTCCGCTTGAAACAAATGTCGGTGTCACCGACGGCGGGAAGAGCCTGAATAGTTCGGCAAATGCGGCGGGCAGATTGACTAACCCAACTCCAAACGTTGTGTCTCGGCCGGCAGTTCCCAAATCTGTTGCTGTACGCAACAAAATATCTCGAACTTGCGCCGACGTGACTGTCGGTTGCGCAGAAAAGAGGAGTGCTGCAGCACCGCTGATGTAGGCGGCAGACATGCTGGTTCCGTTGAGCGCTTTGTATCCACCGAGTGCAGTGGAGAGGATGTTCACTCCAGGCGCTGCAATGTCGATGTAGTCGCCGCGCTGAGCGAAGACTCCCACGTTGTTGTTGATGTCGGTGGATGTGACTGCGAGTGTTAGGTCGGATGCTGCGGGCCATTTTGGTGCCGCATCCGCAAAGCCGTTGCCCGATGCAGCAACCACAAGTACACCCTTGTCTACTGCGTATTGCACCGCGCTTGTAAGCGAAGTGCTTTCGACCGAACCGCCGAGTGACAAATTGATAACGCGTACGCCGTTGTCGGCTGCGTAGCGGATGCCGCGCGCCACGTCTCGCGAATCGCCTGATCCTTCGGAATCAAGGACGTGAATAGGAAGAAGTCGAACCTTCGGGGCAACCCCGGCAATGCCAATGCCATTGTCTGTAACTGCGCCGATGATTCCCGCTACGTGCGTGCCGTGGCCGTCTTTTAGGTCGACGTCGGCGGCACCATCACTTTCGATGAGTGAGAAGAAAGTATGACCGGGCTCCAAATTGTTTGTTAAGTCGGGGTGCGGCCCACTTCCGCTGTCAACAACCGCGACTGTTACTCCAGCGCCCTGAGCAAATTGCCAAACTTGAGGAGCGCCAATTGCAGTGAGCCCCCATTGTTGTGCGGCGAATGGATCGGTTGGAGATGTGCTTGCAGCGGCAACTGCGGTGTTTACGCTTAATGCAGCAAGGCAGATTGCACTTGCGACAACTGCACGAGCAATGTTGCGTCTTGCAGCTAGGAATGAAGGGCTCAACTAGACACCCATTGCGTGATAGCCGCCATCAACATGAACGACTTCAGCAGTAGTGGCGGGGAACCAATCCGAAAGCAGTGCAACACAGGCTTGAGCAACTGCCGTCGAGTCGTTGACGTCCCAACCAAGAGGGGACCGTTCATCCCACACATCTTCAAATGTTTTGAATCCGGGAATGGACTTAGCGGCCATGGTCTTTATCGGTCCTGCGGCAACAAGATTGCAGCGGATTTTCTTTCCGCCCAGTTCTTTCGCCAAATATCGGCTTGTGGATTCGAGTGCAGATTTTGCGACACCCATCCAGTTGTATGCGGGCCAGGCCACGGTGTTATCAAAATCAAGTCCTACAAAAGAACCACCAGCGGTCATCAACGGTGCGAAAGCATCCGCAAGAGTTTTCAGCGAGTAAGCAGAAATCTGCATGGCTACAGCAACATCGTTCCATGTGGCCGCCATGAAGTCGTCTCCTAAACAAACGGCTGGCGCGAAGCCAATCGAATGCAGTACGCCATCGACGCGCCCAAGGTGTTCTAGGGCTGCGGCTCGCGCCGACTCCACATGCGCTTCGACCGTCACATCAAACTCCACAACGGGTACTGGGGTGTCCAATTTGCGCGCAGTCCGCTCGGTAATTGACATACCTCGACCTGCCCCTGTGAGCAATATGTTGGCCCCTTCGCGCTGAGCCAATTGAGCAACCCCGAAGGCCAGCGAGGCGTCGGTGAGGACTCCGGTAACGACAATATTCTTCCCAGTCAAAATTCCCATGGGTATGACCGTAGTTCGCGGCACCCGTTTGTGTAAGGCTCGCAGTATGCGCATTGGGATTATTGGAGGTACGGGGCCCGCCGGAAGTGGCCTAGCGATACGTCTCGGGGTAGCAGGTCACGACGTGGTGATTGGTTCCCGATCAAAGGATCGCTCCGTAGAGAAGGTCGCCGAGCTTGTTGCATTGTGGCCTAAACATCAACTACGACTGACGGCCGGCGATAACGCCGACGCTGTTGATTGTGAAATCGTAGTAGTGGCTACGCCATGGGATTCGACCGCCACCATTGTTGGTGAGTTTGCCGAAGAGCTGCGCGACAAGGTCGTCATCACGATGGCCAACGCGCTGGTGAAAGTCGGCAAGGAGTTTCAACCACTCGTGCCCCCACGCGGAAGCATTGCGGCACATGTGCAAGCGGAAATTCCGCACAGCAGAGTAGTTGCAGCGATGCAACACTTACCAGCGAAAGAATTGGGAAACCTCGATCACAAAGTGGATAGCGACGTGTTGATTTGCAGCGACTTCCCAGAGGCCATCGAAGTCGTGAGCGACTTAGTGCAGCAAATTCCTGGTTGCCGTCCGTTGAACACTGGTCGTTTGTCGAATGCACTTGCACTGGAAGCCTTCACGGCGGTTCTCTTGCAATTGAACGTTCGCTACAAAACCAGAGTTGCGCCTCGTCTTACCGGAATTCCGGATATCGATCCGCGCAATGGACGAAAGACAACAATCGCGGAATGATGCGTCTGTACGACACCGCACTGCAAAACGTTGTGCCCTTTGAGCCAGGCCCAACTGTCCTGATGTACACGTGTGGGATCACTCCCTATGACGCAACGCATTTGGGTCACGCATTTACATTTATTTCGTACGACGTGCTGCAACGAAGGTTGATTGATAAGGGACATCAAGTCAAATGTGTGCGCAATGTAACCGACGTCGACGATCCGCTGTTTGCAAAGGCGCGCGAGCTTGGGGTTCACTATCTCGATTTGGCTGCGGGTGAAGAAGAACGTTTCGAGCGCGACATGGATGCACTTAATGCGTTGAAGGTGCACAGCACGCCGCGCGCCTCTTCAGCCATTCCAGATATCCGAGGGTTTATCGGCATGGTGGTGGATCGAGGATTCGCCTATCAGGCAGGTGGTTCGGTCTATTTCGACGTCACAAAGTCGGCAAAGTTCGGAGACATATCGCATTACGACAACGAGACCATGATTGCCCTTGCTCGTGAGCGTGGCGGCAACGTGGAGGATCCGAATAAGCGACACCCGCTCGACTTCGTCTTGTGGCACCCTTCGGCAGCGGACGAACCCAGCTGGGAAACTATGTGGGGCGCAGGGCGACCAGGCTGGCATATCGAATGTTCAGCACTTGCGTTGCGCGAGCTCGGTACAACGATCGATCTTCACGGCGGTGGCAGCGATCTCATTTTTCCTCACCACGAATGTGAGCGAGCGCAGTCTGAGGCTGCGACCGGCGCCCCGTTCGTCAAGCACTGGATGCATGTTGCGATGGTGTCAATGGACGGTCACAAGATGTCTAAGAGCAGGGGCAACCTGGTGTTCGTCGACAAGTTGCGAACCGAGCACGACCCGATGGCAATCCGGCTAGGCCTCATCGAACACCACTACAGGGTGGAGTGGGAGTGGGACGAAGGCTTGATGGGCAGGAACCAAGAACGCCTCAGCAAATGGCGCTCCACACGATCCGCCACAAAGGTGCCCAGTGGTCGTACTTTGTTGGATGATGTTCGTGATGCGCTCGATGACGACCTCGACACTCCGGCGGCTGTGCGAATGATCGACGAAGCGGCTCAACGAGGTTTCGATGTTGGCGACGCGGCGTCACTGATGGGTGTATTGATGTAATGGTTGGCAAGCGACAGCCGCGCGATGTTTATCGCGGTGCGACGCAATTGCAGTCGCGCGCGAGGCGAGTGGTGCGTCCAGTGTCTCGTGCGCTGTGGAAATTTGAGTTGAACGGATTCGAACAAATTCCTGAGGATGGGCCAGCAATCTTGTGTGCCAATCACATAAGTTTTCTCGACTCCGCGTTCATCATGGTTCATGCTCCACGGAATATCTCTTTTGTTGGTAAAAGCGAGTACATGGATTCGTGGAAAACAAAGTTTTTGTTTCCCGCTCTAGGGATGATCCCAGTCGATCGAGAGGGTGGGGAGAAGGCAAATACTGCATTGGTGGCTGCCGAGGCCGTCCTGCGCCGTGGCGAATTGTTTGGCATATTTCCTGAAGGAACCAGAAGTCGCGACGGAATGTTGTACAAGGGCCACACAGGGGCAGCACGATTGGCGCTCAAACTGATGTGCCCAATTTTCCCTGTGGGAGTGGTCGGTACCCGAGAGATACAACCACCCGATGCAAAACTTCCGAAGACTGGTGGGCGAGTGTCGATAACGGTTGGTAAGGCAATTTCTCCCGAGCGCTACGCATCCAGAACCGACGATCACCTGATTATGCGAGAGATGATCGACGAAGTGATGTTTGAGATTCAGACCATTACGGGTCAGGAATACCGAAACGTGTATGCCACCAAAAGAAACACCGCAGCCGAGCCCGCCGACGGCTCTCGCAATTTCACCTCTGTGTAATTGTTCCAAAAATCGGTAGTTAGAGAAACTAGACTTGTGCATAGATGAGTGCACCTTCCGCAACTATTGATGTTTCTTTGCCCGATGGTTCGGTCCGCACCTTGCCTCAGGGTTCCACCGGTCTTGATTTAGCGAAAAGCATCGGGTCGCGTCTGGCTAAGGCAGCAGTTGCGGCTGTAATCGATGGTTCCGAGTCAGATCTTGGGTTGCCTCTTCCGTCGGGAGCCGTTGTTGCAATCATCACATCCGATTCGGAGGCCGGTCGCCACGTACTGCGTCACTCAACGGCGCATGTGTTGGCCCAGGCAGTGTTGCAGTTGTACCCAGGCGCCAAGTTCACGATTGGGCCCGCTATTGAGGACGGCTTTTACTACGACTTCGACTTACCGGGCGGCCTGACTTTCAGCGACGACGATCTTGCAAAGATCGATTCGAAGATGCGAGAAATTATCAAGGCTGGTCAGCCATTCATTCGCAGCGAAATGTCTTCGGCCGATGCTTTGAAACTGTTTGTCGATCAGCCTTATAAGCGCGAGATTATTGAACGCGTGACAACTGGAGCCGCCGACGGCTCGGATGCCAGTGAAGTTCAAGACGGTGATGTTGTGAGTGTGTATCGCAACACGGAAAGTTTCGTAGATTTGTGTCGCGGTCCGCATGTTGCCACCACGTCAGCGCTTGGCCACTTTGCGCTGATGAAGGTTGCTGGCGCCTATTGGCGTGGCAATGAAAAGGGCCCGATGTTGCAACGCATCTACGGCACTGCTTGGGAGTCCAAGTCGGCGCTTGAAGAGCACATCACTCGCCTTGCCGAAGCAGAGAAGCGCGACCATCGCAAACTTGCAGTCGAAATGGATTTGCTTTCGTTTCCGCAAGAACTTGGCGGTGGGCTGGCAGTTTGGCACCCAAAGGGCGCGATCATCCGCAAGTTGATGGAGGACTACAGCCGCCATCGCCACCAGACGGGTGGTTACCAGTTCGTGTTTACGCCGCATATTGCGAACGCCGAATTGTTCGAAACTTCTGGACACTTGCATTTTTATAAAGACGGCATGTATCCACCGATGGAGATGGACAACGGCACCTATTACCCGAAGCCGATGAATTGCCCTATGCACTGTCTCATCTACCGTGATCGACAGCGCAGCTATCGCGAACTTCCACTTCGCCTTTTCGAGCTTGGCACTGTATATCGGTACGAACGGGCCGGAACGCTGCACGGACTGTTGCGTATTCGTGGATTCACTCAGGACGACAGTCACATTTTTTGCACGGAAGACCAAATGGCAGACGAAATAACTTCGCTGCTCGACTTCGTCTTGTCTGTTTTGCGCCAGTTCGGTTTTGAAGATTTTGAGTTCAAACTTTCCACGCGTGACCCAGACAAGTCGGTAGGAACAGACGAGATTTGGAGTAAGGCAACCAATGCGCTTCGCGAGGCGTTGGAGCGTCACGGGGTTCAGTATTCGGTCAAGGAAGGTGATGCTGCGTTCTACGGACCAAAGATCGACATCGACGTACGTGATGCCATTGGTCGCAAATGGCAATTGAGCACGATCCAGTGTGACTTCAACCTTCCTGAGCGCTTTGGCCTCGAATACATTGGCGCAGACAATGCCCGACACCGTCCGATTATGTTGCATCGAGCCCTGTTCGGCTCGGTGGAGCGTTTCTTCGGTGTATTGCTCGAGCATTACGGCGGAGCGTTTCCAACATGGCTGGCACCGGTCCAAGTTCGCGTGCTTGCCGTTACATCTGGCCACGAGGCCTACGCGCAGTCGCTTGTCGACCAGTTGGTTGCAGAAGGCTTCAGGGTCGACACTTCAACAGCAGACGAGCAACTTGGTAAACGGATTCGCAGCGCCAAGCTAGAGAGAATTCCATATGTGTTAGTCGTAGGAGATGACGACGTTGCCAACCAAACGGTTGGTGTGAACCCTCGCGGTGGAGATGTAGTTCGAGACGTAAAGTTTGCATCGTTCATAGAGCAGCTGCGGGTCGAGACTCAATCGGCAGCAAACATTTCAGGCCTTCGGGGCTAGAGCACTCACCATGTTGGACAGAATTTGGAACGGTTGGCGAGCCCAATACGTCCAGCGCGATTCACATGCGAAGCCCAGTGAAGTTTCTGTGTTTAGCGAGATTCTCTCGTCGGGTTTGCCAGATGAAGAAACATTTATTGTTTACCGCGGAGAAACATGTTTCGTCATTCTTAATGCCTTCCCATATTCGCCAGGGCACCTGTTGGTCATTCCGTACCGCGAGGTTCCCGACCTCGAACTGCTTACAAGCCAAGAACACGCAGAGATTTGGTCGCTCGTTACCAAAGGCGTTCAGGTGTTGAAGGCGGAATACAAGCCGCAGGGTGTGAACGTAGGGATCAACTTGGGTCAGGCAGCGGGCGGCAGTGTGGCTCAGCACCTGCATGTTCACGTAGTTCCGCGTTGGGGCGGCGACTCCAACTTTATGGTTGCCATTGCATCCACAAAGATTTTGCCCGAGGCGCTGGACGTCACAGCTCAGCGAGTTCGCGCACGATGGCAATCTCTGGCAGTGTAAAGACATGAATTCAAATGGAGCATCAAGTGACGACGTTCGCGATCAATTGCCGCACGATCTCGACGTATCTGCTTTCGTCGGGCCCTATCAGTTTCCCGACAACAGCAGAAGGCGTATTCCTGCGCTCATCTACGCATCGTTTTCAGTTGTTTGCTTTGCTGTTTGGATAATTGGACGCAATTCCAATTCGGGCACAGTGAATAACGGGTTTGCTATTGCTGGACTTTCGTTGGCCGCCATTGCGCTCTTTGTGTGGTCTTCGTCTTGGAGGATGACAGTTAACGAAACGGAAGCGTTGGTCTGTGCTTCTCGTGCAGTCGACTTTGCAGTTGGTCACGCATCTGCTCAACAGGTTTGGCGCGGACTTCGCAGCCGTCCAACGTGGAGGGTTTTTTGCTACAGCGCCGAAGAGCCTCCTCGTAAGCGGGCACTGGTATTGGTCGATGCGGTCGATGCAAGCATTGTGGAGCAGTTGGTGGAGGCCAACCCCGACAAGGTGTAACTAGCCCGAGGGTGTCTAAAGGTAGGGTATTGCCAATGTTTGACGGCAACTTTCGTGTGCATTTCGAAAAGGCATTGCGTCCGGTCGGCGAGTCGCTGCGCCGCACGGGTCTCTCGCCAGATCACTTCACCTTGCTCGGTCTCGTTGTTGCTGCAGCCGCATCGGTTGCTATTGGTGCGGGATACCTACAGCTTGGCCTGCTGCTTGTAATTGCCTCTGCGCTACCTGATTTGCTTGACGGTGCGTTGGCGAAGGCGTCCAATTCTGCAAGTCAACGCGGGGCGTTTTTTGATTCGGTAATCGACAGGGTGAGCGATGCGCTGATGTTCGGTGGCATTGCATGGTATTTCGGCAATACGCGTGGCGGTACAACCGCAGTGTTGCCGTTTGCCGTGATGGGATTTTCATTTCTCATCTCATATGAGCGTGCTAAAGCTGAGGCCCTTGGCCTGAATGCAAAGGGCGGACTAATGGAGCGGGCAGAGCGCATCATTCTTGTCTGCTTCGGTTTGCTTTTCGAATCTCTTTTATTCGCCGTCATGTGGGTCATGCTTGTGTTGGTCGCCATCACTGCAGTGCAAAGATTCGTCAAGGTATGGCGTCAAGCAGCAGTTGCTCCGGTGACTGCGGAAAAAATGGCGGTACGACGTTCACGTCGTGCCTCTCGCCGTGCCCGCCGGGACGACTACCGAGCTCGCTTTCAGCGACGTCGGCGCACTCAGTAAGCGTGAATAGTAAGCCTGCTTCAAATCAGGATGCTTTCACCGTTGCTGGTTATCGCGCTGCTTCGTTATTCGCAAAACTTACTCCTGGACCAATTGCGCACGCTTCAGCATTCGCGTTAAGTGGTCCGCTTGCAATCGCAATGCGGCCGAAGCGCCAGATGGTTGAACGCCATCTTCGCCGCATCAACCCAGGGCTGTCGGGTTTTGCCCTACGCCAAGCCACACAAGAAGCGTTCCAGAGTTACGCCCGCTACTACCTTGAAACCTTCAGGCTCTCCACTCTTTCGCGCCGACAGATTGACGACGGATTCCAAATCGAAGGATTTGAACACATTGAGCGTGCAGTTGCTGCCGGTAAGGGCACAGTGTTGGCACTGCCGCATTTGGGAGGTTGGGAATGGTCTGGTCGTTGGTTGGTCGATCAGGGTTTCGGTCTGACGGCCGTAGTAGAAAAACTCGCCAACGATGATTTGTTCGAATGGTTTTTGGAAATGCGAACACGAGTTGGTTTCGACATCATTCCACTAGATGACGGTGCAGGGCTGAAGGTCAATGAAGCGCTGAGGGGAAACAAGATTGTTTCTTTGTTGTGCGATCGAGACATCGTTCGCGACGGGGAGAGGGCAGGTGTTCAGGTGGAGTTCTTTGGTGAGCAAACTACAGTGCCGGCGGGGCCAGCTTTTTTCGCTCTCCGCACAGGTGCGGCACTGATTCCGTTAGCCACGTACTTCACCAAACGTGTAGACGGCCACTCCACCGTTGTGCGGCCACCAATTCCCGTGAGTCGTCAGGGTTCGTTGCGTGAAGACGTTGCTCGTATTACGCAGTTATTGACGACAGAAATCGAAATACTCATTCGCCGAGCGCCCGAGCAATGGCATTTATTCCAACCCAATTGGCCAAGTGATCCTGGCTATCAAGGCATGAATACAAGCTTCAACGTTTAACGTAAAACGTCTCGCAATTCGCTCAACCGGTCTGTGTTGATGCGATACCAAACCCAGGTTCCGCGTTTGGTGCTTGTAATCAAACCGGCTTCTCGAAGAACCTTTAAATGGTGGCTTACGGTCGGTTGCGATCGACCCACTGGTTTAACGAGGTTGCACGCGCAGACCTCTTCAGTCGGTGAGGAGGCAATGATGTTGAAAACTTTGAGCCTGATCGGGTCGGAAAGAGCCGCAAAGCCAACAGCAAGTTGCTCGGTGTTGGGCTTCGACAAGCGCTGGTCGCTCAGTGGCGAACAGCAGTTCAAGTCTTTCGGAATACGACTGCGAGTGGCGGCTTGTTGTATATTGATACCTATCAATATACATCAAAGGAGACCGTGATGTCGAGAGTACAGCTGGCGCTGAATGTTCAAAATCTTCAGGAATCAATTGCGTTCTATTCCAAGATGTTTGGAACTGAGCCCGCGAAGGTAAGGGAAGGATACGCAAACTTTGCCATTGCCGAACCGCCGCTCAAATTGGTGCTCATCGAGACAAAAGCAGATGGTGCATCCGAGTACCAACACCTCAATCATCTTGGTGTAGAGCTCGAGAGCGCGCAGTTGGTCGAGCAGGCAATCGATCAATTCTCAAATTTGGGTCTGGTTGAAAAGATTGAGAAAAACGAAACGTGTTGCTTCGCAGTTCAGGACAAAGTGTGGATGACAAGCCCAGATGGTGCTCCTTGGGAGTACTACACGGTGCTCGCTGATGCTCCTTCCTTCCGCACAAATATTGCTGTTGTTCCAGGCGGGGATTGCTGTTCATGATCCGTCGCCTAGCTGCCGAAGCGTTGGGCACTGGTTTGCTCATCGTTGCCGTGATTGGTTCTGGCATCATGGCAACCAATCTCACGGACGATATTGCTCTGCAGCTGCTGTGTAATGCGGTAGCTACTGGTGGCGCTCTAGTGGCGCTAATTCTCATCTTTGCTCCAGTGAGTGGAGCTTCGTTCAACCCTGCAGTCGGCATCGTTGGTGCGCTACTGGGTGAAGTGTCTTGGAAACAAACGGCCTTATACGCCGTTGCACAAACTGTTGGTGGTTGTTTGGGCGCCATGACCGCAAACATCATGTTTGAGCATCCAGTGGTGGAGTTATCGACGAAGGCACGTGAAGGATCGAACATCTACATTTCCGAAATTGTGGCAACCGTCGGATTGCTCCTCGTGATCTGGGGCACTATTCGTGCAAATAGATCGAATCTGGTTCCATTCACAGTTGCCGCATGGATAACAGGTGCATACTTCTTTACTTCTTCAACAAGCCTTGCAAATCCCGCGGTGAGTATCGCGCGCTCATTGAGCAATTCGTTCGCAGGAATCGACCCCAATAGCGTTCCGGCGTTTATTGCGATGCAGATTATTGGTGCCTTTCTTGGTTACTCCATCATTCGTTGGATCTTCGTGCAGGAATCGAAATCATGAGGATGCGTAAACCTGGTGTCTTGTTTCTTTGCGTGCACAATGCTGGTCGCTCGCAAATGGCCGCAGGCTTCATGCGTCAGTTTCAGGCAATTGAAGTATTTTCTGGCGGGTCCGAACCCGCTAATTCTGTGAATCCCGTTGCGGTGGCGGCAATGCAAGAAAAGGGTATTGATGTATCGAAATATGTGCCCCAACGCTGGACAATGGACCTTCTCGAATCAGTAGATGTAGTCGTCACAATGGGTTGCGGCGACGAATGCCCATATATTCCAGGAAAGAAATATGTTGATTGGCCGCTTAACGACCCAGCAGGGCAGGGTATTGAAATGGTGCGTAGTGTTCGTGACGAAATCGAGCAAAGAGTCAAGTTGCTTGCAGAGGAAATGCTGAACGATTAGCTGTAAGCGTTAAAGAGTTCCGCAATGGCTTTAGCCTGGCCGCCACTCGTCGATGACATTACTGCTATTGGCAAAATTCCTTTGTCTGTCCACGCCGATAATTGATCGCGAACCGAAGTTGCGCTGCCGGATGCAGTGCAGTCGCGTAACCAACGGTCGCTCATCGCCGTTTGCAGTGCTTGTGCGTGCTCTTCCTTTGGCAACGTCTCCAGAATTACTTCGGCTGCATCCATTTCTTCCGCGTAACCAGCTTGTCGCCAATAATTGCGGTAATTGGGCAGCGACATATAACCAGTCAAGGTCTTGCGATGAATTGCCATTGCAGCATCTTCGTCGTCGCTGATCACTGTCGGAATCATGTTTGCCATAAAGAAGTTCGCTCGGCGGTTGGGCGGTACTAAGTCAACTTGACGCGAAATATCTGACAGCGATGCATTGGCCCAAATTGCACCTTCCGCTACGTCAACTGATAGCGCAAGCATCTTGTCGCGAAGTGCAGCAAGATAAATGGGAGGAAGTTCTCCGCTGAATCTTGAGTTTGCGCGCATTGATGCAACATAATTCGACATGTCGGTAAGGGGTTTCCCGGTTGCTACTCCCAGTCTCTGAACCACTGGTGCATGGCTCACTCCAAGCCCAATTCCAAATCGACCACCAGAGATCTCGTGAATATGCGCTGCGGTGTTGGACATTTCGACGGGGTGGTTGTAGTACACCGGTTGAATTGACGTCCAGAACCTAATGGTGTTCGTGGCGTGGGCGAGCGAGGTGCATAAGCCGAGCGTCGCACCAAGGCTCGGGCACGCAAGGCCCGCAAAGCCGCGGGACTCGGCCTCTTGGGCAAGTTGCAAGATGGCGCTTCGCTTTGTTGGGGTGGCAACAATTGAAATTGCTGGTAACGAGTTTGAATTCATGGCGTGTTGAAACTCCTTCGCCGTCTACCGTATACAACGTGAACATGCTGAG
>Ga0102915_1000029_pt1 | contig 37499 bp, 44 predicted proteins | sample Colrivmet1561A02_FD_78199 | JGI IMG/M metagenome (GOLD analysis project Ga0102915, IMG submission 78199) | Estuarine microbial communities from the Columbia River estuary - metaG 1561A-02 | ecosystem: Environmental > Aquatic > Marine > Intertidal zone > Estuary | place: USA: Columbia River...
ATCAGGTAACAGTGTTGGTGGAATTAACTCGGCTACTGAAACTTGGTGGCGTTCATACGAGGAAAACACTGTTGCTGCTTTGAGTCTTGCTCAGATGACGACTGCTTATAACAGCGTTTCTGTTGGTAACGATCATCCTGACATGATTCTTGGTACTCAGACTTTGTTCGAAAAGTATGAGTCGTTGTTGCAGCCTCAATTGCGCTACACCGACACCAAGACTGCTGATGCAGGCTTCCAAAACTTGTTGTTCAAGGCTGCTCCTGTGGCTTATGACGTTGACTGTCCTGCTGGAAACATGTACTTCTTGAACAGTAAGTACATCACTTTGGTTGGTCACTCAGACAAGTGGTTTGAAGTTACGCCGTTTATCCGTCCCGAAAACCTTGATGCTCGTTACTCGCTCATCATGTGTTACGGTAACCTTACGATTCGTAACCGTAAGCGTCAGGGTAAACTTACGGCTAAGACTGCCTGAGTTTTTCCGACAAGGAATGCAGAGAACCCACCCTTCGGGGTGGGTTTTTTGTTATTTAAGTAACGCTCAATTCATCTTATAGGAATCTATTTTTAGGGAGTTATTATGCGCGATAAGCCAAGTGGTGGAAAATCAAAAAATCCTGGGTCTCCAGTAGCAGCGTACGAGCGTGACAAGCGTTCTAAAACCTATGGTCCGACTGGTGGAGCGCAACCTCGTCCTACTCGTGGTTCGGGTCGCAAAGCAACTGATGTAGTACGTCCTACACGTGGTAAGGGCAACACTGGCGTTGCTCGTCCTACTCGTGGTGGTGGTTCAATGGTTGGAGATCAAAAGGCTGCTGCTCGTGCTAGTGCAAAGTCTGAAGCACAATCCATTAAAGACACTAAGGCTTTGAAGGCTAAATTGCGTGGCGTTGATTATAACGCTCTTGGTCGTTTGATGCAGGCTAAGGGTTATGGTGCTGCAGGTCGTAAGGCTGCTAACACTGGTCGCAAGACTCTTCCTAAAACTAAGTAGGTAACGATTCAGCCTACTATTGATGGCTGGAACACCTGTTTACTCATATTATGGAGTCTCTGCAAACGTAGGCTCACGACCCTTTGCCACAGCAGACGCATCACCTGCGCCTGCTGGTGGCATGCCATACCTTGGACACACTCGTTGCATTGCTAATGAGGAAACATGTCAGGGTGCTCGTGCCAAAGGTACTGACTATTGCATTGGTCATCTACGACAGAAGGCGAAGGAGATAGCCAGTGAACCTGACTGAGATTCGTTCTAAGATTCGTGAGATTGTTGATCTTGATCAACAAGATGTTTCTGACACTCTTCTTAATATGTATATTAAGGATGGCTTTGAACGTATTGTTTCGTTAGAGCGTCGTTGGCCTTCTTATCAGAAAACTTTCAACTTGAGCACTGTTGCTGGGCAACGTGCTTATCCAATGAATACTATTGGTGATGGCAACCTTCGTGAAGTTATTTCTCTTGTTGATACTTCTGCGGTGGGTAATCGTTTGGAGTTTATTTCTTATGATGATGCTGAAGCGGTGTGGGTTGGTTCTTATGATCAAACTTCACGACCTTTGTATTACACTTTTTGGGAAGATCAAATCCATTTGTGGCCGAAACCTGATACGGTTTATCCTTTGGTTGTACGAGGGTACAGAAAATCGAACGACTGGTCCTCTTCAGACTCTACGGAAGTTGATGCTGACGCAAGATTGCATCAATCGTTGGTGTACTACGGTGTTGCGCAGATCTACCAATTACAAGAAGATGTCGAGTTGGCTACTTTCTATCGAAAAACATTCGATGAAGCGGTAAGGCTTGCTATTTCGGACATTATGCGTCCTTCGTCGCAACGTCCTTTTGCTGTGTCTGATGGTGCTCCTAGTAGGTCTCGTCGTTGGTGGTTGCAGTCACTTGGTAGGACTCTTGGTCAATGAGTCGTTTGTCGTTGCTTCGTACAGATGATTTCACTGGTGGTTTGAATCTTCGTGCTGACCCGTTCCAGTTGGGTCGTACTGAGTCACCTGATTTGTTGAACGTGGATATTGATCCACGTGGTGGTCTAACTGTACGTGGTGGTATGACAAAGTTGAATACGTCTGCTATTGGTGGGATTAGTAATGGTGCGTTCACGCCTAAGGGCTTGTACGCTTGGGATAATAGTTCTCCTCGTGTTTTGTTGGCTGCTAATAATGTTGTTTATGGTGCATCGACAACTGCGTTTTCTACTATTGGTGTGAATACGACTGCACCTTTTGGTGCGTCGTTTACTTCGTGGTCTGCGAGTACGGAAAGTTTTGTTTATATTGGTACTGGTGCTCTTACCCATAAGTGGGATGGTACTAATACTGCGAGTTCATTGATTGACGCTAGTACGGCGTATGCGGATGATTATGCTGCTCCTGTTACTGGGTATGCACCTAAGTGTCGTCAGATTGCTTCGCATGTGGATCGTTTGTGGTGTGCGTATACGACTGAAGGTGGCGTTGATTATCCGAACCGTGTGCGTTTCTCGCATCCTATTAATCGTGAGTCGTGGGCGACTAACGATTATATTGACATTGTTGAGGGTGGTTCGGGGATCACTGCAATCATTCCTTTTAATGGCAATCTTCTTGTGTTTAAGAAGCGTGCAGTGTTTTCTATTTTGGGTTATTCGACTGACACGTTTCAAGTTATTAACTTGACGAATGAGGTTGGTGCTGTTAATCCTTTGAGTGTTGTGGCTACTGAGGCTGCAGTGTATTTCTTTTCTTGGCCTGATGGACTATTTAAGTATGATGGTCAGCAGTTCAGTGATTTGTTTACTTCTATTCGTCCTTTGGTTCAGACTGGGCAGATTAACAATATTGCTCAGGACGAAATTCGTGTTGCTGCAATAAATCAGAAGATTTGGGTTTCTCTTCCTTTGGGTTCTAATACTAAGGCTACTGCTTCTTATATTTATGATCCTTCCTTGAAGCAGGGCGGTGCTTGGAGTAAGTATCAGACTTCTGATGGTAAAGGTGTTGGTAGTGGGTGTGATTTTGTTACGTCAACTGGCACGACTTATAATTTGGCTTGCCATCCTTCTAACGCTTATGTGTTAAAAGTAGATCAATTGAGCGTGTATCAAGATGATGTTGGTACTGGTGCTGCTAACTTCACTTCGTATTATACGACTCCTTGGCAGGACGCTAATAATGTTTCTGCTCGTAAGATGTGGCGACGACCTGACTTTGTTGTGAAGCAAACCTCTGTTGCCACTAATTTAACTTTGCGTGTTTATCACGATTGGGAAGAATCTGTCGTTGCTAAGACTTATATTCTTGCTTTGGATGCTTCGGGTTCTTCTCTTATTTGGAATGCTACTGCTACAGAACCTGATGCTAACGCTGGTTGGAATGAAGCCAACTGGGGTGCTAGTGCTAGTGGTTCTGCTTTTGCTGTCGGCAAGTCTTTAGGACTTGCTCGCAGCGTTCAGTTGCAAATTCAAGGTGAGGGTGGAAAACCTTGGGGTGTCAACTCTATTACTTATAAATATAATCCTCGAAAGGTGCGTGCCTGATGGCTACTGCTGCTGTTACTTATACGTTCGCTAATGGTACTAATGCTGATGGTACTCAAGTTAACTCCAACTTTTCAAGTGTCGTTAACTTTCTGAATACTGAAACTATTCAACGTGACGCAAGTATTGCGTTCACGGCTATTCCTAGTTTGCCTGCTGTTGATCCTACGACTGATAATCAGGCTGTACGTAAAGCATATGTAGATAACTTTTTACCTGCTGGTGTGATCACTCAGTATGGTGCTTCTACTGCGCCGACAGGATGGGTGTTATGTCAGGGTCAGGCTCTTAGTCGTACTAATCCTTTGTATAGTCGTTTGTTCACTGCTATCAGTACGACTTATGGTGCTGGTGATGGTACGACTACTTATAATGTTCCTAACTTGCAGGGTCGTATTCCTGTGGGTAGGGATTCCACTCAGACTGAGTTTGATGCTTTGGCTGAAACTGGTGGGTCTAAGACCAGTACGTTGACTACGGCTAATATGCCTTCTCACCAACATGGTGTTGGAACTATTGCCCCTAACACGATTGCTGATCACGTTCATGGTTTTGGTACGTTGGCTATTGCTAATACCAATCTTGGTTCTCATACACACATTCAAGATGCGCATGCGCATACTGCTAGTAGTACGGCAGATGGAAACCATAGACATGGAATTATTTCAGGTTTGGGTTCTTTCGCTATACGCAATAGTGGTTATATTGCTGGTGGATATATTGCTGGATACGATAGCAATGCCGATGGTCTTATTGATGGAACTTCCTCAACCTTGGGAGGTATGGCTGTTGCTAATGGTGGTCCTTACACGGACTACAGTTCAACTCACACTCATCCTATTACTGTTGATGCTCAAACTCCCACGAACCAATCGACAGCACTGGGGTCTCACTTACACGCCATATCAGGATCTGTCGCTACTGGTGGTGGACACACGCACACTATGAGTGGTTCTACTGCTTTTGAAGGTAGTGGCACAGCGTTCAGTAATCTTGCTCCTTACATTGTGGTGAACTACATCATCAAACTATGACAACTTGGACCGCACCCGATGTTGCGTCCCTGCGTGGTGACAACAGCAGACCTCTGCAAAAGATCTTTGGATCTTTAACAGAGTATCTTAAGCATTTTGAAACCACGATTATTGATGAAGTCATTTCTCAATCTTCTGAAACATTTGTGCGTAATGGTGAATCAACGACATTGACCATTGGTACTGTCGTGTATTTGGATGCTCAACAGGGTGATCGTGCAACTGTTAAACGTGCGTTTAATACGAGTGATGCTACGAGTGCTAAGACTCTTGGTGTCGTCGCTGAGAGTATTGCTCCTAATGCTGATGGTCTTGTGACTACGTTGGGTTATGTTTATAAATGTAATACTGGTGGTTATACTGCTGGGCAGACTTTGTATTTGGGTTCTACTGCTGGGACGTTTACTGCTACTAAACCTGTTGCGCCTAATCATATGGTTTATGTTGGTGTTGTTGTTCGTGCTAATGCTGGCAACGGCATTATTTATGTTCGTTGTCAGAATGGTTATGAGTTAGATGAGATTCATGATGTTCTGATTACGTCGCCTACTACGGGCGACATTTTGATGCGTAATGGTTCTAGTTTGTGGATTAATACTCCACAAACTTCTATTACGAGTGTGGGTACTTTGACTGCTGGAACTGTTCCTGCAACATTGTTGTCAGGCACAGTTGCTTCTGCACGTATTAGTGGATCTTATACGGGTATTACGGGTTTGGGTACTGTCACTGTTGGTGATATTTCTTCAACGCTTTTAAGTGGGACTATTGCTTCTGCAAGGTTGAGTGGTTCTTATACGGGTATTACTGGTGTAGGAACTTTGACTGCTGGTACGTGGAATGGTTCTCTTGTTGCAGGTCAGTATGGTGGCACTGGTGTTGCTAACACTGGTAAAACTATAACGATTGGTGGCAACTTTACTACATCAGGTGCTTTTACTACTACGCTGACTGTCACTGCCAATACGAGTGTGACGTTGCCAACGTCGGGTACGTTGGCAACTACTGATGCTTCTAGTTTAACAAGTGGACTTCTTGCTTCTGCTCGTCTTAGTGGGTCGTATACGGGTATTACTTCTATAGGTACTTTGTCTACTTTGACTGTTGATGGCGCTTCTTCTGCTGCTTTCACTCTTGGTGACTGGGGGCCGAATGGCAACTATGGTGGCGTTATAGGCAACAAGGGTTATTTGCTTATTGGCAATAACTCTAGTGATGCCATCATGTATTTACGTACCTCAAGTGCTGGCACTGTCAATATTGGTGCTAATGGTGCTAACACCCTTATTGTTGGCGATGGTAGTTCTACTGCTACTAACATTGCTGGTTTGTTAACTACAGGAAATATTTGGAATACATCTACCGCAACGACAACATTGACTGGTTTTCAGTATGTCGTCAGGTCAACAAGTATTTATCCTGCGTATTATCATTTTACTTCTATGCGTGAAGGTAAACGCAATATTCAGACTTTCACTGATAGTGGTGTATTGATTGATCAGTTGAATCCTGTGACTTATCAAGCAAAGATAGATGAGACTGATGACGAGGTTACTTCTGCTTGGAAAGACGCTGACCTTGAGTATGGGTTTATTGCTGAAGAAGTTGCTGAGGTTGGTACAGGGTTTTTGGCTCAGTATGAGGATGATGGCGAAGGAAACTTGAAGCCTGCTGGCTGGAAGTTTCATGGTGTTGTATCTGTTCTTGTGGCAGAGGTTAAGGATTTGCGTAGTCGTTTGAAAGCATTGGAAGGTGCAAAATGAGTGAACAATCACAGGTAGATGCAGGCAAAGTTATTGAATCTTTGCTACGACAAGTAACTGAATATGCTCAGAAGGTTGCCTTGTTGGAGGCTTTTGTGGCTTCTGTGGATAAGGGTGAGGGTAACGAAAAGGGTGATTAGTGATGGCTTACACTGATATAGGTTTAAACTACGAACCTCAAAAGCGTAACGCTGCTATGCAGCGTGACGCTTCTTTAGCCATGAACGCATTTAGCCGCATGTTGTCGCAGCAACGTGGCGCTCGTGATGTTATGGCTACTGACAAGGCTGCTTCTAAAGGTCTTGAGGGTTTCGGGGCTGGGTATGGCAAGCGTGGTTTGCGTAATAGTGGCATTTTTAAAGGTGCTGCTTCTGATTATTCGCAGAACTGGATGAACCAACGTAACGACCAGTTGGACGCTTTGCGTCAGCAGTTAGCACAGTACGACTTGCAGGATGCCCAGTCGCAGGCTGGGTATACGAATACTTTGGCTGATATTGAGTTGGCGAAGCAGCGTGACATTTTGTCTACGGCTGCTTCTTTAGCGGGCTTACGCCCATTTTTAGGAGCGTGAGTTATGGCTAGTGCTGATCAGATACAACGGCAAGCAGACCGTAAAAAGAATGTTGGTAAACGTCTTACTCCTATGCAGGATATGTATGACACTGGCGTTCCTGTTTGGAAACAGATGGGTAATCCCATTGTTGCTGCTGCAGCAGATCTTGGTAGTCAAGGTCAGTTGAATGCAAGTGGTTTAGGTAAATGGTATGACGTGAGCACTGCTGTGCGTGGTGCTAATGCTGCTAATTCAAGCAATAAACCAAAACCACCTGTAAGTAGCAACACTGGAAAGACTCAAAATACTAATGCTCCTTTACTTGCAGCGTTAACAAAGTATGCGACTGGTATGAATAATTCTGCTGTTAATCCTATGATCGATAGTGGGTATGGTCAGTTGTCTGCTGATGCTCAGGCTCGTGCTAAAGCACAGCAGGATATGATTGATCAGTTTTATGGTGGTGCTGAAGCACAACTTGGTAGTTTAAACACAGATGCGTTAGCAATGTTGGAAAGAATGTATAACCAAACTGCTGGCGAAATTAACACTCAGTCTGATGCTGGTCGTGCAACTATTGACGAGACCACTCAAAGAGCCTTAGAGGCTCTTGGTGGTCAAGGTAATCCTTATGCTGGACTGCAGATGGTTAATGCTCCTGCTGTGAGCGATCCTATGGCTGCTTATAGTCAGGCTGCAGGTGCTCCTCAGGGTGGCATCCAAGCGTTGCAAGATATGTTGCAATCACAAAATGCGACGACAGGTGGGGGATTCAATAACCTTGCTCAGTTGTTGGGTGCTTCTCAGCAGGCTTCTCAGCAGTCTCGTATTGGCGATGTGAATGTGGCTCGTGCTGGCGCTCAGCAAGATTTGTCTGCTAATCAGCGTGCTGCAGCGTTGCAGGCGTTGCAGCAGTCTACGCAGGCTCGTCAGGCTCAGCAGGGTACGTATATGCAACAGTTGCTTGGTTTGGGTCAGGGTCGTTTGCAGGCTGGTTTGCAGAATCAGACTGGCTTGGGTGATCTCTTGAATCAGTTGGGTGCTGGTCAGTTGCAGGCGAACTTGAGTCAACAGCAGAATACTCAGGGTCGTCAGGATACTTTGATGCAACAGTTGTTGGGTCTTGCTGGTCAGGGTATTGATGTGTCGCAGATTATGGCTCTTCTTGGAGGACAATAATGGCCCCGAAAATTAATGATCCTTTGGCTTTGATTCAATATTTGCAGAATGGTTCAGGTGGGAAGTCACCTTCACCTTCGTCGCAGTTGAACTATCAGCAGGATCTTTTGTCGACGCTATTTAATCCTCAGTTTGCTGCTGCTAATGACATGTATGATCCTTTGTCTTTAACTTCTACACCTTTTCAGTTTGCGACACCAGTTTTAACTGGTGCGCTAAATAGTGCTACTCCTATTTGGCAAGAGGTTGCTCAAGCAATTATGAGTGGAACTATTGATCGTCAGAACGCTATTAGTGCTGTTGCTGAGGCTTTGGGTGTTGACGAGTATTCGACTGGTGCTGGTCTTACTATTGCTGATGTTAAATCTCAGATTGACTCAATGTTTAAAGAGGCTGGAGATAAACAAAACGCAGAGTTTAAGTATCAAGAAGATCTACGCAATTCTGAACAAAGCAATGTTTATGGTAAGGCTGGCTTGCCTCAACCTACTGAACAGTACACGCTTGATACGATGCCTATAAGTTCTGATTTGCAAAATATGTTTGCTCGTTTGCAATCTCAAAATACTGCTTTAAGTTCTAAGGCTTCCGAGGCAAAGGGTGCTACTAAATTGGCTAAGGCTCGTATGCTTGCTTACGCCAAAGATAATCCTACGACAGTTGACGAGTCAGCCCCTGTTGTTAACCCGATTCCTAATTCTGAATCTGACGTTAAAGCCTTGGCTAAAAAGTTAAATATTTCTGAGCAGTGGCTTCTTGATCGTTGGCGTGAAGATGATGATACATGGATTCCAGTTTATGAAGGCAACGACATTGTTAGTTATCGTCATCCAACTGCGATAGAGAAACGTGATAGTTGGCTTCCTAAAATGCAAAGCATTTTGGAAACCACTGGCAACCCTCTCATGGATAAGCCTGACCAAATTAATCGTGATCGCGCACAAGCAGTTCTTGGCTATAAGTCTGCTGGTGGCTTGATTACTGGGCTGCCTGTTTCTGCTGCTGATAAGCGTGAAACACAGTTAATGACTAATCGCGCTGCAAGCAATTCTGCTAATACTTTGAATGCCGAAAAAGAATATAGGCAAATGAAGGACATGTTGGCTCGTGCCTCTGCAACTGCGGGGAATAAGCAGATTGGTGAGTTGTTGGCTCTTAAACTTGCTGATAGAACACCTCTTTCTGATGCTTTAAATCAACGTGCTATGGGGCTTACAGGAAGGTAACAACCTTACCTATTAGTGATGGCTGTTTATAATCCTCGTCTTGATCTTGCTCGTGCTGCCAAGCAGCAGGCTACATCTGCTTCGGTTCAGACACTCAAAAGTGTTCTGAACCAGCAGACAATTGGTAGCACTCTCCGTAAGGACTACACCAATGGTGGTGCTGGTGCTCAAGGTCCACCTGATGTTGGTGGCTGGAAGGGTTTCCTCACTGACGTATTGGAGTCGCCTGTTGGGCAAGTCGTTGCTAAGGCTGGAGAAGTTATCTCTATCCCTCAACGTCTTTTGATTTCTCCTATTAAAGAAATCAAAGACTATCTAGATAACGATCCGAATACTAAGGCTTCGTGGGACGATCTTGGCAAGCAGGTTTTTGATCCTACTTTTGGTTTCGGTAAAGTCATTGGTGACTTGACAGATAGTGCTTGGGTTAATCGTGGTTTAGGATTTGTTGGTGACGTTCTTCTTGACCCATTGACGTATGTGACGTTGGGTGGTGGCAAGATCGCTGCTGGTATGAAGCAGTTGGACGAGTTCGGTAATGTCATGAAGGGTGCTAAGGGCATCTCAATGGCTGGCAAAGAAGGACGTTTGGCTCTTGCTACACGTTACTTAGATAAGGGTGGCGACGCTTCTAAGGCTGCAGCAATTGCACGTTATGGTCGTTCTGCTCTTGACGCTAAAGACTTCACTGATCTTGCTTTGGGTGTTGATCGTGCAGGCTTGTACTTCATGGGTAAGCGCATTAAAGGTACGACACGTTTGGGTGAGGGTTTTGAAAAGGGCTTTTCGTCGATGCGTACGTGGAGTGGTGACCATGTGTTTAAGCGTGCTGCAGAGTTGTTTACCCCTGAGGATGCTGCTGCTGCTCGTAAGGCTTTGGCTCGTGGTACTGCACCGCCTGAGCGTGCAGAAAAGTATTTGCGTACTGTTATCTCTTTGAATAACCATCGTGCTGAGTCTGCTAAAGAGTTGCGTTATGCTCAAGGCGAGATCTATAAGATGGTTGAAGAAATTGGTACGGGTGAATGGAAACTTCACTCTAAGAATGTTTATAAGATTCTTGAGGGTCAAGCGAGCACCTCTACGGGTGCTGCGCTTGATGCAGAGATGCGTATTGCTGAACGTGTCAAACAAATGTTTGGTGATCTTTGGAGTCGTGTAGATAACTCTGCTCTTGCTACTGACCCTGCTGCACCTATTGGGAAGATTGAAAACTATTTTCCTCACACGATGACTGATGATGCTTATCGTTTTATCGCTGATAAGAGCAACGACAATGCGAATAACCTTCGTGATTTGTTGTTTAACCCTCTTGATAATGCTGGTGCGTTTAAGCATCGTATGCAGTTGGGTGACGAGTTCTTCGGTACTGTTTTGGAAAAGCCTGAGCAGTTGACTATTGATGGTTTGAATACGATTGCTCGTGATGGTGGTTTCAAGGGTGACTTCTTTGAGAGCGATATTAATCGTGTGCTCGATAAGTATTCTGCTCAGTATGGTGATCAGATGGGCATTATTGCTCGACGCAAGTATCTTGTAGATACTGGCGTGTTGCAAGAGGCTAATGCAAAACTTGTTTTTGATAAAGGTATTTTGCGACGACAGCAACGTCTTGTTAATCGTACTGTTGCTCAGCGTGAAAAGAATCTTGGTGAGGCAACCAAGATCTTTGATGATCTTGGCGACACTTTGTTGAAGCATCTGAATATGCAGGCTGACAGTTTTGAATGGGTTACCAATGAGGCTGGCGATTTTATTTTAGATGCTGCTGGCAAACGCATCAAAGCGCCTTTGCAGCGTATGCGTGATGAGGCTAGAAATATTATTTTGACTGGCGCTAAGGCTAAGCAGTTTGAGTGGTCTGCTCGTCAAGGCTTGGACGCTGCTCTTACTGTGTTGCGTCAAAGCCAAGACAGTTTGCGTAGTTTATATGACGACATACCTGAGGTTGTTCGTGTCGCTGAAAGTCGTTTGACTGCAACAACTGAACGTATCAGAGTTCTTGATGAGAAGATTGCTGCTGGTCAAGTTGAGGTAGCAGACATTATTGAGGAAAGTTCTAGAATCAAAACTGAGTTGCAGGGCATTCAGCAGAGTGAACAGTTGTTGCAACTTCATGGCAATGTTCTTAACAATCATTTAGATCGCATTGCCAATATGGACAATGTCGATGATCTTGCTGAGTATGCAGATCTTATTAATGCTGCTCGCACTCCTTTCATTGTTAACGACGATGTTCAAGGTACGTTGACTGCTCGTGTTCAAGGAAGACTTACTCCTACTAAAGAGGAACAAGTTAACCCAATGGGCATGTATAACACGATGCGTCGTAACATCAAGAATGAAGCAATCACTCTTGATGATGGCACTGTTCTTCCTGCTGGGCAGATGAGTGCTCAGAAAGAACGTATTCTTTCTAAGCGTTACCGTGATGCTGGTGGACAGTTTGAAGATGATATTCCTGCTTTGGTTGATACAGACTTGTGGCGTGCTGCCAACCCTGAGGGGTTGACACCTGCTAGTCGTATTGATCCAAGTCGTGTTACTCAGATGAATGCCGAAAAGTTACGCACTGTTGTTAACAGTGCGTTGCGTGGTGAAGCAAGCATTCGTGACATGCGTACTGCTGTTTTACGTATTGCTGCTGAGGGAAATATTTCTTATGACGAGTTAATTGAGGTTGCTGAGCAGTCTGCTCGTATTGACGATTTCTTTACTCGTCTTTTGAACGCACGAAAAAATTCTAAGAATTTTGTTGTGCTTCAATCTGCCAAGGATGATCTTGGTAAATTCAGTGGAGATATTAAGGGCGCTGCGCATCAATATATTGCTTCAGCAAAACTTGTTGGACAGTTGGAGCAGGCTGGTGCTGATCCAACTGCGCTTGTCCCTGTTGCGATGTTGCAGGAGTTTCTTGATCGTCCTGAGTATGAGTCTTTACGTGCGTTGTTTGATCCTTACTTGCAAGAGGAAGTGGATTACGCTGCTCTTGCTGGCATGACTCAAGTTGCTGATGCTGGTGAAATTGCTGGTGTTAACGCATTTGATCAACCTGCTTCTGTCGTCCGTATGAAACAGGGTGATGTTGTTGCACCTTTCGCAAAAGAGGCTGATCAGGTTGAACCTCTTACGTTTGGTCAGATGACAGACATTCTTCGTAGGTCTGTTGATAGTTCTATGGCGCAAGAATTCACCATCACTGTTGGTGGTGGTGGTCAGATGGCTGGTCTTATTAACCAGCAGGGCAGAACACTTAATGTTCGCATTAATGATTATCTAGATATGTTTGATGAGCATGTTGATAATTTTGATTCATTTGACACTATCGATCAATCTTTGGATGAATGGATTAATGCTGATCCTCGTAGTTTGATTACTGGTCGTGGAACTGTGCGTGGTGGTGGTGAGGAAATTGGTTTCCCCACTATGGTTGATCGTCCTGACATGTTTGGTGATGGTATTAAACGTGATGCTGCTGATGGCATGATGTCGTTGCGTCAAGAGATACGCAACATTCAAGATGAACTAGATAGTTTTAACGTCACTTACTTTGACTCTAAGACTGGTAAGCCTTTGGATTTACAAGGCAACAAACTTGACGTTAATACGTCAAGTCTTGCTCAGAAGGCTGCAGACGAAGCCAAGAAAGATTTGCAACGACACCTTGTTGAGATCTACTTTAAGGCTGAGGTGACTAAGCGTCAGAAACTTTTAGTTAACTCGCTTGCTCCTTTCGGTCTTGTTCCGACGCAAGATTATATGCGTCGTGTTGTTAACTCTGTTGCTAAGCATTTTGGTAATAGTGCGAACGCTGAGGCTCGCACTGTTAACAGGGGTCTTATTGCTTTGCGTGATGTGTTGCAGGAAGTTGAACGTCAGGATTGGACTGGTCGTGAGGCCGAGTTGTTTGACGTTATTAATAAGGCGATTAATGGTAGTGGTGCTGGTGCTGTTGTCAGTAAGTTTGGTAATCGTAGTGATGCTAAGCGTTTGTTGAGAGAGTGGCGTATTCGTGGTGGTGTTGGTAAGGACACTGGTCGGGCTGGACAGTTACTTAAGGAACGTCGTGCTTTAATTGAGGGTACTCCTAGGTACGAGCAAGTGCAAAAAGAAATTTTTGAACTTAGTCAAGAACGTGTTCGTTTTACTACTGAGCAACTTGTTCCTTGGTATTACGCTGCTTATGGCGACAATGGTCTTGTTCCCACTAACCCTGAGATTATGGAAGCGTTGAAAACGCTTGCTGAAGTTAAAACTAATTATGGCAATCTTGCTGCTGATGCTACTGCTAGAGATCAGATCAAGTGGGTTCGTACTGTTATTAAGACGATGGAAGATCATCAACTTGATTTTAATAGGAATAGTCGTTGGCTTTCTGATGCTGCTGATCCTTTTATTAATCTTGACAATTTAGTTATTGGTGGTGTTAAGCGTAGTCGTCGTGGTACGACTGACAGGTTGCCAAGTTTGTATGCGTATAACTTGACTGAGATTGCTGATGATTGGGAGAAGGGTGCTGCTCGTTTGGCTAGTGCAGAATCTGCTTCTGCACAAGCCATTAAAGCACAGGCAGATTTTGCTGCGCAACGACAGACAGCGGAGCAGATCCTTGCTGCTAACGTTGATCCTTCTAAGTCTTTGCCTCAGTCTTTTGATGGTGCTAATCAACTTCAACTTGAACGTGCGTTGAGAGCACATCAAGATTTGGTGACGTTGCAGTCAGGTATTATGCATTCGTCTGCTAAGGATCGTGAAGAGTTGCATTCTATTTTGAGTGATCTTGCTCGTTATAACATTGCAGAGGACACACCTTTTACTCGTATTGAATCTCCTACTGCTGTTGCTAAGAAATTACTTCAGCAAGGTACACCCATCTATGTTAAGAAAGGTGAGGTTTGGAAAGAAGTTAAGTCTATCGACGACATTGTTGAAGGTACTAACTATGCTGTCCATAATCAGGGTGCTGGGCTTAAAGATGTCAATGCTGTCAATAAGGCTCATGCTGGTTATTTGAAGTTTCAGAAAGAACATGAAGTAACTGTTAATCTTGTTGCAACTGCTGAAAAAAAAGTTAAAGATATTGACGCTCGTCTTGTCGCTGCACGCACCAAGCCTAAGAATGTTAAAGATCTTTATGAGGTTGCAGATATTGAGAATGAGTTACTTGCTGCCAAGAAAGAATTAGAAGCGGCTCGTCGTACAAATTCTGAGGATTACAAACGCATGATGACTGCTAAGTCATCATTTGATTCTTCAATGAATATTATTGGCAATGGTGGCACTCGTCCTGTCATGGTTAATGGTGAGCAACTGACTTTGAGTCAAGTTGAATTTGAATCACTGTTTATCTCAGGCGGTGACAAGAAGGCTGTTGATGCTCTTCTTGCTAAGCGTGAGGCTGTGCGTACCCGTCAGGTTCAGGTTGCTAAAAAAGAATGGGCTGTTAATGTCCAAAACTATTTGAAGTCTTTGGATGAGATTGGTGTTGCTCGTGGTGCTAAGCGAGTTGCAAATAGATCCTATGCTGGTGTCGACACGGGTCGACAGGTGTTGAAAACTCGTGCTGCTAACGAGTTGAAGGCAAAGATTGCTGCTGTTGAAGAGAACTTGCGTTTGATGTTCGAGAAAGAAGACATTGGCGATATTCTTTTCTATCAGAAGAGTATTCAAAAACAAATTAGAAATTTGAAAGAATCTCAAGATGCGATCTTGGGAGATCTTGTTAATCAGTCACGCATCAAGGCTGGTTATAGAGTGGAACGTGAAGCACTCACTGGCAACAATGCTATTACACGAGGCATTGATGATTTCATTGACAAGGCTAATAAGAGAATGAATGCTCTTGTTGCCAGCACTGAAGAGTCGGGTGAAAAACTTGTTGAACTTCAGAAGTGGGCCGATCATTACGACATTCTTGTTTCGGCATCTAGACCTGAACAGCAGTCTGCTGCTTTGGCTAAGTTGCATCAAGTTGTTCGTGCTATTAACAATGGCGAGATGACTCGTGAAGAGTTCATGTATGGCTTTGAAAAAGTTAACAAAAACGTTAAGCAGATTGATGTAAGCGACAAGATTAGTAATGAGATTCTTGAGAAGAGAGTTAAGTTCTTGAATGATTCATGGCTTCCTTCTGTTGAGAAGAAGCACATGGATGCTGAACATCTTTTAGAGAACTCTGTTCAGAAAGAACTTTGGGATAAATCTGTTTCTACAGCGACAGACATGACTGATCATGCTAACAAATTACGTTTGGAAGCAGAGAAGGCTTCAGGTCGTTTCAGCGACCCTGAAGCCCCATACGGTTACGATTACAGCCTTGCTACTGGTACGTACACTAAGCGTGAAGCACCAGTAGTTGGTGTCGCTGGTGCGCAGAAGAACATTGATGATCTTTCTGTTCAGTCAAGGAGAACGCTTCAGAACATTACTAGTTCTACTGATGGTGTTGTCGACGCAGAGAAGATGTACTCTGATCTTCTTGCTGCTGGAAAGAGCGAAGCAGATGCGATGCGTGCAGTCGCTGCTGCAGCATCTGAAGCAGTGCCTGCTAGTGGTGCGAACAAACTGCTTCCTGCTGGAACGCAAGAAGCAGTTGATACGGCGCTGAAGTATCCTAAGGGACGTAGGGCTGCTGTTGAGCGTATGACAGATGAGTTGAAGGTTCAGGCTCAGATTCAGGATATGGCTGATGAGTTGCAGATTTTTAATGCTCTTGAACGTGCAGCGTTTACTGAATTGGCTGAAAACAGAGTGTCACGTAACTTCTTGATTCAAGTCGCTGATGGCTTGAAGCAGCAAATAGAAGACATTGTGCCTTGGGAACGTGAACTAATTGCTGGAGAACGGAAAGTTGTTTTTGATGAGTATCAGAACTTCATGTCTGCTTGGGTTACTCACCAACGTGCTGCTATTGCTTTGGATCAGTCTCGTGTTGCTCGTGAAGAGTTGCCTACTTGGTGGAAGACTTATGCTGAACCAATCCGTAAAGAACGTGATCGTGTTCTAGCGAACATTGCTGACATTGAGAAGAACATTCCTCGTGACGCTAATGGTCGTTTGCAGATGGCTGAACTTCTTGATTGGTTGGATAACAACGACACCATCTTTGATGGTTTGTTGTCTTATGATCAGATGAATGTGATTGACAAACTTCGCATTCAAGCACAGGGCGCTCATATGGCTTTGATTAATTCGCAGGATCAGGCTCGTGATGCTATTGATGCGATGCGTGCTTTGCGTAATGGCGAGTGGGGCGCAAGTGTTGTACGTCAGGCTAAGCAAGGTTTTGTGACGCTTGAGAAGATTGGTATGCCTTCGTATCAAGCAGAGAAGTGGCTTGCTGAGATGTTGACTAACTTCTCTCGTTTTGAACAACCCGAATTTGTTCGTGGTATCAACAAGTTCCTTGGTCGATACACATCGTTCTTCAAGGCTGGTGCTGTAGGAACTCCAGGATTTGTTGTTCGTAACGCTTTGGGTAACACGTTTATGATTGTTGCTGCAGGTGCTGACCTGCGCAACATGAATAAGGGTATTGAGTTGTATCGTTTGTGGAACGCTGCTGTTAAACGTGGTGGCGAAGAGGCATGGCTTTCCACACTTGAGAAGAGTGAGCAGGCACTTGTACGCAATGCTGTTAGGGCTATGGACGCTTCGGGTTATGGTCGTGCAGCAGATGCGCTTAAAGGTTTCCGTCCTAAGCGTAAGTGGTTAACAGACAACCGTATGTATACGGCGTTGCGTAAGGCTAACGAGTACGCTGAAGGTTCTGCACGTTTCATGTTGGCTTACGACTCTGTCGTTAAGGGTGCTGACTTCAACATGGCTACTGCTCGTGTGAAGCGTTACTTGTTTGACTATGCGACTAAGTCTCCTGCTGATCAGGTGATGGGTTCTATTGTGCCATTTTGGTTTTGGATGTCTCGCAACCTGCCGTTGCAGATTGCGAATCAGTATCAGAATCCTCGTGCATACTTGATGTACCAAAAGGGTATGAGGGCTATTGGTCAGGACGATTCGGAAGATGTTGTTCCTTCTTGGATGAAGGAACAAGGCGCTGTGAAGTTGACTTCCAATTGGTTCTTGTCACCTGATCTTGGGTTCAACCGTGTTAATGAGCAGTTGCAACAGTTCGCTGAGCCTAAGCGTTTGTTGTCGTATGTGAACCCTGCGTTGCGTGTCCCGTTTGAAACTTTGTTGAGTGAGAAGCGTTTGTACAACGACGTTCCTTTCACTGATCGTCCTCAGCAGGCTATTGGTGGGCCGTTGTCGCCTGCCGTACAGGCTTTAGCGAGTGTGCTTGGTCAGTCACGTCAGTTGCCTGATGGGCAACAGGGTGTGACTGACAAGTTGAACTATGGGTTGATGGGTTTGATTCCACAAATCGCTCAGGGTGAAAGACTTTTGCCTGCCACTGATTTGTATCAAGGTCGTCAGGCTGGTTCTATCTTGTCGTTCTTGGGTGTTCCTGTTCGTCAGGTCACTCCTGAGATGAGGGATCGTGAGAAGCGACGACAGGTCATGGAGAGCGAGGCTCTTCGTAATATTGCTATTGGAGGTCAGTAATGGGTTTGTTTACTAAGAAGCGTCCTTATACGGGTTGGGATGGCAACAGTAAAGGGAAGTTAAAAGGCACAGAAAAGTTCAAGGACTGGGTTGTGTTCTTGAATGGTGGCAAGATTAAAAGTCTTGGTACGTGGAATGTTCGTTTGCAACGTGAGCATGACAAGCCGAGTATTCATGGCACTGGTCGTGCTATTGATTTGCGTTACGCCAACCGTGAAGACGGTTTGGCGTTGATGGATTTCTTGGTGCGTCATGCTGAGGCTTTTGGTTTGGAATACATTGGTGATTATCTTGGTGGACCTTTTGGTCGTGGCTGGCGCTGTGATCGTGATGGGTGGCAGGTATACAAAAAACCCACCATTGGTAGTGGTGGGTCGTGGATTCATGTTGAACTCAGCCCCAGCGTAGCCAGCGATGCTGGCTACGTGGATGCTGTGTTTGCTTGTTTGTTGAAGCCTGTTAAGACATCTTAGATTCGAGTGCTTCTACTACTTGGGTGATGAACGACATCAGTTCCATCACTGCCATTATGTTTCCTTCTACTGCAGATAAGTAGGCGTTAATAAATCCGACTGCTCCTTCGTGGGGGATTCTTAATACCAGTTCGTAGTAAGTGTTTGCGTCTGACTCAATTCTTTCTGCTCGTGCTTGTAGGTCTTCAATGTCTTTGGGATCAAATGAGTTTAAGAATTCGTCGCTCATGGTAAGCACTCATCTTGGTTGAACCTGTAGATGGGGATACATGGGTCGTCGTATTCTTCAAATAGTTCTTCTTCTTCGGGGGTGTAGTAGCCATCGTGCATTGCGCAATGGAACGTCATCCATCCTTTACGTACGCCGTGTTGCAGCCATGCGAACTTGTCGTTGTAAACATTTGTCATGTCATCCACGTTTGTCCTCCTTGATCATTGATGCGATGAGAACAAAGTTGATGATGAGACTTGCGATTACCATCAGGTCATACATGTTTCTTACCTCTTTCTTTTTCTACTGCTGGCATTGTTTTGTTTTTAACATCGTAGATAGACGTAAGGTATGCCTTCGGCACACCTCGTTGTACTGCTTCTCTGATCAGTTCGTCTAACAGTTCGTCAAGCAGTTTCAGGTTCGTTAGTCTCATCAACGAAGTTCTCCTTGATTCGTTCTGCTGTCGCACCAATTGTGTCGATGATCGTCGGATCATCTTTTGCCATGTACAACACTGTCGCTATTGTGAGCGCAGCGATGTCTTCAAACGACAGTGGTTTGTTAATTGGTTCATGTTCTTCGGTCATGACTCCTCTTTCAAGTTAAGTTTGAATGTTCCATTGCTAAGCATTCTTGCGATAGCGGAGTAGCCAACGATGTCCATCCACGTATCAATAACAGATTCGTTTTGTGGTTTGCTTCCACGCTTCTCAAGAGTTTTTAGTCTTGCGATCTTATCGCAAAGACGTACTGCCAATCCGATGAGACCAAAACCTAAAATGTTTTGGTGACCATAATCTTTTTGTTTTCTTACAAGAAGGTTGGTCATGTCTTCAGTGTTCCATACACCAACAGATTTAAGATGTGATGCAGCGAGTAAACCGAGATCGCCCATGTCCATCTCTGCTGCTTCTTCATAAATGGTGTCGTACACGAAGCCTGTGAGGTTCAATACGAACTTGTCCAGTTCGTTGGTTTCTACTTTGCGTTTAGTAGAGAACGTGTCCATGCTCTTCAGTGTCGCTTCTGCTGCCTCGTCCCATGTGTCAAACATGTCGTACCTTTCGTTGAGTGTTTTGTTTGTTGTGAGTAGTTGTCGTAGTTCTTCAATTGCTTTGTTAGCCAAACGCCATGCGTGAGGTTTGCTCACGCCAAGGCGTTCACCAAGTTTGCTGTACGGGATTCCTTCATAGAAGATTGCCTCGACACAGAACTTTGATTGCGGTGACAGCAACTCAATCGCATCCTGCACTGCCTCAATGTGGGAAGTGTTATCGGATTCGATAATGTCGCCATGTTGTAGCAGCCAATCCATTTCTGTTACTGGTTTTGCTGCGAGCAGATCAGGGTTGAATGTCATGGCGAATCGGTTCTGTTGGGAAGTAGTCAATGTGTAGAGCAAAGTATGGTTTGTTGTTGTCAGGGAATCTGTCAACCTCACCGAATTTGTGGAATGCTTTGACCCAGTCTGCTAGTGGTGCGACCCAGTAGCGTTTCTTGCTTGAGTCCCAAATCCAAAGGTTGACTGGTCCTACTGCTTGCCATACTGACATTGATGTCAGTTTGTCAAAGCGTGTCTTCAGCAGACTGTCTCCTCTAGAAGCGCATCCCATGACTTCGTATAAGCCATCGGGGAGCATGTAGTCAGGTGCGTACCGCATGGTGTCACGCATGTTGCGTGTATCAAATGCTGGTCGCAACATCCCAAGCCTGTGGGCTGTGGGATGGACAGATTCAAATGCTGTCTCTGCTGTGTCACCCATCTGTTTGATGCGTGATGACCAAGGCTGGTTCTTGTAGTTGCTCATGCTTTCACCGCCGTGATCTTGACGACTTGTGAGTCGTCCTTCCATGCGACACCGTTCAAACCATCAAGGATGGTTTTAACGTAGTTGTCTATGTCGCCACGTAACGTTGTTTTGGAATCAAGGTCAACTCGTTCAACGATGACTGCAGCACCATCTTTGTCAACGACAATGTGTACTGCTACTTCACCTTCAAACACTGGCCCATCCCATGCAGCAGCAATATCTTTTTCTGCTTTAACAGTTTTTGCTGCCGTGTACATGAACACTTTGCCAGCCTTTGTGACTGCTGCTCGTGGTCTGTCTTTCGGGTGTGGTCGTCCCTCTATGAAGATTGAATGTGACCGTATGCTCGAACCAGTAACTTCTCCAGTTCCAGTCGTCCCACTTCGCCTCGTATCAGATATTTTCCCCATCTTAAATCAGCATCCTCCAAGATACTCATGGCATCCTCAGGATTGAGAGATGCTTTACGACATTCGTGTGCTAAATGCGTCAGCGTTGTTGATCTGTCACGTCCCTCAATAGGTCCATCTCTGAAGATGGCTCTACCTAGTGGTGTCAGTCGTCGTGCCGACTCTGCCATGTCATGTGAAGGTGCGCTGACAGTGTAGGTAACTGTCGGCTCTTTGTACATTGCAGCGATTCGTGCAATGACATCTTGTGGTGTTCGTTGTTCAAGTGCTTGAGGTACGAACACTTCAATCGGGATCGGTTGTAGATCACGTGTGACCATGACACGTTCGTTCAAGCCACCTGAGTTCGGGTAGGGCAAACGTACGTAGTTACCGACTTGTCCAGTAGCAAGTTTCTCTTGCTTCGGGTTGACTTCTTTCGCTGGGAGTTCAATGACTTTGTGTGCAGCGAGGAACATGCGTCGCATCTGCGACGCTGGAATCAGGTTGTGAGTGAACACCCAAATGTGGTAGCCACGACGAGTCTTCTCTACCCACGACACAACACCTGCAGCCTCGAATGCGTCATGCAGAAGCCATGCTTCATCAGGATTGTCGTAGTCAATGTCAGTGCATCCCCACACGCAGTGGATCTCTCCACCAACAGGGACTGATGGGTACACGCCAATGAATGGTCCTGAATCTAGATGGTTAGCAAAGTGTGATGGTGTCAACGTGGACTTTACGCATCCACCATCCCATGAACCATAGGCATCGCCACGTCCACGAAACAGTGCGATAAAACCACCGCAGATTGCTTCATCCATTTGCTGACTCTCTCAAGAACTGTGAAGGCAACTCGCCTTCACGCAGACGAGACAGACGACCCGAACCTTGTTCTATTTCAAAGTCAATGTCATCAATGAGACTTCCCGATGGACGCTTGTTCTTCACAAGGTTCAACGTGAGGGTGTGAGCGTGAATGCGTCCTTCGTAACGGAGGAAATCAAGTTGTTCCATCTGACGTTCCGACGCAGAAGACTTGTCCAGTTTGGCTTCAAGTTCACGGATCTGTGCATCAATTTCAAAACGCTTACGACGCACACCAATGATGTGTGTCGCTTGCTGTTCACCACCAAACGATCCTGATGAGATCGTCATCTTCTTACCTTCAGAACCTGACGTACGAGAAGTCTGATGAAGTACGAGAAGAGGAACATCGTGTCGTCGCCCCCATGCTTTAAGAGTGTTTGCTTTTGATGGCACATCTTCGCCACCACCTTGCAACAATTCGAGATAGTCAAATACGACAAGGTCAGGTTTCTGATTCCACATGTCGGACACTTCGGACATTGCTCGTTCCATATCGGACAGAGCCATTGGTTGATCTAAAACTGCAAGCGTTGGGAAGTGTTCGTTGGCTGTTTCTTTAAGTAAGTTGATTGCTGTTGGGTCATCTGCTGCGATCATTCGTTCCAAATCAATTGCGTTCACACCATGTGTGACGCAAGCAAGTTTGATAAGCACGAGTGTGCGAGGTTCATCAGGAACAAAGTAGATGATGTTTTTGTTGCGATTCGCTTTAAGCATCTCAAGCAACGTCAACGTCTTACCGCTGTGGCTGTATCCAATGATCAATGCCATCTCGCCAGCAGCGATGCCACGCATCTCACGATCCAAGTCGTTGAATCCAGTGTAGATACGTTCATGTGGAGACTGCGCCCAGCGAACGAATTCGTCTGCTGCGTCTTCCAATGGTTTGTAGTACGTATGTGGCTTCTGTTCCACTGGTGTTGTGGGGAGAGGCGATTCCTCGCCTCTCCCCAACGCTTCCCAGCGTGCAGCCAAATCAATGGCTGACATCAGTTAGCACCTCGTGGTGGCCAAAATGCTGCAGGCTCTTGACCTTCAACTGCGTCTGCCTGCTTGAACCAAGGACGCTTCGTGCCAACTGCTTGGTCACGATTGTCCCACACACGAGCCACGCCTGCCTTCTTGCATGCGGTGATCAACCAGTTAGGAAGATCGCCATGCTGCTTGCCTGCGACGACAATCGAGCCACCAGTTTGTGGTTGTGGTGATGCAGCCTTGGTGAACGTGGGCTTAGGTGCTTCAACTGTTTCTTCAACAGTTGAGTTAGGGAATGTCTGCTGAAGCATTTCAACACCGTGATCGGTAGTGAAACCATGTGCATTGTTAAGGGCTTCGCTCACTGCGTCAAAAGCGATAAGCCACTCTGCAATGTTGCTCATGGTGTTCGTGTCCTTCACGATCAGATCTGCAGCGATCTTTGCTGCAACCTGCGTGACGATGGATTGGTCTTTGCTGATCATTTTTGTGATCCTTCCTGTGGTTGTATGTCTGATGAAGTTAACTTGCTTCCTTTACAGATTGACCAGTACGAGCACCAAGTCTGACTACACAAGTAGTGTGTGTCATTCTTAGTCCACGAGTCATCTGTTCCGATTAAGAGTGCCTGCCTAATGAAAGGTCGGACCATCTCTTTAAGCCAATCGGCATGGCTTTCGTTACGGTGAACAGACAGTATTTGTGCCGATCCACCACGAACTAAAACCCCATACTTGAATGTTGCTGGGTATTCCAACCATCCATTAGCGACTGCTGCTGCAGCGTACATGGTTGGTTGAACTGCTTGCGACTGCTTGTCACGTTGGTTGTATTTACGTGCTGCAGTTTTCCAGTCCCACACACCTGTGGTGGTGAGACAGTCCATTGTTCCTTTGCCGTAGACAGTGATCTGCTCGTCACCGAGCATGAACTTGTCCAGTTCAAAATGGAATTCTTTTTCAACACCAACTACTTCGCCAACGTGGGGAAGAATGTTCTTGTCGAATTCTGTTACGAGTTCGTGTACGTAATCGTACAGTTGCTCGTTCGTGTACTTGACACGGTTGAAAGGTTCATCAAGGAGTCTGTTTAACTCTGCGAGTCCAACCTTGATGCCTTCACCCTTGCCTTCAAGGATGCTGGCGATGCCAGCATGGACTGCTGTGCCGAGGATGGTTGCATCGTTCGGCATGTTCCATTCTTCCCTGATCATTCCTTGACGACCACGTTCGTTGCACATGAGTGCGTCACCAATCCATGATTGGCGAACGTACACATCTGTACCGTGTTCACGCTTTTCAATTCTCATTGCTGTTCTCCTTTATATTTTTGTACGAATAGGTTTGCTTGATACGGCGACATCGTCACCCCGAACTTGCATTTTGCATACACACGGATCGCAACACTGGGGAAGCCCAATTGTACACGACCAACTATCTCATTGTGTTGTTCGTCAGTCATCTCGAATGGTGTCAACTTGCGACGTTGATTACGATCTGATTCTGTTAAACACGCTGTCTTCTTGATGATTGCGAACTCATCGTGGAACATGAGTTGCGCTGTCAAGAACTTGAATATCTTTGCGTCCGTCCAAGGGACGCAGAGATCTAGAAATTCTGCAATGTGTTCTCCTTGCCAACCGTTGACTGGGTCAACGAGAATCGGCGTTGGGGTCTTGACGACGACATCACAGAGACAGTCAATGTCGTGTGCGTCGACACCGCAGGTGTACGTGGGTAATTGTCTTGGCATTTTTTCTCCTTGTTTGTTTTGTTTACTGTATCAACCGAAGCCTTAGGGCTTCGGTTGATCTAGGACTAGTGGCTCGCTCTGCTCGCAGTATAACGACGACGTGTCGTCGTGCGGTGGAAACAAGTGTAGCCACACACTTTTGGTGTGTGGCTACATCTCACTTCTTATCTGTCTCTGTCATTGCTGGGTGACCAGTGTGTTTGCTGCATGTCGGCGCAGCCTTCAAAGGTAGATGTGTTGTTATCTTGCCTCCGCATTTGAGACACACCCAGCGTTTCAGATTGTCTGAATTAGAACGGCTCATTTCCGAACTCCTTGAAGTGGATGAATCGCTGTTCAAGGCTCAGTGACCAACATGCATCGTCGGCTAAGCCGACGATGCGATTGATCTCTGGAATGTCTTCAACAACTTCAGCGTCGTCATCATCAAACAATCTGTCGTAGCGAAGAATGTCGCCAGTCCATGAAGAACCAAAGTCAATTGATTTCTCCATGAGAAGACCGTCCTCGTCAATCGTTATGTGAACGATTGGTGTGAATGTGACTGTGTACCATTTCTTATTTGTTTCCATTATTCAACCTCCGTGATGATGTCTAGGACTTGTTGCTGGATTGCTACAAGAAGTTGCATGTCAACCTGCGATGCTTTCAACAGGTTCTTGTTGTCGATGTGCTTGAACATTTTGTTTGACAGGTTGTCAATCGCAATGCCGAGCGTTTTATGAAGAGCCATTACTTCTTCTAGGGATAGGTTTAATGTTAATTCTTGCATGTTGTTTCCTTCTGTTAGTTGGTGGATTGGTTTGGTGGGTGGCGCAAGCGCCACCCACCGATATTACATCAGGCGAAGGCTGAGACAGCCTTAGCAGTGAGTGGGAAGTCGTCACGTAGCAGACGACGAATCGACGCAACGTCACGTGAATTATTACGGATCACCGAACGATGCTGTTCGTAACCCTGCACAGCCATGACAGCATCAAACGCAGTCTCGCCACGAGTCTTCTCATTCCACTCTGCAACGATTGCATCCCATGCAGTGTCATACATGGACTGACTACGACCACTGTCCGTAGGACGTGAACCGATAACAGCAGGGATGACCTGCTGAGTCAGCGTGCGCTTAGTTGCATCAATATCTAGAAGACGATTGATCTCAAGATCGAACTGATCAAACGATGTCATCATCTCTTCAAGAGACTTGATAGCAGACACAGCGATGTCGTTTGCATTGCGTGTGTGACGAATCATGAACCCAGTCTGAGCATTCCAAGGAGTGAACGTGTTCTGACACACCCACAAGTTGTTCATGTACTTCACAGCAAGAGGGTACGAACCATCATGCGATGTATACACACCCATGTAGCGACTCATCGTGTCGCCATCCTTGCCAGTGTCGCCATCCTTACGGACGACCTTGACCATGTCACGGAACTCGATCACAAGGAACACAACCTTGCCACCCCACAGTTCTACAGCAGAGACAGGGAACGCATCACCACGTGCCTTCATGATCACGTCCGTGTACTGACCGAGCAACTCGTTCTGTACCTCGCCGTACTTCTCTGAATGCATACCAAGGATGCGCTGCTTGTCGGTTCGGATGATTGCAGCGTACTGATCTGCGTCTTCCTGAAGGAGTCCTAACTCCTGAAGGGTGCGCTTCTCAACAGTCCAGTCAAGCCCTGCAGTAACAAGCAGGTCACGTCCTGTGCGAATGTCATCAGTGATTGGTGTCTTGATACCGACGACTTCACCTTTGTTGTTGCGTGACTCTCCGAGTCCATGCCAAGGCACTTCACGGAACGCTCCGCTTGTGACTCCACCGATAACACCGTTCTTGTCTTTACCCATGATAATTTCTCCTTTGTTTGTTGTTGGTTGATTTGACTTACTTTAAAACTATACACGTTAGAACTGAACATGCGGTGTTATATCACCCCCCTACTTCTGTTGAACTTGCGCATTGCTTGCAGTGTTTCATGAGCGCCGACACTCTTGCCGATCTCATAAGCACACCAAATAGCGCCGACAACAAGCAAGCAGGCGCATAACAGGATGACGTAAACGATAATCATGATGACACCTTCGCAAACGCATCAGTAGCAGGGAACAACTCACGTTGCTTCATCAGATGTTTCAACCAAGACGCACGAGTCTTGGTTGTGACGTTGGTGCGCATACCAATGCACTCATGGACGATGTCACGAGTCAGGATGGAGTCACCAGTACGATGGATGTAATCCATGCGGTACACCGTGTACTGATCCAATAGGAAGTTGCGCTTACCAATAATGGTTTCTACTTCACTGAGTGATTCAAAGTAGTAGGACACTTCTTGTTCGTCCATCTTCTCTAACTCAGGTAAGCGTCCCTCAAACACATCATCGACAGGGAATGGGAAGAGACCACACTTGAATGTGCGACTATTACCTTCTGCATCTCTGCCATCAAGCATGATGAACTCACGCTCAACACCATCAAGCGTGTGCTTGACAGTCTCTGCAACGTCTTGCGAGTATGTCATGAGAGGTGAGAACATCTTCTCGTAGAAGCGGATGCGATGCCACATCTCTTCTGCTTCTTTCTCGTTGCGAATGTAACCAATAGCGACAGCCATAGTCACAAACACCATTGCTTTGTACTGTGGCTTGAGGTCAGAGTATTGCTCACCCCCCCAATGACTGTTGTACATCTGATTTAGATTCTCTGATGGGATATTTGTTTTTCTGAAGTCATAATCTAATGACATGATTTTCTCCTTTTGTTTGTTGTTGTTAGTTTAAATTTGTAAGACGTTCGTAAACACTTGACTCTGTATAACCATCTTTAACTGAGTATGCAGTCGCTACGTAACACTTGTCTTCGTAGTCATACCAAATGTTGATGTCATAACCCATGTGGGCAGTCCACCAATCATCACCTAACTCATTGCCATCAACAGTGTTGAATTGTTCTATAGCAAATTCAGTTAATAGATGACGCTCCTTTACGGTGAGCATTCTTCTTCCACTCATATTGCTCTCCAGTTTAGATCTTCCCAAATACGGGTTTTAACTACACGAATGGTTTGTTCAATGCCAAAGATCTCCCAACGTAAAGTCTTAGGGATATCGTTGTTGCCATCGACACGAGAGATGGCAATGATCTGATTCCATAGATCACCTTCACGCTCCCAAGGGTTGAGTGCCTCAAGGCGCTTCAACTCTTTGTGCCTCTCTTTCAGGCTTGCTAATACTTCTTTTGGATCTACCATGTCTGTTCCTTTCATGTTGTGTTGTGTTGGGTGAGTGTAAGGTGAGCGCACATGAGTGCGCCCACCCGACACGAATTAATACAGGTGTATTAAATCTCAGGAGACAGTCTCAACGTCCCAATCGGGATCATCAATGCTCACGTCAATATTGGTGACATCATCAGTGTCATCAGTGTCAATGTAATCAAGATCACCGTTGTCAGCAGCGTCACTGATGCGTGAATTGAACAGATCGTACAACTCGTCCTTATCGTACGACTTAGGAACACGAGCCGTGATAGTTACACGCTGAGTAGTGACGACATCAAACTTGAGTGTGCGCTCTTCGTAGAACGGACGCTGAAGAGTGTTGTCGTTGAACAACTGTTCAAGCATTCGCCACATGTCTGAATCTTCGGTCAGATAATCACGATCAACTAACTTGTCAATGAACATCTGAAACGCATCAACGAGTTCTGAGTGTTGACGATACGCCTCAGACAAACGCTCACGCTGGAACGTGTTGGCTTGATTCATGCGAACATTGTCGGCAAGACGTTCGTTGTATTCATCAGTCTTGTTCATGATGTCAGTCAGACCGATTGGTTCGGCTTGCACTTCACTGAACTGATCATCGTAACGTGCTGACTTGTAGCCATTGACGACATAAGCCGCTAACTGATAATCATGAATGCGTGAGTCATGAATGATCTCGATAAGTGTCGTGGTCTTTTCCATTTTGGTTTCTCCTTGTGTTGTTGGTTGATTGAAAACTGTTACCTCATTGCTGTGTTCTAAATTCATTTCACTTTCCTTTCTTGTTTGTGGATGGATATACATTCTGCACTAGCAGATTCTTACGAGAGAGCGCATAGCCCTTCGCATACAGATCAACGAAGACCGAACGAGGATCGTTAAAGCGATCATCAGTGAGGTCACCGTCAATTACACGGTAGGCATCAACACCTAACGTGAGTTCTTTCATAACAGGTTCACCTTTCTTGCGATTGGTGACGACAGCAACACTGCCACCTGCACACAAGAACGCATCCATCAGATCAAGATGCTTACTCGTCTTCTCATTGAACGAATAGATAAGACGATAATTCTTTTGTATCTGATGACCATTCTCAACGAAGCGTTGCATCATCATTGGATCTTTCGTGTAGTCATAAGCCTGCACAGTGAGATCACCGAACAATTTCTGTGACACTGCCCACCAAGGCAGATCGCTATTGACATTCAAGCGCATCGACATGAGTCCGTATTTCTCTGTCGCTTGCATGATCTCGTGACGTAACACAAGCATGAATGCAGTAGGCATTGCAGCAAAGCAGTACGTACGCCAGTTACGTGCTGCTTGCACTTTATTGAACGAACCCTTGCCATGCTTAAGAACACACACCTTGATGCATGAACCTGCATTCTCACAAGTGTCGTACGTGACACCCTCAACGACAGTGCTACGAGCGCTGTTCATTGTGAGTGTGATCGTAGGCAAAGCATTCTTGGCGATCTTGAGATTGCCTTTGTCAGTTGACGTGAGTTTGCTAGGCGTGTTCTGCAGACCGAACATTGGTTTGAACTTCGCAAACTCTGCATACACATCTTTTGCATACTCCTTCCACTCTTGATCAGTCCACCGTTTAGAGTGACCCATATACAAATGGAATTCGTCGGCACGCTGTAAAAGCGTGTCGCTTAAGTTGATAATTTTCATTTCGTTTCCTTTCGGGTTGGTTTTAATATAGGTGTATTAATTAAGCAAGAAGAAAAACTTCCTGCCCATTCTCTTCAGTGATCGTGAACTGTGCGCCGACAGTCAAACTGTTCAGACGCTCAACAATATCTTGCGCAACATCCCACGCAATCTGCATCGCAATACCAAAGTCGTCAGACGCTTTGTCAAACTTGTTCGCCATCGCACGAAACACCGATGGACGCTGATCAATGTCGATGCCGAAATAATCTGCACATTCTTCAATGAACAGATCAAGATCGTCAACGCTGACCTTATTAGGGACAGCGTTCTTACCGTTAACGAATACATTCATTTCATTCTCCTTCTGTGATGTGTGTGAGTGTGATAACAGGACGAGGCTTAACAGGCAAACCTGCCTTAGCACGCAACGTATTCAAACGAATACGACGCTCCTCTGATTCTATTTCAGACTTGATACGTGCATCATTCAACACTGCACGAACACGCTGAAGACTAGCCATAACGTCATCAAGTTCTTGCTCCCTCTGCTGAAGGAACTCAACTAATTGATACTTATCCATTTTAATTTCCTTTCGGTTGCGCCTGTCTCATCAGTAGCAGTAGGCGATCTCTGCTAGTCGCCTCACGGCGATTCGACAATGAATTTAATACAAGTTGTATTAATTTCACTTAACAGCGTTCTTGATCTTCTTCTGCATCTCTGCAGGAAGAGCCTTGAACTCTGCGGTCATGAACAATGCATTCACATTGGTCTTCTTAGGTGCAGGCTTAACAGTGCGAGTACCAACCTTGGCGTAAGTGTCCTTAATGTTCTTGACACTTGAAAAGTCAGTGACCTTGTGACCTAACAAGATTGCTTTAACACAAGCATTGACCTGCTGTTGAATGGTTGCTTGCGAGAAGAATTGACCTTTATTCTTGTTGCGATTCGCATACGAAATTGCATGAGCAACACGTGCATAATCCATCACGTTAGGCGTGCCGTTCTTCTTGTGGAAATTCTTGATGCATTCCTGCGCTGCAGACCACCATCCTTGTAGTTCGGTCAACGCTCCCGCATTGATCTTGTTTTCATGGGCTGCAAAATTGCAGGCGGTTGATTGAGTGTTAATGATATTTCTCCTTTGTGATTTAATACAGGGTGTATTAATTTGATGTTGATATGATCCCACCACACATGCAGGCTGAGGCTTGCAGGCGGTGGCGCACCATGCATGATTGCTTGGTACACCTATGGTTTCACGGGAATTCCGCAATAGTGCTGTTTCTATTGGTCGGCTCTATTGTGCCTGTATTGTCACATGTGAAGGGTGGGGCATGGGTGGGTGTACGGTAGCGATCTAATAGGAGTCCCTTGGGGCGTAGCCAAATCGTGATGGTTGTATATGTTGGGGTGACGATGGTCACTAAGGGCTGTTTAGGGTGTCCTTGGACTCTGTCGTCGCAGATGGGGATATGTTTTAGGGTATTTTTCGGGCTGGCATGTGCTCACAGAAGTAGGTGACGCAGTTCTTTAGAACTGCTGTCCCTGCGCTGTAGTTACCTGTGGCTAGTTCGTAGGTGCAAGCGACCCAGTAATACTGTTCGTTCTCTGCGACAAGGTAGCCAACTGCTGATAGGACACAGGGTTCGTGTTTGGCATCGGGTTCGTGCCAGTTGTCTCCCATGCTGTAGTGGTCTTCCCAAAAGATTTCGACTAGGGGTGGTATTTTGGGGGTTTTCTTCTTCACCATTTGACCTTGTCTGCCCAGTACGCTGCACTCATTTTGCCTTTGCTGATGTTGCTGGCGTGTCGTGCTTTAAATGATTCTCTACGAGCCTTGTATGAGGCAGATTCTCCTGTTTTTTTGGGTGAGCCACTGACACCTTGTTGACCAAACCTGATTAACTTGACAGTGCTACCTTCTTTTGCAAGGACAGCGTGTGACTTCTTGGGGTGTGACGGGGTACGTTTCGGTTTGTTGTACCCTGCAAAGGTTTCAGATCCACGTTTAATGCTCATGACTTACCTTGTCGTCGCTCCATCTTCTTTTTGGCTGGGGTCTCTTTGCCTTCGTGGCGCTTCTTTGCTGCAGGCGAAGCGTATTCTATCTTCATCCCTGATTTGGCTGCTGCCTTTTTGGCTGCAGCCTTACCCTTAGCGGTATAGGCAAAGTGTTTGTTTCCTACTTGTGGCATTATTGCTCCTGTCGTCGCACGAGGACTAGTTATAGATCAACGAGTGCGTCCCTGCGGTAGCACTCGTTGATAACTGTAAGCCCCTAACCTAAACGTTACCCGTTACACTACCCAACGGTAACATAGCAACAGGTAACGAAGTTGCCTGTATTTTGATGAGTATTGAAGAAAACGTGCTGGACGCTCGCCAAGAGTCGTATATCGGCTGGCTGTGTACACCCCCGTCCGAGCGTGTCCCTGCGTCTAAAGAGAAGTACGCCGAATCTGTAGGCGTGAACATTTCTACGCTACGACGATGGGAAAAGAAGGACGTTTTCCGCAAGATGTGGCAATCCAAGGTTGATGACGTTCAAGGCTCTCCTGAGCGATCTCAGAGGCTTTTAGACACGCTTTACGAGCGTGCTCTAGGCGGCGACATTAAGGCAGCACAATTGTATTTACAAGCCACCAATCGGATGACTCCACCTACATTGACTGTAAAGTCCGAGAAAGGTACTGCCGAGTTATCTGACAAGGAACTGGATGATCTTATTGCTGCTGTGGCTTCTCGTGAGCAGGAGTCACGTAAACTTCGTGTTGTATGAGCAAGTTAGTTGAATGCCCTGTTTGTGGTGAAGAGTATCCACCTGTGGCATGTAGATGGAAGTGTCCATCGTGCGGTCAGTTTGAAGAACCTGAACCCCCTAAGATGAGGAAAAATGGATCTGAGTGAACTTCTCAATGAGAAGGAATGGCGTAAGTGCAAAGGACCAGACGATGCTTCAATTGATGAGTTAGTTGAGGCGTTTGAATACTTCTGTAATAACTATTGGCACATTAAACATCCTGAGCGTGGACGTATTGTTTTCGATATGCGTGAAGCGCAGATCGAAACCATTCGTGCTTGGCTGTCCAACCGCTATAGCGTGGTGTTAAAGGCACGACAGATTGGTTTCTCTACGTTGGCTGCAGCGTATGCGTTTTGGTTGACGTTCTTTTGGTCTGACAGGTTTGTGGTCATGTTGTCTCGTACTGAACGAGAGGCAGCCAAGTTGCTACAGAAGTCTAAGTACGGTTTTAAGTTCATTCCTTTGTGGATGAAGGAACGTGGTCCTGATATCACGTCTGATAATCAGTTGAAGATGACGTTCTCTAATGAGTCTGCGATTGAATCATTACCTTCGGGTAATGATCCTGCTCGTGGTGAGTCTGTGTATCTTGTTATTGTTGACGAGATGGCGTTCTTGCCTAACTCTGAAGAAGCGTGGGCTTCTATTGAGCCAATTGCTGACGTTGGTGGTCGTGTTATCTGTCTATCTACGGCTAACGGTTCAGGAAACTTTTTTCATCAGATGTGGGTGGGTTCGCAAACTAAAGCAAACTTGTTTAAAGGTATTTTTTGGCCTTGGTCTGCTGGTGACCGTGACGAAGACTGGTACGAATCTAAATCTAGAACAATGCCTTCATGGCAGTTGCATCAGGAATATCCTCGCACACCTGAGGAAGCGTTTATTAAGTCGGGTAACCCTGTTTTCGATATTGATCGCTTGATGGAGTATGAAGTTGCAGAACCTGATCGTGGTTATTTGCATGTTATTTCTCGTAAGAATCCTGAGTATCGTGAAACTCCTGATGGTGAGTTTGCTATTTGGGAGTATCCGCACCCTGAGGGTACGTATGTAATTGGTGCTGACGTTGCTGAAGGTCTTGGGCATGGTGACTATTCGTCGGCGCATATTATTGAGGCTAGGTCTATGAAGGTTGTGGCTCACTGGCATGGGCATATTGAACCTGATCTTTTTGGGGATGCTTTAGCAGAGGTCGGCTGGTGGTACAACGATGCTCTACTGGGTGTTGAAAATAACAACCACGGTCTAACCACGATTAAGGCTTTGCAACGTTATGGATACAAGAATTTGTATCGTCAACGTCGCTTGCAGCAGCGTAATCCTGAGGCTACTGAGATTATGGGTTGGCGTACTACAACTGCGTCAAAGCCTTTGGCTATTGACGAGTTGGCTGGATCTATCCGTGATGAAGACATCTTCATTTTTGACGAACGAACAATTGCAGAGTTGAAGACATATGTGCGTGACCCTAATGGGAAGATGCATGGGTCTCCTCACGACGACAGGGTGATGTCTTTGGCTATTGCTCATCAGATGTTGAAGTTTGTTTGGTTGCCTGAGTATCGGGCTGAAGTGCCACCACCAAAGTACAGTTTGAGTTGGTTTGAAAGATTCGTTATTCATGGCGATGATGGGCTGAAACCCGTACCTTTGGGAGCATATAACGCACGTAGGTCGTAGGTAACGATCTACTTATACTGTGATGGGATCTATTAACTGCACAGAATGTGACAAACTGTTCTCTTTTGACGTACTTCCACGTAGAGGTGCTGTCTGTTTTGCTTGCCACGTAAAAGGTATTCGTTTAGGTTTCGCTCATGGCAAAGAGGACTTTCATGGTCCAACTATCAAGCAGCGTCAAGATGAACAAATGAGGCAGGCTACCAACGCTGGTATCAAGGCTGAACCCGTTGGAACTCGTTGGGTCTGACATGCATTGGATCACCCCGATTGTCGTCGCACTCATTGGTGGTCCTTTGATGTTGGCTTTAAAAAGATTTGATTCTAAAAACACTAGGGAACATGGCGAGAACTACAAAGTTCTTCGCCGTATTGAAGACAAGGTAGACCACATAGATGATCGTTTAGACGATCATATTGATTACCACTTGAAAGAGGGATTATGAAGTATTCAGAATCAGCCAAGAAAGCAGTAGCAACATTTGTGTTTGCTTCAACAGGTATTCTTGTTGGTGGTGCTGTAGGCGGTTTAGAGATTTGGAAGACAGCCCTTTGGACTGGTGTTGGCGCACTCATCAACTTCGTTTATCGTGCTTCAGAAGAATATATCAACAGCATTGATGGTGAGTAATAATGGCTCGTCAATCAAACTCTGATCTACTTTCAGCGTATCAAAAAAAGATTTCTGTTTGTAAACGTTGGCGTAGAGAAGAACAATACGACGACACATGGCGACGTTTGATCGACCTTTATCGTGGTCGGCATTATGAAGACATCTCTGATGAAGATCGTCTTCTTGTTAACATTTCGTTCTCAACGGTAAACGTTATCGCACCTAGTGTGGCTGTTAACTACCCTAAGATCGCTGTTAACTCTCGTCGCCCTGAAGATGCACCTAAAGCAATCATTACCGAGGCTGTTGTCAACTACTGGTGGAAGCACTATAAGATTCGTCCCGAATTTCGTCGTGCAGTCAAAGACTTCCTAATCGTTGGACATGGCTGGCTTAAGGCTGGTTATCGTTATGTTGAAGAAGAATCCATAGATCAAGAAGGTGACCACTCCGATCCGAATGCTGATGGTAATGAAATTACCCCCAGCATTATCGTGACTGAAGATCGTCCTTTTGTTGAACGTGTATCGCCATTTGATGTGTTCGTTGACCCTGATGCTACCTCTATGTATGACGCTCGTTGGATTGCGCAACGTATTCGTCGTAGCCTAAAAGAAGTTAAGTCAGATAAACGTTATTCACGTTCTGCTCGTGACAGCATCAACGCTACGTCATGGGGACGTTACAGTGATGATCCTTATAAGCGCCAAATTCAGGACACTGAAGAAGGCTATGTTGAAGTATGGGAATACTACGACATCGCTAAGAAAACAATGTGTGTGTTTGCTGAGGGCTGTCAACAGTTCTTAGTTAAGCCTATGGATATGCCGTATGCGTTTGGTCATCCCTTTGTAATGATCCGCAACTATGACATTCCTGACTACTTCTATCCTATGGGTGATCTTGAGGCTATTGAGCCACTTCAACGTGAGTTGAATGCGACTCGTACTCAGATGATGAATCACCGTAAACGGTACTCACGTAAGTATCTATTTAAGGAATCAGCATTCGATGCTGATGGTCGCTCGGCTTTAGAATCAGATTACGACAATGTTCTTGTCCCTGTTTCAAGTGATGAGAACCTTCAGAACGTTGTTGCTCCTTTCCCTGCTGTTCTTACTCCTCCTGAGTTTTATCGTCAGTCAGACATTATTGAAGGTGACATTCAAACTGTTTCAGGTGTATCTGAGTATCAGCGTGGTGGTGTTCCTGAGATTCGTCGTACAGCAACTGAAGCAGCAATCGTTCAAGATGCTGCCAACGCTCGTGCAGCAGACAAGTTAGCCACCATTGAAGGCGCTATTGCTGAGGTCGCTTATCGTCTTGTTGCTCTTGCTGAACAGTTCATGACTGGTGAGCAGGTTGCTCGTATTGTTGGTAAAGATGGTGAGCCTTTGTGGGTCACTTTTGATTCTGACTATATTGCTGGCGAGTTTGACTTTGAAGTTGAGGCTGGTTCTACAGCACCTGTGAATGAATCGTTCCGACGACAGATGGCGCTACAGATGGTTGATGCTATGTCGCCGTTTGCTGGTGCTGGACTTATTAACATGCCTGCTCTTGCAGCGCATGTTCTTCAGTTTGGTTTTGGTATTAAGAACCCTGATCAGTTCATTCAGCAAGCACCACCTCCTCCTCCTCAGATGGGTGGCATGCCACCTGAAGGTGCTATGCCACCACAGGAAATGATGCCACCACAAGGTGGAGCACCCATGCCTGACATGGGTGGTGGAGCACCTATGGCTATGAGTCCTGATCAAATGTCAGGTGTTGACCCCGCTGTTTTAGCAGCGTTGTCAAGCAGATTAGGCATGCAGTTACCTAATACTATGTAACGCAGATATATATCTATAGAGCAACCATTAGGACTCTAAGGAGAGCAAGTGAGTGACATACTCGATAATACCCCCGATATAGACCCCGTATATGACGGACAAGTCGAGGATTTGGGTGAAGCGGATGTAGATGTTCCGTTATTGGACGTTGACGAATATGGTGACCATTATGTCACTGTAAAAGTTGATGGCGCTGATGTACGTGTTCCTCTATCTGAAGCAGTTGCTGGTTACAGTCGTCAATCGGACTATACCCGTAAGACACAGGAACTAGCACAGCAACGTCAGGAACTTCAGTGGGCTTCTGCCATTAGGCAGGCGCTGGATAATGATCCTGCTGGAACTTTAGATTTGTTATCTGAACATTATGGTGTTTCAAGAAAAGAAGCACAACGCATGGTGGATGATGATCCTTATCTAACTGATTACAGTTTGGATGATCCAGTTGATAAGCGACTGCAGGAGATCGATAAACGTGTGAGCGTTTTCGAGCAAATGCAGGCGCAGCAAAGGCTTGAAACTGAAATCCAAAGGTTGCAAAACACATATGGTGAAGACTTTAATCCTCAAGAAGTTGTCGCTGCTGCGCTTGCGCAGGGGAATACAAATCTTGAAGCAGTCTTTAAGCAGATCGCTTTTGACCGTGTTAGTGCTAAACGTTCAGTAGAAACTGAACGTGTCACTAAGGCTACTGAGGCGAAACGTGCAGCGTCTGTTGTTTCAGGTGCTACTTCTGCTAGAAGTGCTAAGGATGAGGTTGGATCTGTCAAATCAGTCGCAGACGCTTGGGCTGCTGCGAAACGACAACACGGAATTTCTTAACCTAAAGGGGTATTATTATGGCTATTCATGGAGATGCGCTACAAACTCTGTTGGCAACGACAGTTGCTAACTACCGCAAAACACTTACTGACAACGTTTTCAACGCTCGTCCTTTGACCTATTTCTTGATGGACAAGGGTCGTATCCGCATGTTGAATGGTGGTACGAACATTGTTGAACCATTGATTTATGGTGAAAACTCAACTGTGGCTTCGTACTCAGGTTACGACACCATTTCGTTGACTCCTCAGTCGGGTATCACTGCTGCGGAATTTGACTGGAAGCAGTACGCTGCTTCTGTCGCTATTTCGGGTATCGAAGAAGCGAAGAACAATGGTGAGCAGGCTATGGTCAACCTTCTTGAAGCGAAGATCATGCAGGCTGAAGAATCAATGAAGGAAGGCTTCAACTCCATGTTCTTCGGTGATGGCACTGGCAACAGCAGCAAGGACTGGAACG
>Ga0102915_1000030_pt1 | contig 37239 bp, 23 predicted proteins | sample Colrivmet1561A02_FD_78199 | JGI IMG/M metagenome (GOLD analysis project Ga0102915, IMG submission 78199) | Estuarine microbial communities from the Columbia River estuary - metaG 1561A-02 | ecosystem: Environmental > Aquatic > Marine > Intertidal zone > Estuary | place: USA: Columbia River...
AAGACCGACCTGCTCGCCTGGATCGACTCTTCCGACCGGCCGTTGGGCAATCCCGCCGACGCCCCGCGTCGACTGACCTACCCGTCGGAATGGTCCATCGGTCAGCCAGACCTCATTATCCCCCTGAGCAAGGCCTACGACATCAAGGCTACAGGCTACCTGCCCTACCAACGCGATGTGGTACAGACCACTCTCACGGAAGACAAGTGGATCGCAGCCTTTGAAATTCTCCCGTCCGCCCGCGAGGTCGTCCACCACGTGATTGTGACGGTGCACGAGAAGAACGAAAAGGTCGCCGACCACGAGAGCTACTGGGCCGCCTACGTCCCGGGCAATGGCTCCTATGTTTTCCCAGAGGGGTTTGCACGCAAGCTGCCCGCCGGCGCTAAAGTGAACTTTCAAATCCACTACACGCCCAACGGCACCGCCACCAAGGAACGACTTCGCCTCGGCCTGATCTACGCCAAGTCTCCACCAAAGTACGAAATACGCACTGTCGCCGTCCCGAATGTCTTCCTGAAGATTCCGCCGGGCGCCGCCAACCACGTGGAGACCATCACCCGCCCGGTGCCCGTCGATCTCGCGGTCACGAGCCTGCTCGCCCACATGCACGTCCGCGGCAAGGCGTTCAAGTTCGAGCTAACGACACCCGATGGCAAAACTGAGACATTACTCGACCTGCCAAACTACGATTTTAACTGGCAGCTCCGCTACGACTTCAAGCAACCACGGATCCTCCCCCGCGGGAGCACGGTCCGCATCACGGCAGTCTTTGATAATAGCGCTGACAATAAGTCCAACCCAGATCCCACCAAGCTGGTGCGGTGGGGCCCGCAGACCTACGACGAGATGATGATCGGCTACTTCGAATACTTCGTGCCAATCAACCGCTAGGCTAGCGCGACGGCGGAGCGCTATCGGCAGGTGAAGCACGACCTATGCCCCAGTAGCGCTCTATCATGTCGTACCCAACTGGGTCGTAGGCCTTAAGCTCGGACCGATTCGCGGGCGGGTAGTTGCAGCCGACAAAGTACATGGCTGAGAGTTCCGCGAAGTATTCCAATTGGTTCTGCGCGGCGTAGCGGAGGGTCTTGATGTTCTTCGCATCGGCAGCGACGTCGCTCTTATACAGGCCCGCCTTCATGGCGGCAAACCAGGCATCGTAGATACCCGGCTCTTTTTCCTTCCAGTGCAAGAAGTGCCAAGCATGGGCAAGTTCGTGCACGAGGCCTTTTACCGACCAAAGCGGATCAAGGTAATTATAATTATAGGCACTGAAGATGAGGACGCTGTTCGACATCCGCTCATCAAGGTTGGGCGAATACTTCGGCGCACCCGGTCGAAAATACTGGAAGCTCGAGCTGCGCCCGCCCCCGGTGGCCTTGGGACCGTAGAGCAGGAAAATCTTCACCCCTTGGAGCGACTTGACCGCCGGAGATGGCAAAGCCTGGGCGACTTCGCCGAGCTTGGCTTCGAGTTTAGCGATCGCCTGCTGGGCGGTGGCGGGGTCTTCATCGATCAGCTGCTTCTCCACAAAGACGTTCCACCCAGCCAACACTCGCTCACTGTATTGGCGCGGGGGATGGTTGAGGTCGAACGCCGGTAACTCGATGGCCTTGGGCGTGACACGGGCCTGAATAGGAGCCTCGTCGGCCGCCGATAAGGCGACCGAAGTGACCACCAAGGCTAACAGCAAACGCTTCAGGGTCATCGGATAGGCACGGACCGGAAGGTCAGCGCGGGGAGTCCGTTCGCACCCATCACCAAGCGGTCCTGGCTCCAGCTCTTACTGTCGAGGTAGCTCAGCGCGCTCCCACTATTCGGCAGACTACCGCTTAAACGCAGAGTCAGTGTAGACCCCTGCACGGAACCACCGACGACTTTAACCGCAAGAGGTTGGGCCGCGAACTCCGGGCTGACCTCGAACGAAAACTCAGCGACTAAATCATCACGCCACACGACGGGCTGGTCAAAGGTTAGAACGACCGTGTCCTGTTTGTCGCCGACGCGTTGCACCGAAAGAATATTCGGGGCGGAGACGTTCTGGACGTTCTTCATGCCATAATGGTCGCGCTCGATGAGCGGCGTCAGGAGGCGAGCAAACTCGGCGTAGCCAGCGGCCGGGAAGTGACAACCGCCCGGCGGACGGATGCCTAGCGTGGGCATAACGTCGAGGTACGTATAGGCGGTCTTGAGCTTACGTTGTTCTTCGCGGAGGTAATTATCGGAACCGTTGATGCCCATGGCGCAGGACTTCGGCCAAATCTGGAAGAGGTGCAGGCGCTGGGCATTCGGGTAATCCTGGCGCCACGAACCGGCCATCTGGTCGAAATACTTCCGGTAGTGCACGAAACCATAAGTACCATCGGGGCCATCGGCACCTTGGTCGTTCTCTCCTTGATGCCAAAGGATACCGCGGATGCCGTAGTCGAGTCCGGCAGCGCGCACACGCCAAAGTAACCGTCCGTAGATGGTGGCCGCGTTCGTCGGGTCAGCGGCGTCTCGTTGATGCGTATCGATGCGGGTACCACCAACGGCCCCGTTGATTAGGCAGATAGGGACCTGCTGCGATTCAACGAGTCGACGCCCGAGTTCCATCCCCCAGAAACCGATTTCCAAACGGCCACCACGCGCCCGCGCTTCCGCTGCGCCCCATACCTTCTGACGAGAACCATTGGGGCTGCCATCGGTCGCACCGAAGGTCCGCACCCACGGGTTAGGCTGAAGGGGATTTTCCTTTCCGAAGTCATTGGCGACGGCGTTGGACTGTCCCTGAATAATGAAGGCATCCCCGCAAACGAGGTCGGTGGCCGCGTGCACGGGCTTACCGTCGGCGAGGAGTTCCACACGGTAGCGGATGAGGCCAGCCTTGAGCGTCTGCACGAAGCGGTAGCCCTTCCCTTCCTGTGGTGCCTGCGTGACTTCAGCGACAAGCTTATCGTCTGCGTACAGTTTAAGCGTCAGCTTCTGCGCCGGCACAGCCAAGGTACCCTTGCAATAGAGTTTGCCCAGGCCATCGCCCTCGCGGGCATAGAATTGACCATCCATCGGCAACTCCTCGGCCGGCTCCGGACGAGCGACCCAAGAATCCAACGGCTGCTCAGCGACTTGAATTTCCTGGCCCACCTGCTCTCCACCTGCCCGCTGCGAGCCAAAGAAAGCTGCAATTTTCAAACGGCCGGCGCCCATCGCCCGCTTAAGAATCAGCGTATCGCCATCGACCTCCGAGATGACCGGCGCACCGCTGACTTCCCATCGGTAGGTGCGCTTGCCATCTTTCAGGGCCTTCAACTGCTCACCGTTCACGACATCCAGCTTAAGGCGGAGCTCGGTCCGTCCGTCCCATGTCTTCGGTACAACCAACTTCAGCACAGGCTCAGGGAAGACGCGCTTCCAAGTTACCTCGACAGATTTCTGAATGACGCCTTGTGGCATGACAGCCGAGAAGCGGCATGTTCCACGAAATTCCTGTTTCCCTGGGGGTAACAAATCCACGGTCTCACTGAAGCCCATACGGCCGGCAATGACCTGTCCCTGCGCCCCAGTCCAACTGACCGACAAGGCTCCCGGTAGATTGGCCTTGTAGGTCACGGCTTCACCTTAATTCAGCACCAAGCGGTCTGCGGTGACACTCACCTCGCCTCCCTGCATGACGACATGTCCGACCAAGCTCTGGTTCTTCACTTGGTTCGCATACTCGAGCTGCACCCATTCCGGCGAACGGGCGACCGAGGAGACCCGCACCTCATCCATTTCGCCTTCGTAGCTATAGACATCATACCAGCCGCCAATCCAGAGGCGGGCAGGCGACTTAATATTGAGCGTCGGGCTGGCCTTACCGTCCAGTTTACCGTTCAGGTAGATCCGGCCGTCGTTCTTATCGTAGGTATGCGTGACGTAATGCCACTCGTCGGGCGCCAGGTTCGACGGGCCATCGACATTGGAGAAATTACTGTCGATGTACAGATGCTGGGGGGCGCGGAGCAGGAAGCGCACCTTGCTACCGCGTCCGCCGGCCTCATTGCCCCAAGAAATGATGGTCGTATTGCTCCGCGTGGGCTTGATCCAGGCCGAGGTAGTATGGCTGGAAGCGTCCGTCGGATAACTGGTGATCTTATCGCCACTGAAGATGCCTTCCTTGCCGGCGAACGAGCGCGCCTCGCCGATCAGGCCAGGCACGGGCTTCGTGCCGACAACTTTAGACGGCAACGTACCGACCTCGTCCTTCACCTCTTGGCCCAGATGCCAGACACTGAGGTAGCCATTGTCGCGCGAGAAAACCTTCGAGCCATCGGAGACGGGCTTCGCTTGGGCATTACCCCAGTACAGCTTGAGTTCCTGACGGGCCGCACCGCGGATCTCCGGAACGCGTACCCACACGACCGCTTCACCAGCGACCTTATCCCACGATTCAATTTGCAACGACAAGGTGCGGCCAGCGGCATCGGTCACGCGCAGATCCTCCCCCTTGGCCTGCACCGCTCCAAACGGAAACGTGTCCCCATGTAAACGCAGCAACACCGGGAACTCACGCACCACCGCCGTGGCCGGGAGATCGGCGCCTTCCTTATCGGTCAACAACCAGACGCTACCGCGGCCAGACCAAGCGGAGAAGTCTTCGGCCTGGAGGGGCAGGAACGGGCTGAGACAGGCAGCCAACAGGATGCAAAGTAGACGCATAAGAATGGGGTGACCCCAAGATGGAATATCCGCCACAGGCCGCAATAGCTTTGCACGGACGGCTTTATAGGGCAAAGATTTCTCCCTACCGCCCCTGCGATTCTCCGGGGCGCACCCTTGCACCCCCAAGAAGGGGGCAATAAATTCCCTCTGTCCGTCCTCCGCCATGAAAACCTTCCGTCGGCTCTCGATCGCCCAGCAGACTGCCCAGCATCTGCGGGATGGTATCCGCCAAGGGCGCTGGAAGGGCCGCCTGCCTGGAGTCGTCCGGTTGTCGCAGGAACTCGGGGTCTCGACCCACACCCTCCGCGCCTCCCTGCGTCTCATCGAAAAGGAGGGGCTCGTAGAGCTGAGTCAGGACAAACGTTCACGGCACGTCGCGGCCAAAGCCCCTCGCGCCAAAGACACCTTCCGCATTGGCCTCCTGCTCAATGAACCCTTGGCCGACGAAAACGCTAAGGTCCAGCAGCTCATCCAAGAGGTCCGGCACCGCTTAGAGAAGTCTGACCTCCATGTCTTCTTCTCCACCGAGACATTGAAGTCGCTCCACCACGACCGTGCACGCGTCGCGCGCTATGTCCTCAGCGAGGAAGCCAATGCTTGGATTGTCTTCGGTGGCTCGAAGCCCGTGATTGAATGGTTTGCCGAACAGCCCTTCCCTGCCCTCGCCATCTTCGGTCGCTCTAACGAAGTCCCCATCGCCAGCGTCGCGCCCGATATGGCGACCGCGGCAAGGGCGGCGACCAAGCACCTGCTTCAGCTCGGCCACCGACGCATCGTGAACCTCTGCCGCAAGCCTCGTCGCTTACCCCAGCCCGGCCAACCCGAACAAGCATTCCTAGACGAGTTAAAGGCCGCAGGCGTGGCCGCAGGCGACTTTAACCTGCCAGACTGGACAGAGACACCCCAAGGGCTCCACGACCTCCTGTCGTCGCTCTTCCGCGTGACGCCGCCGACGGCTCTCATCATCAACGAGGTGCCACTCTACATGGCAGTGCAACAATTCCTCGCACAAAAACAACTACGGGTGCCGGAGGATGTCTCGCTCATTGCTGACAACGCCGACCCCACCTTTGCCTGGTTCCTCCCAAGCGTCGCACATATCAGCTGGTCTCCTGAACCGATTGTCCGACGGACCTTGCGTTGGGCAACGTCCGCCCAGCGCGGCCGGGCTGACCGCAGTCAGATTCGCTACCCGGCGGAATTCATCACGGGCGGCACTACGGCCAAAGCACGCTAATCAGCGGGCCTGCAGTTTAATCTGCTTCACGGCGAGGCCTCGCTGTGACGGCACCGCGAATCGCAGAACCTGGGGCCCAGCCGCCAACTCGACTTCGACCGGAGGCGTCTCCGCCCAGAGGCCCAAGGAATTGGGAATGGCCAAGGTAGCGAGTTTACGACCATCGACTAACAAGTCCACCGCTTGCCCGGTGTTTGGCGTCGCGGCCTGAAGAATGACGAGGAATTTACCAGCCTTGCTTACCTCGAGCGGATACTCGGCCCACGTGTTGGGAGCGTTCTTCTCAAAATACACCTGACGGCCGCCCCCCGTGCTTTCATGCACGCGAGCACCCCCTAATTTGCTGAAGGCTGTCGCGGGAATGGCTACGATACCCGCCCCCACGCGGCTCGCGGCGGCCTTGTTCGCCACGGGAGCCGCTGGTTTGGTCGCAGGCTCGCGTTCGGCTTCGGCGGCATTGTCGCCTTCGCCGAACACGGGCTTGGCGAGACGGAGATCCTTCATCTGGGTAGTTAAGAGGGCCTTCAAGCTCGTCAGTTTCTCCGCACTGACGGAACCAGTGACGGCCGCCGCCAACCAACGGAGTCGTTCAATCCGAGTGAACTCAGCGCTCCGCGACCGTGAGGCAATTGCTTGGAGGAAATCGGGGCCGCTCAGCCCATAGATGCGGGACTTCTCCCAGCCAGCGCCGTAATCGACCTTCCAACTATTACCAGGCTGCGGCTGGGTCTCTGGGTACGCCGTCTTAAAAGCCACACAGGCGTGGCCAGGCTGGCCTACCCCGACCGCCGGTATGCCGAAGGCTTGGCACACCATGACGCCCCAAGAGGAACGCGGGCCACACTTACCACCACCATTTAGGACGTCCTTGTAGTCGCCATAGGGATGCGGTGAGTTGCCGTACTTCACTTCGCTAACGGTCTTCACGACCTGCTCTTTAGCACGAAGATCAGGGCGCCATGTATTCACAACCTGACGCGTCCACGCCAAGTCCGCATCCGAAGCCGGCGAAGAAACGACCTGCATATACTCCCAGACGGAGTGATGGGGAAAACTGGGATAGAGTTCCTTCGCTAGGAAGGCTTGCTTGAAATGCTGGTAACGTTTCGCGGGGTCGGGCGGCGGCACCTGCTGACCAGCCCCGTGATTACCCTGACCCGGAGGCAACAGGGCCGTGGCGATAGCCAACCTTAGAAACAACCCCTCACGCGACTGCGGGTCGGCATTCCAAAGCTGCGACCACAGTGCCAAGGTCTCCGCCTTAATCAGCGCTTTATCTTCATCGCGCTGCGTTAAACCCAACGGCGTCGCTCCTTCCAAGAAGAGGTGGAGCGCTGACGGATTATCCCAGAGCCAAACTAGGAAAGCGTCTTGAGTTCGCTCTTTACGGAAATCCTGCAAAGCCGGCGCGCCGACCTTACGCAACAGCTGGAAGCGCAAAAGGGTCAAACCGACTCCTGCTTCCGATTCAAATTCCCGAACGTCGGCCGAAGCTTGTATCGCTAAGGTCGACACTCGCCCCGCTAGCACGGCTTGGAGCTTCGGCTGTTCCGTGACGAAATCCGCGGGCAACCCTGCGGCTCGTAAAACACCCGTAAAGGCAAGGAAGAGAAGCAGGATGGAACGCATAAGGAGGAGACTCAACCGCAGCCGCAACTGCCGGTGCCGCACCCGCGCTTAGCGAGGAGGCGTTGCTCGATAGCGAGCGAGGTCGGGGTAATGGATAGCCCACCCAAGGCCGTACAGCGCAGCTCACGCGGCATCTGCGCGGAGACGCGCTTGGCGGTGGCGATGACTTCATCGAACGGAATGACCTGGTCGAAGCCAGATAGGGCCATATTAGCACAGGAGAGCGCATTGGCGGCGGCCATGACGTTCTTCCCGAGGCACGGGGCTTCAACCCGGTTCGCGATCGGGTCACAGATTAAGCCAATCATGCTCTGCATGGCCATGGAAGCCGCAGCGCAGGCCTGCGGGGTATCACCGCCGGACAAAGTCACAAGCGCAGCGCCCGCCATGGCCGCAGCGGAACCGCCTTCAGCCTGACAGCCACCGACTTCCGCAGCAAAGGTCCAGGCGGTCGCAATAAAGACGCCGATGAGACCAGCGGCGAGTAAGGCACGAGCGACGTCTTCGTCGCTCTGCTTCCGATCTTCAGCGAGAGCAATCACGATGCCAGGCAAGGCCGCGCAGGCACCGGCAGTGGGCATGGCGATGATAACGCCCATGCTACTCTTCACTTCCATCATGGCCGTGACGTACAGAATTCCTCGGTTCAACGAGCCCGCATCGAGTAAGCGGCCTGCCGCTAGCTCGCGAGCGAACCCGCCCGACTGGAAACCAAGGACGCGGTCTTCGTAATGCGTGCCGGCCAGGCCTTGGGCGATGGAGCGACGGAGGATGCACACCAAGGCGACCATCTTTGCGACGACTTCCGCTTCGGTCAGGCCGCCGCGGGCAGCTTCATAAGCAACGGCATGCTTCCAGAGCGGCGCGGGAGCCTTGGCATGCACAGCGAGGAGTTCGGCGCAGGTGCTAAAAGGAACGTGACTGGAGCGACTAGAAAGCACCGGCAAGACCGGGGAGAGGCGGCGGAGTGCACGCAGCTGGCCCTGCGCTAGCATCGCAGCCAACGGGGCTTCTGCCATCGGTCGCAGGTCAGCCAAGATGGCCAAAGACCCCGAGCCGACCGCTTGGCAACGAATCGTGTCGGCAATCACTGGCGCCAAGGCGTCTGCTAAAGCGGATGACGAAAGGTCCGACCAGGCGAGTACGACATGCGCATCGCCGTGCAAAGAAACCGGCACGCCGTCGATCTCGACGACTTCCATCATACCACCGCCGGTGGAGATGGCCTTGAGGAAGTGCGAGCCGCGAGCGTTCTTCAACGTCAGGCGATAAGTATTGGGATGCTCATCACGGACATCGACCGTCTCAATGCGCACCTTCACCCCGCCCTCTTGGATAATCCGCATGGAGTCGGGCAGACGATCGTCGTCCGCTTCCCAGCCCAGCAAGCCGCCGAACAGGCCCATGTCGGAACCTTGGGTGTCATGCGTCGTCGGCAAGGAGCCATGCACATCGAACTCGACCAAGACCTCGGCAATCTCGCCGCCCATGAGGTCACGACCCAAACGGCCGATGCGTAGGGCCGCCGCGCAGTGCGAACTAGACGGACCACGCATGACGGGTCCGATAACATCATTAAAAATACTGACGAGCATGGAGAGGGGTACGATCGCAGTGGACCGAGACCCCACGATGACTACGACCACCCCGGGGTCAAACCCTCAAGGGCTTAGCGCCCGATGTCGGGAAAGTCGGTAAAAAGCCCGTCTACCTTGGCCTCCTGCATCAGGAAGCGGTAGTAATCCTTACCGTCAGTGAAGCCCTTAGGCAAAGCCTCGATCCTAAACGTATAAGGGTGGACCTTAAGCCCGACTGCCTGGGCGCGCGCGACCAGACCAGTTGGCTTGCGACCCTCGGCAATGGCGGAAAGCGCGGGACCGATGCCATCAACGACCTGGGCAATGCCTTTCAAGCCATCGTTGGTGTCGATGAGCGGTGTCTTCCCTCCGGTGAGCAAGACAAGCCGACCCTTCCAACCCAGCTCGTTCCGCAGGCGCTGGAGCTCGGCATATTCGAAGCATTGTACATAACAGAGGTCACTCTTAGTCGCATAACCATAACGTGCCAAGACCGCCAAGATGGCCTTGGAGAGGTCCTGCCCTTCCTGCCGATGCCAACCGGCCAGCTTTACTTCCGGGTAGATACCGACCTTCCGTCCCGTGCTCTTGTTGAGGCCTTGGATAAAGACGATTTCTTCCTCGAAAGTATTAATCCGGAACTCACCGACACCAGCGGGGAAACGTCCGGGATACACGGCCTTGCCAGTCTTGGGATTAAAGCGTTCCAGCACGCGTAACTGACGAATCTCTGCCAAGGTAAAGTCGATGGCGTAGAAACTACCGTTTGCGCGCTGCCGGCCCGGGAAGCGTGTGGCGACATCGGTGGTACTGTCCAGCGTGACGTCATGCTGCACAATCGGCACCCCATCCCTGGTTAGGACGAGGTCTTGCTCGAGGTAGTCGGCTCCTTGCGCATACGCCAAAGCCTTGGCGGCTAAAGTATGCTCGGGGAGATAGCCACTCGCACCGCGGTGGGCGATGACGATCGGCGAGGGCTCGGCACCGTGTAGGACCGCACAGCTGGCCCAAAGAATGGCGAGGGCTGCTTTCATTTGACGAATACCTGTAGGGCCTTGGCCTCCGCCTCGGTCAGTTTACCGCGATAGGAGACGGCGACCTCCTTGGGTTGGTAGATGGTCTTATACATGACTAGTGCAGCGAGGTAAGTACCGTTGAAATCAGGGTGAGAATTATCGGCAACGTGCAGTCGGTAGGGCTGCTTAGACTGGTAGTTACGCTCCCACGCATCGCCCACCGGGGCAACGAGCGCGTCGTTGGCTTTGGCGACATTGCGATACCAAAGACGGAGGCGGGCCTGCATCTCAGCTGGATCCTTGCCAGCAGCCGTATTGCCGTCCTTGCCCTTACTACTCCAGAAATCGGGATGGCGGGCCCAGGTCTGGTAAAAGACAATCCGCACTTGCGGGCTCTTAGCGCGCACCCGCTGACAGAGAGCTGCGGCGCTCTCGACGAAGTCGGTGCGAATAGCGGGACTGACCTCTGCGAGGGCCGGCTCTTGGCTCTGACCCTGCAGGACGACGACGTCCCACTTACCTTCATCAATCAAAGCCAAGCTCTTGGGCTGGACGGTGAGGTGTTGCTTCAAAGTTTGGCCACCTGGCGTAGCCGATTTGATTACGGGAACCTTCAGGCCGGCGCTCTTAACGACCTCGGCAAAGACATCCGGTAACTTATTAACTGAGGTGTAGCTGTTGCCGATAAAGAGCACCCGCTCGGGCTCACCTGCATAGGCCGCTAATACCGATACGCAGAGTAAGCCGAGCCAGCCTAAGAGGCATTGCATGCCTTCTAGTGACTGCAAGTCACCCCGATGAGTCAACCCCTGCCCTTGCTTCCGCTCAAGATGTCACCAGCCTGCCTAAATGCGTCTCTCTACGCTCCTTCTAGTCTCAGGCCTGTCCTTTGCTTGCGGCGTCGCCGCCGAGCCAGTCAAAGGCCCAGCACCCACCGAGGTCGCCCGCTTCCCTGCAAACGAGGCTGTCCAAGGGGTCGCCGTGGACTCCGAATTCCTGTATGTAATCGCTGACCACGCGCTCGGCAAATACCGGAAGGCCGACGGCACGAAAGTCGCCGCTTGGACGGCCCCCAAGGACTCCAAGATTAAGCACCTCAACGCGGGTGTCGTGATTGGTGGCAAACTCTACTGTGCCCATTCCAATTTCCCGCTGAAGCCTGACGAGAGCAGCGTGGAGATCTTTGATGCAGCGACGTTACAGCCAACCGGTAGACACGTCTTCACCAATCCGCCGGGCTCGCTGACTTGGGCGCTCCCGTATCAAGGCGGCTGGTTGACCTGCTTCGCGCACTACTCGCTGCTGAGTGATAATGCCCTCACCCGTATCGTGCAGTTTGATCAAGACTGGAAGGAACTACGACGCTGGTCTTTTCCCGCGGAAATCCTGAAGCGCTTTGCTCGCTCGAGCTCTTCCGGCGCTTGCCTCGTCGGCGGTGAACAGCTCCTAGTCAGCGGACACGATGCCCGTGAGCTTTATGCCCTGGCCTTACCCGCAGCGGGTGGAGAAGCCCGTTGGGAGGCGACCTGGGGCTTCTTAACCGCTGGGCAAGCCTTCGATGAAGACCGCGGGGCGGGCAACAAGGACAAGGGGTTCGTGCTCTACTCGATCGAACGAAAGACCAAGGAAGTCGTCGGCGCCCGCTACCCCGCTCCCGCTCGCTGAGCTGCATGCGGCTTGTCAGCCCGACCGACACCCGCTAACTCCTAACCATGTTTCCCCTTTCCGGACTCGCTGACGAAGCGGCCGATGGCATCGACGGCCAAATTGCCGCCCACCGCGAACTAGGCTGGTCCGCCCTCGAACTGCGCCTCCTGAACGGCAAACAATGCTCCAGCGCAGCGGTTACTGACGACGAGTTTGCCCGTGCGATGGAAGCCATCGAGCACGCCGGGATGCGGGTGAGCGGCTTCGCCTCCGCCATCGGTAACTGGAGTCGCCCCATCAACGGGGACTTCGCCCTCGACCTCGCTGACCTTCGCGTACTGATTCCACGGATGCACCGGGCGCAGACGCGCTTTGTCCGCACGATGGGCTGGATGCAAGCTGGCACCTCCGACCAAGTATGGCGTGATGAAGGCATCCGCCGCACCCGCGAGCTGGCCAAGCTCGCCGCCGACGCCAACATCGTGCTCCTGCACGAAAACTGCGAAGGCTGGGGCGGCACATCGCCGGACAACGCCCGTGCCTTCATGGAATCGGTCGACCACCCGAACGTCCGATACCTCTTCGACATCGGGAATACCGTCTCTTACGGCCTCCCGACCCTGCCCTTCTATGAGGCGGTCAAGCCCTTCATCGCCTACGTCCACGTCAAGGACGCGCGCCGTAACCCGGCCGGCGGCAAGAGCAACGCCTTCACCTACCCCGGACAAGGTGATGCCTCGGTCCGCGAGATCCTGGGCGACCTCTTACGCACCGGCTACACGGCCGGCGTGTCCATCGAGCCGCATGTAGCCAGCATCGTTCACTTAGGCGAAGGCACCAAGGCCTCCCCCGAGGAACGCTTCGCATCGTATGTGAAGTATGGCCGTGAGCTGGAGTCGTTACTGCAGTCGCTCGGCTAAAGCTTACTTGGCCGGCGTCGCTGCCCAGATCTTCAGGTCATCGATGCAACCATCCTTACCCGCCACGCCAAATTCGAAGCGCGACTTAGTAGCGTGGGCGATGCCAGAGGACTTAAGGTAGGCGACGGGGGTGCCGTCCACCGTCATGCGCATTTCTTCACCGACCGTCTCAACGACCACGGTAATCCACTTACCCTGCTCGAGCGTCAGCTTGACGGGGAAGGTTGCCTGCCGGCCCACGAGGAGCTTGGCGACCTCCGCCTTCTTGGCGGGATCCTTCTTCATCTCGTAGATGTCATTACGCATGTTGCCATCCTTCTCGTCGATAATGACGGCGGAGAACGACTTGTCCTTCGGATTAAAGCGTAGCTGAGCACGGCAAATGTGGCCGTAGTGGCAACCCGTGTACTTACGGTCGTCGAACTCGACATCGATCATCGTCGCGCCGTCGAAGCGGACCTTGAGTTCTACGATGCTATCCTTGGTGGGGACATCCAAACCATGCACGGCGGCGTGCGCGGTGACCGCGGGCTTACCATCCGTAGCCGGGATGGCCTTGTCGCGCGTTTGGGTGCCCTTAAGCACGCCGTCCACCACAGCAAACGTCGGCACTACCTTAACCCAGCGCTTATCGGCTTCGCCTTTCCCTTCGAAGTCATCGGAAAAGAGCAGTTCGCCCTTCTTCGCAATGGACGCCGCTGGAATAGCGGGGGCAACTGGCTTAGGCACGTCGGCCGCGAAGGCGGCCAAGGGAGCGAGGGCGAGAACGAGCAGAGATTTCATTAGAGGTCGGGAGCACTTAGCGACCGAGGAGTTGGAACTCCTGGATCGCCCATGGCTGATTATTCTGGGCGTCGGCGATCGTGACCTTAAGGAACTTAACAGGTGTCTCCTTGGCGAAGTAAGTCTCGGAAAGGCCTGGCAGTCCGCGCGTGCTGCCGAGAGCGATCCACTTCTTGCCGTCGACCGAGCCTTCCACCTTGTAGGACTTAGGCGAGGCACTGGGCCGGGAGGAGTCGTCGAGACGGAGACCCGAGACGGTCTTAGCTTCAGGCAGTTCAACCTGATACCACATGCCCTTCTTCTGATTCCCCTTAGTCTCCCAGCGGGTCTTCATATCGCCATCGCACCCTTTCTGGGCGAGTTCGAGTTCATCACTAGCGGTGACCTTCCACTCCGCGACAGGCTTCACCACCTTGGGTAAAGCCGCCGCCAGTGACTCGACGGTCCAAGGCTGCGTCACCGTAGCGACTTCCTTGCGTACGCGGGCGACGTCGGCGACCGAGATGACTGCGCCACGATTGCCAAAGGAATTACGGACATAGGTCGCGACGTCCGCGATCCACTTGTCGTCGTACATCGGCATCGGAACCATCTGGGAGTCGTAGGTCTTCCCCGCGACCGGACCAGTCAGGCCGTTGAGAAGGACGCGGATGATGGCATCGCGGTGACTGCGGACGTTCGTGGAATTCGCCAAAGGCGGCGCAATGGTCATGCCAGGCTTAGGCCCGTCCATGGGCATGCCCTTCCCGTCGTAGCCGTGGCAAGCGAAGCAGAGTTCACGATAGATAGCCTGACCACGGACCAGCTGGTCGTTTTCTTCCTTCGAGTAATCCCGACCGCCGACGGTATCATTACCAATGAGCACCACAGCACCGAGTTCCTTCACCCCCTTGGAGGTGGAGGTCATGAGGGTCTGTTGGATGAACTTGGGGCTATCGGGCCAAGCCTTAACCTCGTTCGAGCCAAGAAGCTTCGCCGTCATAAGGAGCTGAAGCACCACCGTGGCGTCCTTATCGGCGGCGAGCTTACGAAACTCGGCAATCAAGGTTATGTCGCCCTCCCGGACGAGGCTCTCGCCGGCGCGGAGGCCCTGCGCACGGAGACGAGCATCGGCGTCCGTTAGAAAAGTAGTCACGACCTTAGCGTCGAGCGCGCCGAGGCCTTCGAGGGTCCAAAGTGCATGGATACGGCCGAGGGCGTCCTTCCCCTTCAGGGCAAGTTCCGTGAGTGCGGGGACGACGGACTGGTCACCCTTCACAACCAGGAGCTTCTGGGCGGTGTCGCGCCACCAGCCGATCGGGCTGCTGAGGTGCGCCACCAACTGGGCCGGCGTCTCCTCTAGCATGCGCGGCTGCGGACCAGGCTTAAAGTCATCGTGGACGAGTCGCCAAATGCGACCATAACCGGCGACCTTATCCAGCGAGTACTGCTGGACGACCTTACGAAGGTAACTGCCTTCGCGCACCCAGTTGCCTTCCTGGATGATGCCGCGGTACATATCGACGAGGTAGAGGCAGCCGTCGGGACCGACGGTCATATTCACGATGCGGAAGTTGGGGTCAGAGGAACGGATGAACTCAGATTGACCATGGGGATTTGAAATCCGCGTGATGCCATCGTCGACAGCGACCTTCGCACGACGGACTAGGCGGCCAACCGGCTCGGAGATAAGCACATCGCCTCGGAAGTCCGCAGGATAGCGATCGGTACGCACGACTTCCTGTCCGCAGGAAGCGGTGAAGTGGTTCAACTTTTTATCTGGCAAGGTCCGACCAGCACCACCTTGGTGATCGGCGAGGCCGATGAGCGGCCAGACCTGCATGAAGTCAGCGGGGAACTGCCCCTTGACGTCGTACGCGCCGTAAAGAATCGGCGTCTGAAAATGCCAGAGGCCCTTCTCGCCGCCGGCATTACTCCACCAAATCTTACCCATATCGTCCTGGGCAAGGCCCCACTGACCGCCGCCATTGGGGATCGCTTGTTTCAAAGGTGGCTGCGCCCCATTCCAGCGAAGGCGGTAGGCATTGTAGGTCTGGTAAAGGTTATTGTCCAAGGCCCAGATCAGGCCGCTCTGCTGGTGCTCAAGGTTGCCACCCTTAGGACCGCCCTGGAACCAAAGCTGCTTGGAATCGGCCACGCCCGTTCCCTTGGTATCGCGGTAGACAAAGATGTCCTGCGTATCGGTCTCGTTAATAAGGACCCGGTCGTCGAGCGGCAGGACCATACGCGGCAAGATGAGCTTGTCGCGGTAGATCGTGTGCTTGTCGAAGCGGCCGTCGCGCTTGGTGCTTTCATGACGTGAAACGACGCTGATGGGGTCATGCTCGTTCTTGCCGTCGATCTCCTGCATGTAGGTGCGAAGCTCGGCGACATACATCCGGCCGTTCCCGTCGAAGGTGACGTTAACGGGTTCACGGACGCCATCGCGCTCACTCAGGACGAGCTCAAGGCGATAACCCTTGGGCAGTTGAATGGTAGCGAGCTCCTGCTCCGGGGTGAGCGCCTTGACTGCCGGCTGCGGGGTGAAGTCAGGGACGTAGGGCGGCTGGTCGGCCGCGACCGCAAGAGCGCAGGCCGCTAAAAGAAAGAGGGACTTATTCATGAAAGTAGCGAGGGCTTAGAAGCCCTGCCCCTTGACCAGCGTACGCAGGATAAAGACGTCGCGGTTAGAGGTGACGAAGAGGGTCTTGCCGTCTTCACCCCAAGCGAGGTTCGCCGTGGGCTGGTGGAAAAGAATCGAGCCGAGGTGTTTCCCTTCCGGCGAGAGAATGAGCACGCCACCCGGACCAGTGGTCCAGAGGTTACCGCGTTCATCGACCTTCATACCATCGCAACCACCAGGTCGGCCTGCTTTCTTGAGGGGTTGGGCAAGGAACACGTCGCGCAGGCCAGAGCCGTCCAAGGCGCAGGCCATGACGCGCGGGTTCGCGCCATCGGAGACGGCGAGATACAGGGTCTTCTGGTCGTTGCTGAGGGCGATGCCGTTCGGCCACTGGACTTCCTTGGTCACGAGCGAGACTTTGCCATCGGTCGCGAGCTTATAGACACCATGAAAACCTTGCTCGGCCTTCTGGCCCTTCGGCAGGCCGTAGGGCGGGTCGGTGAAGAAGATGGATCCATCCGTGGCGACGACGAGGTCATTGGGGCTATTGAACTTCTTGCCATCAAACGCGGCGGCGAGGGGCTTGAATTTACCGTCGCCGAGGAACTGGCCAACGCGGCGGGCTCCATGCTGGCAGAGCAAGAGGTTGGCCTTGGCATCCACCGCGAGACCGTTGGAACCTTGGAGATCAGAGGGCTCATCCGTGCCGCTCGGCTTCAGGAACACGGTTGGGGCGGCATCACCGCGCTTCCAGGCATAGGCGGTGTTCTTAGGAACGTCGGAGAAGATGAAGCGGTCCTTAAACCAGACCGGACCTTCAGACCAACTATAGCCGGTACCGACTTTTTCGATCTTCACATCAGACGCGATCAAGGCGTCCAACGCGGGGTCGAGCTTTTCAATACGCGGGGCGGGGACTTCCGCAGCGAAAGCGACGGAAGCGAACAGTAGGAACGGAGCGATGGTTTTCATGAGAGGGATGTCTAGGCGATTATTTCTTTTCGATTTTCAGGTAGTCGAGTCCGAACATATTCAGCGGCGTGGCCACGGGGTTCGGGGTCAGGATTTTGACCTCGAGCTTGTGCTCACCGGCCGTGAGTTCATGACGCCCGCCATCGAGTTCACCGGTGGTGACGACTTCCTTCGGGTTATAGAGGTCAAGGCCTCGATCGGTCAGAAGCTTGCCGTCAAGGCGGAGCTCGAAGCGGCCATAGTCATGGGCCTTGGTGCAGACGAAGGTGAGCTGATAGAGGCCCTTCTCCGTAATGGGGAGCGCGAGGGTGAGCGTGTCGCCTGGCTTGCCGCCGGTCCAAAAGAGGTGGTCGTTGCCGCTCCAGCGGCTAGCCTTAAACGATGTCATTGACTGGCCGGAGGTCCGACCGCCGGTGACGCCGCGGACCTTCAGGGCTTCCCCTTCGAGCGCACCGTCGATCTTCCAAACGCCGGTGACGCGCGGCGCCAAGGGCGCCTTGCCGTCCGGCGACTGCAGGTAGGCTACGAGGTCGACAACCTGCTGCGGCTGCAAGGCATCGAAGAGGCCTTCAGGCATCAGGGACACGGCGAGCATTTCACGTGAGGCGACCTCGGACTTCGCCACGGTCAGCTTCACGCCACCAGGCATGACGGTGTTAAACACATCGGCGGTCTCGGACTGGACGAGGCCGCTCACGGTGTTGCCGTTCTTGAGTTTGAAGACGTTGAGCTGATAGTCCTTCCCGATGAGCGCGTTGGGATCGAGGACGTTCTCGAGGAGGTAATCGAGGTTCGCACGGTTCGAACCTGTGAGGCTCGGTCCGACGAGGCTACCTTCACCGAAGAGCTGGTGACAGAGGCCGCACGATTGCTGGTAGAGTGCCTTGCCGGCCACTAGGTCCGCGCGACGCAGCGGCTTGGACTTCAGGAGGTCGACATACTTCGCCTTCAGCTTGGCATAATCTGCTTTGGTAGCGTTAACCGCACCGACCACCTGCGCAAGGAGTGCATCGACCTTGGTGTCCTGCATCGACTTGAGCTGACGGATAGCGACGGGCGAAAGCACGCCCTTATCGAGAGCGCCGGCCGCGACGGCTTCCAGCGTACGCACAGCAGCGGCCGGGTTGGCGATGAGAGCCGGTAGCGCATCCGAGCGCTCAACGGCGTTGAAGGCCTTGAAGCCGCTAATTAAGGCCGGTACGGTCGACTCATTACCTAAGGTCGCAAGGGCTTGGATCACCTGACGGCGCAGCGGGCCGCCGACGGAGGCGTCCACGAGACAAGCATGGAGCACCGGAGCGGCGGCGCGGTCGCGGGACTGGACGAGAATGGACAGCGCACGCTGGCGAGCCGGCGCAGGTGCCTTAGCGGCGGCCAGCTGGCTACGGAAATAATCGCGGCTGGACTCATCTCCAGCAAGGGCATCGAGTTCGTTCACCAATGAGAGCAGGTGGGGAGAAGCCTGGGCACGTAAGGCCTTCGCTTGAGCGGGCCATTCAGCGGGAGCCTTGAAGGTCCCACCCTGCCTCACCCCTGCAACGAGGCCTTCGAGCAGGCGCTCGCGCAAGGCTGGGTCAGCCTGCTGGGCGGCCAGACCCAAGAGACGTTCGCGACCAGCAGCGTCGGTAGATAGGCGGCGATAAATGAACTCGGTGATCTTCGGAATCTTGGAAGCCTGGACGAGTGCCATGCCTTGGGCAGCGTCGGACCCCACCAGCGGCTCGATGCCATACCAGAGGAGCAACGGGAGGTTATGGTCCGTCGCATCTTCAGCGCGGGCGAGCAAGGGAGCGGCGACGGCCGCACGGGCAGCGAGCGGCAAGCGACCCAAGGCTGAGGCCAACTCACGACGAACAACCGGTGATTCCTCCTGAGCCGCTAGCTCAGCAAGCCGAGGTCCGATATTACGGGTACGCTCAGACATCAGGCGTACAAACCATGCACGCAGGTGTTCGTCCTTAGCGGTCAGACCAACATCCAGAAGGTCAACCTTCTCGCGGACGCGGTCACCTTCAAAGGCTGGAAAGACACCCGCGGAAGCCAGCACCCACAACGCACGAAGGCGACGCAATGGTTCGGCCTTGAGCGAGCGGACCGTCGTCTCGGCGGTCAGCAAGGCACTGGCCGTTCCAAAGTCGGCTTCCACGCCATGGCGCATCTCGACCGCACGTTCGGCAAGGACCTTGCGGGCCTGACGGACGAAGAACTCATTCGGGTCGTCCAACGCAATCGTAAGGAGCTCCTGACTCTTGAGTGCTGTGAGATCACGCGCGCGGGACTTAGCGGCGCCGTAGCTGACGCGATAGATACGGCCGTTACCGCGGTCCCAAGTTTCAAGGTTATTGTTGTGACAAGTCTGCTTATCAGTCCAATCGGATACATAGAGAGCGCCGTCAGGACCGACGCGTTGCGTGACCGGAATAAACCAGGCGTCATTACTCCGCATGAAGTCTTCGGCATGATGACCGACGAAACCGCTACCTTTGGCTTCGACGGAGTCGGCAACCACGCGGTGGCCGTGTAAGTTACCAAAGAGGAGAAGGCCTTGATACTCGGCCGGGAAGTTGTCGCCATTATAGATGGCTAGACCGCAGTGTGCATGGCCACCGCCGGCCTCATCGGTGCTCTGCGGCTGAACGACGCCACGCTCCGCTGGGCGGTGCAAGACTGAGCCCGTGAAGTGAGCGTGATTAGCGATGGTCTTGATATCATCATAGGTATTCGGCTCAAAGTGCTGGCCCGCCTGCCGCTGGTAGCGACCTCCGGGGAAGACATGGTAGAGGTGCGGAATGACGCAGGCGGTGATGAACATCTCGCCATGCTTGTCGTAATCAAGGCCCCACGGATTGCTGGTGCCTTCGGCGAAAATCTCGAACTCCTTGGTCAACGGGTGCAAGCGCCACACACCGGCATTGATGCGCTTGCGCTCGGAATCAGGTGCACCGGGCTTACCAACGTTGGAATGGGTGAAGACGCCGTGGCAGCCATAGAGCCAACCATCGGGACCCCACGTAAAACTATTAAGCGTCTCGTGGGTGTCTTGCATCGCCCAGCCATCGAGGACCACCCGTGGCTTACCGGGCTTGTCCTGCGCATCCTTCGGAATGAAGAGCAGTTCGGGAGCGGCGCCAATCCAGACACCCCCGTGACCGACCTCGATACCGCTCACGAGATCAAGGCCTTCGTAGAAGACGGTCGACTTGCCGTAAGAACCGTCGCCCAACGGGTCTTCTAAGATGATGATACGGTCCTTGCCTTTACCATCACCGCGCTTGCGAGGATAAGACATCCCTTCGACGACCCAGAGTCGGCCCTTCTCGTCAAAGCACATTGCGATTGGCTGGACCACCCGCGGTTCGGCGGCGACGAGCGTCACCTGAAAACCCTTGGGCAAGGACATCGCCTTCAACGCCTCGGCCGGGGTGGACCCTTGGCGGTAATCCTTAAAAGGCACGCGGACCTCGGGTCCAGCCGGGCTGGCGGCAAGGGCAGAAATGGCGGCAAAAGCCGCGCCGAGGAAAACGGAGCGCATTGGGGTACTAGGGTCTGTCACCAGACAACCTCCTCGGTTCCTATATTTCAATTAAAACTAGCGGCTTACTCATGGCATTCGGCTTGGCATGGCCTATTCTAAGCCTATCTAGAAAAGCCCATGAAGAAGCCCCTCTCCCTCCTCGCCCTGGTTCTGGCCGCTGCCTGCGCCCACGCCGCCGAGGTCAAGCTCGTCGAACAGGCCGACAAGAAGCAAGTCGACGTCCTCGTCGACGGCCAGCCGTTCACGTCCTACGTCTTCTGGGCCGACCAGAAGAAGCCCCTCCTCTCCCCGTTGCGTACCGCCAGCGGTAACATCTTCACCCGCGGCTTCCCACTCGAGAAGGTCGCCGGCGAGCGCACCGACCACCCACACCACATTTCGTCGTGGTTCAACTACGGGAACGTCAACGGCACCGACTTCTGGAACTCACCCCCCGAAGGCTACTCGCGCGACAGCAAGATGCCTTACGGCAACATCAAGCATAAGGCCATCCTTGCCATGAAGAGCGGCGAAGGTGTCGCCTCGCTCAAGGTATCGTCTGACTGGATTCTCGCCGACGGTTCCAAGGTACTGCAGCAGGACGAGACCCTCGTCTTCCGTGCCGCCAAGGACCTGCGCATCATCGACCGCATCGTCACGCTGACCGCCCAGGATAAGCCTGCCGTCTTCCAGGATTCCAAGGAAGGCGTCATCGCCATCCGCGTCACCCGCTCGCTCGAAGAGCCCTCGACGAAGGCCGAAATCTTCACCGACGACGCCGGTAAGCCCACCGCGGTCGCCAAGCTCGACAATACGGGCGTCAACGGCATCTACCTCAGCAGCGAAGGTAAGGTCGGCGAAAAGGAAACTTGGAGCACGCGCGCTAAGTGGATGACGCTCTCTGGCAACGTGAAGGGCGAAGCCGTCTGCATCGGCATCTTCGACCACCCCAAGAATAGCACCTTCCCGACTTACTGGCACAACCGCGGTTACGGCCTCTTCGCCGCGAACCCCTTCGGCGCCAAGGAATTCACCAAGGGCAAGACCACGCTCAACTTCACCATCCAGCCAGGTAAGTCCGAGACCTTCCGCTTCCGCATCCTGATCCACAGCGGCAAGCTGACCAAGGAAGAGACCGAAGCCCAGTACCAGCAGTGGCTAAAGGATCAGGCGGAGTAAGAGCGAAAGACATAGGGTAAAGGGGATTGGGTTGTGCTGCGGCCTTCAGTTGACTATCCCTCTGCCTATCCCCCATCCCCTATCCCCTTCCCCAATGGCCGCTCGCTTCCTCCTCCTCCTTTGCGCCGCGGTCGCGTGCGCTGCTGAACCGCGGAAGCCTAACTTAATCTTCATCCTCAGTGATGACCTCGCGCAGGGCGACCTCGGGTGCTACGGCCAAAAACTAATCCAGACGCCGAACCTCGACCGAATGGCCAAAGAAGGCACGAGATTTACGCAGGGCTACTGCGGGACAACGGTCTGCGCACCGAGCCGCACGTCATTGATGCTCGGCCAGCACACCGGTCACAGCCCCATCCGGGCCAACCGCGAACTCAAGGCCGAGGGCCAGCTGCCGATTCCCGCCGAATCCATCACGGTCGCAAAGGCACTCAAGGGCAATGGCTACGCCACGGCCTGCATGGGCAAGTGGGGCATGGGGATGTTTGATACCACGGGCAGCCCCTTGAAGAATGGCTTCGACCACTTCTTCGGCTACAACTGCCAACGCCACGCGCATAGCTACTTCCCAACCTACCTCTACCGCGACGACCAACGTTTCGAACTCCCTGGCAACGACGGTAAAGGCGTGGGCAAGACGTACGCCCAGGATCTCATTCAGCAGGACGTCGAGTCCTGGATTCGCGTACAGAAGGATAAACCATTCTTCCTCTTCTACGCCATCACCCTGCCCCACGGTCGCCACGAGATCGACGATTTCGGTATCTACAAAGACAAGCCCTGGACCCCTGCGCAGAAAGCCTACGCGGCGCAGGTCACGCGCCTCGACTCCGACGTCGGCCGTGTGCTCAAACTACTGAAGGAACTAGGACTCGACGAAAATACCATGGTGATGATCGCGGGGGACAATGGCTCGTCATTCGCCCCCAACTCTGAAATCGGCAAACTCTTTGACCAAGCCTCCAACGGCCTGCGGGGATTCAAGCGCGGACTCTACGAAGGCGCCCTCCGTCAAGCCGCCCTCGCCCGCTGGCCGGGCAAGGTCCCCGCCGGCCGCGTGAGCGACGAGCCTTGGGCTTCTTGGGATTACCTACCAACGACCTTGGAGCTCTCTGGCACCAAGGCCCCCGCTGACCTGAAGACCGATGGCATCTCGCTGGCGTCGTTCCTGCAAGGCGGCCCGGCCCCGAAACGTGACTATTTTTACTGGGAACTTCACGAGGGGCAATCCATCCAAGCTGCCCGCTGGGGCGACTGGAAAGCGGTCCGCAATGGGCCTGCCGCCAAGGTGGAAATCTACGACCTCAAGGTCGACGCAAACGAAAAGAGCGACCTCGCGGACAAACGCCCGGAGCTCGTGGAGAAGGCGCTAGCGATTTTCAAGGACGCCCACGTCGACCACCCCGAGTGGCCAATGCGCTCTCAGAAGCAGATGCAGGACGTGAACAAAGCCCGCAAGAAGGACTCCAAGTAAACCCATGAAACTCCGCCAGCTCGGCCCCTCCGACCTTCACTTGACGCCGGTTGGCCTCGGCACTTGGGCCATGGGCGGCGGCGATTGGAAATTTGGCTGGGGTCCGCAGGATGACGCGCTCTCCATCCGCACGATTCACGAGGCGCTCGACCTCGGCATCAACTGGCTCGACACTGCCCCCGTCTACGGGCTCGGTCACTGCGAAGACGTCGTGGGCCTAGCGCTCAAAGAACTCAAGGGACGCCGTCCAATTATTTCCACGAAGTGTGAGCGTTGCTGGGAAGCCGACGGTACCATCGTGCCACGCCTCAAGCGTGCGAGCATCCACCGCGAGGTCGATGACAGCCTTCGCCGTCTCGGTGTGGACGTCATCGACATGTACCAGATTCACTGGCCGCAGCCTGATGAGGATATCGAGGAAGGCTGGTCGGCCATCGCCGAACTCGTGAAGGTAGGCAAGGTCCGCTGGGCGGGCGTGAGCAACTTCAGCGTCGCACAGCTCAAGCGACTCCAACCCATCCACCCGGTCGCCTTCCTGCAGCCGCCGTATAGCATGATTAACCGCGGCATCGAAGCGGAGATCATCCCTTACTGCGAAGCGCAGAACATCGGCATCATCCCGTACAGCCCGATGCAGAAAGGACTCCTCAGCGGCAAGGTCACCCGGGCTTGGGTCGATGCCCTACCCGCCACTGACCACCGTCGCGGCGACCCCCAATTCAACGAGCCCCTGCTGTCCAAGAACATCGCGCTAAACGATCTCCTTCGTGAGGTCGCGACGCGTCTCGGCACCACACCCGCCGAACTCGCCATCGCCTGGGTCCTCCGTCAACCGCGTATCACCTCGGCCATCGTCGGTGCCCGCAAGCCTGGCCAGATTACTGAGACCATTGGCGGCGGCCGCCTCGAGATCCCGGCGGAAGTATTGGGCGAGATCGGCAAGGTGTTGGGGTGAGCCTTTATGTTGGGTAGGGTTTGCACTGCGTGCTAACCTAGCGAACCCAGCTTAAGGAAGAACTAGGTCAGCACGCAGTGCTGACCCTACCCACACACTGCCCGCAGCGCGGGCTTAATCTTCCCTTAACCCTCCTTCCCTTATAATACCCCAATGAGTCCCGCTGTCCGTCTTCTGGCCCTGCTCGCTGCTGCCTACGCCGTCCCCACGCTCCAAGCGCACATCCCGCCGGTAGAGGCGAAGTATCGTGAAGCTGTGACCGCCACGCTTGTCGCTCCATCCGCGAAGCTCTACCTAAACTTCACGACCCTCGCCGCTGGCACGACCAACGGTACTCCCCCAGCCTTGGCCGCGCCGTTCCAAGCCTTCGCCCCGAAAGTCGGCGTGCGCTGGGACGAGAAGTATCTCTACGTTGAAGCCAAGGGCTTACCCGACCACCCGCTCATGGCGGGCATCAAGTCCTGGCAGCAACAAGTACCGATTCCACAGACCTATGCGGGCGATAAGGCCTGGCGGATTCCGCTCCACCCCGTGCCCGCCAAGGAACCGATGTCCGCCAAGACGCACTTCATGCGCGGTGCCATCGCACTTGCCGCCAACGGTATCCCGATTTTTAACGCACTGAATAACCGTGGTGACGACGCTAAGAAGTTTGGCGAGCTCGATGACTTCGGTGGCCACTGCGGTAAGGGCGACGATTACCATTACCACGATGCCCCGGTCTTTCTCGAGAAGACGCTCGGCAAGGGCAAGCCTATCGCCGTGGCGCTCGATGGGTATGCAATCTATGGTTACAATGAGCCCGACGGCTCAGTGCCTGGTAAACTCGACGAGTTTGGCGGCCACGCGACCAAGGCCCTCGGCTACCACTACCACGCACAGAAAGTATATCCTTACATCAATGGAGGCTTTCATGGCGAAGTCACCGAAGTCGGTGGCCAGGTCGACCCGCAACCATCCGCCAGTCACGTCCGCAAAGAAGGCTCGGCCTATTCGCAGTCGCCCCTGCGCGGCGCATTGATCAAGGACTTCACCCCCTCACCTGACGGCAAGGCCTTCGAACTGCGCTACACGCTCAACGGCAAGGCCCTCAGCGTAAAGTACGTCGCTAACGAAGACGGTACGTGGACTTTTACTTACAGCCGTCCTGACGGCACCCCGGTCGTCGAGACCTATAAACCCAATGAGCGCGGACCTGGCGGCGGTGGCGCCAAGGGTGAAGGTAAGGGCGGTAAAGGTGGCAAGGGTGGCAAGCGCCCGCCGAATGAACCCGAGGGCGCCAAGGGCGAGACAGGTGACCTCGGCGAGCAGGCACAACCTGGAAATCCCGAAGCTAACCGGCCCAAGAGCGACCGGCCCAAAGGTGGTAAGGGCGGCAAAGGCGATCCTTCCGGCCTCATTAAGCCCTCCCCCACTGACGCTCTGAAGTTGAACGTCTACGCCGACAACTGGTTCGTCCTTTTCATCAATGGAAAGCTCCGCGTCGTCGACCCCATCGAGTATATGCCGCACAACGTCGTCTCGGTCGACATCATGCCCGAGTACCCGATGACCATCGCCGTCATGGCCATGGACAACGCCGACCCCAAGACCGGCCTCGAATACGGTAACCGCATGGGGGACGCCGGTTTGATTATCAAATTCTCCGACGGCACCGTCACGAATGCGAAGTGGAAAGCAAAGAGCTTTTTTAAGGGCCCTCTGAACCGCGACATCGCCAGCCCCAAGGTTCAGCACGACCCGATTCCCGCCAACTGGTACGCCGTCGACTTCGACGATTCCAGCTGGGCCCAGGCCACCGAGTTCACCGAGGAACGCGTGAGCCCGAAGGAATCTTTCACCAAGGCCAAGGAGAACTTTGCCGGCGCCCAGTTCATCTGGACCGCAGACCTCGACCTCGATAACACCGTCCTCTTCCGCACTAAAGTCGAAGCCCCCGCAGGCTATAAGCAGCGCTGGACGGCCAAGCCCGAGGTCGACATGACTACGGTGACTAAGCAGTTATTGAACAAGTAATCTAGGCTTCGGCGACCCCCTCGGCTCGAGAAAGTCTGGGGAAGTTCCTTTATTGGCGGGAAATGGCGGTTAAATCGTCCGCCAAGCGGGGAACATTGCCCTTGGCAGGGAGTCGGAAAAACCACACCTTGGCCCATCCCCGTCCTTTCCACCGCCCATCTGGGCTGGTGGTCTCTGGCTTCCGCTTCCCTTTCATCCAATACACCCACATGCGTCCGTTGCTTACCCTCCTCCTTGCCATGCTCGGCTTCGCCGGCGTGCAGGCCCAAACCCTCGAGCTAAAGAAAGGTGATAACGTCGCCATCGTCGGCAGCGGACTCGCTGACCGTCAACAGCACTACGGCCACCTCGAGGCGCTGATTCATAAGGCCAATGCCGACAAGGATCTCGTCGTGCGCAACCTCGGCTTCTCCGGCGACGAAGTAAACACCCGTCACCGCTCCGACGAAGTGCCTGCCCTCGAGCTCTTCCTCAATATGAAGCCTGGGGCGCTCGCCACGAAATCGGGCAACACCGCTATCACCTACCACTTCGGCACCGACTTCCATGCCAACGTAATGCTCGCCTATTGGGGCTTCAATGAAAGCTTCCGCGGTCCAGAAGGCCTCGTCGCCTTCAAGGCAAACATTGACGAGTGGGTGAAGAAGCAACTGGCTGCCGACTACGGCAAGGGCAAGGTCCGCCTCGTCCTCCTCTCCCCGATTGCCCACGAAGACCTCAAGTCGGCCAATTTCGACCCGGCCATCGTCGCCCGTAACAACAAGAACCTCGCTGCCTACACCGCCGCCCTCGGCGAAGTCGCTAAGGCTAACCAAGTTCAGTTCATTGACCTCTTCACCCCTTCACAGAAGCTCTACGCGGCTGCCAAGTCCCCGCTGACGCTCAACGGCATTCACCTGAACGACGCCGGCGACGAAGCCCTCGCCGCTGTGCAGTTCCAAGCCCTCTTTGGTAAGGCTGCCCCGTCCATCAACGCCGCGCTCCTCGCCGCCGTCAACGAGAAGTCCACCCAGTGGCACCACCGCTACCGCACGGTCGACCAGTTCAACATCTACGGTCAACGCTCCCGCATCAAGTACGAGGGCATCGACAACGCCACCGTCATCGGTCGTGAGCTCGCCAACCGCGACATCAAGACCGCCAACCGCGACCTGGTCATCTGGGCTGCCGCCAACGGGAAGAACCTCGTGGTCAAGGACGACAACCTCCTGCCCGACATCACCGTCCCGCCGAACCGCAAGGAGCCGGTCCCCTACCTTTCCGGCGAAGAGCAACTCAAGCACCTGACCCTCCCCGAGGGCTGCAAGGTCGAGTTCATCGCCGATGAGACGACGGTCCCTGAGCTCATCAACCCGGTGCAGATGAACTTCGACGCCAAAGGTCGCCTCTGGCTCGCGGTCTGGCCGAACTACCCCGAGACCTCCCCGACGACTAAGAACTTCGACAAGCTCCTCGTCCTCGACCTCGACCCGAAGACCGGCAAGGTCGCCAAGTCACACGTCTTCCTCGATGGCCTCAACTGCCCAACCGGCTTCCAGTTCTATAAGGACGGCGTCATCCTCATCCAATCGCCCGACATGTGGTTTGCGCGCGACAGCTCCGGTAAGATGGAAAAAGCCGATTCGATTGTAAAGATTCTGACGGGCATGGACGCGGCCGACTCCCACCACGAGACGAACTCCATCTGCTATGAACCAGGTGGTGCGATGTACTTCTCCGACGGCGTGTTCCACCGCACCCAAGTCGAAACCTTCGACAAGGGAGCAATCCGCAACACCAACGGCGCCATCTACCGCTTCGAGCCGATGACCTACAAGTTCTCGCGCTACGTCCCCTACGGCTTCGCTAACCCGCACGGTCGCGTCTTCGACTACTGGGGCAACGACATCATCACGGACGCCACTGGTAACTCTAACTACTTCGGTCCTGGCTTCTCCGGTCACCTCGACAGCGGCTCCCACGGCGGCTATCACCAGATGTGGGACCGTCCATCGCGCCCCTGCCCGGGCACGGCCATCCTCAGCAGCCGTCACTTCCCTGACGACTGGCAGGGCACGTTCCTCAACACGAACGTGATCAGCTACCAAGGTATCTTCCGCGCGAAGCTCACCGAGGAAGGCTCGGCAATCAAGGGCACGACCATCGAACCAGGCCTAATCAAGACCGACGCTACCAAGGCCGGCAACTTCCGCCCCTCCGGCGTGGCCGTAGCCCCCGATGGCTCGCTGTACGTCATGGACTGGTCGCAGATGCTGATCGGTCACCTCCAGCACCACCTGCGCGACCCGAATCGCGACCACCAGCACGGCCGCCTCTACCGCATTACCTTCCCCGGTCGTCCGTTACTGACGCCTAAGAAGATCTTTGGCGAATCCATCCCGAACCTCCTCGAGCTCCTCAAGGAACACGAAGATAACGTCCGCCAACGCGCCAAGGTTGAGTTACATAAGTACGACAGCGCTGAAGTCATCGCCGCTACCCAGAAGTGGGTGAAGCAATTCGACCCTTCCAAGAAGGCGGACGCTCACCACATCCTCGAAGCCCTCTGGGTCCACCAGTGGCACAACGCAGTCAACCTCGACCTCATTAAGACCCTCCTGAAGTCCCCCGAGCATAATGCCCGCGCCCAGGCTGTCCGCGTCGTCTGCTACCAACGTGACCGTATCCCTGATGCTATCGGGATTGTCGAAGCCGCCATCAAGGATGAACACCCACGCGTCCGCCTCGAAGCCGTCCGCGCCCTCAGCTTCTTCAACGGCGCTGACACCAAGCGGGCCATCGCCGCCGCCCTCGTCGTCAAAGACGAGAAGGATAAGACTATCGCCTACTGCTTCCGCGAAACGATGAAGCAGTTGTCGTCCCTGCCAGAAGGTAAGGAATTCAACATGGCTACGATCAAGAAGCCTTCCGAAACGGTCTACGGCCCGACGGATAAGAAGATTTCCAAGGCCGACAAGAAGCTCTACGACCTCGGCAAGGAAGTGTACTTCCGTGAGGCACTCTGCGTCACCTGCCACCAGGCCGATGGCAAGGGCATTGAGAGTTACCCGGACAAGACCAAGCCGACTTTTGGCACCTACCCGCCGCTCGCTCGCATGACGGGCTACCCGACGAACCCTTGGATCGACGGCGAACCGGACCGGGCCATCAAGCTCATCATAAACGGCATGTACGGCAAGCTGACCATGCATGGTAAGCAGTACGGTGACGTCGCTGCTGGCCAAGCCGCGATGACCCCCCTCGGCCAGATGCTGAAGGACGAGGAAATCGCTGGTGTCCTTACCTATGTCCGCCAGTCCTGGGGCAATAACCTGCCGCCCGTCTCGGCCGCTCAGGTGAAGAAGGTCCGCGACGCGAACAAGGCCCGCACGGCCATGTACACGCCGGAAGAGATCCTCAAGGAACACCCGTTCCCCGCGGGCAAGTAAGTCCCCACGGACTTCCCGACCAAGGGCGTGCTTCAGCACGCCCTTTTTGTTGTACGATTGCCCCCCGACCGCCGCACGTTAGCGTCAACCCATGAAGTTACTCTCCGTGCTTGCCTCGCTAATCGCTGCGATCCTCACGGGGAACGCCGCCGAAAGCACCCCCGCCCCACCGCTACGTGTCTTCTGCTACAATATCCACCACGGCGAAGGCCTCGACGGCAAGGTCGACCTTGGTCGGATCGCCCAACTGATTAAGAACTCCGGAGCGCACGTCGCGGCCTTACAAGAAGTCGACCGCAACATGGGCCGCACCCAACGGGTCGACCTCGCCAAAGAACTTGCCCGACAACTGGGCTGGACGGCCTATTTTTCCCCCAACCTCCGGACAAAGGATGGGGGCGAATACGGCAACGCCCTGCTCACCGCCCTCCCCGTCTCCACCTGGAAGAATACCATATTTCCCCTGGGGCGGCCGACGGAACCCCGCGGTCTACTCCAGGCCACGGTCCGCTTTCAGGAACAGGAAATAGAAATCCTGACCACCCACTTGGACTCCGACCGCCGCGACGACGAACGCCTTCGCCAAGCCCCCGCCATACTGGCGGCCCTCGCCCAACTTCCAACTAACCGGCCTTTCGTGCTGTGCGGCGACTTCAACGACTCCCCCAAGGGGCCGGCCTTTGCCCTCCTGGCAGCTGCCGTCAAAGACAGCTGGGGTGAACTTTACCCCAACGAGACAGGCTTCACGATCCCGGCCGACAAGCCCACCTCCCGCATCGATTTCTTTTGGACAAAACCCCACCTGCTGAAGCCGACAAAAGTCACCGTCCTAAGTAGCCAGGCATCGGACCACCTCCCCCTCGTCGGGGAATTCGTTTTGCCGCCCAAGCCGCCAGTTCGCTAACTGGTTATGTGAATAATATGACAGGGCGACCGCTTGAAAGAACCGTCGACCCAGCCATAGTATCCCCATGGCGACCAAGTACCCCCTTTGGAAAGCGATCAACGCCCAGCTGAAGGTGGCCGGATCCACGACTAAGTTGCGTGCCCTCGACGAGTTCCGTGCTAAGACAAAACTGAAGGACGACTGGTGCACACTCCACGCCTCCTATCAACCGCGCGAGGGCCGTATCGCCGGACATCTCCGCTTCGAACTCTTGGCCGAAGGCCCCGAAGCGATGACGGTGATTGCAAACTTCCTCAGCGACGAAAATCGCTTGCTGAAAAAGGTGAAACAAAAACTCGTCTTCGAGCACGTGCTCGACCCCGAACTCCCCCCGGAGTGCAGCGAGGCGACACTCAAGATCGAAGCACAAATCGTCTCGTGGCACGGGACAGATCTCATCGACCGCCTAACGCCTTGGGCCGCCGAGGCCATCAGCGCGCTCCTCTGGATTCACGACGAAATCCGCCTACCGAAGAAAAGGTGAACGCGGCGGAGCCGCGCGGGGACTCGTGGACTAGAGTAACGTTGGCTAGGGGCACAATCTAAAGGGTAGGGTTAGCACTGCGTGCTAACCTAGTTGCTTATCAGGTAGGGGCGCGACTGCGGGCTAACCCTGCCTTGGGGTAGGGGCGCGACTGCGTCGCGTCCGTTCGCCAGCAGACGAAGTTATCCAACCCGGCAGGCTATCCTCACCTCCCTTCGGTCAACGGACGCGACGCAGTCGCGCCCCTACCCCTTCCCTTACCCGTTTGCACGTTTGCACAGGCCAACGGCCGCTTTGCACTTTTACACTCCGTAATCTGCACTCTGTACTCTGTAATCTGTAATCTGTTCTCTCCCCCCTTGTCACCCTGCCCCCTTGCCCCTAACAATCCCCTATCCCCAATCCCCTTACCCCAATCCCCTATCCTTCCCATGCGCTTCCTCGCCCTCCTCGCCGCCTGCGCGGCCGTCGTTCCGTCCTTCGCCCAGAAGAAATCTGAAAAGGCCGACGCGCCTGCCTTCGTCGCCCCTGCGACTAAACTACCGCCGACGGCTAAGAAGTTCACGACCGCGGACGGTAAGGCTGCGCTCGATTACTTAGTCTACCTTCCAGCCGACTACGATAAAGACAAGTCGAAGCAATGGACGCTGGTGATCTTCCTCCATGGCGCGGGCGAACGCGGCTCCAACGTCCAACTCGTCCGCAAGAATGGCCTCACCCAAACCCTCGAACAACGCGGGGCCATTCCTTACGTAATGGTCGCGCCGCAATGCCCAGCTAACACCGGCTGGAACGTCGGCACGCTCGACAAACTCCTCGACCAAGTTCTCGCCGACTACCGCGTCGACAAGAAGCGTGTCGTCCTGACCGGACTCAGTTTGGGCGGCTTCGGCACCTGGAGCTGGAGCACCGAGCACCCCGAACGCTTTGCCGGCCTCGTCCCCATCTGCGGCGGCGGCAAGACCGCCCAGGCCACGGCGCTCAAGGGCATGCCGATCTGGGCGTTTCACGGTGACGCTGATAGCGTGGTCAAATTTGCCACCGGACAGGCCATCGTCGACGCCGCCAAGGCCGCCGGCGCTGACATCAAATTCACCGTCTACCCGGGCGTCGGCCACAACTCTTGGGGCAAGGCCTACGCGGAACCCGAGCTCGAAGCCTGGATCCTTGCGCGGAAGAAGTAAGCGCGGCCGGTAACCGACCGCGAGGAGACACAGTCTGAAGGTAGGGTTAGCACTGCGTGCTAACCTAGCTGCCTTGAGGTAGGGGCGCGACTGCGTCGCGTCCGTTCGCCAGCAGACGAAGTTATCCAACTCGGCCGGCTGTCCTCACCTCCCTTCGGTCAACGGACGCGACGCAGTCGCGCCCCTACCCATTCTCCTACCCCGCCTCTCCCCTAAACTCCATCCTCCAGCCCACCAGTCACCTTTACCTGTTTGCACGTTTGCACAGGCCAACGGCCGCTTCACACTTTTGCACTGCGTTCCATCCCCTATCCCCAATCCCCTATCCCACTATCCCCCACAACCCATCCCCCACAGGCGTTCGCCCGTGTTTCCCCTTCCCTTTTTCCCCTTTAGAGGGTTAAAACGACCCCTTCCCATCCGCTTTCCTGTCCCATGAACTCCGCCCAAGTCCGCCAATCGTTCCTCGACTTCTTCAAGTCGAAGCAGCACTCGATCGTCCAGTCATCGAGCCTGATGCCCGATTCGCCGAACCTCCTATTCACGAATGCAGGGATGAACCAGTTCGTGCCGATCTTCCTCGGTCAGACGAAGTGCCCCTACACCCCCGGTCGCGCGGCAGACACCCAGAAGTGCATCCGTGCCGGCGGTAAGCATAACGACCTCGAAGACGTCGGGCTCGACACCTACCACCACACGTTCTTCGAGATGCTGGGTAACTGGTCCTTCGGCGATTACTTCAAGCGCGAGGCCATCGACTTCGCCTGGGAGCTCATCACCGAGGTCTGGAAGTTCCCCAAGCACCGCCTGTACGCCACCGTCTACAAGCCCGACCAGTCCAAGGGTGACCCTTCGGAGTTCGACCAAGAAGCCTGGGATGTCTGGGCCGAGAAGTTTCGCGCGGCGGGCCTCGATCCCGAGGTGCATATTGTTAACGGCAACAAGAAGGATAATTTCTGGATGATGGGTGAGACTGGCCCGTGCGGACCGTGTACCGAGCTCCACGTCGACCTCACGCCGGAAGGCGACACGAAGGGTATGCTCGTTAACGGCAGCGACGCCCGCTGCATGGAAATCTGGAACTTGGTCTTTATCCAATTCAACGCCAACCCGGACGGCACGTTCAGCCCACTCCCCGCGCGCCACGTCGACACCGGCATGGGCTTCGAGCGCGTTGCGGGCATCATGCAGTGCACGAAGAACTTTAAGGACTTCACAGGCGTGATCTCCAACTACGAAAGCGACGTCTTTAGCCCGATTTTCCGCCGCCTTGAGGAACTCTCGGGCAAGAAGTACGGCTCCACCCTGCCCGTGGCAGGCTCCACCGGCGACACCCAGCAGGAGAAGGACGACGTGGCCTTCCGCGTCATCGCTGACCACATTCGTACGCTATCGTTCGCCATCGCTGACGGCATCCAGCCGGGCAATTCCGACCGCAACTACGTCCTCCGTCGCATCTTGCGCCGCGCGGTCCGTTACGGCCGCACGCTCGGCCTCAAGAACGGCTTCTTCCACCAACTCGTCGGCGTGCTTGCCGACACCATGGGTGACGTCTTCCCCGAAATCCGCTCTCGTCGCTCAGTGGTCTCGGATGTGATCCGCATCGAAGAAGAGTCCTTTAACCGCACACTCGACAAGGGCATCGCACTCTTCGAGGACGAGGCCAGCAAGCTCAAGACGGGCGGCGCTATCTCCGGCGCCATCGCCTTCCGCCTCTACGACGAACAGGGCTTCCCACTCGACCTCACTCAGCTCATGGCCCGCGAACGAGGCCTCACGGTTGACGGTGCTGGCTTTGAGAAACTCATGGAAGAGCAGCGGGCCCGTGCCCGAGCGGCCCAGAAGAAGGAAATCATCACGCTTTCCGATATCGGCTCCGACCACCCCACCGACTTCATCGGCTACGACGCCCTCTCCACCCAGGCCAAGGTCGCCCAAGTGGCTAAGATTAAGGAGCGCTCCGCCGTCATCCTCGATAAATCTCCCTGCTACGCCGAGATGGGTGGCCAAGTTGGCGACACCGCGGTGCTCACCGCTGGCGGCCGCTCCTGGCGCATCGTCGACACGCAGAAATCGGGCCAAACGTGGCTCCACTTCATCGACGGCGATGACGCGCCTGAGACGGGTGCGGCCATCGAAATCACCGTCGATCAAGCCCGCCGCGATGCTATCCAGCGCCACCACACGGTAACGCACATCCTGCACTGGGCACTCCACGAGGTCGTTTCCAAGGAAGCCTCGCAGAAGGGCTCGGCGGTCGACCCGGCAAAGCTGACCTTCGACTTCAACGGCCAGGCGCTAACGCTGGGCCAGCTCGCCGACATCGAACGTCTCGTCAACGAGCGCGTGCTGGCCGACGAGATCGTCTCTACAGCCGAGGTAAAGTATACCCACGTCAAAGGTCGCCCCGACATCATGCAATTCTTCGGTGACAAGTACGGCGAATTTGTCCGCGTCGTTCAGGTCGGCGGCAAGGCGACCGGCCTGGACGGCTGGTCGATGGAACTCTGCGCCGGTACGCACGTTCGGCGTACGGGTGAAATCGGCCTCTTCCGCATCACGGGTGAGAACGCCATCGCTGCTGGCGTCCGCCGCATCGAGGCCGTCGCAGGCCTCGCCGCCTACGACCGTGCCCGCTCCGAAGCCGAGTTACTCAAGGCCCTCGCCTCCGCGAGCAACTCGCCGATCAGCGACCTCGCCAAGCGCTTCGATGCGCTCATGGAACAGTCTGCAGCGCTCGAAAAGAAACTGAAGTCCTACCGCGACAAGGAAGCTGGGGTAATGGCGGAATCGCTCGCGTCACAGGCCACGGACCGCGCGGGCCTGAAGTACGTCATTGCCCAAGTTTCGATGGAAAACCCGAACGACCTCCGCGAACTCGGTGCTAAGGTCGCTGCCAAGGTTGGCCCTACGGCCGTCGTCGTCCTCGCCGCCGTCTTCGGCGACAAGGTTTCTCTCGTGGCCAACTGCGGTCCGGACGCCGTTAAGGCGGGCAAGGCTGCGGGTAAGATCGTCACCGACGCCTGCGGTAAGCTGGGCGGCAAGGGCGGCGGCAAGCCGGACTCCGCCATGGGCGGCGGCACCGATGCATCCAAGGTCGCCGAGGCCTTGGGTAGTGTTGCGTAAGCGGACGTAATGGTCCTGAATCGAGGGCTGAATCGAGTTTATCGATTCAGCCCTTTTCATTTACCCTGCCTTAGGTTGTGACATGATTGCCATCACGTCCGTGGGCGGAAGGACAGTAAACGGTCGGTAATCTTGCTCGGCTCATGGCACTTGACGCTGCGAACGGCGGCCATAGCAATGCCACCCTACCACTTAACCCTATCATTTTTATCAATACCTTCCTAGTACACCTCTCATTGCCTTTGACCCTTTGGTCCTCTAAAACCTCTCCTATGCGCCTCCTCGCCTGCCTCACCCTTCTCGCCCTCGCGCCGCTGACGACTTCCGCCCAGAGCGACAGCGCCCCACGGGTCGGCAAGAACCAAGGATCCGGGTCCAAGCACTACGTCCGCATGCAGGTCGACGCCGACCGTCTCGCCCTACCGCTCTCGATCTCGATCAAGGGCAAGGACCGTGCGGCGGTCGACGCCCGCCTTGACGTGATCCGCAAGGAACTGGAAAAACGTTTCGCCGACCAGCCGGGCTGGGAACTCCGCGAGATCTCCTCGGAGTTCGCCCGCCCGGAATCTAAATCCTACGTCTCGCGTCCCGCCAGCGGCAGCAAGCTCTTCGGGGACGATGATGCCGATAAAGGCGATGTGATCTATGTCGCCAATGCACGCTGGGAACTCCACACCGAAGCCGACAAAGGGCTTAAGGGTCTGGAGATTCTCCGGTCCAAGGCCGTCGACCTCGTGAAGGCAAAAGATGACGACGAGAAACAGGTCATCGGCACCCCAGAGTATGTGCTGACGAATCCGCACGATTACCGCAACGAGCTACTCGACCAGATCAAGAACGACTTCGAAGAGGCCAAGAAGCATCTGCCCCCAGGTCAGTGGACGCTCGAACTCACCACCCTCGCCCATTCCGTCGACGTCGTCGCCCTCGGCGGCAAGCGCTTCGAGGTCAGCCTCGCCTACCGGATGGCTTTCATCACGCCGGAGCCCGAAAAGGCTAAGAAATAAGCCCTACCAGCCTTACCCTCGAGCCTGCCCTGATTTTACTTCACTGCTTAGTCACACGTCCATCCGCCTTCTAACCCTCGTCCTTCCCCCTAGGCGCCAAACCCTCCCATGAAGGCTTTTCCTTTCCTTACCAACTATGTCAACCAGACCTTCGAAAATGAAAAGGGCCGACTGGACTACATTTTTCTACGCCCAATCCTCCAGGTTTCCTATTTCTTCCTGAAGGCGATTCTATTCCCGCTCAAGTTCCTCTTCCACCGTCGCGCCTACGGCTTCGAGGCGCGCTGCATCGACGGCTTACTGGCCTTCGGGATGAAGTACTTCGCCACCGTTGATGCGGTTGAAATGATGGTCCGCCACGTGCAAATCGAACCGCTCCTCTACCGCCATTTACTCGGAGAGAAATCCCACGTTGAGGGCGAGCGGCGGAAATTTAATGGTATCGATGGCGACTACAACATGGATAGCCTCAGTGAAATGGTCCGGAATAACCTGACCATCGGCCACGACGAGCTCTCTTACGAACTGGTTGACCGCTTCGACAAGGACGCCTTTCTAGCGAACCTCGACCGCATTCGCCGGCGCCTGCCTGAGGACCACATGCTTTTCAGCAAGCGAGCGATGGAGGCCACCCAAAAACACTCCCTCCAGTGGATTGGCGTTACCAATGTGGTCATCATAATTGTCATGGTCATCACGATCTTCGCCGATCTCCGAACCACCGTAAAGGCGCTGAATTCCTTCGACTCTGACTCGGTGCTACTGTGGGCCATGAAGCATCTCTATGCCCATGATCGCGCGGTCTTGACCGACCTCGATTTCTACCTTCAGGCCGAAAGCAACCGCGGGCACTTCAGCAG
>Ga0102915_1000039_pt1 | contig 34550 bp, 26 predicted proteins | sample Colrivmet1561A02_FD_78199 | JGI IMG/M metagenome (GOLD analysis project Ga0102915, IMG submission 78199) | Estuarine microbial communities from the Columbia River estuary - metaG 1561A-02 | ecosystem: Environmental > Aquatic > Marine > Intertidal zone > Estuary | place: USA: Columbia River...
TTAACCAAAAAAATCAAATAAGCTTTTAAAAAAGCTTAACCAAAAAAATCAAATAAGCTTTTAAAAAAGCTTAACCAAAAAAATCAAATAAGCTTTTAAAAAAGCTTAACCAAAAAAATCAAAAAAGATACTTTCCCCCTTATTTTTGGTTAAGATCCTTCTAAAAGCTTATTAATATTTTCGTCTACTTTATTATTACCATACCACAAGTAGTATGATAAAGTATTTTTATCACTTGGTGGGCTAGTGTGAGAAAAGATATGTTTAAATTTGATACTGAAACTAAGGTCACCTTGACGAGCTGAAGCTCCGCTTCGGAGAAGGTCATCGCGATATCTTAAAATTTCTTGAATTAGTTCTTTATTTTTAACATTTTGACCTTTTGCATTTTTCCAATTATTTAAAAGCCAATTTTTAGACCATTTTTCTATACAATTAATAGAGTACATACTATCAGTGCAAATGATAATATGTTGATTTTGAAATAATGTTTTATTTTCGTATATATTTTTAAAAATATGCAGGATACCTGATAATTCTGCTCGATTATTTGTAGGTTCTTCTATAAGACGCTGTGATGTATTGAATTGGAAAAAAGGTGAATCTTGGTTTTCGGTAAACAATACAGAATATGCTGCTTTAGAATTTTGATTACCATTTCGTTTACAGCCACCATCTGTAAAAATATAAAGTGTATCTTGTTGAAAATTCATTTGATTTTGTTTTTGTAAATCAGACAAAATACATTTTTTTGTGTTTTCTGATAATTTTGGTAATAAATCTACGAGTAGTATATTATAAGCTTCAAGTTCCATATATATATACTATTGCATCTAAATGTTCAATTTTTTTTATTTATGAATATAAAATGTCGAATAAAGATATAATAAATTATATAGATAACATCTATGTTATTAATATGGATAAATCAAAAGATAGAATGGTTAAAATGATATCTCAACAATCCAAGATTGGTATGGATATTACTCGTGTGTCAGCTATTGTTGGAAAAGATTTAACTACTGAGGAAATAAAAAAACAAACTACTACATTTTGTCGATATTTTTGTACACGTACAATGATAGCGATATTTCTTTCTCATAAAGCATCATGGCAAAAAATGCTAGATAATGGTGATAAATATGCGATTATTATGGAAGATGATTGTGAATTACATAATAATTTTGGTAAAGAAGTTTCTAAAACAATAAATGAATTAAGAGTTATTGATCCACAATGGGATTTTTTATACATTGGTTATATGGGAGCATGTGACCCAAATCAAGATTATAATCTCATCGCAAAAGTACAAAAGGTATTTACAAATAATATAAAATCAAATGTATCAAATAATAAATATTCATTTGTACCAGAATCACCTTTTGGATTTCATTGTTACGCAATTTCGCGTAAATGTGCGCAAAAAATGGTTCGATTGATGGATAAGGCGTCATATCATGTGGATGTTGCTTTTTTAAATTATTCTAAATATTTTAGTATTTATGCAAATACATATCCATTAGCATATCAATATTCTACTCCAGAGAATTCTTCTCAGACTCAAAATTTTCCAATAATATTAAATGATTATTTTAATAAAATAAAATGTGATAAAGGTGTGACGTATGGGTATTATTTTTCAGCACCAGTGCTTGCAATTTATAAATATAATGTAAATACATATTTATTAATTTTATTAGCGTTAATGTTGGCTACACCTACGGATTACCAAAAAACAGTTTTTATAATAGTATATGGATATTTAATACTAGAATTGGCAACTGATAAACAAAATTATGAATATATAGTTTTTTGGTTATTATGTGTTTACATAATTAGTACAGCAAAGATTTTAATAATATATTAATTTTTTATCTAACAAATTTTGTACCGTTAAATATATAATCTAAACGATTTTGGTTTATAGATGCTTGAGAACAACTTTTATCTTTTTGAACAAGACGAGTGGATGCTAATGTATTTTCTTGAAAGTTTTGCAAGTCGTTAATATCTGCAAAATCTTCTTTTTTGGTTGTAATAGTATTTAATATAAAGTAAAGTATAAATAAAACAGCAACTAGCATTAATAAATCAGTAATTGTGACCGGTGCCATTTAATTAATATATAATATATATAATTAAAAAATTTTTTTCTAAAAATTATATATATAAATAAATGAAAAGCTTGAAAAAAACGAAAACTCAAAATAAATCTATAAGGAAAAAAAAATCGCTAGTTAGAATACCCATAACAACAAAGGGTGGGTTATTTGGTTATCACGTTGATATGCCTTTAGATACAAGGAGATCTTTATTAAAAAAAATTTTAAGAACAGGTTTGGCAACATATTCTGAAGTAGTAAAAAGATTAAATGTATTATCTATTTATAATAAAAATAGACATCCAGAAATATCTAAACGAGTTATTAGAGATATGCGTTATATCCAAAAAACACAATCAACTAAACGTAGGTCAACTAAACGTAGGTCAACTAAACGTAGGTCAACTAAGCGGTTGTAATTGGTTTACGAATTTTATGAAAAAATTTCTTATCATCGAGCCATTTTTGTAATAGTTCTAGTATTGTACGTTTATCTTGTCGAGATAGTGGTGATTGTATATTTTTTTGTATAATATTTAACATTTTATTTAATTGTATTTTTTTACAATTTTGTTTTTCGCATACATTTTGTAAATGTCGTGATAGAAAAGTATGTTTATCTACTACCATTTCTAATTCTTTAGGTAATTGTGTTCTTAAAAATATTGTTTGTACATTAATTCTTTTTTTAATACCTATGGTTTGATAATGATTATTATCGTAATGTAAAATAATAATTTTTTGTTGTAAATCTTCAGGGTTACTTAGGTCTGTTATAGTATAATCATCGTTAAAAATAATTATATCAATTTTGATAGCTTTTGATATTAATGATAAGGTGATATAGTCACCTTGAAAATGGAATCCTGTTCGTTTTATTTGTTTTATAAAATCGCTTTTATTTTTAATTTGAAAGGGGTCCCAATCTCCTATAAATTCACCATGTTGTTTTTCGATTCTGTAATTTTGTATAATATTAAAAAATTCTGGGTTTTCAATTCTAGTGATATACTTTGCTATAATATTCCTCAAATGACGATGATTAGTTTTGTATCCACTATTTGTTAAAGCAGTTTCAATTGATCTAAATTGACAATTACCATCACTTAGACAATTTTTAATAACAAAATTATCAGACATTAATTTTGTTTTCCATTCTTTTGATATATCTTGCCAAATATATGAAATTTTTTTAGGATTTATATTTCTATCTTCTGTATGTAAGAGATCTTCCAAGTTGTCTTCATTTTCTTCTTTGTTTTTTTTGATATCTTTGTCACTTTTGTCACTTTGAGAACTTTGGGAACTTTTGGGACTTTTCGAACTTTTGGAACTTTTGGGACTTTTGGAACTTTTGGGACTTTTGGAACTTTTGGGAGAATGTTTTTTCTTGGGAGAATGTTTTTTTTTGGGAGAATGTTTTTTTGAAAGAGAGGATAATGAACTTTCAGTGAAATCATTGTGTTTTCGAAAATCATTTAAAATAGATTTATACATATCTATTATTAAATAATAAATAAATTTTAATAAAAATAATTACAAATCGTCTTCGTTTTCTTCATTTTCTATATTATATATAGTAACATTGAATCCAAAATTAATACGTGCATTGATGACTTTTTCATGTTCATTTCCGTATTTTGTTTTCATTGCTCTTTTGAAATCTTTCATATCTGGTATTCTTGAATTTGGATAGTTATTAGACCACCAACTAGAAAAGTGACTATAAATTGTTTTAGTTGATTCGAAATTGGTTTGTGATTCTTCTATAATTTGATCAAAGAATTCGTTAAATTTATCATTGTCGACCTTGTATTTTGCGGTGGCTTTTGTAACTTCATCTGGTTCATTCATACCTTGTGTTAAGAAAAGTTTATACCAATGGATTAAAATGCTCATAAAATATGGTCTCCAATTTTGAATTTTGTATTTGATAGTTGGGTCTATTTTAAATTCGTTAGCTTTAATAGGATTTTCGCAAAATCGTGAGGTAAAATCAATAACCCTGATTCTTCGCCACGTCCCCCCGTCGCAACTAGTGACTGCTGGGAGGTCATTGCAGCACATAATCATAGTTCCTTGTAGTTTAAATGTGATAGGTGCTTTGAATAATTCTCTTGCGATAATAGTATCACCTCCGGTATATTGTTTAAGTATACCAGTGCGTAATTTATCATCGTGTTCTGGTTCTTGAAAAGTAAAAAGTCGTTTTCCTCGTAATCGAACAACGTCGGGAGATGCATTACTAGCATTTGCTCGTTTATTTGTTAAGAGTGAGACGTCGACTGATGTGATATAATCTCCTAATGTGTATTCTAGAAAATTAACAAGTGTGGATTTTCCGTTTGCACCAGAAAGACCTGTCCATATATAAAATCTTTCATCTGGTATTCCTATTAAGGCTTTACCCAATACTTTAAGAGTATATTCTAATACACGTTTATTTGGAATGATTTTTTGAAGAAATTCGTAAATTTCTTTTGTTTCTTTAGCATCAGGGTCATAATCAACAAAATCATATCCTGTAGAAAATGTGATATAATCAGTTTCACGTCCTGTTCTAAATTCATGTTTTTTGAAATCGTATACGCCATTTTTAAAGCCTACTAAATATGTTGTGGAATCTAAATTTTGATAAAAATCTGTATCGTATGTTTTGAAAAGATATACGATTTGAGAAATGATATTGTTTTTAAAACTTACATTTTCTAATTTGGTTATAATATTGTCTACCATTTGATTACGCATATTTGCATCTATTTTTTCAGTATTAACTAAAAAATCTTGTAAATTTTTGGTTTGTACAGATGTGTCGCTAATTTTGATAGCTCTATAATATTTAGGTATTTCTTCGGAGATAAGAATATTCATTAGGTGACTTCTGCGCCATCGAACTCCTTCAAATTCGTACCACTCTGTATTTTTAATATCATCAACTCTAAATCTGTTTTTATAAATTTGAAAGACAGCTTTTGCTATAGCATAGTGAGAACCAGATAAACTTTCTTCTAAAACTGTTCTGATCTCATCTGAAAGTACGATTTCAGATTTCCAATATTTTGTAGTCATACTAAGATATATTTGTGGATAATCTGTTTCAAATGTGTTTGGTAATTGTATTTGTTTTTCTGGAAATGTTCGTCGTCTACATTCTTCATCGTGGCATTTTACATAAACTCCATTGATATTAATTTCAAGATAAATAGGACTTCCTTCTCTTTCGTGATGTCTATCTTTAAATGGACAATGTTTGTGATTTATAGAAATATAATAACAAAAAATCCCCATTGTATTTTGTTTTGCGTAAATTCTTTGAATACCGAGATCAAAATTTTGAAGAAGATTATTTGTTAATTTTAAATTTTGCAATAAATGTACTAATTCATTTTGTATTTCAATACTAATGTTTTTACTAATTTGAGTTTTTTGGTTATTTGTATTTTCTTTTATAAATTCTTTTGTCATTTCATTTTTTAATTGTGTAAGCTCAATTGATGTTTTTCTTTTTACTATTGTTTTTTGAAAATCTTCAAATGTAGTTTCATGTAATTCTGTAAATGTATGGGAGTTTATATCATAAATTTTATAAAAATTATTTTCTGTTTTATCTAGTTTTTTGGATCCAAGTAAGCGTAATCCGGTTCTATATACAGATATGTCTATGCAATGTTGTAGATTAGATGTTTTTTTAATTTGCGAAATTAATTTATTTCCAAGTTGATTATTTACTATTAAATTGTAAAAATTAATGTGATAATTACATCCGTTTGGTGTGAGACGTTTTGAAACAATGTATTCGGTTAGTGTTGGGTCATCTATAAAATGATCTAGAATTGTAGTTTTAGTTGTTTGGATAACTTCAGAAACATCATCGTCTGTCAAATTATAATTGTATTTTTTTGGTACATCTTGATCTATAAAAAAAGCAAATTTCGAATCTGTTACTTTTTCAATCAAGTAAAGATCAGATATATTATCTTTATCTGATATTACTTTATAATATTCATTGTAAAATTCGTCAAATTTATTATCTGGTACATTGTATTTTCCATTATTAAAAGACAAATGTGTTTGTTTGTTTTCAGTATTTTTTGTAAATTGTAAAATATATTTTGAAAAAGAATATGACATTTGTTGAACTAAGTGGTTATTTTAAATGACTAAATTATTTCAATTTTTTTATCAAAAAATTTTTTTATATGAATAACATATAAAATGAATCTTATTCATATAGTAGATAACTTAAATGACGAAGAATATATATATAGTAATGGTTTGACTATATCATTAGAACAAGCAGCTATATCTTTAGTATATAAATTAAAGGATACAAAATGGTCGTTATTACAAAATGTAGAATATAATATATGTGAAGATAAATGTGAAATATTTATTAATGAACAAATTATAGAACGAGGTTGGGTTTGGAATTCTAAAAATATGACTAAAAAAATACTTTATAAATTATCGTATATATCCCTTTTTAGTGTAGAAGAAAAACCAAAGCAAATAGAACAAAGTGTACAAACTGAAGAAATTGTCGACAATTACATTGATTACACTAATTGCGACAATTACATTGATTACACTAATTGCGACAATTACGTAGATTACAGTGCAGATTACAGTGATTATATTAATTACACGGATTACGTTGATTACACTAATTACGAAGATGTAGTTAGACAGCAAACTGAAAATTTATACATTAAGAATACGAATGTAGATATATATAATGACGGTGGTTTTTTTAATGTTGGTGATTACAAAATAGATTTAGGACTGGGGTATTCTAATAATCCATTTGATCCAGTTAATAACTTGTCATCAAAAACAAATATATGGTCGGACCCTAATCATAAATATGCAATTAATTATACAGTCCCATTAGATGACACATTACTGATGGAAGACCCTGAGAAACGTATTATAAGTGATTTAAATATAGAGATTAAAAGAAGATTAGCTCTTCCAAACTTTGGATTACGGCGTTTTAAACAAGATTAAAGTAATATAAAAATAAAAAAATATTTGGTTTGTTTTTATTTTAGTTTTTTTTTCCTATCTAATGTTAGAGATTAAATGTCACCAAGTCTTCTTCAATTGCAGGCTCTTGGTTCTGAGGATGTTTATTTGACAAAAGATCCTCAGATAAATATATTTAAATACAATTATTATAGGTATGTGAATTTTGCAACAGAAACTGTAAAATTAGAAACGAATATAGTTTCGAACTTTGGTAAAAAAATGACATGTGAAATATCTAGACGTGGTCATTTATTATCTAAATTGCATTTGCATATTAAGTTACCACAACTTGTTAAGAAAGATGGTTCTTATGCTTGTTGGAGTGATACGATAGGTTATTCGATTTTTAGTGAACCTATAGAATTAATGATAGGTGGTATTGTAGTAGATAGATTATATCCTCAATTTTTAAATGCGTGGGATGAATTAACAACTTCTGATAAAAGATTAGGTAAAAATTTAATGTTATTAAAATCAGATGTATATAGTGCAAATTTTGACAATGCTACAAAACCTTATGATTTAATTATACCTTTAGACTTTTGGTTTACAAAAGATTATAATTTAGCTTTACCGTTATTGAGTATGCATCATCAAAGTATTAAAATTAATTTTAGATTAAGGCCTTTTGAAGAATGTATAAATTATGATGGAACTTTAGAACCAGATTATGTTCCTATTGTGACATCGAGTATTTATGCAGAGTATGTATATTTGGATGAAGTGATTTTACAACAGTTTAAATCTCAAAAACATACATATTTAATTCAGCAAGTTCAATATAATGAAGATGAAGTTATACCAGCCGGTACATCTTTTTACAATACTCGTATTAAATTAACTAATCCGTGTAAAGAACTTGTATTTTTTGCAGTAGAAAAACCAAATATTGCAAATAATAATCATTTTGTGTATTCGAAATCTGTTGATGATAGTCCATTAATTTTAGCTGCGTCTTTATTATTGGATGGTAAATTGAGATTTGACAATTTGCCTGAATTTTACTATCGTGTGATTTTTCCTCAAAATATACATTCGGTGATACCTTTGAAATATATTTACACAATGCCATTTAGTATACGTCCGGAGGATAATCAACCTACAGGTTCATTAAATTTATCTAGGTTTAATGATATAACTTTAGCTTTAACAACAGCAGATACGGTAGAAATGAATTTGTATGTTTTTGGAATATCTTATAATATTGTCACTGTAGAAAATGGTATGTTAACAATGGAATTTTTAATTTAATTGGGTTTATTTATATTTTGATTTTGCTAAAAGTAAAGATTTATTTATATTTTGATTAATTTTGTATTTGTGGTAGTAACTTGTCCTGGTACATTTGTTAATTTTACATTTTTAACAGTTGTATAGATTACGTTGTATTTATTAGGCAAGTTTGATTTAAGCTTTAGCTGCTGGAATATTATTGCAATTTGATTTAAATATCTTTTAGGAATTTTATCTCCTCCGTTTTTAAGAATAATATGTGGTCCACTCATATTATTTAAATGAAACCAAGTATCATTTTGATCAGAATCTTTAATAATTTGATCGTTTTCATATTTGTTAGTTCCTATTAAAACTGTATAAGTTTTATTATTTTCTTCTATGAATAATTCTATAGATTTCATTAATAAAAACTAAATTGTAATTATTATTCATTTTGATATTATAATTATTAATTTTATTTAAAAGTATTTGTAATTTATTAATAATAAATGTCATTAGTTGGGAAAAAGTTATTAAACAGTGTTTTTGAACAAGATCCTAATCATGATTGGATTAAAATAAATAATGTTGCGGTAGGAGAATCTAAAATGTATAGTTACAACGAATATAATAGTAAAGATATTGGGGGGTTATTAAATAGGTTAAAGGGGGATAATAACATTACATGTGTAGTATATAATTGGAATACTGGAGTTGCATATGCAAAAACTGGTTTTAATTTATCTAATTCTGGTGATTATAAAACTGCGTCTGGTTATACAACTTTTATTTTAAAAAGTAAGATTTCTCAGTTTTATAAAACACCAACACCATCTAAGCCACCATCTAAGCCACCATCTAAGACAGCTAAAGAATTTGTTTCATGGAATGCTACAACTGGGAGCTTTATGTGTAATGGTGTTAAATTTGTACCTGTAGGTTTTAATGCTTATTGGTTAGGTTATACAGAGGCTTATGATTATCCAATGCAAGATCAGGTTATTGAAATATTTACAGTGGCGCAAAAGATGGCAGCTACAGTAGTTCGTTGTCATACTATGGGTATATCTTCTGGTAGTGAAAAATCATTAAGACCAAGAGATAATACATTAAACAATAATGCATGGAAGGCTATTGATTTTGCATTTTACACTGCTAAACAAAAAGGGATTCGAATAATTGCTCCATTGGTTGATTGTTATAGTTGGTACAATGGGTCTTATAAACATTTTACGGATACAAGAGGTATTAACAAGAATGATTTTTGGACTAATATGGATGTTAGAAATGATTTCAAAAAATTTATAAATGATTGGTTGAATCATACTAACAGTTATACAGGAATAAAGATAAAAGATGATCCGACATTATTTATGATAGAAACAGGTAATGAGTTTAATATAAGACCAGATGCGGGTAGTACTACATTTCCGACAGAAGAATGGACGCGTGATATTATCAATTACATTAAATCGATTGATTCTAATCATTTAATAATGGATGGTACGGATGAACCTTTAGGTAAAGCAAATAATTTTAGTATATCTACAGTGGATTGTTTTACTGGGCATTTTTATTGGAATGAAGTTGAGAGATTAGATTATGGTGCTAATAATGCAAAACGGGTTGGTAAAGCATATATTGTTGGAGAGGTAGATTCAGGGTTTGGTGTTGATTGGTTTAGACAACTTGAATCCAGGCCAAATGTAACTGGATCTTTGTTTTGGCATTTGTACCCGCACCAATATGGTCTTGCGGGTGGTCAAAAGATTAATCATACGGATGGATTTACACTTTGGTTTCCAGAAGACAAAAACAAATTGATATTGTGGTCTAATCATTTTAGAAGAATGCGAAAGTTACCAGAGATATCACAATTATAAGTTAAAATTTAAATAAACTGTTTAAAAAAGTTTATTTGAATAAATATATATATAGCTCACGTACTTCTGATATTTTGTGCAAATTTTACAGTTTCCATAGTTTGATCACAATAATTTTGTTCTTGTCGGATACAACAAATTGTGACAAATTTAGTTGGTTTCCAATCGTCGGATTCTTTTTGTTTAAGATTAAGATTATTTAGGAAATTTAGGATAGGTATAGTTAATGCATTATTTGAACTACTAATATTTGTCATTTCATCTTCAGGTTTTACAAAATAATTAGCAATTTTATAAACTACATTGTATCTTTCATCTATTTTTTGTCTAGGTGTTTCTATTCGTTTATCATTTTTGAGATTAAAGTAATAAATTAAATGATTAATAGTTTCGTTAATATAGAATGATTCGTTAATAATTTGATAAATTTGCTTAGGTGTATAAGTTTCAACAAGTTCTTCTTTTATAGAATTGGTTATATTTACTTCACCTCCAACTGGAGGTGGTGCCATAACACTTGCTAATGTGGTTTTTGTATTATCAATAAATGTATTGAATATATCTAGAGGAGATTCTCTACCAGCCATATCAACTATAGTTAAATAACCAGATTTCCCATTAGTGAATATTATTTCAAATACATAATATAAATGAGATCTGCTTGATTGTGTATTATTAGGAGTTTGTTTAATTCTGCCGTGTTTTTGTCTATATGAGTCTACTATATCTGTAAAAGCTGATAAATCTTCTACTTTCATAGAATTAACATCTATATATCCTGGAATAACTTGTTTAAATTCTTCATTTTCATCTTTTGAAAAGGATGTCATTTGTGGAACTTTATTTATTAAATTATGAATATGTCCTGTAACTTCACGATAATTAAAATTAATTTTATAGTAATATTGTTCAAACAAATATTTAATTTTGATCCTTGATACATTTTGTAAATTACTTAATCCGTAATGTAATAGACCAGGTGCTCCTTTAGAACCTAATAAAGTCGTTGTATTATGTGTAACTGTAAAATTACCTAATAAATAATGATGATTACCATCTATCTCAAATCCATAATACTCGTCTTCTGGTAATTCTTTTATTTTTATACCTGATACTAATACATCTTTAATTTGTCTTCTTGGTTCAGCTTGTTTTCTTTTACATAACGTAGGTATTTTTTCTATACCTTCACCTGTAATACTTATTCTCCAAGCTTCACCATACTTTTTTTTACCTAGATATGTCCAATTTGTTTGTTTTTTATTTTTATAACAAGCAAAACCTAAAGAACGACATAAATAAATAACATCATCCATAATTTGTTCATGTTCTAAAGATTGACTGAACTCAAATGTTTTCTTTTTTCTATCATAACTCCCATCTGCATCTAAAATACCAGCTAATAATTTTAACCTATTTTCTCTAGAATTACATTTATAAATATGAGGAATATGTTTATTATTAATTAAATCATATTTTTTAAGAATATTCAAGAAATAATTATTACCACCTTTACATCCATTTGATTTTTCGCCATTTATTCTATAAGTCATATTATTAGTACCTTGATTACTTTTATATTGTAAATAACATTTATATTGTTGTAAATTTTCTTTAAAATATTTTATAATTGTAGAGTCTTGATTAGTTATTTCCGGTTGACTGGAAGTACCATCGCCCAACCAAAAACCAATCATATAAGGATCTATTTCAAGATCTATGTGAGGAAATTCAACTGGTACTTTATATCCTTTAAGAAAATCTTTAAAATGATTAGAAAGAGATAAATATCGTTTTATTGGTATATCAATATATAAATCATCTTTTACTTTTTCTGTAAATTCTTTTGCTTCTTGATATACTTCATCTTTATTTTTATTTTTATAACTAAATGTTTTACTGTTAAATCCAATTTTTTCTTTATTAAACCAGTTTAAAATAAAAGACTGTCTGTTTGGTCTATCTCTTAATTGTTTTCTACCTGTATATTTAAGAGAAAGAATATGTTCAGAATTTACAATATAACTTTCTCCTTTAATATTTGTCACTTCATACATAATGTCTCTTCCTCTAGCTAAACTAAATACACGACGCGCTGTAGAATCATCTCCCATTAAAAGATCTCCCACTTGGATATCTTGAACTTTTTTAATTGTCCCGTCGTACATTATTATTGGTGTATCTGCACCGTGACATTTGCCACTACCACTTAATCCATAACCAAATAGGACTACACTATAACCATCTTGAATTTGGTTAAATACACTGTATAGTCCAGGACTTACAGAATCTGATGAATCTACTAAATTATCAAGATCAACTTTTAATCCAGATGAAGGGTGTCCCATTTGTCCAGTATATAAATCTAAATTTGTATATTTCTCATCAAAAATACCATAAAATTCACCAAAGGTAAGCGGATCCTTAAATTTAGTATTAGGTGATTCTGAACAATCTACTGTTAATGATTTTGTTCGTTTATTTTCAACTGTTTTTAAAAAAACGGTTGGTGATTGTTGTTCTCCTCCTATTAATGGTTTAATACGGATATAAACTCGAACTGCTCCTGATAAATCTTCATAAATATTTGTGAGTTTACGATCTTGTCGCCTATAGTTGGATTTATTTACATTCCAGTATTCTAATAAATTACTAAGATCTTTACAAAATTCGGAAGGTACTTGGTCTCTATTTGTTTTATTTTTTAAATATTGAAAGTTTGGACTATTAATGTAGTCTGACAAGTTTAAGAATTTGATATGATTTGTAATTTCTGTTTTTACAGTTTCGAAATCTTTACGGATGGTATTTCTTAGAGCCTCACTTAATTTTGAAAAAACGTCTAAATTATTTGTTATAATATCATCTAAACGTTTAATAATCTCTTGCTTTCTATAAAAAATGTTATTTAAGGCTACAAAGTTTGTAAGAATACTTTCACAATTATCATAATCTACAACACTTTCTATTTTAGTTCTATCATTTTGAGCTAACAAAGAACGCACTTCTTCTAATTCTTTTTGAAGATCAGGTATACTTTTATTTGCTTCTCGTAAACTGTCAAGTTCGGTCTGTAATTCTATAGTTGATTGTTCCATATCAGATTGGCGTGATTGTAATTCATCTTTTTCTGCTGTTATACGTTTGATTTCTTCTTCTCTTTCTGCCAATTTAATTAATTGATCATTGATAGTTTGTTTTAATGCAATTTCAATATCTACTATATTTTGTTTTAATTGTTTAATTTCCATATTATCAATATTAGATTGGTTAGATTGTTGTTCTAAAACTGCTTTTAAAGATTCTTGTCCACTTTGTAAATCTGTTAATAAACGACGCTTATATTCATTTACATCTACTGTTGATTTTTCTAACCATTCATTCCATCGTTGATTGTATTCATTTATTTTGTCAATTATTTGTTGTTTTTCGCTAAGAATTTTTTCTTTACATCTTTCTCTAAATCCTATTAATAAGTTTTCTTGAAGCTGCGAACGTTTTAGTTCTTCTTTTGTATTGCTTAATTCTGATTTAATTTCTTGTATAGCTAATGATAAACTCTCTATTTCTTGACGTTTAGTTTCAATTTGTGTATTATAATCAGAAACATTTTCTTTACTTGATTCTAAGGCTTGTAAATTACGTCTTTCATTTTCTAATAATTCGTTTAATTTTTCTTGCAATTGAGTACGTTCCGCTTTATCTTGTTGATGAATGTTTTCTAAATCTTGTATTTGCAAATCTTTAGATTGGATAAAGTTTTGGATTTCTTGTTTGTATTGGTTAATACCTTCTACAATAGCATCTTTTTGATCTATAATTTGACGTTTGCAAGTTTCTAATTCTTGCTGTGCTGTATTATATTGTTCTGTTATTTTAGCTATTCTTTCTTCATATTCGTTTTTAATCAAGAGTATTTGGTTACTATTACTATCGTATAGTATTTTATATTCGTCTTTCAATTTTTGATTATCATCGTTTAATTCTTCTATTCTTTTTTTCAAATCATTTTCTATTTTTCGTTGTTCTGGTTTTTCAATTGTTTCTGATTTACTTTCAAATAATTTTATCAAGTTTGGTTTATCTTCTTTATTAAAACCAGATACTATTGGAATAGCTTTTAGAATATCAGAAACGTTTTCATTTGTAAGCTTTCCTAAATCAATTGGATTTATTAATTTACATAAATATCCACTGGAATTTATATAACCAATAACTAATTTATTATCGCTAATTATAAAGGCTAAAGCACGCGTCTGTTTGAATTTAAAAGGTGTAAAGATTACTTTGGGATAGTTTTTTTTGATGTAATCAACTAAATTATCCATATCTATTTATATTTTATTTAGAAATTAATTTTCTAAATAAAAAATTTATAGATGATTAGTGTATATTTATTTATTTTCATTTTGTGATGTACCTGTATCTAGAAAACCTATAATATTATCATTTGTATCAAACAGTATTTGAAGTTTATCCGTTTGTACATCAATATGATTATATTTTTGTTCAATAATATCTTCTTTTAACATTTGTTTACATAATTTGTATTGAGAGTCCCATACTAAACCATAATGTGTACAAGGTAAACAACGTTTATCATTAACATCAAATTGCTCTCCATCTAAACATCTTATTTGTTCAGCTATTTCTTTAGGTTTTACTTCTGGTGCTTTTTCAAGTTCTTCTTTTAAATCAATATAATCATCTTCTTTTATAGTAGTAACGCTAGGTAATGTCTGTGTGATTTCTTCAGGAATTTCTTCAGGAATTTCTTCAGGAATTTCTTCAGAAATTTCTTCAGGAATTTCTTCAGGAATTTCTTCAGGAATTTCTTCAGTGATTTCTTCAGGAATTTCTTCTTCTTCTGTAACTTCAGGGATTTCTTCAGGAATTTCTTCTTCTTCTGTAACTTCAGGAATTTCTTCTTCTTCTGTAACTTCAGGAATTTCTTCAGGGATTTCTTCAGGGATTTCTTCAGGGATTTCTTCAGGGATTTCTTCAGGGATTTCTTCAGGAATTTCTTCAGTAATAGTTTCAGGAATTTCTTCTTCTTCTTCAGTAACTTTAGGTTCAGTAATAGTTTCAGAAATTTCTTCTTCTTCTTCAGTAACTTCAGGTTCAGTAATAGTTTCAGAAATTTCTTCTTCTTCTTCAGTAACTTCAGGTTCAGTAATAGTTTCAGAAATTTCTTCTTCTTCTTCTTCAGTAACTTCAGGTTCAGTAATAGTTTCAGAAATTTCTTCTTCTTCTTCTTCAGTAACTTCAGGAATTTCTTCTTCTGTGGGTTCAGGTTCAGTAATTGTTTCAATGATTTCTTCTTCAGTAACTTCAGGAATTTCTTCTTCAGTAACTTCAGGAATTTCTTCTTCAGTGGGTTCAGGTTCAGTAATAGTTTCAGTGATTTCTTCTTCTTCTTTTGTAACTTCAGGAATTTCTTCTTCTATGGGTTCAGGTTCAGTGATAGTTTCAGTGATTTCTTTTTCTTCTTTTGTAACTTCAGGAATTTCTTCTTCTATGGGTTCAGGATCAGTAATAGTTTCAGTGATTTCTTCTTCTTTTTTTGTAACTTCAGGAATTTCTTCAGTGATTTCTTCTTCTTTTGATATTATATCTAATTCTTCAGTAATTTTTTGTTCTGTGGGTTCAGGTTCAGTAATGGTTTCAGTGTCTTTTTTTGCATATGTTACAACCTTATTATTTAATTCTTTTGATATTAAATCTATTTCTTTTAATGGAGGTGTGTATTTTTTTTTTAATATAATTTTGATTGGTGTAGTAAATCGTTTAAGTTTATTATATTTATCGACAAATCCTATAATACTATCATCTTCTATTATGATAGCTGATATAATTGAATTTGTGGTAATTGGTTGTAATTCATGTGGGATTAGTTTATTATTAATCATTTTTATTACAGCTTTGATTTCGTCTTGGTCGATTGATTTATTTAGTGGTATAAAATCATTTTGGATAGGGTTAAATAATACAAGAGTATTTTCTACAGTATTTAATAAAACACCAGCTTTAATTTGTTTTTCTATTACTTTTTGCAAGTTTTCATTAATGCAATTTTTGTTTGTAATAATTTTATGTAAAACATTATGATGATCAATAACAATTGGTACTTTTTTTTTAGTTATAATAGGGCGCCTTAAACGAAATGGTTTTCCAAATTTATTTATATAGCCAACCAAGTATTTTTTACGTGGATCTTTTATAAATGCACGAATAGATCCACGTTTATGCGTTTTAGGAATTTTTATAAAATTTGAAGGTGGATAAACATTTGGATAAAGTGTTAATAATTTAATTAAACAATGTTGTGCGGATTTATTATTGTACATACATTTATCACGTGATATTAAAATAGAATCTTGTTTTAATCGTTTATAAACTCTACCTGTAGATTTAATTAATCTTCCTGTGATAGGATTTAAATAAAATCTTGGTGGTTTTTTCCAATCCATTATATTATATAGATAATATAAAAAATTAATTAATTTATCTAAATAAAATACACATTCAGTCTATTAAACAAATTTCATCTGAAGTTTCACTGTTAGATTCTTCTTCTTTTATTGTATGTAGTTCTTCCGAGATATTAGATTCTTCTAAAATAAAAGTAGAATCGTCATCTGTAATTTCGCATTCTGTTTGTTCGTAACGTTCATAAAATTTTTTGCTTTTAATGTCGTGAATACTTTTTTTATATTGATTAAAATTCTCTTTTGATTCTTGTAAATGCATAATTACATCCCATGTTCTTTTCAAATCAACTTTTACATTATTGAACCAACTTTTGCTTCTTTTAACTCTTTGATTATTGTATTTTGTTATAAAATAAAACGTTGGTATTAAATCATCACGTGATTCCATTTGTTCAGTTTTCCATCTTATATATTCTTCAGTGGTTTTAATATGAATTGGTGGATAGATAAATTTTGGATCGGGGCCTGTATTATCAATTTGAAGTACTATTCCTTTAGCTTGTTTATTACCAATTTCCTTTTTGATAAATTCTTCTTCTGTGTCGAGTTCTTCAATTTCGCATTCAAAGAAATCGCAAAAATCTAGGTCAATCGACTCCATTTGTATCTGAGTCTGGACCCAATAGTGTATAGGGACTCGTGATTCATCTATTTTACGACTTTTTGGGCATTTAATTTCCAACATAATTCCATCTGGGGTGATACCGTCGGGGCTTGCCGCTAACCATTTTAATCTAGAATGCGAAACGAGTCCGAATTCTATAACAGTGGTGTTATTTAATTGGCAGTAAAGTATATTAGCAACTTCTTCATACTTTTTCCCCCATAATGTATAAATAGAATCTTTGAAAACAGATTTTCCATAAAATGCATCACATTTTTTAATAATATAATCTTCTCTTTTATCATAATGGTTTAATCCTTCTGTGTCTTTGTATTTAAAATTTTTAATATCAAATTCTTCAACGTATGCTTCACAAGTAGGTTTTGACATGAATAAACAACTAGCAGCTTCACTTGCTGTAATTCTTTTGTTTCTAGCATTATACCATTCTGGTGTTCTTTGAGCTGGTTGGGGTTTTTTTTGTAATGCTTTTACTTTACGTCTGTAAGTTTTTAACTGATCTGTAGAGATATCCATTTAAAAAATATAGTTCCTTATATTTAAATTCAGTTCTTTTTTAAATAAAAATGTAAAAATTTACAAAAAGTTTAAATATTTTGCGTAAAATTACAAATTTTTTATTTAAAAATGATAAATTATACAAAATAAATGGAAAATAAAAGTATTGATATTATTAATCTAATAGAAAAAAACCCAATTATACAATTATCTAGTGATTATCAAAATAAATTTATAACAAAAATCCAAAACAATTTTAACGAAGACCAACAAAAACTTTTTGTTTCAAGTTTTTATATATATTTAAATTATAATTCAAAAACTGATTTTGTAATTGATTTTGATTCCGTGTGGAAATGGTTAGGTTTTTCGAGAAAAGATCATTGTAAAGTAGTATTAGAAAAATTTTTTGAAAAAAATATAGATTATAAAATAAATTTACAAGAATCAAAAATTGCTCCCGAAGTTGCGGGAACAAAAAAAGAACGTGGTGGATATAATAAAGAACAAATTTTACTTAATACCAATACATTAAAACGTCTTCTTCTTAAAAGTAATACAAAAAAGGCAGATGAGATTCATAATTATTATATAAAAATGTAGATTTTAAATAATAAAATAATGTTATACACGTTAAAAAACGTTAATTTAAAACTTTGTAATAATTAAATATTATAATGACATCTGGTGACAAATCAACTATTAAAGATATTGATTCATTTTTGGAGGAATATAAACTTTTAGAAAAAACATATAGTAGGGCTCAAGAAAAATTATTAATTGAAAAAGTTACTGATAATGAATTGTATTTGGAATGTTTAAAATATACTAATAATATGATTAAATATTTAGACGATCTGAATCTATTTGTTATGAATAGGCATAAAACTGAAATAAAACGTACTTATTACATTAGTGCAGAATTACTTGTTAGAACAGTTGGTCTTAATATGAATAGACAAAATTTCAATGATCAGGAACGTAATACTTTATACATGGCGATTGCTCATGTAAGAAAGGTTCTTTCTATTGAGCCATTTCATCGTGGTGGTATGGAGTTGTTTAAAATGGTATTTTTATATTTGACTATATTTAATGCAAATGCTCAAGAAAATATTGTATTTTTAAATCAAATTCTGGTTATAGATCCGTGTGATTATCAGTTGCATTATAATTTTGGATTTATGTATCAGCGTGTTAATAAATTGGAAAGTAGTATTTATCATTACAAATTGTCACTTGGTATTATTGATTTATTAATAAGATGTACAAAAGATGAAGGAGCATTAACTGGTTTGCAACAATTTAAGGTAAAATGTTTAAATGGTTTGGGTAGTATTTATTTTACGATTCAAGATCGTGAAACTGCTTTATATTATTTTAATTTAGCGTACGACATTGATCCTTTAGATCCTGATGTAAACAATCAAATTGGGGTTGTATATACGGAATTGCGTATTACAGATAAGGCTATAGAGCATTATATGCGTGGTATTGAAAATTATAAAAGGGCTCATATTTCTGTTGATAAAGATATGTTGATAGCTAGTATGTATATGAATATGGGTTTAGCAAAATGTTATGAATGTGATTTTGTGGGTGCTATTGATGGGTATAATAAGGCTTTGAAATATAAACCTAGATTATCATTGGCGTATCAAAACAAGTTGTTGGATTCAAATTATATTTCACATTTAATAGAAGATCCGATGTATATTCCAAGATTGCATAAGGCTATTAATAAGATTTATCCTGTTGTAGTAGATGATTATCGTATTTCTTGTCCAGATTACAAAGTGAAACAGGATATTATGAAATCTGTTTCAAAAGATGAGTTGGTAAAAACTGGAACAAAAATTAATATTGGGTTTATGTCTGGTGATTTTATTTGTCATCCCGTAAGTTATTTTATTCATAGTATTTTGAGTCATATTAATTATGATTTATTTAATGTTACATGTTATTCAGTAAAGGTTGTACAATTAGAGACTTTGTTTCCAAAGTGTCAATGGGTTGTTGTTAAAAATATGTCAAATGAAGATTTAAAGAGTCGTATTCAAAATGATAAAATTGATATTTTATTTGATTTATCAGCGCATACAGGAGATAATCGTCTTGATACATTTGTATTAAAGCCAGCTCCTATTCAAATTAGTTATTGTGGGTATCCGAATTCGAGTGGTATTAGGTCAATGGATTATCGTATTACGGATAAATTTTGTGATAGTAAGGCTAGTCAAAAGTATTATCAAGAAAAGTTTATATTTATGGACAAGTGTTTTTTGGCATATACGCCAAGTATTGGTATTAACAATTTACCAGAACTTACAGAGGAACCGAGTATTAAAAATGGTTGGGTAACATTTGGTACATTTAATAGATATAATAAGATTAATAGTATGGTGGTTGGTGTCTGGGAAAAAATACTTCAACGCGCCCCAACTGCTAGATTAGCAATTAAAACAAAGGAATTTTTGACACCAAAAATTAAGCAACAATTTTTGGATACGTTTAAGGATAAATCTGTGTTGGATCGTGTTATTATTATGCCTTATTCTGATACTTATACGGAACATTTACCTGATTATAATAAATTAGATGTTGCGATTGATACATTTCCATATTCTGGAACAACGACTAGTTGTGAAAGTTTGATGATGGGTGTTCCTGTATTAACATTATTTGATAATATTAGACATTATCATTCACAAAATGTGACAACAAGTTTAATGAGAAATTGTGGTTTAGATGAATATGTTACAAAGTCACAAGAAGAATACATTGAACGTGCAGTGTATTTGGCAAATCATCCTGAAGAACTTGTTGGATTAAAACGCAAGGTAAGAGATGCTTTTGTAAATGGTCCAATTTGTGATTATGCTGGATTTACAGATGAATTTGAAAATAAATTAATTAGTACATATAAGGCTCACAAGTGGTAAACTTTTAGAAAAATGTTAAAATTTTTTATATTGTAATTATAATATATAATATGGAATCTAATAAGAAGACTATTTTAATTTTAGTTTTAGTTTGTATATGTTGCTTGTGTTTTTTTATAGTAGGTGGTGTTGGAATATATTTCTATATGGAAAATCAAAACCCAACAGAACAAACAGAACAAACAGAACAAACAGAACAAACAGAACAAACAGAACAAACTGTAAAAGAATCAACGGTAAAAGAACCAACGGTAAAAGAACCAACGGTAAAAGAACCAACAGCATTAACATTAACAACCTTTTCATCTGCTGTACAAAATCAGTGTTCTTCTAATATAAATGATGGTGTGTGTTCCTCGACAATGACTGCATCACATTGTAAAGTAGTGACACAAGATGATGGTAATTTAGTTATATATAGTAATAACAAGGCTGTATGGGCAAGTAATACTAATAATAAGGGGACTGGACCATATAGATTAATTATGCAGGCTGATGGTAATTTGGTTATATATGACAATTCAAAACCATTATGGGCAAGTAATACTAATAATATGGGGACCGGACCATATCGTGCTACTATACAAGATGATTGTAATTTTGTTGTTTATGATACATCAAAACCATTATGGGCAAGTAATACTGCTGGTAAATAATAATTATTTAAAATTGTAATCTAAAATAATCCCAGATGTACTGGATTTATATCCTCTTATAATTAATTCTCCAGTATCAATTTTAAGGTGACATTCTTTACATAAACTAACTAGATTATACAATTTGTTTTTATGAAAATGTTTTTCGTTTACAAAACCATTTTCGTCGCAATTTTTTTGTTCATTAATATGATGTGTATCGAGTGGGATATTTCCAACTTTAGGTTTGTATCCGCAAACTTCACAATGATTCAAAATTTTACGTTTATTGTAATTACTGCGTTTTTGTGATAGTACTGTATTTGTTGTTTTACCTGAAATTAATTCGTTTCTGATTTGAAATGATTGATCTATGAAATTTGTATCAGATATAATAGATTTGCATACTTCTAAACCATACAATTCACTCCCGGATCCAGGTTTGAGTTTTCTTTCAAATATAATAATATCTTCATTAGAAGATAGATTATTAGTTACACTAAGATGACACGTATTGATTTTAGGTTCATTTTTAATTTGTTTAAGCTTTTGCAAATCGTGTAAATGTGTGGTGAAAAAGAATTTTGTATCAGATTTTACAAGTTCTAATAGAGTAGAAGCAACAATTGCCGAACTACTATTTACTTCTGTTCCTCTACATAATTCGTCGGAAAGTACTAATGTATTAGATGATTTACATTGTAATATTTTTTTTAAACCACACATTTCACTTGTAAAACTACTTTTATTGGCAAATAAATTGTCTGTTAAATCTACTTGGGAAATTATTGTATAAAATGGTGAAAAATGAAATGATTTACACGGGACATATAAACCACATTGAGCTAATATGATACTGATACCGAGGGATCTAAGTAAACTCGATTTTCCACTACTGTTTAACCCGTATACAAGCATACCACAAGATTCTTTTGTTAAACTGACGTCATTTGGTATGTATTCTGAATCATCGTTTATCAATTCTATAATAGGATGTCTCATAGAGTTTGCTATAACAAAAGAATCTTTATGTGGTACCGGTTTTATTTGTGGTTTGCAATATTTGTATTTTGTAAAACATTTTAAATTACTATTTGATATGTCAATTATTTCTATAAATTTTAAAAGACTTGTAAAAATGTTATTGTACTTGTTTGAATATTCTTGTAATTTTAACAAGTAATGTGACTTTACTCTTTTTACTAATAATTCCCTTGTGTTTATTAATTTATTTGATAATTTTGTCAAATCATCTGATGTAAATTTACAAGTATTACTAGTAGCACGCATAGTAAAATTTACTTCGTTTTGTTTGTTTTGGTTATTTTTGTTTTGGTATTCTTTTATTAATCGTTGATAACGTATTTTAGTACATGTGAAAAAATATCCATCGTTATCAGTAAAACTTAATTTTATCATGGGTGTTTTTGGATTATCATTAATGTATTTGTCGTATGTTTTTCGCAATTCTTCGATTTCATTTTCAATCTGATGGATATCATTTTGTATTTTATCTAAATCTTCTATGATACCAACTTTAAAAAAATTGACGATTTCATCTTTGTTTGTATTTAAATTTATACTTTTCATTTTATGTAAGTCAAATGTAGTAGTGTAGTTTGAAATATATTGCATAAATTCGTGCAAAATATTTTGATTAGGGATTTCTTGTTTAAAGAGTAAATCCTTTTTTTTAGATATAATTGTAAACATATTTGATATAGTTGTATATGTATTATGAAGTTTTTCAAATTCGTATGGGTGTAAAGATTCTAATCCCATTTTTCTATGAAATCTTTCAAAATCGATTATTTTGGATAATTCTATTTGTAAATCGTTTGCTAGATCTGTATGTGTTTGTAATTCTTCTGTTAAATTATACCGATGTTGTATTGTAGATTGGTCTCTAAATGGTTTTGCAAGTAAAGTTTTTAAATGACGACGTCCTATAGCAGTAGTTGTGTGATTAACTACATCAAAAACGCTAGATAATTTATGGTTATTATTATTTTGAGATGGTAAGATATTTAATTGTGCTAATGTATTTAATTCTAATACTAAATTAGAATAATGGTTAATAATTTTTGGTATAGCTAGATTAGTTATATATTTGGAATCATGTTTTGCCATAAAATCTAATGTGTACATTAAATTTACAATTGATAATTCTTTATCTAATAAATTCAAGTATTCGACTGGTTGAATTAAACCAAAATCGATATGTTTATAAATAGTTTTAAAATATTGATTTTGGATTTGGCGTTTATTATATTGAGAATAACGTCTAACGAATTCTTTATTGGAAGAATTGAAGGTACCTGATTCAGATTCATCTATATAATGAAATTTACAAGCTATATTTGTTTGACTATTTGAAAATTCATCAAAGAATTTTTGTATTGTTTTGGTAAAATTAGATTCTCCAATAAAATAAATTTGTATTTCTCTACAGTAATATCTTGATAGAATTTTAATTATGTCTTCAAGGCAAAGACGAAACTCTGTCTTTTTAAATTGTATTGATGTTTCTGTTATTTCTATATGATTTGTAGTATTATTGACACAAACAACGGAGTAAATTAAATGAGAAGGAATTGATAGGTACTCTGGTGTTATTTGTAAAAAGAGATTTATTAAATTAGATTCTGCATCTAAATATGTTTCTAAATCACAACTTTTTAAAGTAGGTGAGTGTACTGCAACAACTCCTCGTTTAACTAATTTTCCCTTTCTATCACTACTTTTTTCTAATTGGTCGACTATAACTACAGTATAATTATTTTCCAATAATGGCGGTAAATATTTTGGTAAATAAGCTATTCCAAATCCGCAAAAATCTGGAAATTCTCTTGTACTTCCACTGATAGAACGTTTGGATTTATTTTTATTTGAAAAATCACATCGAATAATGTCTGCTATAATATTTGCATTTCCTACAACTTCTTTTTGATTTTCTACTCTATATACTTCGTAAAAACTTCCACAAGCGTAAAAAACACAAGTTTTTTCCCCGTATTCTTCTATGCTGCTATTATAAATTTTAAAATATTCGTCAATCATATCGTGTGGCATTATATATGTAATTTAATTTGTTTTTAAATTAAATTACGTTTATTTAGATGGAAAATGTATTGCTACAATTTCTTTTGTATTTGTTTTTTGTATTATTTGTACTAAAACAACAGTGTATAAATGTTCTAAAAGTGAGGGTATAATTGTATATAATTTATTTCTGTTAGTGTATTTTAATTGGTAAATATTATCTAACAATCGCATTTCAATATTGTCATTGTCTAATTCAAATAATATACAAGTTTTTTCTCCATAAGTTTCAATACAATGTTTATCAAAAATATCATTAGTTGTTTTAGTTTTAGTTATTTTGTTAGTTTTATTAGAATGTTTATATATTTGAATGTTTTTTGTACTTGTATTGTTATGGTTCTCCATCTGCAAGGTACCTTTAACGATGACGTCGTTAGACGGCAAGGTACGAATAGATGATTTTAAATCAATACTATATGTACTATTTTTTTTTAAACTATATTGTATAGTTTCCATAAATAATTCTAGTAAAATTAATGTGAAATCTAAACAAAATGTAAATAAAATATGACCCTTAAATCAAATTAAATAACAAATTAAATTAATATTAATATTTTTTTTATTTATGTATAATATAAATAAATGGAAACTTTACGTACTACTCAATCTTATGTAGAATCTACAATAAATTATTCTTTAGCTAATCCATATATTATGGCTATAGTTAAAGTTGGTTTGGCATTATATGCTGCCCAAATTGCACCTAAAACTCCAGAATATCTTCAAGTTTGGTTTCAAAATACTTATGTAAAATTAATTGCAATTGCTACCATTGCTTATCTAGGTGAAAAGGATATACAATTAGCTATTTTGATTGCTATTGTTTATGTATTTGGTATGAATTTATTATCTGGTAGAGGTATTTTAGAATCTTTTTCAGAATATTCATCTAGTTATAAACCATCTGGTGATTTTAAATTAATTGAACCAAAAACAGCTATTTATCCAGGTTGTCAAGAAGTAACAATGGATGATTTGTACAAAGTTTTTGAAGGTGATAATGCTAAAATGAATCAAACTGTTCAATATTCATTTCAAGAATTAATGGCAAGATCATCTAGTAAAGATTCAAAGGATATGCTTACTAAAATTGCATACGCAGCTGGTTTGCCATATAATTTGTCATTTGATAAACCAGAAACTGCTCCATATATTGCTACTCTTCTTGTTAACTATGGATTTAACATTAAAGATTTATGCAAACCCCCCAGTTTAAATTAGTTACTTTTAAAAAAAGTACCTTGCCGAACTGATGGGTTCGCCATCTGTAAGGTACCTTGCCGAAGCCGAGCTTCAGCTCGGTAAGGTAACATCAAAATAAGAATAAGGTAATAATGTAAATGTAAATACATTTACATTTTGGAGAAAAATTGAAAAAAAATAAAAATAAGATAAAATAGAAGTAAAAACACATTTATTTATATTAAAAATGTATGTTGGATATTGGGTAGAAAATATTAATTATAAGATGGGTGATATTGTTTATGTTGAAGATTTGTTGGAATATTATATTTGTATAAATGATCATTTGTCAAACAATTTATCTCTTCCTAATAAAGAAGATCTATATTGGTTGTATATTTCATCTAGTTTTTTAAATAATTTTATGCCAAATTGCACAACTTATGAGAAAATATGTAACGAACAAGATGATAAAAGTGTAAAGAGTGATAAAGATGACAAAAGTGTCAAAAGTGATATATGCTATGAAAGTAATGAAGATAATAATAAACAAAATAAATTTCCAAAATTGAAGATAATTACAACGAATTTAAAAAATTATAAAAGAATTTCAAGACCATCTATTAAACAAAGATATTCTGACGACGATGAATCTAAAACAGATGAAAGTGATAATAAATTAAAACGTAAATTATTATCTATTGAGAAAGATATATATGATTATAAAAAAAGAAAATTAATAAATGAAGATGATGTTTGTAATTTACGTGATAAATTAATGTTAATGAATGTTGATATAGAAACAAAATTATTTTTAGTTGATAAATATGATTCTACTGTAAAAATGTCTGGGAGTGATTATTCTAAAGGAATAAATTGGTTGAAAACTGCATGTAAAATACCATATGGTAGATATAAACAAATGGATATTAATAAAAATGATAATTTGGAAAAGATAAAGGAATATTTTGATAATATTAAAGTAAAATTAGACAGTAATATTTATGGTTTAGAAGATGTAAAACAAGAAATACTTGAATTTGTTGCTAGAAAAATATCTAATCCTGATAGTAAAGGTCACGTGCTTGCATTATATGGTAGTGCTGGTGTTGGAAAAAGTAAAATAATAAAATCATTAGCAGAAGCGTTGGATTGGCCTTTTTATCAGATTAATTTTGGAGGTTTAAATGATGTGTCTTTATTAACAGGTCATAGTGAGACGTATGTTGGGTCAAAGCCTGGTAAATTAGTTGAAATTTTAACAAATTGTAATTATATGAATCCTATTATATATTTAGACGAAATTGATAAAATAAGTGAAAGTAAATCAACTGAAATTTTTGGAATATTAACACATTTACTTGATGAAGAACAAAACAATAAATTTCAAGATAATTATCTTTCTAATCTAAATATTGATTTATCTAAAGTATTTTTTGTTTTAGCTTTTAATGATATTGATAAAATTGACACAATTGTATCGGATAGATTAAAAATTATATATATTAATCCACCTCAGTTACAAGATAAATTAATTATTTGTCAAGATAAAATGATTCCAGAGATAATAAAATCTATCAATCAAGATACAAATGCATTAGATATTGTTATAAGTAAAGAAATTTTGGAATATATTATCGTAAATAAAACAGTTAATGAAAAAGGTGTGCGTCAGTTAAGAAAAAATATAGAAAAAATTTTTAATAGATTAAATTTTGACATATTGACTGGAAATTATAGTAAATTAAAAATAGAATCATCTGGTGAAAAAAATTTGATAATTATTACAAAGACTTATGTAGATAATATATTAACTATATCAGAAAAAGAATCAAGATATTTAGATATGTATATATAAAAAAGTATTTTATTAAATACTAAAAATTATTACATAACTTTTTGAAACTACACGGCTTCTTACAGTATACTTTAATATTTCATCTTTATTATTAGTAAATTTGTTGTAAAAGAGAGATTATTATTGCTATAGCTATACAAAAAATTCCTATATAGAAATACCTATAATTTTTTAAAGTTATTTTTTGCAAATAAGTAAACCAATTTATATCATCTGGTTTTATAAACAAATCATTAAAAAAATCAATCAAACTTGATGATATTTTAGTAAAATAAATATCATATTCTTTAAATATTTCAATACGAGTATTACTTTGAGGTAAATCGATTTCGATAGTTGTTTCTTTAGGTATTAATGTATTTGTTGTAATATTACTACTTTCTTGTTGCAATATAGGTATAGGATTTGATATAGGAACTATTTGTACTGTATTCATTTTTATTAATATTATATATTAATAAAATAAGAAAAATTTTTAAAAAAGTAACTAAGGGTTTTTTGGTTTAACCTTTTTTTAAAAGGTAACCTACGGTTTTAAATAGATTCGTTATCATCTTCTTGTGTATTTTCTTCATTGTAAGTATTTTGTTCTGTATAATTATTTTGGCCATTATCTATGCTAACAGAATGCAAATCGTAATTTTGTTGTAAAGATGATGTGTAATTTTTTTGTCTATTATCTATATTGTAATTTTGTTGTAAAGATGTTGTGTAATTATTTTGGTAGGAACCTGTAAGATATGATTGAAAATAATGTAATTTTTGAGTAAAATCTTTAATAGTAGTGTTAATTTTAAGAATAATAATATCTATTTGAGATGATGTATTTTGGTCATTTTGATATGTGAATTTTAAATTTTCAATACCGGCTTTTGCTGCTTCTAATTCTGTTAGGATTAAACTTAAATTTTCACAGTTTTTAATATATTCATCAGTTTGGTAAAAATTTTTATGCATATATTTAGAATTAATAATATGATGTAATATATCAATTGTTTCAGTTATGACACTATTAATTTCAAAAGTTGCTTGGCGTCTTGAATCATTTGAAAAAAAACGCTTAATAGATTGGTAAAATATTTCGTTTTCTAAAGAAATGATACCATCATAACTTCTTGTAATTCTTCCATTTTTTTGAATTTTACTTATGATTTTTAAATTAATTAAAAGTTTATCAGGAATCATATAATATATAATAAGAAATGTATTTTTTTAAAAATAATTGAACATAAAATAAAAAAAGTAAATAATAACGTAATGTCGTGTTTAATACCTGATATAAAAACGTTAGCTACAAGACGTGTAAATTGGCATGAATATTTCATGAATATAGCAGAGGTAGTTAAAACTAGATCACCGGATATTAAAACTCAAGTTGGTGCTGTATTAGTTTCATTAAGGGATAATAGAATTATAAGTACAGGATATAATTCAGTGTGTGCTGGTATGGACGACATGTCAATAGATTGGACAGATAGAGAAAGTATTGGTGATATTGTAATACACGCTGAAACAAATGCTATATTATATGCTCAAAGTAAATTTGAAGATGCAATTTTGTATTGTACTCTTAGTCCATGTAAAGATTGTATTAAATTGTTATCTGCAACAAAAATAAGATGTATTGTATATAAAAATAAATACAAAGATTTTGAACGTGCACAAAAATTATGCGAATATTTTAAAATTAATTTGCAACAAATAAATTAATAATTTAATAATTTTTGATGTTAAAAGTGTTTACTTTGTTCAAAAAATTGAAAAAAAATGTTTATTAATTTTAAATAAAATAAAAGATATATGAATGGTATGTTAACTATACCTAAGGTTAAAAATGATACCTTGAATTCTTCCAATGAAGAATTCGTTAGACGGCAAGGTACCTTACCGATGACAAACCAATCGGTTCGGCAAGGTACCTTACCGAATCTCAATGGTGAACCATCGACAAGGTCAGCTCGTCAAGATATAGTAAAAGCTCATATTATTCAACAGATTGATAATTTAAAAACAGACATTCAAAATTTATTGGATAAAAAAAATTTAATACCAAAGGATGAAATGGGTGATTGGACTAAATTAAAAAATGAAAAGATGAATCAGTTAAAAGTATTAACTGAAAAGTTAAAAGAAATGAATAAAAAGGAACGTTTAGAAATAAGAAAGATAAATGAAATAACTAAAGTATCCAAGGCAATTGATAATTTAGAATATGCAGCTGCTAAAAAAAAGAATAATTCTATAGCCATGGATAAGGCTAAACGTGATAAAGAATTACGAAATGAAGCTAGAGAACAATATACAAATTTTCAAAAAATGGAGAAAACATATTTAGAATATGATTCTGATAAGTTACCTGGTAATTTATTTTTACATAAAGATATTTTAAAATCTTATGGATTATGTCCTTTTATAGATATACAATTCAATGAAGAAGACAAAAATCATATAACAAATGATAACTTATTAATGATAAACGCATCAACATCAGTAAGCAAGGTGTCTATTCAGGACTGTACGTATAATAAAAGATTAAAATGGTTACAAAATCAATCAGATTCTGGTAAATTATATTTTAGTTTGTATGATGATTTGATAAAAAGGATTAAATGTAAGGAAATGGCTGATAGTAAAATTGTATTAGAAAATGCTATTTATGATTTTATAAAACAAAATATTACAGAGTCTTTAATACATATTTACGATGGTTGTATTAAGTTTATTGAAGAATATGTTAATTGTAGTATTAAAACAAAACGTATAAAAGAACGTTATAATTTGTTTATCAATGACTTGTCAGTATTATATTCGGAAACTATGATTGAATTTCATAGTTATCTTTCGATTAAATATAATATGCATTTAGTAGTTAACATATTAAAACCTAATATAAAAGAAAAAGACAAATATAATGTTTTAATAATAAGAGAGAGATTTGACGAGTTGATAAAACAATATAAAATAGAAGTAAAAGAAATAGAGCAAAGGAATTTATTTATTAAAAATACTTTAAGAAATACTAATACGGATTTATATTCATTTTTGACAGACAAACAGATATTTGTAAATAAATTAAGTAATATGAATGTTATAAAAACAAATAGTGTTTTGCAGGTTGGTAAATATTTTAAAAGATGGTCTGTTCTTACAAAACAGGAACAAATTGAAAGATTTGAATCGTTTTCTCATTTTTACGTAGATAAACATTTAGTAAATACGTTAATTATAGAAAAAGAGGAAAGGGATAAAATGGTTGAGATATTATTTGACTTGTTAAAAAATAATTTTGAAACTAAAAGAATGGTGTATAGGGATTATGTTTGGAATATTACGCGTGGTGTTATTGAAACTATAAAAATTCTGAGATATAATAAAAATACAGGTTTTGTACTAGCATTTACTAAACAAATGCCATCAAAAGATGGTCAATTGAAAAAACAAATGTCATTAACAAATGGTCAATTGTCAAATGAATCGGGGAGTTCTGATACTTTAAAAAAAAAAGTATCATCTAGGACAATTATAACAAAAGATTCAGAAAAAATTATTAATGAAGAGTTGTTATTTTTTATATTGACAAGGATCAAAAATGGAGTTGATACGATTGATCAGAAAGATAAAGAAATATTTTGCGACACGATTAAAATAAAATTAAAAGTGAAAAAATTAATGTTAAATGACAAGACAAGAATTTATAAAAAATACGATGAAATTTTTGAAATTGTAAAAAATAATAAAAGTTAATTTGCGGAGGATTATTAAAAAAAAATCCGATTATATATATTAAATATATATAATGGGAGCTATATCTTTTATATTTTACAATATGTCTAAACCTCCAATTAACATAGAGTTTAGTAAAAGTTTTATGCAAATGAAAAATAGAGGTAAGGATGATACACAAGTTATAATTGAAAATGGTCCAGTTATTAATAATATGAATATATCTCAAATTTCAAATTATTTGAGTAAAAGAGAAATGTCAGAATACAAACCGTTGACTTTTCATTATGGTTATCATAGAATGAGTGTTAATGATACGACAATTGATGGTTCTCAACCATTTGATGATCCTATCTTATGTAAAATGATGAAATATCCAGAGTTAAGAACTAGACCAAAAAGAAAATTGTTATGTAATGGTGAAATATATAATTATAAAGAAATAGTTCAATCTGAAAAATTTACAGATCGTGATATTCAATCTACAAGTGATGTTGAAGTGATTTTACCACTTTATATCAAATCTACTGAAGCTCGTCAAGGTGATCCAGAATTAGGATTAAGATATTGTTTAGATAAAATGCGCGGTGATTATAGTTTTATTTTAACTGAGAATACGACTTCGTTTAATATAAAACAGATAAACGTATTTGCTGTGAGAGATCCAATTGGTAGCAAACCATTATATATGGTGAAATACATTCCTATAAAACAAGAAAGTAACAAGTCTGACATATTTTACATGTTTACAAGTGAATTAAAGGGTATACCTAGAGAGTTATTAAATAATCCAGAATATCATATTACTGAAGTGCCACCTGGTACGTATTGGTCATTTAATAATTCTATAGTAAATGGTAAAGGTAAAGGTAACGTTGACGAATTTATTAGATATTATGATTTTAGTAATTTTTCTAGTTTACAAACTTGTAGTCTTAAAATTGCTGATCAAGAAACTATATCTATTATTCATAATAATATTAAAAAATTAATGACCGATAGCGTAATTAGTAGATATAAATTATCAGAAAGGGCTGTGGGTGTATTATTATCTGGTGGTTTTGACAGTTGTATTATACTGAGTATTTTGATAAAATACAAATATGAAAATGGTGATATGACACCTATTCACGCATTTACAATAGGAGATGATAATAACCAAGATGTTATTTTAGCGCAAGATCACGTGACGTCATTGGAAAATCATTATGGGATAGATATTCATCATCATGTAATAAATATACAAGATTTTAATTTAGTACGTGAAGAATTGCCTAAAATAGTTGGTTATGTAGAAACGTATGATGCTACGACGATTGAAAAAAGTATACCTTTTGTATTTTTATTGAAATACATATCATCAATGACTGATGTGAAAATTTTATTAACGGGTGATGGTTTAGACGAGTTGTGTGGTTACAGTGAATTTTATAATTTGGATGATACTCAGTTTCAAGAGAAAAGTGTTAACCTTTTAAAAAATATAAGTAAGTATGATTTATTGCGTTGTGATAAAATAGCTGGTTCTTTTGGTTTAGAATTACGCCAACCTTTTTTGGATATTTCATTTTTAGAGTATATATTGTCAATTCATCCTAAATTAAAACGTGCACAAATGTCTGGTTATTCTAAAGAGCCTATTGAAAAATATATTATTAGAAAATCGTTTGACAATAATGGTATATCAGATGATTTTTACATAAAATCTGATATATTGTGGAATAATAGACAAGATATTAGGTATAGTTTTAATAATATGAAAAAACAATTAGAAAATTATTTTGATACAGTATATGACGATATAGATTTTTTAAATATTTTACAATTAGAGTCACAACATTCACAAATGTTACCAAAAACTAAAGGTGAAATTTATTATAAAAAAATTTTTAATGCGCTTTACCCTAATACTAATAATATTTTAAATCACAAATGGGAATTTTTATGGAATTAATGTATTTAAGGTACCTTGCCGAACAGATGAGTTCGTCATCTGTAAGGTACCTTGCCGAACAGATGAGTTCGTCATCTGTAAGGTAACATCAAAAGAGTATAGAGTAATCTGATTATATGTTTTTTCTTCAAAGAAAATGCAGCCAATATTTTTTTACAAAGAATACTTCTTGTATTTGGTGCATTTTTTTTCAAATATTATAGTAATATGATAGATATTTATATTATTATAACGATAACTAGTCTATTTGTTTTAGTAGTCACTTTATTTTTTACAGACTACCAAATCAGGACATTGTATATTACACAACAAGAAAGTAAAGGTGATGTAGTTATGGAAAATATAAAAGAAGATAAATATGAAATAAAAACAGATGAAACAGATGAATTGCAAACACAGACTGGTGAATTACAAACTCGGAATACTTTATTAGAAAAAAATATTAATGGAATTTTTGTAAATTCTGATTTAGTAAATGAAGATAAAAAATGTGTAGATATTTCATCAAAAAAGAGGGGTGCTTTTCAATATTTAGAATTATCTAATTTACAAAAATGTAATGATATTTTTACATACGAGCCAATTAATAAACAACTTTTTGTAAAAACAAATGAATCTACAAAATGTATAACTTCTTTAAATGATAATGATATTATATTAAATGATTGTATAAAATCTTTTGATAAACAACAATTTGATTATTTTCCAATGCACGATGGAAAATTTCATTCCAGTTTATATTCAAAATGTTTAAGTTATAATAAAGATTCTAATATTATAGAGTTAGATGATTGTAGAGAAAGTAATAATATTGTAAAACGTAGTAATTTATTTTTACCAAACTCGTAATACTTACTTTAACGTTTAAAAAAAAAATATTTTTTTATCATCATAATTATGGACCAATTGTCTGATATTTTAAGTTCTTTTTTTGTAAATCCTAATAACAAAAAGAAGTCATCTCGTGAAAAAAAAAAATCTAGAACAGAAATTGCAACTCAAACGGAAATTGATACAATTACTGTAAAAGACACTGAACCAACAGTAAAAGAACCAACTGTAAAAGAACCAACTGTAGACACTGAACCAACAGTAAAAGAACCAACGGTAAAAGAACCAACTGTAAAAGAACCAACGGTAAAAGAACCAACGGTAAAAGAACCAACTGTAAAAGAACCAACTGTAGATACTGAACCAACGGTAAAAGAACCAACGGTAAAAGAACCAACGGTAAAAGAACCAACGGTAAAAGAACCAACGGTAAAAGAACCAACGGTAAAAGAACCAACGGTAAAAGAACCAACAGTAA
>Ga0102915_1000051_pt1 | contig 31468 bp, 33 predicted proteins | sample Colrivmet1561A02_FD_78199 | JGI IMG/M metagenome (GOLD analysis project Ga0102915, IMG submission 78199) | Estuarine microbial communities from the Columbia River estuary - metaG 1561A-02 | ecosystem: Environmental > Aquatic > Marine > Intertidal zone > Estuary | place: USA: Columbia River...
TATTCTTTGGATTTTTACTTTACCCTCATTTGCTACTTGACCAGCAGCTCTTGAAGAGGTTGAAATTGTACAGCCTGACTCAACTAGAGTTTTTGCAATCTGACCAGCCGGTGTATTTAGCAGACGTACTTTAATTTTTACGTTATTAGAATCTTGATCGTACCATAATTTCTCAATTACGTGAGAAACATTCTTAAGTGAAACATCAAAATTTTGTGGATGATCTAACTCACCAAATAGTTGACCCTTTTCGATTTTCTCGTTTAGGTATTCTAGGTGTGGAAGATACTCAGCTTTTTCGTAGATTCGGTTGTTGTTATTCTTTGTGTCAAATACTGCACAAACCCCTTCCATAACAATGTCACCATTCTCTGACTTAACTGTGTTTAGACCTTCATTTACTCTTTCAATAATGAAGAGCATATCTGAGGTATTTGTAATTTCGTTTACGTCTGTAAGGACCACGTTGCCTGATTTTTTTTATTATTTATATCGTATCAGTACAAATAATTTATAACAGATGACAACTTGTCATCTATATAGTTTTATTTATTAAGCGTAGTAGGTCCTGCTTCTCGAGATCAGTTAGTTTATCAAAATTAGGTACCCTTGTATGAATTTTAAAGACATATGCACCTTTATTTTGAAACCCAGTAGCTAATCCTCGGCCTGGAATGGTTATTTGAATATCGCTAAAGGACTTAGCGCTAAGAGATTTTATCTTAAATTTTGTGCCAGACACAGATTCAAAGATTAGATTTTCAATATTAATTAACTCGGTTAAGTCTACTTCTCTGTTATCTACTATATTACCGGCTGCATCCATAACAATACCAGATGGTATTACTATTTCTAATAGGACATATAGATTACCAATAAATGTGCGATTAAACATTGCACCTCCACCAAGTTTACCAGTATTTCCCATATTTTGGAAAGTTAATCTGGAAAATGCTCGATTACCATCAAAAATTAATTGGTGTTTGGTTTTGTCTGGGCTAAGCTCTACACTAAAACGATTTGGGGTAGACTCGCCCTTTTTATTATAAACTACCTCAATGGTCTTACCAGTTAAAAGGTCTTTAAGATCGATTTTTTGATTAACTACTATATCAAGATCAATACCCCAATTTTGGGTAAAAATATCGGTTGAGCCAAATCCACTAAACATGTCACGAAGGTCCTCTAAGTTAGCACCGCCTTTATCGTAACCTTTACGCTTTTCTACATCTCCTAATACACCATAAGCTTCGGCGATTTCCTTAAATTTGGAATCGCCGTCAGGATTTTTATCAGGGTGATATTTAATGGCAAGTTTTCGATATGCCTTTTTAATATCTGCCTGATTGCATCCGCGCTCAACTTCTAGTATATTATAATAGTCTTTCACTATAATTAATATACCTAAATTACTTACCCACGGTAACGGTATCTGATAAAATTAATGGTTTTGCTAAACTTACAACGCCTTTAGCTAGGCCTGGGGTTGATGGCATTTTTCCATCGATCATTGATGCAAGGGACTCAATTGTTGCCATAAGTGCATCTCCCATAACAGCTGGCTCAGTTAAGCCGCTTGCTCCAAGTCTAGTAAAGTCTCCTCTAAGCCATACTTGCTCAGATGTTACCCTAACCTCAGAGGTTGCTGTAATATCAACAGTTGAATTTGCAATAATTTTAATAGTAGGACCCTCTAGTTCAATAATAGACTCAGTATCTTTATGCTCAATTGTAATAGTTGAATCCTGAGCAATATTAATTCGGGATTTTTTATTTTCAAAAGTTAAGCCTTTGCCTACAGTAAACCACAATTTAAGCTGTTCATCTCCATCCCATAGGATAAAATGCGAACCTAAATATTCACCATCCTTTTTTAATTCTTCCTGCAAGTCTGCCGCAAGTTCCTGTAACTGAGAATATTCAGGTGAATAAATGTCGCCTTGATCAAACGTTACAACTACAAGTGCTCCGTTTTTTGGAATAGAAATACTGGCAGCACCCTCTTTACCAAAAAATGTAGGTTTTGCCATTGGATTTGCCCAAGGAAGATCCTCAGTTTTTAGTGTATCAAATACTCCATGCACTAAAATTTTGCATCGACCCTGTTTAAGAGGATCGTTTGCATCAACAACTGTACCCATATACTTTTTTAAAATATAGTCAATAGTTGTGTCTGATGAACGTTTAATATCTAGGTCTCTGTTTACAATCATTATGGCTTAAGTGGATTTTGACTAGTTATTTTACCTCCAACTTTCCTTTGGTTTACAGCTTTCATAATTGGTACATCCCCTGGGAAAATATCATTATTAATTTTTCCAATTGGGGTAATCTCCTTTCCGGGAAACATATCATTCTTGATTGGTAAAGCTGTTCTGGTGTCTTTTCCTGGAAATATATCATTTTTAATTGGTAAAGTGGTTCTAGTGTCTTTGCCTGGGAAAGTGTCTTTTGTAATTTTACCACCAACCTTTCTTTGCATTAATATTGTTAATTGCGATCCAACATAAACATCATCATTAATTGGGTTAGCACCTCTTTCTTTGGTAACTGTGGTTAAATCGGTTGGAGAAAACTGGTCAAACGGTCTAGAATTAAGAGGTCCGTTTGATAGTGCGCCATCGACGGCTGCATCAAACTGTCTTTCTAGACCAAGTAGAGCATCATTTAGGGCTCGTTGAGGAGCTCCTAATATATTAGTTAGAGCGCGTCGGCCTGCCGATAACACTCTAGTTATTCCTCCAGTAAAAGGACCAAGATCAAGAGCACCGCCTAGTCCTCCAAATAGTGGATTTGAGCCAGCTTCATCATCAAAGAAACCAGCTGTGCCAAATGCTTTATCGCCAAAATATGTGGCTGGCATTACTCGATCAACAATAATTTTAATTTTAGGTTGTAGGTTACTGGAAGATTCGCCAGTTGATGATTTAGTTTGAGCTGCATTTTCTAAAAAGTCTGAAAAATCAAATCTGCATCCCATGCATCTAAATGCAATTCCACCAAAGTTTACCTGGCCACTAAAAGTTTCATCGTATTGTGCGCTAGAGCCTAGTCCCAACGCTGCATTAATATTGAGACCGACATTCTCACCATTTTTTAGGAAACGCAAATCCATAAAATAGATATCCATTGAGAATTTTTCAAGATTTGGAGGCAATACCTTTCTACCATTAAATGAATCATAACTCAATAGACGATATGCTTCGGCAAGGCGGGTTAATCTAAGATCTACTGTCTCATCTCCAACTATTGTAAGTGTAATTGGTTCAAATTTGTAGCCTGCTTGGCAAGCTTTCCATAGGTTAGGTATTCCATCCAGTTCTTTAAATGCCCATGGAGATTTTTCTTGAATTGAATTTAAAGTTTTAATAAATTCCATTAAATAGAAACCTCTGTTTAATTCACCAGCCGGTCTATTTGTAATAGTAGAGGCGGCTGCTGAATTTAATAGTAGATTCTTTGGATAATTTACGTCGTTAGTTTCGCTAAGTTTAAGAGAAAAACTATTTAGGTATTGAATTGCACAGGCTTCACTGGCATTTGCAAGTAGATCAGGGAAATTTTTTCCAGTGTTTACTTCAGTAATACCGCTTCCGTCTGATGACATTTTTGCCCATTCTGGCAAATAGAACAGTGGATTTGCTTTAAGCCCAGTGTATGGGTTTATCGTTCCTTTAGCTTCACTTAATTGACTATGTATGTCTAGTGCAAATCCAAAATAGGTAGGTTCGTCATATCCAGTCGAAAGCCTAGAATTTCTAAATGATTGAATAATATTAGGTAATGATCTAGTAGCTTTGTCATTTACAACAGAGGCTACCCAAGAGCTTCTTTTATCACCAGCTGTCGCGTCAGCACCCAAGGCACTGCTATTAATATATGGATCTGGTTGTGGTTCAAATTCTGGTCCCATTGTATTTAAATATTTTTTTCCGAGTCTAATTTATTATCATCACTAATTTCAAGCCATTCGCGTCTAACTAAAATAAGTTCAGTTGAATATTTAAATTCAGACGCCTCTGGGCTTCCATTAAATTCATATACTATATCTTTTACAATATATGGGCCGGTTAAGTATAAATCAATTACTTCACCTGATCCTTTGATTGAGGTGACGGGTTGTTCAAAGTTTGAATCTGGCGCAACTGCATCAGCTTCACCGGATAATTGTCTCTTAATTAACACATCAACTTTACCACCTCGATAGATAGCTTGAGTTACTCCAGGCAGCTTAACAACCAAATAATTTTTTCCAAGTTCATCAGTATTATGGCTATTTAGTAATCTAGCAAATTTATAGTTTGCATGGCCGTTATTATAGTCAACTCCAACCCACCTACTAGTTTGTTCCTTTGAAAATGTAGCAAGCTTGGGTTTTTGATAAGTAGCATTTTTATTCTCAATTGTTTTTTCGCTCAATGGCTCAATATAGTGATTGATTGGCAGCTTATTTTCTAAATAAAACTTTCTATCGTGCCACGTAATACTTTTCCTAAAGCTTTGTTTTGATAAAACTTCGCCGTGGTTAGAATACATTGCATAGTGTGCAATGTTGAATCCAGAATGGGTGTCCGTGATTGACGAAGATAATAGTACATCGATTAACTCTGTGTCTTTAGGTTTATCGTCTTTTGATTCAGTCTTACTTACACTATTGACTGCACTATATTGAGACTCCATTCCATCGCCGGCTGTTTGCATAACTTTAGTTTCTTTGCTAAGGGCTTTTTCATAATTAACAAAATTTAAAATATAATTAGTGTCGATAAAACATCCAAAAAAGCTCTTTTCATTTTTATAGGCTCTAGCACAAATATCTTGTATGAAAGTTTCAATCGTTCCGTTTGGATTAATCCAAGTCATTAGATCATCAGTTGAAGTTTCGTTTGTTGCAAAACCTAATTTTAGGTGATCGGCCAAACTTTTTAGTGCCTCCCATGATTTCTTTTTTGGAATACTTTGTACAGTATTTCCATATATTCCAGGAACATATAGCTTTGCAGTAATTGTATAGATACTTTCAATGCGGCCTGCTCCAGTGTAAAGTGTACTTAACTCAGAGCTTACAATATTAGTAATTAAATAATCAGATCTAATTGGTTTTATTGCTGGCGAAAGGGACTTTATGTATAGTTTTAAAATAGGGTTAGTTCTTGGAAAATACATTCCAGAAAATACTCCAGTATTATCAATAACACTTAGCGTCAGCTCTGGCAAAAATCCATTTTGATTTATAGAAAGAGACACTAGCCTATTTTGTGGAACAACATAGTTATCAATTTCAACATAGGGTGCAATCAACCCAGTTACAGTTTGAATATTTGCGTTATTTGCGCGATCTGTTGTTACTTCTGACTCTGACTCAAAACTTTCTGGATTTACATGAGAAATCCTTCTAATTTCTAAATTAGGTTGAGTAATCGCTAATATTGAATTTGGATCCAGTGCCATTATTTAAATATTTTTGATTCAATTAGGTTTTTTAACACGTTTGATCTTGAAATTGGGGTAGGACAGTCCTGTTTATTAACCTTTGTAACATCTGCACCAAATATAACCTTTCCATTTTGAACCTTAATATTTTTATCGTTAGGCAGAGTCAAGTTTGGCTGAGTCAAACTTGTTCCAAGCTTCTTTAGATATGAAAGTCTAGTTGAATCCCTTTTTGTAGCTAAAATTACGTTCGGCAAAGCTTTAACTGTGCCCTTATCTATAATATCGTCGGTTTTAACAAAATATTCATCAGGCGTAGTTGGAACCTTAATTAATTGATCTCTAACCAAACTAAATGGATTTGATATACCATTATATTTACACAAGATATCTGCATAGTTTTCAGTTCCATAATATAGAATTGATATTAAATCTGGTCGCATTTCTTCAATAGGATCAACTTTATGTAAAGTATAGTCGCTAGTTAACTGCTTACTATCAAACCTAACTGTACCTTTGCTAAGGATTTTTTGAGTAAAACTTCCTGAAAAAAATGGTTTATTTGATATAGTTTTAAATAATAACATGGTTTACTTTATATTTTTATTTAGATCCGCCGACTGTACCAACTTCAGGCGGCACATAGAAGTATACGTCCTTTAGAAATACTGCGCCCTCTCCGTCCGCCGTGCCTGCGCCATATCGATTATTTAACCAAGTTGCAACTTGTCCTTGTCTGGCGTCGCTTGCACTCTGCTTTTTCGGCTCCTCCGTGGTTCCTCTACTAGCTAATTCCTGACCTTTATTTTCTATTCCGTATGTATTAGCCTGATCATATGTGTGTCCTACAAATGTTTCAACATAATCGGTTCGACCTAAGTTAAACGTTTGTCTAATGTCAGCACTATCTCTTGGTCTAGTTGGAGAAAGAGTTACCGTAAATTTTAAATCAATTGGAAAATCTTCTGGACCCAATTCCTCGCCAAACTCCAATTGACAGCTTCTAACAATAACATCTCCAATTCTCATAATTGGATTCATTGGGTTGCCTATTGTTAAGTGCCAGTTCCCAGTTGGCATGTTTGGAACATTTGCTCTCTGTTGAACAAATGCAGGAAAACTGTCGGCTAGTGCCTTTGTTATTTCAACATTAAGTGCTGCCTCCATGGCTCCTTTTTCTTCTGTTGACATATTTTCATATGGGTTAACCTTAAAATCACCACTTAATACAGATTTAGCAGTACCCACTACTACATTGGTAGCAGTCTTTGCCAAAGCAGGTGCTAATTTGCCTGCCAATTTTAAAATTGAACCTGCCCTAGTCTTGGCAATTTCGGTAAATGCAGCAAGTAACTTATCTGGATTTAATCCGCCTGAAACAAAGGCACTTTCTAGTAGAGCCTGTTCAGTTGGTGCAAGTGCAAGTCCTAGTTTTTTATAGTAGACGTTTAGTGACTGCAACCATTCTCCATCAGAATAGGTTAAAGCTAGCATGTTTGCAATAATGTCTAGTGCAACTCTTTTTTGACTCATCCCAAAATATGAGTCAGTTTTATACTCAAATATAATTACCCAATTGGCATCTTGTGCAGCCGTCGAAAGTCCTCTATCCCTAATTAAAAAATCTTTTTTAACATTGACTGGCCCCTGTATTTGATTAAAGAATGCGCCATTATCTGCCCATAATCCCTTTAAATAAATTTGTTCATTTTCTTCAATTTTAGCCCTACCTATTTGGTCAGCGGTTCCGCCACCAGCTATTCCATCTGCCTGATTTGATAGATTTTCTACCGCTGCTATGAGAGCTTTATTCGCGCCGCTTGCACTTAAACCTTTAACTAGGGATTGTGTAAAATTAGTAACATTATTTCCCGAAACTTCCTTAGGCGCAGTGTCCTTTTTTGTCCAAGCCAGCGACCATGTACTTTGCCAAATTTTGTTTAGGTCATTACCCGTTCCAGCCCCAAACCAAGTTACAGCCTGTGCGACTGGTATATTTTGAACCGGCTTTGCTCTTTTAATTGCAGCATCGTCATTTGATGCTAACGGAAATTTTCTAAGGGTGATAAGGCGGTTGTTTGGCACAATTCCATACCATTTACAAAATAGGAAATCCGACCATGTGTATGGCGAGTTTTTTATGCCATACTGATTACTATCTTGATTGGCTGGAATAGTTTTAGCCCAGTCAACAATGGCGGATGCAGTTGGATTACTAATAATATGGGGTGCAGCGCCGTGTCTTGAAATTTGATTATTGGATAAATATGATGATTCGTCAATTATATCAACTCCACCACTATACTTAAACACATAAAATGCATTAAATAGAGAAGTACTTGCGCCCGATGACTGTGGAGCACCGGTTTTGGTATCTATAACTGGAACTTCTTGTCCTTTACTGCCTGTTGCCATTTAGTTAATCCTTTTTATTATCTATTTGTGACAATAAAAGAGTTCGTATGCGGAGGTAATGGATTATCCGTGAAACGGATCGAGATCTGGATTAGGAATCATTTTCCAGCGTCTTTCTAGGTTCATGCCTTGGCCTCTAGCTAATTGAATCTCTGTCGAGTGATCTTTAATTGCATTTAGTGCACCAATATAATCGCGTCGATCAACAAACGATTGAACATAGTCAGCAACATCATCAGTTAAAGAAACTCTATAAACAACTGGATGGCGCTGTTGATTAAAGCTGCAGCGCATCATCATCATATTTAGCTGACCATTGTATTCTTTCATTACACTGGTTCGGGTCGGAGCGGTTTCATCAGCAAGACCTAAATCGTGGATTCTATCTAATTGATTTAGGTAATTATGATCAATATTTTCTTTAGTAAAAGATTCTATACCATGGCAATCTGCAATACCAAAGTACCAACTAGCTGGCTTCTTTGCTTCATTTAAAAAAGAAGAAAATGTTAGTACTCTACTTTCAGGCAACGGCTCATTTACATCAATTAGGTCTAGATCTGCATCGCGAAGATCGTAAATCTCGTCAAAGGTTGTGCCTTCAAACTCAATAGGTTCTTCTAAATCGACCATGTATAAAGTTTGGTCTGGCGCATAGTCTAATCTATAGACTTTGCCAATAGTAACAATTTTATTATCAATCGGAGCGCCTACTAGATTAAGACGGTCCATTGTATCTTTAGATAATCTAAGCTTAACTTTATCGCCGATTTCGAATGCCATTTTATGATTTATAGATTTTTACAACCAAATTACCATCGCCTTTAATTAGTCGATGCCAATCGTGCTTTTTAATATTTATTCGATTGGTTTGATTTAACTCTATAGGTAGTGAGTTATCTAATTGGATTTTCCAGCCATTACCCTCAATCAATTCAAGCGCACGATCTTCATCATCCCTATGCCATAATAGTTCAATTGGATCAACTGCTTGGGTGAATTCTCGTATTACCCAGTTATCACCAGATGATATATCTTTGTATGGATGCATGTTACTTAGTCTTTTTGACATCTGCCCAAGATTTACTTGGACCTGCCGCATTTACTCTAGCCATTGCCCATTGATGAGCAGTCATTCCTGGTCTGGAACCAGAAGAGTAGAATGCGCCTAGACCTTTAGAATATTCACGTTTTAAATCGGCAAACGAATAACCCTTTTTAGTAGCAACTGCCCTAATTTTAGCCAGGGTTTCTTTACTAAGGTTAGAAGATTTTTTCCTATCTGCTTCAGTTACCTTTGAATCAGGCCTTGGCGTATTTTTCCAACCAGATTTCTTTCGTTCAGCTGCCTCCATCTCATCTCTAAGTTTATATGCAGCTTCCTTTTTACCGCTATCTAATAAACTCTTAGTCTTATCTAGCTTTTTATCTCTAGAACTTCCTTCCGGCGCTTTATATTGAGCTGGATTTTCAGGAGTCGATTTTTTCTCAAGCAAACTTATGTATTCATTAAATGGTTTTACATACATAGTTTATGACTTTTTGTTTAGTTGGCGCTTTACCTCGGCTCTAACCTTTTCCATCTTTTTAGCATAGGCTGGATTGTCATTGCGGTTAAACACAATTTGCTGGTTAAGGCTACCTGTAATTTTTCTCATATCACCGCCTCTAGTTTTAATTAACCATGAAGCTAGAGCTTTGATTCCAAGGCTTTTAAATCTACCATTTGCATCAGGGGCATTTGAATCGTGCCAATCTGGTGAGTTTTTGGTTTTTCTTGCCTCTGTAATAAATTCTGTGTATGAAAGTATGTTATTCATATAATTACCAGTACCCCGGATAAGTTTTACCACCCCAAAGATGTGCATATCGATTTATTCGGCAAGCCCAATATCCAGCTTTAGTCTTGTCTTTCTTTAAGTGACATTGATGTCTAGCTGCAAATGATGCTCTAGCCTTTGGATTACTTACCTTTGCAGTAAGTCCTCCATGGATATCGCCGAACGCAATTTTAATGGTTTTGCCAGTTTTTGGATTTTTAACGTAGACATGATACTTTTTAGCACCGCCTCGTTTTGGATAGTTTAGGTCAACTTCTCGACCTTTATATTCAGCCTCATTAAGTTCTTCAATTGGAAAATCTAGTGGAACTGGCTCCCCTAAATATTCTCCAATAAAACCTAAATCAGTTTTTATGAATAATTCCTCTGTAATAGAATCAAATGTAACCCCATTTTCAAAATAAAACCTAGCTTCAGTTAATAACTCAATATGTGCATCGCTACCCGGCCTAAATGCTGATTCGGCAATACATATATTTTCATTTAAATGATACTGTAGATTAGGCGACATTTAATAATTAGATTTTAGTATTCCTTTGGGTCTTCTTGAATTAGTTCCTTATCTTGAGAATCGTTAACTTCATTAATTAAAAAGTTAAAAACCTCTTCTACGTCATCTTTTGATGTAGCAATATGGTCAGCTGCCCATGCGTGTCCGTTTTTCAAAATTTCATCAACACCAGACTCGTCCATTTCTAATAAAAGATCAACACATCTTTTAATTGTTTTAAGATTTCCAAAAAACATATAATTTTCATATTCAGCTTCATGCGAATCTTCTTTGCTGTGTATTGGTTCAGCTGCTAGTTGAATTTGAGTTGGCTCGAAATCTTCTTGTGAAAATGATTCGAAAGTTTTAATTTTTTGCATTTTACTTTTTATTTAAATTTTTATAAAAGCTAGTAAAGTCTAAAATATTTCTATTAGCTTTTTTAGATTTCTTTGGTTGAAAATTATCACCAGAACCTGGTGAAGTTTGAGTTGGCGCAATTGGATTACCCATGCTGCCGATACTTGCTGGTGTTTGCATTGCTACACCTGGTGATGCAATATCCTCTTTAACTTGACCGGATCCAACTTTAGTTGCTCCTTTAATTTTACTTTGTGGGGCATCTAATCCGCTTTCTGCACTTGTAAATAAGAAGCGTGTCCACTTTTCAGCTTTTAATTGAGCCTCTTTACCACCAGTCACCTTGGCAGTTCTTGAAATGGTTCTTCCAATAATAGGTAAAGTTGCTTTTCTAAATCTTTCGAGTTGAGCTCCAAGATTCTTTTGCTCTTCTCCTTGATATTCGACAGTTGCCGATAGCGTACCAAGATAGGTTCCAATCTTTAGTAGATAATTAATTCGGCTGGAGTCTAACATTTGTTTAGACGTAATTGCAATTTTAGTTCTTTCAAATAGAGGAAGCTTAATTTCTGGAGAATAGGCAATTCCTTTATAACGACTTATATCAAGATCAGTTTTATATTTTCCAAGACGAGTCCTTGCCTCTAAGTATGCCTCAATTGCCTCAACCATATATTGTTTCTTGGCCGAATCGTCGAGAGTTTGTAACATAGTTCGACGTTTTGTAATAGCATCAATTTCTCCTCGCTCATCCGTCATAATCATAATACGAACTTTTACAAATTGAGACTCTATTGTATTTAGGTCTGGCCAATTTCTAAGTTCTTCGATTGCATTTCTAATAATAACGTCGCGTTTAACTAATTTCTCAGCCTTACCGCCAGTTCGCTTATTAAAATCTTCTGAAGATTTCTTGAAGTCGTCAACATCATTATCCATTTCTGTTTGAACTTCTTCCCATTCAACATCAATAATATCTGGTTCAGGCTTCTTTTTATCCTCATCTTTATTTGAAAAGTCTGAAATAATATAAGCTACCTTTACCGAGTCTTCTGCTGTTTTTCTAAAGTCTTCAGAATCTGCAGTCGTACCATCCATTTTTTCCTTGGCAGAGCTAACTAATGTTTTAGTAACCTCAGCTTCAGTTTTCTTTTGATCAGTAAATGAAATTTTAATTTTATCAAGCAGGTCATTAACCTCGGCTGTCCAATTGCTCTCCTCAATGGTTTGATATGCTTCCCATACAATAGCCATTCGACCTTTGTATGCTCGTATTCTCTCTAACTGTAATTCAATGTCTTCACCATCCTTAATCATTTGATCAAGAACTTCGGTTTCGATTTTTAAAGTTTGAGAAATAAAATCAATATACTTATTTAAAATATCAATCCATTCTTTATTAAGAAAAGCTTGACTTAATTGCTGAAGAACCTGTGGGTCAGTTTTTGCCTTATTTAAAATATCATTTTCAATAAGTCTTGATAAAAACTCATCGACCTTCTTCATGATATCCTCCTCCTTTTTATTGGAGTCTTTGGCAAATGTGATAATATCGGAAATTTCGTTTCCAATAATAATTAATTCAGATTCTAATAGAAGCTGTTCGAGGATATGTATGTGTCTAAATTTAAGCATTAGTCTAGGGTTAATCTGTATGCAAGTTTATTCTTTAATGATAAAAACTCGTCTCTTAAATTGTATAATTCAGTGTTTGTTTCTTGATCAAATAGCTCACAAAAATCTTGTTGAAATACTCTTTCGATATTTTGAATAAAAATTGGCATTGCTTGATCGTAATCCATAACTAGAATTGCGCAGCCTCCAACTTTAAATCTGCCAAATTTACCAATGATCTGTTCAGCAATTTCATCAACTAATCCTAAGAAATCATCATAAAATGCACCAAATGCATTGTGTTGAGCTTCGTTTGTAGTTTGCCAATGTAAAATATGAGCCTGATCTCTAATTTGTAGTAGACTTAACATAAATGTAGATACATCCATGGCATCAGTCTGTGGCTCGTCTAACCCGCTATGTAATTCAAATGGAATCATTTCTTTGTAGTATGTTTTTTCCAATCGGCGAATGGTTTAATCCAAAAGGTCCGATTAGTTTCCTTTTGTAAAAGATCCATAATCTTATTATCTCCGCTTGGATGCTGTATAACCGCATTTTCCAATCTAGCCTTACCCTGAAGATAATCTTTATAGTTTTTCTGAGAAGAATTCACAAGTTTCGCCCTTTTAGGATATTTATTAGAGCAAGGCTAGACTTATTCTTGAGGAGCAGTTGAGAAGGAATCCATGTTAAGATCTATTCCCAATAGAGAGTCAGATGAAGTAGATTTAGGTCTAATATTATTAGCCTGTTCAATCTTAAAGTATTTAAGCTGATCATCTGTAATCTTTCCGTTAATTAAAACATAGTCTCCTGTGTGTTTACTAACTGCCATAAAATAGGTGCCGTCCTGTAAATATCGATCAAACTCAATCTTTAATACTCCATTTAAATAGGCACCAGTATTAAATGTACCGTCTTCTGCGATTGCACCGTTAAATACTGCAGTCAACTCATCTTTGTAGTTCTTATAAATTAGGTTAAATCCAGTTGCTAAAATTTCAACCACGTCTTCTTTAGTTGATGCTTGAACAGCAGCTGTAATTCCTTGGCTAAAATATTCTTTTCTTGGAGTGGCAGAAGCGGATGGAGTAAATGCCGTAGAGTTTTCAAAATACTCTGGCACTTCCTGTTTAGCTGCAGTAAATAGATCGCCTAAACCTTTTCTAATATAGTTTCCAGTATCTGCTCCCATACCAGTACCGCTTTGTCCAGTTAATCTAAAATTATCTCCACTTGCCTTAATTTCAATTAAATCTGTCTTAATTTTAATATCGCCCTTATCTCTATTTCCAGCGTTTACCGCATCCTTAATTAAGATTGACATTAAAATTTCGCCTCGGCCAATGTTTACATTACCGACTGACCCAATTAAATTAAAAAGCTGATCGTATAGAGCTGGGCTAAGACCCGTCGTATCAAATAAGGTTTTTAGATTGCCGTTTGGACTATTTGTAATATCTTCAAATGTAATAGTTGGATTATCTAAATACACCAATAGGTCATCGTCTTGATCAAGATCGTCTGCAATCGAAACAATAGTTTTTGCTAAATCTTTATAGCCTTTACCTGTGCCAAGAATATCAAATAACTCTTTATTTACGTCGTTATGGGTTCTCTTTAATAGTTTTTCAATCTTTTTATAGAGAGCCTCATTATATGGTGCATCAATAATTAAATCAAGCAGGGCACTTTTCTTTTTATCAAGCTCTGCAACTGAAATCGACTCAGTTAAAAGGGATTCTTCAATCTCCTTTGTCATATTATAAAACTCTGAGTGTAGAGGCTTGCTAGTTATGTTTTTATACAGAACAAAATCTTGGGTTTTAACCGAATTAACAAGATCGGCTTCCAGTTCAATTTTAGGTACTTCTACTACCTTTAACTGAGATGGAATTTTTGCGTATGGCGCTCTCTTATTAATACGATTTAGGTCAATTACTAAATCTGGCACAAACTCTAAATTTGTTGCAATTGCTTTAATTGAATAACCTTGGCCAATTGCACCAATTAATTCATCTATTCCAACTGAATCTACAGTTGAACCGCCTACTACATAATCTGAAGTTTTTGATAATCGGTCAATTGAATTTTTGACTGTTTCTGAAGACATTGGAAAAGCTGAACTTCTTTGTCCTGGGTGATACGCTACCATTAAACAAGGAACATCATACTTTCCTTTAATATTAGCTGCGATTTTTTCGTGTTCTTTACTTAGAGGTTGAAATTTATCTAGGTAAATAACGATTTCAATATCTTTTTTTTTAGTTTGATTTGCTTGAAATTGACTAAAAAAATCTGAGGCATCCTCATCTGTACCAAAAAATTGATTAAATGTTGGAAAAAATGCCTCGTTTAATTTATCCTCTGCTGCAAGTTGAACTTTAGCAATTTGGGATTTTAGAGTTTCTTTCATAGTTTTATTAAAAAAGGTTGAGCTAACTCTAATATTTTTCTTTCTAAATGTATTTAAGAAAACTCTATACAATTCCTTAAGAGTTTTATCTGAATCGATTAATCTAATTACCATATCATCATTGATCAAGGCACGATTAACATCAAACTCCGGCTTATTTAGGAATTCTGGAGTTGTTATTTCAAGACCGCGATATTTGCTACCGTGCGCCTGTACAAAATCTTTAAATATTGCATTTATAATTTGAATATAGCGTTTTTCAAATGTTGTACCATCTGGCTTAATTACATCAAGGTCTGCTTGCGAATAGGTTTCAATAAAATTCATTAAGTCAGCTGTCATAATCCAAATGTAATCATCTGTCTTTGGTGCAGCTACTCTGTCTTGAGCCTTTTCCTTTGCTCTTGCTTGGAAAACTGGGTCAACTAATTTTGCTAAAAATACCGAATCTTCTCCGCCTGGTTCATAGAATCTAAAAACAATACCTTCAATATCTTTGTCAGCTGTGTCTCTTAAAAAAGAGGTTCTAAGTTCAGGGTTAAGAACATTAATAATGTATTTGGTAAAAGATGCAGTTTTAAATTTTCCAACTAACTCATCAAGTGGAGTATAGACAAAATCTAAAATTTTCTCTTTTTGATCATCTGTTAGTTTTCCTTGAAAAATAATTGGTGGGCGCTCGATATCTAAAATATCCGCCCATTTGTCTAATTCTGCCTTATCTTGGATAGTCTCAGCCTGTTCGCCAGCTTCATCCAAGATATGAATATAACTTAGAATCAAGTGGTTTTTAGGTAATCTATCGTATTGTATCGATTGAGCAGTCGGCGAACTAAAATACTCCATTCCAAAATGATAGTTACATGGAAGTTTTTCAATTGAGTCAGCCGATAATTCATCGAAGTGTTTAAGCGCAGGGTTATAGTATGAACTTAGGACACGATCTACACCTGTTAATTTAGTATTACGTTTAAAAAATTCAAATGGTTCTTCGGAATTTCCACAATTTCTTTGTGCACCAAAAAATGCACCGTCCATTTTTTCGTTAACAATAACTTCTTTATTAAGAAGAGCCTCTAAAAATTCTTTGCCCTTTTTTTCGTAAATGTCCTTTAAGTGGTTTAGTCCTGCCATAAATTTAAATTAGTATTAGTCCAAAGATCCGTATTTTCCTGCTCCCATATCCTTTGCAAAATCTTTGCCAGCCTTTGAAGAAACACTAAGGCTGATACCTTTTAGTAAACCAGCATCTTCTGGGTTCTCTTCGAAATAGGTAATTAAGCTAGCTAGGTTAACATTTTGATATGGTTGAATTGTTCCTTCCGGTAGTTTCTTTTCTAATTCTCTACCAGATGAATAGTCTTTCCAGTTAAGATTCCAACAATAGAATCTAACTTCTTCTTTCATTTTTGTTGTATAGTAACGGTCAACATCTGCAAGTCTAGCTTGAACTTCAGAAAGATCAGTTTTATATGAAGTCGAGTGGCCATAGATATCAGCTGGTGTTCCAATGCTTAAACTATCTGATGTAATATCAGTCAATTTAACTAGTTGGTCCATAAGTTCCTGAAATGGTAATCCTTTAAGAGCCTCAGATTCTTCTGCTTCGTTTAGGAACTGCTTAAAGTTTCCAATAGTGCGTTTTGTCATTTTATAGTTGCCTATTTCTGATTATTTATCCCGAACTAATCTTTGGATTAACTCGCAAAACTCATCAACTGAGTCTTGACTAAAATTATTTGTAAAATGGTCAAAGGAATTGCCTTCACGAGCATCTTTAAATCTAAATGGCGCATCTTCAATCAATTTTAGCATAAGTCGCTTTTCTTCTTTTGCTGAAACTAATCCATCCCATAGGTCTTTTTTGCGAGCCTGATCCTGTTTAAATTCATCTGGTGCATCAATCATAATAGTTTTGCAGTTTTGGTAGCCTGGTCGTTTAATTAAGCCATATAGCTCAGATTGAGCTTGACCAAATTCCAAGCGATTCCAAATGGTTGCCCAGGTAGCTGCTGTAATATGAGCTCTATCAAATACAAAAATCTTATCTGGAAAATGTTCATGTAGATCAAGTATTGTCATAATATTACCCATACTAAAATAGTGAATACCAGAATCAGATTTATCCCATTCTTTAACTATTGCTGAATATTCATCAGCTAGGTAAAATTTATAATAAAATAGATTTAATTCATCACCGTGTAGCTTAACCAATTGATTAAGTAAATGGGTTTTGCCTGAGTGACGGGTACCTTCAATAAAAATTATCATGAGTATTTAAGTTGTATTCTTTCTCTTGATAATATACCAATATTTCCATTAATTTGGAGCAATTCTGTCTTATCAACAAACCAATATTCAATTGATTTTGTAATCTTACTTAGGTATGGATCTTTAGTGTATTTGTCTATTTGAACTAGAGAATCTTCAAATATTCGGATTTTATCAAAAGACAGCCCGACTGTATCTAAATATTCAAGTAGCATTTGCGGCTTATCTGTATTACGCTCGCATAGAATAATTTGGTTAAATGTTTTGGTAATTCCAAAATTATCTAAAACTGCCTCCATTGCCTTTCTGGTTGCAGCTACTCGGTGGCTTAGAATTATTGTAGTGTGATCCTTATCCAGTTTGTTAAAAACCGACTCGATTAGTTGCAATCTATATAGATTGGTATTTAGGGATTTTGGATTATCGAACCACTCGTATGGTTTTTTAAACTCTGTACCAGCATGGGTAAATGGGGGAACCCTAAATAAGGTTTCATCAAAATCTACGACGTTTAAAACTTTCTCCATATGAAATAAATAACTTTGAAATAATATTATACTAAAGTTGAACTTAGAGTTTATAAAAGGGGAATACGAAGGTAACAGAGTTAACTTGGTTAGGGAAACTATCCAAAGAAAACAGCCATTTGCCATCTTTACTTTCAGCAACCCAAAGATTTATCGTCAATTTTTAACAGATTTATCCAAATTTGCAACCTTGCCGTATGTTCGTCAAACATTTATGACAAATCATCAAATGGGAGGCTATCCTATCATCTATCCAAGCATCTTTATAACTAACGTTGGGTCAGAGGTATCTGATCAAGACTTTAAAAATATGATGCTAGGCAGTTTAAAACAGTACCATATCGATTCTATAATTTGTCTCTATGCAGGTCAAATTAGTTCCTATTATAAAAATGGAGACCGACACTCTATTGGAACAGATATCTACACTTCACTCAATCCACAAGAATTTGATACATATTATTTTAAGGTTGAGAGTACTTGTTACACCTTTGTTTAAACCTTAGGCCCAGTACCAAGTAAAAGAAGATATGGAATTCGAACAACAATCACCAGAAGTTAAAAAGAGTTTATCTGATGTTTTTTCGGCAAAGCGTAAAGCTGTGTCTGAAGAGGTACAGGAAGGAATTGGTTATATGAGTAATATAAAGCGACTCGCTGATGCCCAAGTCTACTTTTTAAGCTTACGTCAACGATTGCTTGAGGAAAACCATACCCTAATTGAACACTTTAATCGCTACAAAAAGAAATATAGAGAACAAAAAGGAGACGAGTGGGAAGCAGTCTCCAGAACATCCCAGCTAAGATACAATTCTAACGAAAAGACTACTATTGTCGACGGAAAAACGTCTATTATCAAAGAAACGATCGACCAGATCGAAAGCCAAACTCAATTTTATCAAGACACAATCAAGACAGTAGACGCCGCTCTTTTTGGTATAAAAACTAGACTTGATATTGAAAAGATGCTGGGTGTGTAAAAACATCCAAAGAGTTTGCTAAAGTTTAAGTTAACACCAGATAAAAGATATTTTCAATTAATACACAATGATCTTAAAAAAGAACTAGTTGATCTTAAGAACTTTTTTAAAAAAAGAGCTAAAGGCTATCACTTTAGCCCGCTATTTCAGCGCCGCCTTTGGGACGGTTACGATAAATTTATCGATCGTGAAAACCGAATTGGCGTAGGTTTATGGTATCAAATCAAACAGTTTAGCCAAATTTATGGTCATGAAATTGAGTTAGATGGATTAGATTCTCTGCTTAATCTTGAATTTACAAAGGATCAACTTGATAAATTTGCAAGTGTCCTACTAGATGGAGTTGATCTTACTCCATACGATTACCAAATGGAAGCTGCCTACCGTGCACTTAAATTTAAGTTTAGCGCTCAGGAATTAGCAACATCAGCCGGTAAAACCCTAATCCTATTTTTATATCTAAGTTTCCTTAAACGTAAGGGAATTATTAATGGTAAAGATAAAAAGGCTCTAATCGTAGTGCCTAATATCTCACTAGTTGGCCAAACTGCAGAAAAATTTATGAAAGACTATCATACTGGTCTAATTAACTGGAATATCCTTGAAGTTGGTGGTAAAAACAAATACTCAGACAAGAAATTTGAAGATGCTGATCTAGTTATTTCAACCTATCAAAGTTTAGCAAAACGAGATGGAGATTTTTTCAAGAAATTTACCGTACTGTGTATTGATGAGTGCCATACTTCAAGAGGCGATACAATTAAAGATGTTCTCTTAGCCTCAACTAATGTTGAATATAAGCTTGGTCTATCTGGAACAATTCAAGTAGATGAAGATTTTTCTGATTTCTATAAAATCCAAGAATACATTGGCCCGCTAAGCATGACTCTTAAATCAAGCTTTTTAATTGAAAACAAACATTCGCCTGATGTTTATATTAAGATGCTTTTCTTAAAATATCCTGAAACTGAACCGTTTATTCAAAACTATAAGTATATGCAGGAGCACGGTAAAAGTCAATTTCATCGTATTGAAGACTATGGCAAAAACATGTTTCAAATGGAAAAGGATTTTATTATTTCATATGAACCGCGTGTAGATTTTATTTCGTCGCTAGTCCAAAAACTAGGCGGCAACTCGCTGATACTATTCATTAATGTGAAGGACAAATATGGTCAACGTATTAAAGAAAGAATTTTAGAATGGAATCCAAATTCATTCTATATTGATGGTGAAGTAAGTGGAGATCATCGAGCCGAATATAAAGATGCAATGGAAGCTGGGTCTAATGTAGCCCTAGTTGCAAGCTATGCAACCTTTGCGACTGGTATTGACTTAAAGAATGTGCAAAATATTATTTTTGCAGAAAGTTATAAGTCTGAAATTACTATTCGACAAGCGGTAGGTAGAGGAATGCGTAAATTAGCTGGAAAAAGCAAAGTAACAATTTACGATCTAGTTGATGATCTAAATGGTTATATTGTAAAGCATGGTAAAGTTCGTGAGAAAATTTATGAAAAGGAGCAGTGGGTTGTGTCTAAGCACAGTTACGATTTAAGTAAATTTATTAAGTCAGACTCTTAACTAAAAGATCTTTTATTCCAGTTGAGTCACATGGTCTATAACCAAACCCTGCATATAGATTTTGTGCAACTACATTATCACAATTAGTAATTAATAAGATATTCGCTATACCTGCAGCCTTTGCAATTTCATGACACTTTTGTAATAGATTCTTACTTAAGCCTTTTCCTCGATAGGCTGGCGTAATACCCATTCCATGTAAATAATAAGTATTATCACTAGTAAAAGGCCCAGAGTCTTTATCTAAAAACTCTACCAGATCTGGGTCAAAATCATTTGAATTCGAATCTATTAAATTTAGTAGACTTACGGTGCCAACTTCTTCTCCATTGTCGACTAATGAAATTTTAATACCAGGATTAGCTTGAATGTCGCCTTCGGTTTTAATAACAAGCTGTGACTGATTCTCAAAAAGATGTCCATCTGCAACTTCCTCTTCTAAAAAATCTAGAAAATACTTCTTTGCATTTTGCTCAAATTCTCTGTGTTGACGTTGGATTGACTTAAGATCATCTTCAATCTGTTCAAGTTTAGAGTATTCGGCCTTAAACCAATTAATAGCTTCAGTTAATTTATCAGTAATTTCTTTTACTGCATCTTCGTCTTCAACTAAACCAAGTTCAGCAAGGCGTTTCCATTCAGCACTATTGATTGCATTAGCAACGTCTGCAATAGTTTCTTCATCATAGTATTCTTTAGTATCTAAATACATTTGAATAGTCTCTTCAGCATATTCTAATAATCTATCTGCGCCGTTGTCTGGCGAAAGGTGTAGCCATCCGCCGCTATTTCCACCCCAACCAACATGACCAACCCAATCGTAAGACTGTTCAATATCTTCTTGAAACATTTCGGCTTGATCCTGCAACCATCTATACCAAATATCAGAAAGTCGTTCCTCATCAAGTTCAATACCAATCTTTGCCTGAACTTCGTCTTCATCTGGGTAATTATAAACCTTTACATTTAGGGCAAAGAAGTCGCCATTGTATTGACTACGACCTCTGTTTAGATTCCAGCTATTTGAAAATATCGAATCGATCTTGGCCTCAAATAATTCTAGTTTTTCAAGTAAGTCCTTTTCCAACCAAAAATCTCCAAGCTGCTCTGTATAAAAGGCAACTAGCGAATTATTATTTGCCTTTACGTATTCTCTGCTAAAATTTTCAAATAGTTTAATATGTTTCATGTTATTCTACTCTACCATCATTTCCATCCATTGCATCATGCACTGAATTTAAATTGTCCAGTGATGTCGTTAATTGAGAATACATCCAAGATTCTAGTTGCTCGCCTTTAGCCATTCGGTCTTTAATCATATTTGCATAGTCTGCAATTCTTTCAAGCTGACCCAATGTCATTTCGTTTAATTCAGCTAGAGTATCTCTGCCGCCAGTATTATTTGTAAATTCTTCAAACAGAAGTATAGTAGATTCATTAACTGGTTGATATGATATTGTGCGTGCCTTCTCCTTTATTGGAGCAGCTTTGACTTGAATAGGCTGTTGTGAGACTTTAACTGCAAGTTCAGTCACCTTGTCCCTAATTGAACAGATTTTTTCATAATCGCGCTTTGTTAGCTGAAGTGTTGATTCGTTAAGTACAGACAAATAGGTTAAAAACTGGTCGATTTGCGACATAATTAAAGAGATATTTTTGCAGCAATAATTATCCCAAGCACCAATTTGCAATAAATCATTTGGAAATCGTAATACGTCATAATAATATCGTATTGCTTTTTATCCATTTTTATTACGTTTGCGCCAGAAGATAATTTATTAATGTTATTTATTAATTGTACAGTCTCTTTGAGTTGAGTTACGCCAATTAGACGCATCAGAATATCATTAAACGTACTGTAATTTAGGGTAGAGCGCTCGTCCGCGATCTTTTTTAGCCAGTGTTCAATTACCAGGACAGCATCACGTTTTTTAATAATGTCCCCAGCGGGTAAAGCCTCATTTATTATATGAACAATATCGTCAAGCTCAGTAATTAGGTCTGCCCTAGTACTTAACCAGTCCAGTTCTCTGTCAAAAACTGAAATTGCAGTAGTTTGCTTTTCTCTAGAATAGACAAAGTTAATAACAAACGGATTTGTCATTGAATTTGCTGTAATTACAAACTCCCCGTCATCAGCCTGAGGTCTTTTTAGCTCCTCGGCTTCAATCTGGAAGTCTTGAAATGGAAAGTTTCGCAAAAAAGGATAATTTGCGTAAACTTTAGATAGAGTTCTGTCTTGTGCTACCAATGCCATGCTAATTTTTATTATTTATTAGTATTATACTAGTAGGTTAAACTAAGAACACCAACCAAGTAAAACACTTAAGTATGCAAACAAAAGAACAATTAGACAAAGAGATCAAACGTCTTAATCTAGAGCAGAACGCTCTAAAAATCTTAATTAACTCGTTTTACGGAGCCTTCGGTAATAAGTATTTCTATTTTCACGATACAGATATTGCACAATCGATCACCCTACAAGGACAAGACCTTATTAAATTTTCAATTAAAGCAATTAATCACTACTTTACAGAAAAGTGGCACCTTGATACAGAATTACATGAAAAGCTTGGCATATCCAACCTAAAGATTAATCAAGTTAAAGAAGAATCTGCAATTTATACTGACACAGACTCATGTTATGTTAGTTTTCATCCAGCAATTAACTCAATTGAAGGTTTTCCTTTAACTGATACAGAAGCTCTTAAGTTTTGCTTGGCAATCAATCGCGAAAGACTAAGCGCCTATTTCAAAGCAGCCTTTCAAAAATATGCAACTGCATTTAATACTGATAATTGCCAAGAGTTTGAAATGGAAAATCTTTCTAGAGCCGCAATTTGGTGTGCTAAAAAGAAATACGTTCTTAAAGTAAGTTACGAAGACAATCCAGCTGAAGAGTTATCAGAAAAAGAAAGTCAAGTAGTAAAAGGTCTTGAAAAAGTTCAATCATCGTATCCTATTTGGGCAAGAACTCACCTTGAAAAACTATACGACTTCTTTTTAGATCGTGGTTATGATTTAGATCTTGAAGATGAGCTTATTCCTAAATTACAGGCTCTACGAGCCGAAATGGAAACGCTTGAGCCAAATGATATTTGTTTTTCTTTCTCTGTACGTACTTATGCTAAATATGTTAAGAGCGAGCATCCTTTAAAATTAGATAAAGGCGTTCCAATTTATACTAGAGCTGCAGCTTATCATAATTTCATGTTAAAAGAAACCGGTAATATAAAATATAATCGTGTGATAAGCGGTAAAGTTAAATTCTATTATGCTGCGCCAAATCCATATGAATTTGATATTTTTGCATTTTCTCCAGGAATTTATCCAACTGAATTTGCTCTACCAATGGATAAAGATCAGCAATTCTTTAGATTAATCTGCGAACCTTTAAATAAGCTGCTTCTTGCAATGGGATTGCCTCAAATTAATCCGCAATTACGTCGTGCAATTGAAGTAGTTAAACACAGACCTAAAAAAGGTCAAGATATACAGTCTTTTCCAATCCATATTGTCGACTCTGAGACATTTGAAAATACCCTAGTTCCAGAGTCTCTTCAAGAGTTTATTGCAAATCCAGATTCAGCAATTCCGCCTCAATTGATGCCACAGTACTTAAGTATTGTATCTAAATATGGTTTAAATACAGTGGTTGTCCCAGATGCTGAACTTGCAAAATATATTGATAAAATTAAGAAAAAGAAAGCTACCAAAGCCGTCGTAGTCGAAGAAGATGAGATGGAGGAAGTAGAAGACTAATTAAATGGAGATAACTGAAGTTTCAAAGTTTGTAAAAAGTGTCATGAGCGCCAGATTTCCTGGCATTCACGATAAACAGACGATTGATGAGAGCGATGGCAAATTAAATTTTGCATGTCCATTTTGCGGAGACTCTAAGGTTAAAGCTTCCAAAAAAAGAGGACACCTCTATATGGAAACTAAAACCTATAAGTGTTTTAACGATGGTTGCATGGCATGGATGAGTCTTGCTGAATTTGTTGCAAGCCTAAGCAATCAATATGGAATTATATCGTCTCTGTTCCTAGACGAAGCTGATCTTGATATTAATTACAAAAAAACCACTGAAAATCACCTTGTTAGATTCTTAACATCTAACAGAAAAGGTATGATTTCAATTAGTGATGTAATTAACCGTTTTTCGCTAAAGAGATTAGATCAAATTTCAGAAAATTCTGCGGCATATACCTTTGCTCAATCTAGAGGCTTAACTAAAGTTAAAAACTTTGGTGATATTATGTATGCTGATGCAATGGATAATAAAGTTTATATTTTTAACTTTGATCACCGTTCTGGTAAAATTCTAGGCCTTGCAACTAGAAGTTTAGACCCGTTTACCGATAGAAAATACCTAATTAAATCCTATAATGAGGTTTCTAAAATCTTTACAAATGGAGATACTCCAGAAATTATTGATGATGCCAATTATCTTAATAACTATTTTAATATCCTAAATGTTGATTTTACTCAGCCGTTAATGGTTGCAGAAGGTCAAATTGACTCAATGTTTTTAAAGAATGGTTTAGCAACATCTGGAGTTTCCAAAGCTAAATCTATCCTAAAGGCAATGGGTGCAGTCGATATTAAAATTATATTTGACCGAGACAAAGCCGGTAAAGATTCAATGCTAGCTTTTATTAAAGATGGATATTCTGTATTTTTATGGAATAGTTTAATGGATGAATTAAAGAAAAAGTTTCCAACTCAAATTATTAAGCTTTCAAAAATTAAAGATATTAATGACCTATTTCTTTTCCTAAATAAACAGGATCCATCATTTACAATTTCTCAATTTCAAGACTTAATAGGTAAGCACTTTAGTAATTCAGTATATGATATAGTCTACCTATAAATATTAATATGAAAGATCCCAATCAAAAAAAGAATATAAAAACATTTCTTAAACCTAGAATCGGCGGATCTATTAAACAGGGGTATTTTAGACCTCAACAGCCAGATCGTTATATGGGCGATCCGGGTCAAATTATCTATCGATCTAGTTGGGAATATAAATTTCTAAAATGGTTAGATTCAAGCCCGTCAGTTCTTAAGTATTCGTCTGAACCATTTGGTATTCCATATTATAATCCAATGGACAAGCGCGGTCATATTTACTATATTGATTTTTTTGTTAAATTGGCTGGACCAACCGGTAACGAAGAAAATTGGTTAATTGAAGTTAAGCCAAACAAATATGTTTCGCCACCAACTAAACCTAAACGCATGACAGATAAGCAAACTGCAAGTTATGTCTATGCAGCAAAACAGTTTATTACAAATCAGGCAAAATTTGAAGCAGCCAGAGACTATGCTGCACAAAAAGGAATTAAGTTTGGAATTATTACCGAAAACTTCTTGTTTAAAAGTTTGTAGAATATAAAGATGATAAAAACAACATTTAGTTCCCAAATAGACGATTTTAGAAGTAAAGGTGAAAAACTAGAGGATCCTTTCTTTAGCGAACTTTCGCCATTGCCAGACTCAGTTTTTATTCCAGCCCATATCTATACTTTCTTTGCCTTACCAGTTGACGATCAACAAATCCCAACTGCTGATCAATATCTTGATGCAAAGGCAATGGCCAAATACTCAATTAAGAGACCTTATTATGATCAAAGACCAATCGGCATCTGTTTAGCAAATGACGCAGAGTCTGTTACCATATTAAATCTTAAAATAATGCCATTGGGGGCTACCCAAGTTATCCTGAATATACTCTGGCAGACTCTTAATAGTATCATACGTAAATCATATGATGATAAAGGACAATTCATCAATGATACCCAAAAGTTATATCAACTTCCCGAATATGCCCCACTTATGGGATTTAATTCAAATCCATTTGCAATGGTGGATCTTTTTCAAAACGCGAGCGGCGGAAAATTTAACGTGCGTTACGCAGTAAATAAATATCAAAAAGAAGCTATTACCAATCCAAAGCTTATACCCTTTCACCTGGTACCCAGAATTGCTCAAACTAATATTTTTGACGGCATTCAGACAAGATCAATAAGCATGGAATCAGTAATATCACAATTTAACGCATAATTATGGCAGGATTTCTAGACAATATCGGCTTAGGAGGACTTAAATCAAGACTATCAGATTTAAGCCGAGTTGGTATGAAGTACGAGGATCTTTTAATTAAGAACTCACAATCGATAGGTTTTATTGAAAGTCAATTAATGCAAGCTCGAGGCAGTGCTTTACCAGGAGGTCAGACTGACTCTTTAGCAAGAGCAACGATGGCAATCTCAGATACAACATCTGCTCTTAGAACTAAAGCTATTGCATTTTTCCAATTGGATTATGCAACAAAACGCGAAAGACTTAGAGACCTTGCATCAAACGGTGAAATTGAATTTGTAATTGAGTCTATTACAGACGACGTTATTGTATTTGATGAAGATAACAGATTTGCTTATCCAAATGACCTAGTTGGCGAAATGCTCTACAAAGGTAAAAACAAAGAGCAGCGTCTTAAATATCAAGAGAAAGTTATTGACAAATACAATGAAAACTTTGAAAAAATCTACAATGCATGGGGTTTCAACGAAGGAATTTCAGCATGGCAGTATTTCTTTCAATGGTTAATTGAAGGTCACTTAGCATTTGAAATTCTCTATGATGACTTACAAAATCCAAGAGAAATTATTGGATTTAAGGAGATTGACCCTTCTACACTATATCCACAAATTAAAAAGGATGCAGCTGGAAAGATCTTTTTAGAATGGGCACAAAAAGTTCCTGGTGAATCTAAAGTAAGAACCCTTACTGATTCTCAGGTTTTATACCTATCATATTCAAACCACTTTAGAACAAAACGTATCTCGTTTGTTGAAAGAATGGTTAGATCATTTAACTTAATGCGTGTTATTGAACACTCTAAAGTTATTTGGCATACAATGAACGCTCCGATTCGTTTAACAACTAAAGTTCCAATTGGAAGTAAGTCACTAAACAAAGCAAAGGAAGATGTTCGTGAATTTGCAAACCAATTAAAAGAAGATATTTTCTTTGATACTAATACTGGTGAAATTCAGGTAGACGGCCGTCCAAATCTACTATTCTACAAGAATTATATTTTACCAGTTAATGACCAAAACCAGTCAATTGAAATTGCGCCACTAGAATACGCGGGTCCTAATATGTCTGGCTCTGAACTTCTTAACTACTTTAAAGAAAAGTTAAAGATGGATTCAAAAATCCCTTATTCAAGATGGGATTCAGCAAATGGTTCAGGTCAATATACAATGAATGCTGAAGGTATTCGTCGAGAAGAGATTCGTTATAATAAATTTGTAACGCGTTTGCGCTCTGCATTTAAGGAACTTTTAACCAAGCCTCTATATTTACAAATGTGTCTTGATTTTAAAGATCTAAAGGATGATTATCGTTTTAAAAATGCAGTTGGTATTAACTGGCATGATGATAACGTCTTTGAAGAAATTAAACAACAAGACTTACTTAATAAACGTCTTGCAACAATTAACGCTCTTAAAGGAGTTGTTGATGATGAAGGCAAACCATACTTCTCTACTGAATACTTGGTTAAAGAGTATTTACGTATGAGTGATGAAGATCTTCAAAAGAATAGAGACTATATGAATCAAACTCCAACCGGAGAAGGTGAAGCTGGCGAAGCCGCAGCACCTGGAGCTGCGCCTGAAGCAGGTACTGCACCGGAAGGTGGAGCTGGCGCTGAAGCCGCAGTTGGCAAAGAAACCGCATCTGAATTAGGCGCGCCTGGAGCTCTATAATAACTAACAATTTTTCATAAAAAAAGCCGCAATTTGCGGCTTTTTCTTTTTATATCGAATCAGTTATTTGTATGCAATAACAAATCTAGCCTTACCGTCAATTGTTAATAATAGGTGTATAGAATCTTTAAATTGATCTATTCCATCTGGTACAAGATAAGCCTTAACTTCAAAGTTTCTATTCTTTAATAGCGAACAATATTGTTTTAACTGGTAACGTACGCCGATTTCCAATCCAGCTAAATCTACTGAGTCTGAAAAATCAAATAAGAACGACTCTTCGTCTACTCCATAATCGGACCCACCGAGTACAGTTTTAGTTGGAGTCAATAGCGTCATTTTAATTTGAGCTAATAGCACCTGCAATTCTTCCCTTTCAATAAATGAAAGTTCTTCGTATCCAGGGTCGTTTTCGTGTTTTAAGTAAATATCAGTAATCATATTAGAATCTCATTGTATACATCCAACCAGCAGAGTTTTCGCCTTTAATTGCTTCCAAAACAGCTGTCATTTCAGTATCAGCCTTTGTTACTAGGTTGGTGTAATTTATTTTAACATCTCCTGGTAGTACATAGTCAAATGTAGTAATCATTTCCCCAAGTCTCTGTTTAGACTTTGCTCTGCAATAGCGTTGAAACATTTCATCTTCATATAGATTAGATGGATCAATTTTCTTAGCAACTTCTAGCACAGCGCCTCTCTTAGGGGTTCTACCAAGAACAGTTATTTGTTTAGTGTTTTTGTTATAATCATATGCAATTGTATCTAACAGAAAGGCTTTAGTTAAATCCAGGAATGAGAACATTACTGTTCTATACATTAAAGATTCTCCAACAAACGGTGTTAAGAAAGTTTCGGCTCCAATAAATTTGTTTTCGCCAAAGTCTCTATCCACTGTTGAAAATACTGAAGCTCCAGTTGGCTCAACTGCTTTGTGAACAAATTGTACGCAATCTGGTAGAGTAATAGTACGGCTTGCTTTAAATTGAGCAGCACTAAATACATCAATTGGAATTTGCAAATACGCTTTATCTAGAGCATATTGCCAATTATCATAGAAGAAAACCTCAGCATTCTTTATAACCCTTTCTACTTCTTTGGTTGGAAGTTGATAGGGAAGGGCTCCTGAAAAAGTTACTTCATCAATAATATCTGATATTAATTCTTGTCTAGTCACGCAGTTTGCGTTATTTTAATTAGGCAGTTGGTGCCTGTGCAGCAGCCATTTTAGCAGCTTCTGCTTTCTTTTTATCCTCTTCGGTTTTTGCAGCAGTAGCGTCAGCAATTTTTAATTTAATTGCATCAAGTTCTTTTTGAGAATCTAGTACCTTTTGCATAGCAGTTGCTTCTTGTTGGTTTAACGCAACTAGGTCTGCTGAAGCATCTTCATTTAGACCAAAGTAGTTTTGAAATGACTTAATCATTTTATTGTAGTTCTTTTTGTTATTTATCGGAAATATAGTCCGAAAAAGTTTTTATACGGGTTGTGCCAGAACCAGGATTTGCTCCAAGTTCTTGACGACTTGCTTTATACGAACCCCATTGAGATGGTACGCGAATAGTTCCGGAAACTCGTTGTGGATTTCTTTCCGGTGGCATATCATCCATATCTGGATTGCTTTTAGTACGGTCTCTGATTAACTCTGGTGTTAGCAGGTCCTCTTCAATCTTTCCACCTAATATCATCCATACCTTTTTAGGATCCTTTCCTTCAGGGATCCCCTGTGAAAAGCTATCAAAGTCTTGTGCTAACCAAAACTCTCTCATTAGAGTGCCAGATACACCATCTTCATCTCCGTCTGCACCGGAGTTTCCTCCAAATTCTGGACGTTCGGTTTCTATTCTATTAATTTTAGAAATTGAGCCTTGCCATTTTTCCATGGCAGCCCATCTAGGCATATCCTTATCTGTAGCGTAAAGATTAACTACCGTATTTGGTGCATATTGTGTTTGGCCAAGAGCTTCAACGAATTCATATCCACTTCTAACTGGAGTAACGTTTGATAGGTGTAATTCAACATTATCAAAGTCTTCTAAATAGTAATCTAATACATCCATTGCAGAGTTGCCGCTAATTCCAGCCATTTCTGTCTTGGAAATAAACACATGTACCTCGTCGTTTTCTTCTGCAATTTTTGCAATTGCATCATAGTGACCAGCATGTGGTGGTTTAAATTTACCACTAAATATTCCGACTGTTTTAATATCTAATTTTGGAACTTGAGTACGACCAATTTTTCTGGTCTTCATTGTAATTTCTGCAAACTCAGCTTCTAGACTTTTTGCAAGTGCTAGGTTTTTGCGATCATCATCATAAAAAGTAAAATGAGTAAAGCCCTTTGCCATTAGTTTACGAAAGGCCTCTTTTTTCTTTTCTGCAATAGTGCCGTCGAATCCAAATTCTGGATCGCTTACTGCATAAATTAGGTTTGGGTGAATATCTATACCGTGGGATAATAGAAATTCTCTGACTAGTTTCTTATTATCTCTAGCTGTAATAATCCCGACAGCAGTCCCGGATTCGTATGCAGAACGTAATATGTTAAGTACCCATTCAACCAATCTTCCAGCCTTTAAAATATTAGCATCATTGAATTGGGTGTAGTTAACCTCATGATGAGGTTCCTTTTCATAATCGTTAAACTCCTGTGGAGTAAGATCAAATTTTTCGCCAGTCAAGGCATCCTTAACAAGGATCTTTGCATTGGTAACAACTAGTGTGTCATCCAAATCAAATACGATAATTGAATTGTCTCTAGAAAATGCCATTTCGTTTACTGTTTGCACTGGCCATTATTTTTTATTATTTATTTAGCCAGTATATCAATGTAAATATACTAATCCTGGCTCAATAAAAGCAAAAAACGCAAAGCTTCGAGGCCTTGCGTTATTTGAATAGATTCTTCCAAATGGTAAGATCCTTATAATTCAGTCTTTATTGAATCGACTGCTTCTTTGTATTCTTCCATAGTTACTCCAATTTCGCTTGCTTGCTGTTCTGGAGACATAGTCAATGATCTTGTTTGATTGTCTGCGTTAGCCAACCATTGTGTAACTTTAGTCATTACCTCTGCAGATACTGATTCGTACACAGCAGATTCCATTAAACCATTTCTATAACAACCAAGTGCCTCTTTAACGTAATCATTATATTCTATAGCAGAATAGTCGTTATGTATTTCTAGAGCTTCATTGCAAAGTTTTTCGCAAACCTCATAAATTGATTCGCAAGTAGATTCATAACAAGCAGACTCGTTATTTGCATATTCATTAACCGTAATACCGTCATCTACCATTTCATACATACATTTTTCCATATATGCACAGGCTTCATTAACATAACCATCGAACTTATGTTCAGGGTCTTCATCATCTTCATACATTGCTGCTTCTGAACAAGTAGATTCGCATATTGATTCAATTAGGTGATGAGCAGCTTCGGATAACATTGATTTACTACCATCGTGGCAAGTATGACCCTCATTTTTTGGAGAAACCATATCTAATGATTCGTTTGAGTCGTCATCATCACTATACGTATCACAGTGTTCTCCACAATCTGAACAAATATCGCCCATCATAACTGATGCACCGCAACAGTCTGAAGATACTCCATACTCGTATGCATCGCTAGGGTCCCATGATTCATTTGTACGTGACTTAGCTGAATCATAAATAGTTTTTAACCATGATTCAAGTTCTTTGTTATCACCTGCATCTAGGTTAGAATATTCTTTTTTAAATGCTCTAACA
>Ga0102915_1000059_pt1 | contig 29290 bp, 40 predicted proteins | sample Colrivmet1561A02_FD_78199 | JGI IMG/M metagenome (GOLD analysis project Ga0102915, IMG submission 78199) | Estuarine microbial communities from the Columbia River estuary - metaG 1561A-02 | ecosystem: Environmental > Aquatic > Marine > Intertidal zone > Estuary | place: USA: Columbia River...
GGTGATCTCGGAGGTGGATTTGATAGACTTCCCCTGTGCGAGTAGCCAGAGGCACTTCGCAGCCGCCTGTGGGTTCCAGAACTCCACACGCTGCCTGTTGCCGTGTTCCTCGGCTCGACGCATCACCTCTGCGAACCATTCCTGATCTGGTTCTGCGGTTAGTTTCTCGCTCATGGTGGTTGTCTGGTTATTCTTCGTCAGATTCCTCAAAGTACCCGGTAGCGTACATCAATGAGTTGTAATTGCCATCTTGAGCCTCTTTGGCTGCAATTTTGATGTCCTCTGTGGCATTTTTTGGAACCGCTAAAACAATACCATCAGGCAAGTCGAGCATGTCGTACTTCATGATGTTCTTCCAGACATCAATTTCGTCTGGTTTATTTTTTGCGTCTTCAATTGTTACTGCGTATAGCTTGGCCATGTTTCAATGATTTGGTTCACTTCAGATTCTTTAGCTTTTCGATCTCGTTTGCAAGAGCATTTTCTTCGCTTTTTACCTCTTCGATCTGACTTTTGATCGTTTTTTCTGCGCTTTTATTTTCAGCCGTGGCAATTGACGCAGTCAAACTCTGGATTTTTTTCTGTCTCGCTGACAATTTCGACTTGAGCTTTTGAATTTCCTTTTGACGCAACTCTTTGGCTTTCTGCTTCTTGAGCCTCAATTCTCTATTTTCAGCAATTTTGCTAAGTTTGGCCTTCGTGTATTTTTCCACCTTCAATGGAATTTCTGCGTACTTTTTCATGGCTCCAAGAACAGTTTCTTCGGAACCTTCTTTGACGCTCGCTTTGGGGTGTTTTGACCTATAGTCCGGGAATAACTCTTCTGGCTTTAATGTAGAAGATGCAAGGAAGTTGTCTGCATTATCTGGGCCAAGCATCATCCAGTCAAACGCTTCATGTTCAACAAAATCAGGATTAGCTCTCAATGCATCTCTAACTTGTTTTTCTTGTGGAGACATTGCTGCTTCCTCTTTAGGATCATTGCCAAAGTATACAGCGAAAATATCTTTGTTTTTAGATAATTGAACCGCTCCAACAATATCCATATTCTCACCTCCCTTGAAATCTTCTGTTTTACGAAGAATATCGGATGGGTTAAATGATCCAGCGGTAATTCCAATAAGCCCCTTGATTGCAGCACCTCTGGACTGGAATGTATTTCCAATGTTGTCCATGATTGCTAAAGAAGATGATTTCTCACTTAATTTTTTGAACGCGTACTCATGTTCTGTATTTTTATTCAAATAATCGCGCAACCTTTGTTTGGAATTATCAAGTGCTTTTTGAGTGCCGTTATTGTTATCAAGTCTTGTTTGTGCTGTTTTGATTTTTGAAATCAATTGAGCTATTTCAGCGTCAATTCCAGTCCAAGACAATGCATCTCTATCGGCAAACAAGCTTTGAATGTTAGCTTTGATTTTTTGAGATTCGATATCAGAAAGACTTTCATCTTTTAATTTGTTTTGTTGCTGTTGAATCTTAACTGAAATTGAGCTTTTCTGTTGCGCTGTAATTGCGGCCTGCATAGCAACTGACACTACTCTCTGATCGTACTCTGATAGTTTTGCCTTATCCCAAGCTGCTTGCATTGTTCTGGCAATTCGTTTATTAGATGCGTGAGCAATTGGATCCATGATGTGGATCAAGGCATATTCCGCATTGTCATTAAACCATCTATTTTTTGTTCCAGTAACAAATGTTGATGTCATGTTTGCCCAAATAGCTTTGTATTTCTTTCCGTCTGGGCCTACAACTGATACTTGATTTGACCGCAAGAATGGGTGCATTGGCCCACCCATATCCCCACCAGTTGCTCTCATCCTGTCAGCTTCTAGGATAATAACATTTTTTCCAGCAAGCGTTTTGCGTAAATCTTTAAACTCCGGCCTCACGAGATATGCTGGGTCATAGTTAAAATACATTCTTTCCCCATTTGGGTGCTGGATATAAACCTTGGCTGGTTTACTATAATCAAATTCTCCTTCATTTGCTTCAAAGTTAATTACAGTTGAGTCAATGTCTGGAATGGTGTCAGTTCGTGATAGTGGTTTTTTTGTTGGCACATCACCCTCAGGCATATACCGAATATCCTTACTCCCCACATCAAACCGCTTGCTCAACGGGATGACTTTGCCAGAGTCGTCGCGGGTGATTGGGTCTGCGGATTTGATTTGGTTGGAATCAAATACAATAAATTCTTGTTTCCCCGCATTAGTTTGCGGGGTTCCAATTACTGAATCATACCCTTGTTTTTGAATCTCTTTTTTGCGTGCTGGTGTAATTGCAGAATAAGAATAATCACCAGCATCAAGAATCAATGGATTATCCATTTTAAGATAAGCACCTAAAACATTACTACCCATTGCACTAGCAATGTTTTTATCTGGTGAGAAATAATGACCTACACTACCTTCCATCCAAGGTAGTCTATCTCCTTTAGTTTCATCAAAAACCGTAAATTTTTTACCTCTTGATCCATGCCATAAAACTCCTTGTCTATAGCCAGCCTGCTTCGCGACCTCATCCACCATCATCTGCTGTGCCTCCACATCACCAGACTCGACAGCTTTCATGTAGTCGGAGTCTAGTTTCTCTGGCATGAACCTCTTCTGAGCCTCATACATTCCAGCGTGAGTGGTTTCCAATCCTTTTGCCTTGTCCCACAACCAGTGGTGCGTGACATGCGCCCACACATCCCGTGGCACTTTCTGCCCACCTTCTGCAACACCTTGCAATAGACTAATGCTATTGTCGATTCGATTGAACATCTCCTCTCGGACACGCTTGTCGCTAAATGTATCTTTTACCTTTCTCGCTAGATCTGCTTCCTTTGTCTTTAATGTTCCAACATCCGCTTTGCCAGTGAGCCAGAAATTGATTTCAACTGCATCAATTGTCGGGGTGTTTCCAAGACCAAGAAGATGACTAATAAATCCCTTTTTCCCGGTGCTTACTCCATTCAGCAACTGTACAGCATCCAGCACCTGTTTGCTTTTCCCTTTGCTTTGGTTTAATTGATCAACTACCACGGGAATTTTTGACAGGTTTTTGTCTGAAAACACATTGAATGTTTTAAACCTATCATCGCCATATGCTTTTCTTACTTGTACCAGACCATCCCAGTCGGAAGCTGATGTAGTTCCAGCTTCTGCATTATCAAGTGCTACTTTACCCTCTGGTGTTCCCAACCAATAAGCCGCAGCCTCCTCTGGTCTAATAGTCTTTTGTCCTGACTTGCCAGTATCAGTGAACAGGTCAGGAGGATTGAAATCAATTCCTACCTTTGCTAGTTTGTCTCGCAATAGATCAACGCTAACAGCACCAGTTCCCTGTGATGCAACGGTCATTGCATACGCCTTCCACACATCTCTTGGGGTCAATGATCCAGAGACCAATTTCTCTCGTTGTTTAGCAATGAAGTCTGCTACTGGAGTTAAATATTCTGGAAATGGGCCTAGTATTTTTGCCGCCATTTTCCTCGGAATAAAGTTCGTAGAATCCAATTCTTGCAATACCTCTGTTGGTGTTGCTTTTGAACCCTCAGGCATGAACCTCATCTGCGATGATACAGTGACTTGCTCTGGCTCCATCCACCCGATAGCATCCGCAGGATACGACTCCAGCATCGCCTTGGATGTGATGGGAATCAGCTTCTCATCCATCTCGTTGATCGCAAACATCTGCTTGCCGTCTGCCCATCGTCCTTGAGCCTCCTGGGCGTTGGCTACGGGGTTGAGGTCTTCTGGGGAGATGCCCTCTGGCATGAAGCGGGTGGGGGTCTGCTCACCCTCTGGCATCGCTCGCTGGGCTTCTGGCATGCGGACTTGGCTTACTGCCTCGTAGCTGAACGGCATTGCTGCGTATTCGTCTGGTGACATTGGAATAGCCTTGCTGACGCGATCTGCACGGTAGGTGCGGTAGACATTGTCAGAGCTTTTCACACCATCCTCCAGAAGCATTGGGTTGAGGACAGCTTGCTCCTTCCTGTTGAGTAGACCAAACATCGTATTGATGAACTTCTTGCGCTCAGTTCCCTCGACCACACCATACTTTTGATTGAAATGCAGAATGCTGTCCTCTGTAGGACGGTTAAGATGGAAGTCCATCATCGCCTGTACATCTTGCAAAATAGCGTCAATATTTCCGCTGTACAGCTTCTTGCCACGCTTGCTCTGTGCGCGTTTCTTGATGTTCTCCTGAAGCTTGGTCACGGACATGAGTCCGTACAGGATGTTGCCGTCCTTGGAGATCGTCATCGCTACTGGCACAGCGTCACGAATAGCTGCCTTCTGCGGAGCGTAGACCACCTTGCCAGACTTTAGGCGGGTGGTTGCAGGGAAGTTAATCATCACCATGCGCTGACCATCGCCCTGCTTGATAAGCTTGTTGGTCTGGCGAATCATCCGCTTCTGCTCGTTGTTGAACTTGTGCTTGGCTAACATCTCCGTCAGCACAGCATCTGACAACCAACCGGGTTGCAGCTCGCCCTCGTCGTCCACATACGCCTCACCCTTCTCTGGGACATAGTTGGACTCTCGACGCTTACGCATTGCCTCCACAGCGGTCAGACCAGCCATTGCCCGGTCGATGTCCACCGATTTGTCAATGAAGACTGGTCGCCCGTCCTTGAGGATTGGCTTGTCGTTCTCATCCACTTGGATGAACGGGTGCATCAACTCCATGTCGATTGCGTTAGCGGGATCGAACATGAGCGGTGCGCCAGAACCTTCCTTGTCGCTGATAAGCGGTTCAAACTGCCCCGGCATCACGCCAGAACTGCGCCTGTTCATCTCACGGAACATCTTGTTGGCAATTGGGTTCTGCCTGATACCCTCCGCTCCCAAGATTCCATTGCCAGTAACCCACGCACCATCCTTGTCGATCATGCCACCGCTCTTGATGTGGAGGTCACGCAGGACGGGAATCTTAGGCAGTACAGTCTCCAGCACCGATCCAAGCTTTTTGCGAACTTCACCACGGGCGGCAAGCGCACCAAGCTCACCAGTCTCTGCCATTGTCGCGTACTGGTCTGCGTGCTGGTCGATGAAGTATTCGACAGCAATCTTGTCGAGTGGGTACTCAACTCCAATTTCAGCATCGGTCATACCAGAGTCGCGGAGCCGCTTGTAGTAACCCTCCTTAAACTGGTTGAATTCTGGGTCAAGGTTTCCATCCTTTGACCTAAATAAACCGCCAACCGAGTTAGTCTTGGTATCACCCAAGAAAAGGGCTGCGATACCACCCTCCATGTTGTTCTTGATTAGCGTGTGGTGAAGCGTTTCGTGTGCCACCAATGCCTTTAGAGGGTTGTTGGAGTTGATGTTGATATTGGCGGTATTTGTGTTGATGTCGTAACCGCTGGTTCCAGAGTCAATAAAATTGTAGTTTAGAGTCGGGTTGGCAATGGAGTAAGTTGCCATCGACCTGCGAACCCCCGGAGGCAATGCCTCGTACAATGCCTTCTGTTTGGTGTCAGTTAGGTTGCGCCTGAAGTTAATCTCATCACCGATAGCAAGCTCGCGCATGCGCTTCTTGGTTCCCATGAACGCTCCACCACCTGCTGCAAATGATCCACCAATAACCAGTGATTCAGCCGCCGCACGGGTCATGGTTTCAGGGCGCATGTCAGCACCATCCGAAAGCCACTCAAACATGAGGTCTACGGGATACGCTGCGGCTATACCACGACCAGTTCTGCGGATGATGTCAGATGTCGCACCACCAAGCTCAAAGATATTAAATGTGTGGGCAATACCACGACCAAGAGATCCCGGTGCTGTATGTCTGTTAACACGCTTCCAGAATGGCATCTGTCCACGCGCATTTTCCATCTCCTTGCCAACATAGCGTAAAATCTTGCCGTACTCGGAGAGAAACTTGCCAGTCTTGAGTGCAGCACCAGTGATGCCAATAGCACCAACCACTGGATTGCCTGCAAGTCCCACAATACCAGAGGCTCCAAGTGCTGCGTTGTAAGCCTGATCAAGACCACGATCCTTTAGATAATTAGTCACAGCATCATCAACCTTGGTGAGGGTATCACCAGTGCGTTCTAGAATGGAGCTAAAAGCCCTTGCTGGGGCGGATTGAATCCTGCGCCCAAGTTCTGTGGTCTGCATGACCTTCTGGGCATATCCCTCTGGGATGCGAGTAGCCAAGCTGTTGCGCTTTGCGGTCAACTCCTCCAGCGTACTCATTGCGGTTGGCATGGCGGCACGAACCTCGTCGGCACTAGCCGTGATTTTCCTTGCCTTATCCAGCACCTCGTTGGCTTGCACCATAAGCTCTGGGTTTGCAGCAGACCTCGCCGAAATGTTCTGGAAGAGTTGCTGGTATCGTGGAACAAACAATGCCTCCTTCTTTAGAACTGCATTTCCAGCCTGCACAACAGCTTGAACATCTGCCAATGCAGATTCTGTTTTTGCCACACTCCCAAGTATTTTTTGTGCTCCAAGCTCCAAGCGTGATGCCAATGGAACAGACCCTGCTACCTTGAATGCAACACTTGCTGGGATAAGATTGATTGGATCAAATGCAAGTTCAGAAAAGGCTCCTACACCAGCATATCTCTTGTTAAATGCCTCTTCTCCAAGTGTGTTCTTAGCCTCTTGTGCCATGTTAACCGCGCCATCAAGACCAAGCACTGTCTCAGCAATCTGACCAACCTCAAAACTTTGAATGTCTCGATTCTGTTTCCATTGCCTTTGACGAGCGGCATACAAATCTCGTTCAGCCTCTGCGTCTTGTTGTTTCAGTGCCTCAACACCTTGGGTGTACATTGGGACACCACCCGGCCCAACCATAGCAACATCTCCCTGTTGAAGTGTATCTGCAAGCGCAGCATATCCGACATCAGCTAGTCTTCCAATGTTAGCGAAATTCGTTGTGATTTTCTCAATGGCAGCAAGTTGATTTGCTTGAACTTCAGCTTGTAGCTTTTTACCTTCAGGTGTTCCAGTAAGCACATCAATTGCACCCTTGACGCTCATGGCTTTTCCAGCTGTCTTGAAGTAGTCTCTAAATCCTCCAATTGCATCTGCCATAAAACCACCAGCAGCCTCAAGTTGCTCATCCCAAGTGGCACTTGGACGAATTACACCATCCTTCCACAAGACCTCAAACGCATCAAGGTTGGTTTCGTTCTCAAGGTCACGCTCGGACATTGAATACGCCTGACCCTTTTTGGTCATCGTCCCGTCTTCGTTAAAAAGCCCGGACTCCTTTAGGTTGAAGAAAAGCTCTCCGCGAGGTGTGGCGTTGCCCTCGGCATCCACAAACCCAATTGCCTTAAACTTGTTTCTGTCCAGAGGTTGAGAGAACAACTCGTTAGCGTTGCGATAGATCGTTCCGTCCTGCATCCGAAGTGCATCAACCTCAACGCGCCTAGCCTCGGCTTGAGGGTCAATAGATACCATGTCGGCAGGCTCCTGTTGCCTTAACTGTTCATATGCCCCTACAATGTCTGGAGCTTGTGCCTCCTCACCAACGGCAATTGGTTGGTTATACTCTTCCTGAAGAGTGTCGCTTACCTCAAGCTCGGTCTGACCAAGTGTTCTTGTAACATCAGAAAATAAAAGATCAATTCCGCTTTTTGCGTTTTTGTAAAATTCTGGCTTGTCTTCTTCTCGTACATTGATGGACATTTTAAGAAATGTTATTGATTATCTGCTGCGGTAATAACTATTGATTTGATCTATTTGCTTATCTGGTTTTTTGTCTTCTTCTTTAGTTTTACCAGCATCAAAATCAATACTAAAATCAGCACCAGTGCTTTGCTTGTAAACATTTACCTTTTCCTTGATGTCTTCTTGGAAATTTTTAACAGCGGCCTTGGCCTTGTCTTCACTAGCAAAGAATCCAGTTGGAACCATGTACTTCTGCACCATTTCCACTTCTGACTCACGAACAACAGATGCCGGGTCAACAACCTTTGCGTATGATATGGCTAATTGATATGGAAGCTGACCCAACTTCGCCGCACTCTCCGGGTTTCCTAGTCTCGCGGATTCCCAAGTTCCATCCTTCTCAATAACATCTGAAAGTTGGTTTGCATACCGAATTGCAGAAGCCGCATTCTGCTCAAATGTCAAATCGGCGGCAGATTTTTTGTACTCTTCTTTGTCCGCTTGTGGTTGTGCCGCAAGAATGTTGTCTGCAACTTTTCGCGCCTCGTCCACTTGACCAGTTCCAAGTAGATTTGAAATTGATTGGGTTACTTTCGGGTCAATGTTTATTCCTCTGTCTTGAGCCTGTTTGAATTTGGCTCCAAACTCGTTTGCTGTGGCTTGAATGAGTGCCGCTTTCTTTTGATCTTCCTGCTGCCTGTTCCTAAAAGATGCAACTTGGTTTTGCATCTCAATTGACTTGCCAAATAATGATTTGAAATTACGCTCGGCTTCTGCTCTTACTTTTTTGTCGTTTGTGTTTTGAACGACATTAATTAATTGCTTGGCAGACATTTCCAATGCCATTGCCTCATTTTCCATTCCAGCTTCTTTTGCAAGCTGTATGGCTTTATCCATCTTCAGCCCATCAACATAAGCTGGAGAGTCCTTTCTGAGCAATTCTGATATTGGCATATTTTATGGTTATTAAATTAAATCAAAAGTAGCCTCCAATTTGACTCCCATTACCACCGCCGCCGCCACCTTGAGATGCCGCGAACTTCTGTTGGCGAAGATTCATCATCTGCTGGCTCATAAGTCCGCTCATGCTGTTCTTGATAAGATCGGGGACAACTGATGCCTCCGCGAATCTATCGCTTAACGAGATGTCTTCATTTTTTAGATTATTACCGACATCTCCAAGAATTGGGGAAAGTTCTGGCATGAGTTTAAGAGCAGCCTCAATTTGAGTAGATGCTATCTTAACCTGCTTCTTCTTCTCCCCCTGCTCCTTGAAGTAGTCGCCTACTTGGTATACCATTCCAGCCATCCCCTGCGCTCCAGTCATGGCTAGTTCCCTAGCAGCAGCTACGGAAGGCCCATAGTCTGGAGCTTGGTATGGTGTAGTTTGTACTTGTCCTGCGAATAGTGCCATAATTTTAGATGTAGCTATAATTTACATTTCCCCAAGGGCTTTGTGCGGTTTGCATTCCAGCTCCTCCGCCAGCACCGCCAAAGTTAAATCCACCACCACCCATATTCATTCCAGCACCCATCATGGAGCTTCCAATGCTACTCCACATTTGTGCCTTTGCTTGTTGGTTGGCGAGGTTGGTCTGGTAGTTCGCTTGGTTTTGTTGGTTCTGCGCTCCAGCAAATTGCTGGGCGAAGTTAAGCGGCATGTTGTAGTCAAAGTCTCCAGATGACGCAGGGCCAAGTGTGAGTGCCGTCCTGAGATCCTGCTGACCAGCACCATATGACAATGGAGCGTTACGCAACGCTTGAAGGCCGGGGTTGGTGTAAAACTCGCCAGCAAGGGCATATGATTGCTTTTCCGCCTGTGCTGCCTCTGCACGCTTCCGTGCCATGATGTCTTCTCGACCCATTATCTCTGCGGCCATTGCAGAGTTGCCACCAAGGCGACCAGACGCTTGTGCGGATTCTCTAGCGGTCTGCTGGTACATGCGTTGTTCCTCTGGAGTCACGCCTTGAGCAGATGCCCTTGCCCTAGCTGCCTCCTGCGCTGAACCCTGTACCGCAGCAGCTTGTTCTGGCGAAAGTGCGGCCATGAAATCACGGGTCATTCCTGTTTGACCAGTCATTTGAGCCAATTCCTCTGCACGAAGTTGCGCTATAGTTTTTCCAGCTTCACTACCAGTTGTTCTCTGGAGTGCTTGGAAGCCCGGTTGTCCATTTACCCCGCCAAGGAACTGACCAGTCTGGTCAAACATTTGACCCATTATCTGCGGCCCATACTCAGCACTCGTCTGAAGTGCCAATGGAATAGCCATAGGATAATAGTTTTGGAAAAGACCAGTAGCTTGCCTTTCAGCAACACTTGGGCCACCTTTTTTACCTCTTTTAAATATATCAATTGGTGCAGGTGGGCCTCCACCCTTTCCTGCTTGAGATGCACCATATACTGATGCGGCGGCTCCAGCAACTGCTGCCCCACCTCCAATTATCGCCATGCTCATGGTGTTTCCTCGCTTTCCAAATTTAATGCATGTTTTTCAATTTTAATCATATCGTCAATTGCGTTAATTGTTACAGAACTAGACACATTCTTACTCCATGCTGGAGCGATATCCTCATTATCCAACAATGGGTTGTGTAGCTTATCTGAAACTGTTTTTACGATCTCGTCTGGATCTGTTATGTTTTCTGGGTTTGGGTGGAATGTAGTCCATGTGGTATCCCGCTTTACGTGCAGAAACCTTTTGGTTCCGGGTGTGGTAATCCCCATGTAAGGAGCAATGTGTGTTATTGGCCCATCCGGGGTAATCACATCAACCTCGCCTGTGCTTATTACAAACGGATGCTTTGTGTTGTGAGTAACAGACATCACCAAAGAGCCTGCTGGCATGAATATGGTTCTGACGTATAACCCCGGAGTGAAAACATGAGTTAAAGGCAAGTCAATCTTATCATCAGATTTGCACATTACATACTCAATCTTATCCACCTCGCTACAGGTAGCGAGTACATCTGGGTCGATGTGTGAAAGGTCAAGGTTCATAAGAGTAATTTCTTTTGCTAGGTGATGGTTCACACAATAAACATTACATTAACTTCTTGGAAGTCTAATTCAGCAGCATCGCTTGATCTTACGCACTCCAAAGCAATTTGGGTGGTGGTTTTTGTTGTAGAGTTTGATGATTGACCAACAACTACAGCTGCATATGAACTAATATTGTTTCTACCAGACCCAGAGTAAGCGTAATTTGTGTTAGGCATTGCAACTGTAAATGTAATAAGAAACTCTCCTATTGCTGTTTTTTGAACACTGGATATGTTTCCAGATCCGTAAATAAACCTATTTGTATTTGCCGTGGTGACAGTTCCAGATGTGTCACGGGTCATGTCAAAACTGACCCAAGCTCTACACCCATAAATTGGCGCGCTTCCAACTGGGTTTGGAATATTGGCACTAGCAAGGAAAACTCCATTTGGAGATGTTATAGAGATTCCACCAGATCCAGTTTGCTCGATTGCCATTCCACCATTAGCTCCAGAATACCTAATAATTCTAGCATCGTAGTCTGTCAAGGGATGGACGGAATGAAAGTCAATAAGAGAAGCAGTGCTTGTTGTTATTCCAGTTCCAACCTCAACTTGCGGCTGTGAAATGTTAATAGTTCCAGTTACACTATTCCAGCTTGGTCCACCAGCGAAAAACTTTGCTGGAGTTACTGCGCCATTTGCAATTGCGTCAGTTGTAACCGCGTTAGCTGCAAGTCTGCTTGGAGTAATGGCATTTTGGGAAATTGTTAATTGCCCAGACGCTACTTCAAGTCCACCACCAGCCAAGCACGCTTGAGATGTCATCACTGTCTCGTCGATGATGTTATTCATCTTCGTGCTAGTGATCGTATCAGTAGGCGTAAACGTGTAGGTTGTATTAACTGCACCCATAAAATTATTTCTGTGAGATGATTTGTCTATTTGTCACTGATCCAGCGACTTTGATTGAGTTTATCTTGGCCGAACCCTGCGTTCTTGTCAAGATCATGGTTCCTGTATAGCCTCTAATGCCACCAAGTCTGCACCTAATACTAGCCGTTTCGGATTCTGAAGCGTTTGGTGATGATAATATCTCTCCATTTAGGAATGTAGTGGTGGTTCCAATTGACTCAGCGTTGTCTGGGTCTTCAGAAGCAAACTCAATTAAGTATTCAGAGCTTTGATTTGGAAGACCCTGCATTGTGATTTGTGCATCAGTGTACCTTTTGCGCTCCATAGTCTGCAAATCATAGCCACGTGTGGTTAGTTTTGCTAAAACAGGAGAAGATGTCTTTTCGTCATTGATATTCGACACGCTAATACTGTCGTTTTCACTATCAAAAGCCTCCAGTTGGTGCAATCCACCGTTAGCGGTGACTGCATACAGGTTGTTTCTCACACCTGCGCTTCCAACAATAAGGTCTTCGATCAAGAATCTTGAATCTCCAAAGGTATCTAGCGATTCCCATCCACCATTTAAAAAGTTGTACACCAAAATTGAGTTATTTCCGCGAGCGTCATTGATTCCGGGTGCGGAATCCAACGGAACTGCAAGGTAATACCTGTTGTCGAATAGCATTCCAACTGACTTATTGGACAAGTCCTTGTTGAGCCTGTCAATATATGGCTGGATGTCTTTGGAAATTGGCTCCTCGGCCCCACGAAGGTTGTAATCGTTTAGGAATTCAACACTGTAAACACCATCGTCGGATAGGAACATCATGGTGTTAGCCCTCATCACTACAGACTTACGAGCCAAACACCCAACCTCGGAGGTTAGCTCTGTAACGCTGGTGTCCAACAGACTTCCTTGTGTTCCTTTAATCTGATGCAGGCTATTTCTGTTGAGAACGATCAATCGGTCCTCGTAGAACCCATGCATTCCAACCACATAGTCGGCAGTACCACCGCTAATTCGGAACTGATTTTCAATCTGGTCGAATGTAGTTGTGTCTAAAATGTCGGAAACAGCAATCTCGTCGGTGATCTTGCGGTCAGTATAGGTGGCTGCGTTATATGCTCCTGACTGGTCGTAGTAATACGGAACCCACAGGCGGCGTTGGAAGTGAATTCCCCAAGGAGCACCCGGCTGGTGCATAAATCCACCACCCACGCTGAACTGACCACCAAACTCAATTTGTTGTGATCCTGTTGCGGTGAAATTGGCTACTGGAGCAATAAATTTAATGTTGCTGGTTGAAGCAAATGATACCTGAAAGTCTTTTCCAACAATCGCTGAAAATTCAGGAACGGTGCTTTCATAAACATGAATTACGTCTCCAGCAAAAACAGTGCTGTTAGAAGTAGTTAGGCTTATAGATACTTCGCCATTTAACGCCGTAATGTTTGGACCAACCCCAGTAAATACCTGCGGCTGCGTATATGCTCCTCCGGGAGAGAACGTAAAACCATCTGTAATAGTCGCAACATCGACATTGAATGTGACATTCTGAGGTGCGCCAGTAACTGTTATTTGGAACGTGTCTTGTCCAGTAACTGTTCCAACGGTCTGCGTTCCGTTAGGTGGTGTGCCACCAGTTAGACCAGCAACCGTAATGCTTGTTCCAGTTACCAACCCATGCTCTCGCATGCGAATGGTGACAATGTTGCCAGCAACGCCAACGGTCCCGTTGTTCTGCACCGCTGAAATGATCGGCCTGCCATTGGGATACCATTCCAGTGCCTGTTTGCCATCGCGGAACAGCATCACCTTGTCGAACACCTGAATCATGTCTGTGTCCTCACCTAAGGCAGTTCCAGCAGGATACGGAATGTTCTCTGGGACGTAAGCAATGTTTGCCTCAACCTGAGCCAAATCAATCTTCTTTGCCACCGTATCCAACGCGACAATCACATACTCCTTGTTGTTGGTATTTGGGTCGCTGAACAAGCAGGACGCACGAACATTAGCGTTAGCGTTGTCGTTGATCGGCATCTGGGATAATGTGCCAGTGCCAGAGACAGCAGTAACTCCAGTAACTGGGAAGCTTAACTGGTTGGCTGAGACATACGTCAGAATCTTGGCTCCGTTATTGTTAGTGCCAGTAAAGGTCAAACCAGCAACTACGGCATGCCCACTAGAACCAATCTCAAATCCATGATTTGCAGACATGGTGATGGTCACCACGTTAGATGCATATGATGCAGACGAAATAGTCTTTGCAACGTCAATCAGGTAGAACGGCAACTGCAATGGATCACCACCAACTGTGAGCGCACCAGTCCTAGACACTACCACCTTGCGGGGCTTCCAGTATCCTTCCATGCGTCCGTTCAGGGACTCGCGCACTTCTCCGGGCTTTAGCTGGTTGAGTTGTAACCGCTGGTTAACGCCAGCAAATCCACGATCTCCATCCTCGGAAATCGAGTCGTCCATCCCGCCCGTGGACCGAAATTGCGACATTACGCAAAGTAAACGATCACAACGCCAGAGGTGAGGACAACCTGCGAGAAGTTGCCGCCGATACCCAACCCAGCAGGGAGCGTGATTGACTGCAACCTAGACGCACCAGAGACATTGCCAGAGGCACTCGCCACGGTCGCTAGCACAGCGTCATTCACAACCTGAATCCAGCGGATGTTGCCAGTGTAGGTGGTGGCAGCGGTCGAAAGCACAATGCTTCCACCTTGGCCTTGGAGGTCGTATGCGACAGGAGAGGACATGAATTATATAAGGTTAAAACCCGCGCCTTGCAGGCATATCTCCAAATGCGGAGGGAATTACCATGCGTCAAGGGGGAACTTGTGGGGTTGACAGGGTGCTAGTCAACCAACAGCATCCAACCAACAACACCTCCCACGCCTCTCTACGATGCGCACCAAGGGAGGTTGCTTTTTATCCTGTGTAGCTCAGCGGCACCATCAGTCCAGCGTAAGTAAAGTGCCACCCACGGGTTCGCGTGCCGAGTACCAAACGCTCTTGCAGAGGCGCGGGGTGGTAGTGTCAAGTTGCAGGGGGAACGCTAACTTGGCAAGTTCCCAGTCGGGAACATTGGGTGGGAATGGATGGGATTGGATGAAGATGTGCGTGATCGGGAATAGGCCCTTTGTACAATTTTTGAAGGGGGGGTTAATCGTCCCCGCTTTTTTCGTCGTCGGAAATTTCGACCCCCTCCCCCCTACTACTTGTTACAATGTGTATAATGCGGAGTTCTGTTCCACGGGATTGCCCAGCATCTATCGGTGTTCCACGGGATTGGGTGGTCTCCAATCTGTAATCAACCCGTTAGTTGGTGGTCTCAACACTAGATATGGTGGTGGTGCTCGACCCTCGCGTGCGTGTTGACGATTCTTTCGCGGAAAGTGCGAACGATTCCCAGCCCTCTGTCCCTTGATTCCTGTCCCAAATCCCTACTTCGCACCAGAATGCCCTGTATGCTCTTTGCCCTATCATATGGAGTCAGCACCCACAAGAAAGCCCCAGACGCTGTGTGAGCGATTCTGGGGCAATCTAGAGGGTATCTGGCGCGGTTTGGTGGAGGATGTTGGCTGTAGAGGTCAAACAAACTCCTGATATTGGCCATTGAGGCGCAGTGGCAGGACTACATCGCGCCTGCCGTTGCGTAGCTTGCCCACCTTGAGTCCGTCCTCGGCGATGAACAGGAGAGCGTCAGCGTCCTGCTCGATGGCTCTGGATTCGCGCACCTGATTGTTGTCGTTCAACTGGCTTGCGCTGATGACCGGGCATTGCAGGTGCTTGGCTAATTGCTTCAATCCTCCAGAGACTCTGGCGACTTCCTCTTCCCGTGACTCTCGGCTTGAGCGTGATCCTCGGATCAGTTGCAGGTAGTCCACGACCACAAGATCGAGGGAGCCGTGCAGGTCACGGATGCGCTCCGCCTCTGCTGCGATGCTGTCTATGCTCTGGTTGGAGCTAGAGTCTATCCACAGGGGAGCTGATGAGATCTGCTCAACTCCGCGCTGGATTTTCTGTAGTTCATGCTTGGCTGCGCTGCGGGGCTGAGTGATTGACCCGTAGTTCGTGTGGGTCATGGTCGAGATTAGCCTTCCGATCACCTCATGCGTCATCATCTCAAGCGAGTGGATTGCGACTGGTCGCTGGTCTGCGATAAACTTGCTGGCGATCTGGAGCATGAGCACGCTCTTGCCTCGGCTTGGTTTTCCGGCAATGACCCAAAACTCACCCGGTCGCATGCCACCGCAGATCTCATCCAACTCTGCGATGCCCGTGCTCATTCCCGGCAGTCCGCCCGAATTGTAATCCCTCAGCATATTCTCAATGAACTGCTTGCTAGCCTTGTCAGCGTCGATGCTGCGCTGCTTCCCGCTCACCACCTGCTGTAGGCTTTGGAGGGTTGTACGGAACGAGGCAATGGCTCCTGCTGCATCATCTGCTGTGGCTATCTCACGGGCGGCAGATTGTGCCATCCTGCGTGCTTGGTACTCCTTGAGGGTGGAGACCCACTGCGTCCATCCTGCTGGAGTTGGAGCGTAGCTGTAGCACTCGACCACCTGTGATGCTCCACCGATCCTTTCGAGCTTATCTTGGTCGGTTAGATGTTGCACGACAGCGATCAAGTCAAACTGGTTAGCATCGGATGCTGGAAGCTCTCGGCACACCTGCCACAAGGTCTTGGTGTCGGGGTGGTGGAACGAGTCTGCGCTGAGTCCATCAGCGGCAGCGCGCTTGAGCAAGGATGCGTCCTTGAGGATGGATGAGATGACTGCCTTCTCGGAAGTGTGAGCGGATGGTATGGTTAGTTCTGTGTTCATTGTTCTGTTGGTTAAATTCCGAATTGGTCGGAGGTCTGTGGTTTTCCTACTGGCTTGTCCTTGGCCTGCCAAGTCCTTACTGCTGCCTTCCACGATTTCATTGGCGACTTCCCGATCACCCAGCCTTTAGACTCGTAGTAGTTGATGAACTGCTCGGCCTTGAGGAAGCGTGGAGTGAGGGTCATTCCGTAGGCGTGAACTTCATGGATGGTGGGCTTCTGGAATCTCTTGGGTTGCTCCCCTTCTTCCCCTGTATGTTCTCTTGACGGTTCTTTAGTAAGGGTAAGTCCTATGGTGGGACCTGTAGAGGTCTCATGGTGGGACTTCTGGGGTCTCACTGTGGGACTTGTAGAGGTCTCACTGTGGGACTTCTGGATTTGGTAGATCACCTCGTTTCTACCACGGTGACGCTCGACAAGACCGCTCTTCTCCAGCTCGTCCAATGCTCGGAATACACTGCTCCTCGCCAACCCCGTCTCGGCGGCGATGGTGTCAATATGTGGCCAAGCTTTACCCTCATCGCTTGCGTTGTCAGCAAGCTTCAGCAGGACCAGTTTGGCGGCGAGTGACGACACCTGCGTCTTCCAAGCCTGTGATATCATGTGGATGCTCATTCCTGCTCGAAATTGTCCTGAATGAATTTGATGAAATGCTCTATGGCTCGGCTGCGTGACTTCTCACCTCGGAAGTGTTGTCTTTGCAAGTGTCCTAGTATCTCCCATGCCTCTGGCGACATGGTGATACTACGAGCGATGCGGTGCTGTCCTGTTGGTAGTGGTTTGCGACCACGCTTATTCTGGCTCTGGTTCATTTTTTATATGTTCTGTTAGGTCGCGGATTGCGAGTTCAAGCAGGTCTATCTCCTGTGTGAGGCGAGGTGTCTTCCCGTGCTTCTCGGCCTTGAGCCTGCGGAAGTACGCTTCCTTGAGTGTGGTGAGGATCAACCCTCTTGCGGTTAGTTCGTGTGGCATTTGTGTGGCATTTCGGGCAGCTAGGTGACGAACGGAATTCTGAGATTGCTTTCGGAATTCCGCAGGTCGCGCAGATGCGCCAGTGTATTTGTGTCATGGATAATTTCTAGAGTCGTTGTCGTGATCGGGTGAGGTGAATGGGTCTGGATCGTGCGGCCAAGTGGCGATTCGTTTTAGTCGTTCGTTCTCTGACCTTAGCTCTCGGCACACGCTCGAAAGACGATATTGCTCGCGTGCTTTGTGAAGCGCGTCTTGCAAAAACGAATTGCTGTTCAAAAGCCCATCGATTTCAATGTATAGTTCCTTGACATGTTTCTGTGCCTCATCCCGTTCAGTAGCGAGTTGCCTTTGCAGTTTATCACGCTCGACGATCAACGCATTCTCACGCTGTTGCGTCTCACGCAGGATGCGGCACAGGCTTGTTACACGAATATGTTCTGACGCTGGTCGTCCGCAGCAGCCACACTCGTAGTCGGTGTTGGCTACCCAGTCCTGCAAGCAGGTTGGGCATTCGTTGTGGTCGCTCATTCTTCCACCTCCTCGTCGAAAGAGAAGATTAAATCAAGCTCTAGCCAGATGCCGTGATTGATGCGCTCGGCAAGCAGGTCTTCGTCGGGTGTATCTGTATACTTGTGGGCGCGATGGTAGCCATACGAGATGCCATCGTCGATAGCACGCTCAAGCAGTCTTCTTATGTTCGGTTTCATTGTTTTGTTCTGTTGGTTGTGGTTGTGGTTTGCGGAATATGTCGTCGTAGTTCTGACCGTACACGGTCGGGTCCACGGGCCTTGGTGTGTCTCCTTTTCCTGCGCTCATGTTAGTGGGTGAGTTCGTAGAGTACGATGATTGCCGCGACGAAGATGCCGCCAAGCAGTGCCGCGAGTGCCATCGCAAGCCATAGTGGTGGTTCTGGGAGTGGCAGGGGAGCGGGGAGCAGGTGGATGACACCAGCACCGTCCCTTGGGTCTGATGCATCTGGTGGTAGCACCCAGCCGTTGCCGTCAGGGGTGATAAATGTGCCACCCTTCCAGACTCCTTTGGAGGAGTCTAAGCCAAGAGCAGTATGACCGCAGTAGTAGGCGAATGTGTTTGGTTTCATTAGTAAGAGATTTCAACTCCTTTCCATTCAAGCTTGTCGATGACCTGAGAGACCACAAGGTCACGGTCGATATTCTCGTCGTAGTGCAACTCCATGACTGCATCGCTGATGCGAGCGATGACGTTGTACGCTGTGTAGTCTGCGCTGTGGTTGATGCCTTTATAGGCAGCAATGCACAGGTCGATGATTTTCTGTTCTGTTTTGTTTGGTTTCATGTGTGTGGTTGGTTGATAGTTATGCTTTGATTGCTGGCTGGGTAAGTTCAAAAAGACTCTCGTATGCTTTAGCATAAGCCTTGCTGTTGCGGCGACCACTCAGCTTGGCTACTTTATCAATGACAATGTCCGCTGCCGATTCGGAAATCTTGCAACCATTACGAATCTGAGAAACGATGCTGTCTACAAACTCATTGCGGCCATCTCCAATGTATTCCCACTGGTGGCTACCAGTCTGAACATGCTGTGGGTACTCACGATCAAAGATGGCGGCAATGTGAGCGAATGACGCAGCACGCTCCAGTCGTTCTGACTCTTCCGCATCACGGTCGGATTGACGTTCTGCGAGTTCCCTTGCGACCAATGCCTTGGCAAGCTCAACGGTCTTGGCATACTTGCTGGAGTTCGCTGAGTTCTCGCAAAGCCATACGAGATAGCCAGCATCATGCTCACGAACTTCGTGAATAGACTGTCCTGCGTATTTGCCACCTTGCAGAATGCTCCAGTCGATGTCACGACGAGTTCCTATAGGCAGCACTTCAAAGTCTGCGACGAGCGGACCAAATGCGCGTGCCTTGGCGATTGCCTCGTCCTTGTCAATGCTCAGGTTGCGGATGTGGTAGTCACGGGTGATTGTCTCTCCTTCAGTACCCCATGACTCGTCGAACGAGTGGCGCAGAGTGTAGTAGTTGGACTTGGACCCGGTAGAGATGTAGTAGCGTGAGTTCATTGGTTCTGTTGGTTGGTGTTGCCTGCTGGCAACGAGAAGACAATCCACCATGTGTTGAATTTAATCAACAGAAAAATGCAGAATGGATGAAGAATCCTCTGCAACCCGCTTAAACACTAGGAATTATTTTACTCCAATTCGTCGTCGAGACCGGGGTAGGACCACATTGGGGCTGGTTCTGGGACATCTTCAGGCGAAATTCCACGCTCGTCGATGATCAGTGCTTTGGCAAGGATAGCGTAGTTGACGAGGTCGAGGCAGGCATCCTCCGCAGACTCATTCGGTACAGCTAGCTTGCCATCATTTGCGAACGAGCGCAGGCGTTGCAACTTGTCCTGCATGCGTAGCAGCAGACCAGTGATAGGATGCAACCCTAGTGACTCACTCGCTTTGAAGTTTGCTAATGCATCGTGTGCATGCTCACCTCCAGAGTAGTCGTTATTTTTTACATCCATGATTGCCAACGCTTGTCGGCAAGTTTCCGTATGTACTTTCAGTAGTGCTTGTTTGTTCATTTGGTTTTGTTTTCCATGTTTTATAGTTACTCTCGTCGGCAAAGAAAGGGTCATTCTTCAGCAACCACCGCTCGCACGCTCGGCGCACGTCTAGGAACATCTCCTGCGGGAGACCATCTTCAGCTAGTGTTGGGTTGCGTACAAACCTAGGCATAGTCGTTGTCGTTTGGGTAGAACATAACAAGACAGACAACTGCCATGATCACCAGAAAAGATGTAATGTCCTCATGCATTGAGTAGTCGGTATTTGACCTTTGATAAGTCCTCACAAGCTTTCACCAACTCAGACGCATCGTGTGCGTTAGTGAGTTCAGCTAGCTCTTCCTGCAAACACTCCAAGCAGACTCGTCCACCTCTGGCTGCACGCTCGCAGTCGTCACGCTCGCACGTGCTGTACGTGCTAGGCCACAGTGGGAATTGATACTGAATGTCGTAGATGATTTGTTCTATTGATCTCATGATAGGTCTAGCACTTTGAGTTCGTATCTGTTGGTCTTATCGTTCTTCTTCCACCCGTGGATCAGAATCTTCCACCCAGCCCTGCGTAAGCAGTCTAGGTATGGTGACTCGGACATCTTCTTGGCTCGCGCAGACACATTGTTCCAAGATGTAGTCTGGACCGCAATGGTCTCGCTCCCAGCGCATGCCAGCACGTCCACGAATCCAAACAGGTCTTTGCGGCGGCGTGAGAACTGACACCAATGCTCGACCACCTGAACGCAGTCTGTGGCCTTGCGTAGTTCCTTTAGTGTAAGCTGTGTGGGTGAGGTTTTCATTTGAGCTTCTTGATCACGAATGTAGCCTTCTCGCGGAATACCTCGTCGTTACGGGTAAGGAAGTCTGCACGCTCCTTGGCTGCGATGACGGTGGTATGGTTCTTCCTCTGGAAGATGCGAGCGGTATCGGCAAGCGTGTGGTCCTCGCTAACCAGTGCCATTGCTAGCGTCCTAGCCTGCGATGGTACAGGCTGCTTGTCGTAGGCGAATATCTGAGCTGGATGCACTCCAAATGTATCAGCAACTGCGCTGATGATTCGCATGGCTTTATTCTTGGACATGCGGTGACCCAACTCCGCGCATAGCTCGTCGGTGGTAAGGTCGGAAACGTGTGTGACTTTCATTAGAAAATGTTTGCCCTGCGCGCAACCCTCGGAGCCAAGGGACAGAACCCACCTGCACGCTGGTGGTGATTGTTATGCGTTATTAGCTACTAGGTCAATAGCAGAGCAGCGGACGATGATGCCGTTGCCCTTAGCTGGAGCGAACTTGTCTACCCGATGTTCTAGGTTGCGGATGTATGCTACTTCGTTTGCATTACTAGGTATGACCCTATAGAAGTCACCCTTGATTTGCCTTGAATTGAAGACTGGTGTTCCGTAGCGCATATCCTTCTCCTCACGAATGATATCGGGATTTTTGACTTTGGTTTTCGCGCCAAATTTAAGTGTACGTGTGATGTAGTTCATGGAAAGTGATTTGCCCTATGGTGAACCCTCGGAGCCAAGGAATGCGATGATCATGTCACCAATCATGAATGGGAATTAGAAAGGAATCTCGTCGGTCTCTTCCTTAGCCGCAGGTTTAGCCGCAGCCTTGTCGTCGATCTTCAAGCTAATGAACTTGCCAGACTTGCCCTCGCGGAGCCATCCAGCTAGTTGATACTCCTTGCCGTCAACGTCGATCTTGCCCTTGTATGCAGGACGCTTTGGGTTGTCGCCCACATCGTTCTTAAACAGAATGCCCGTATTTGTGTTGTCGTAGTTACTCATGGTTTACTTTTGTTTTGTTGCCCATTTGGGGGGGGAGATTGTTTGGATGCCATCAATTGCAGGTGGGAATGTTTTCGTCTGCACGCACTGGTTCCACTTGGCTAGTGCCTGCATGTAACCTTGCCTTCCAAGCTTAATGAATTCCTCGTCGAGCAGGACGGTTGCCATCTCGAAAGGACGATCAACTGCCATGAAGACGATGATGAACTCATTGCGTTCTTCGCCAGATGCCATGTTCCACAGGTCGAGGTAAAGTGCAGCCTGCCAGTGGTAGCCTCTGTTGATGATGAGCGAGGTCAGTTGCTCCAAGCTCTCAATGCTCTGGGTGGTTTTTAGGTCAATCAGCGACAAGCCCTCGGACGGCACAAGGTCGATCATGCACTTGCAGGATGTGCCGAAAACCTCGGCAAACACAGCAACCTCAGTGCGGTAGTCTGGAAGATGCTCGATTGCAGGATTTTTGCGAAACGCATAACCCGCTGACTCTGCGCGGATGTACTCGTCTGCTGTAATCACCTTGAGGTTAGTCATGCTGTCGCGCCACTCACGTGCTTCCTTGGTGCGAAAGTCGTTATATGGTGACACGATGTATTCCACTTCCAGCTTGTGCGGCTCAAGGCAGGCAGTGTGGTACAGAGTGCCAGTACGCATGGCTGGGGTGCTTTCCCTGTCCTTGCTTTTGTTGTACCATCTGTACGGACTCTGGTTAAAGTCCCAGAGCAGGGATTTGCTCACGGGACCAGAAAGGTCTCTGGGTGTTGCGGTCTTGGTGTAGTATTCCTCGCCAAGGTTTTGAATGATTTTCATATTAGCGTCCTGAGTGTGTTCTGAATATTTGTCCGTTGCGTTTTACCTGTCCGTAGCCGTTGTAGCCAATGACTCGGCGGCGGGAGGTGTCTACTGGTTTGGGTTGCACTTGAGCCTCGACCAACTCCTTGCGTCTTTGCTCGGCGGCAGCAGCCTCGGCGGTAAGTTGTGCGTAGTAAGCATTTGCGTTCATGCAGCACCCCCTAGCTTCTTGGCCTTGGCATCTAGGCTTGCGTTAGCTTTGGTCACAGCAGGCTTGGTGAGTTCGCTGAGGGACTTGACTGCGAGGTACTTCAGAAACGCCTCCTCGTCCACTCCAAGCCCCTCCATACGGGTCTTGAGCGATGCGATGTCATCCTTGCTCGCTGGAGCCGCAGTACGGGCGTGTGCAGCAGATTGACCATCGTCGTCCTCTTGGGCGATGCCAGTCATCGCAGCGAGAGCATAGCGACGAAGATAGGTGGTTGACGCTCCCACACCCTGCGCGTCAGACTTGGCTGGGACGCATGATGCAGTGCTGCTGATATATCCACCCTCGGCGTGGAGGATGGTTGTGGTGACACTCACTAGACTGCCGTCATAGGAGGTGGACTGGACGATAGACAGACCATGCGAGGCGAACACAGGTCGGACTGTGTTGAGTACCTCAGCGAGGTCGGCATAGCGATTCTTAAAATGTGGGTTGATGCTACCCTTGGTAGCGTTCTCCACTTCTGACTGTGCTTGTGCTAGAGCTTTGTTCAGCCCTGCGGTTGTGTGTTCTAGGTTCATTGGTTTGTTCTATTGGTTGCTGGTATTGTGACCAGTTGTTGATAGCAAACAGCAATTTAGACTTGCGGTCAATATTTTTTTTGCAGGGAGATGTAACCAGTTGCATTCCAATGTCTTACGACTTGCTTTGGATGCCAGTCTGCCATGAATGATCGTGGGCTTTTTGTATCACACACGCAAGTAATGTAGGTTACACCCGGCTCGTAACGCAACTCGTTATAGGGCTTCTTGCAGCTACACTTACGCATGAGGCGGCGTGCCTCGTCGAACTCCCAGTCCTCGTCGGTCATCGGTTGCTCTCTGCCCATATCAACCCTGCATTGGCGGCGGCGTACGATAGGTACACCAACGCCCACGGTGCGTCACCTTTCAGTGCGTAGCTTGCCCCGGCTGCCGTGTAGAGTAACATAGCAGCTAGGACAATTATTTGCTCAAATGCCATACATTCTAGGCAATGGAGTAGAAGAAGTTTCTCGTCGTTTTACGGACGTTAATCTTCCCTGCCTTGACTGCGTCATTCAGCATGCGCCTTGAGGCATGGATGCCCATCTCAATCTTGTCAGCGTACTCTTGCACGGTGAACTCGTCGTCTCGTTGCTTCTCTGCTGCTCCAGTAAGGAGTATGGCTTGTTCTAATGCGCTTAACGCTACTTCTGCTTTTGTTTTCATTGGTTTGTTTGGTTTGGTTTTGTTATCAGAGAATTCCATGAGGGCTGACCCATACGCCATCCTCGTTGGTCGCGTGCCATGCCTGCCACGAACCCGTCTTGGTGTTGATGAGTCCAAACAGGAATCCCTGCCTCCATCCATGCTTGGCTTGGTATCGGTCCGCATAGGTCATCTGGTCGATGTCAGCAAGACATCCAACTGAGAATGCCATGCCGCCATCCAAATGGCGAGCGTGATAGGTGGCTGGGGCGTGTACGTGACCGTGGATTACACTACCCCACCCGTCGAAATGTGCCTTGGCTGCGTGAATGGAGGACTTGAACCCGTGAATCAACTTTGGTCCACCCTCTGGAAGCCGCAGGTAGCGTGATACGTGATAGGGGCAGGTCTTTATTTTTAGCGTCTTGAACTCGTCCTCAAGCATGCGCCAGTATTCGGTGCAACGCTCGCGCAGCATGCCGTCAGCGCAGTGGGTAGAGTGCAGGGCTAGCCTATCATCGTGATTCCCGATTGTGAGGTAATGGGGCTTGTACTCCTGAAGGAACTCCATGCCCATACGGACATCGTCGGCAATGCCGTCTGCCCGCTCCTCAATAGAGGCTCCGCGCCTAAGGGGGCTGAGGTCGATGAAATCCCCCAAATGCACCCTGTAGTCGGGCTTCCACGTCTTCATGAAGGCTAGTGCCTTCTTCTTTGCCTTTTCACAGATTAGGTTGCCGTGATTATCCGCGACTACCATGAACTTTTTGTAGGTCATTGTTTTGTTGGTTTGGTTTGCAGTTTGTCCCAAGCAGGGAAAAACAAGTGGTCCAAGCACCTGACAACACCCTCTTCAACTTCCTCGAAAGGTTTGCAGTGACCGATGCCTCCGATAGCGAAAGCAGCGTGCATCATTTCGTGTCTGAGTGTGTCAACCATGTCCTTGGTATTCCCCTTCCTAAGTGCTATCGTGAGATCGTCAAGCGAAAAACTACCGAAATCCTCAAGATTCTCGACAACGGTGATCTTCACGCGCAGCCCGCCGATTGGGATATGCTTTGGAAAGTTCATTTTGGTTTGGTGAATTCCATGTGCATCGCGTCTCTCCCCCAGAAAGCTCCAGCGGGAGTTGCTCCTTCCTTTGCAAACTCCTCCATCACCTCTATAGGCATGTTGGCACTGCTGGGCCAAGCCTCGCGGTTGCCATTCGTGCTGGGGGCAAGGTCCACGGCGGCACCCCTAGCGTGCAGGGAGGGCAGTGAGCCTCCGCGCATGGGTCGGTTGTTGTAGCATCCTGCGTACTCCTTCAGCACCCACGCATGAGGTGTTTTGGATAGCTTCTCAAGCACCCTGTGGAGGCTGGGAGCTACCTTGTGGTGGCAGCGGATCGTTCTCACGTCCTTGCCGTCATAACGCACGCCTAGGTCGCTGACAACTAGGCTAACTAGCTGTGACTCGTCACCTGCCTTTCCGTAGTAGGCAGTTAGGGAGGCTTGGTCAGAGTTTGGCCAAGGATTGCGTTCTAGGGGCATAAATGCCCTTAGGTGGGCCTTGCATGCCTTTATGGATGCTGGACCCCAGAACCCGTCTGGAGTCGCTCCTACGCGCTGCTGGAGCGCAATAATTTGATTGTGGTTCATGGCTGCTTGAATTGCGGTTAACAGGTCAAGCTAGCGTTGACCTACTCACCAATTTCTAATCAGCTTCCAGAGGGAAAGCAACCCTACTATGATACCAATCCCAAGCGAAGTCATGCGGGTTCCCCACTCCAGTTGCTCTTGGAACGAGGTCACAAACCCCAGTGCCGGGGCTGCTGTTCCTACAAAACCGTGCAGGAGGTCTCTGCCTTGATCAGCGGTCATTTGTTGTCCCTAGCTTTGATTAAGCCGAATCCTGCGGTGACTGCGGCAAATGCGCCAACAAAGTCGGGTGCGCCACCATTAAGGAGTTGAATGCCAACGTTGGAAAGTGTGGCGACGATAGTGAGAATCCCAAGTGCGGTAGTTTTCATAGTGTATTTATTTAATTGTTATGCGACTTTACGTGCAATGATATAAGACCTTTTCCTTGTGCTGTTAGCTACAGCACTAGCTGAACTTTGGCAAAACTCAAGTGAAACTTCAGTATTGTTAGTGAGAACCTCAAGAAGACCCATAAGTTGTCTTTTGTTGGTCAAAAGCGAAGTGCTTGTTATGTCCCTTGTGGACAGTGTTGTTGCATCACTAGCTGCAATAGAGTTTGTGGTGTTTCCAGTATCAGATCCATATTGCTCAAATAGAGTGATTCTAATGTTTGAGCTTGCTCTAAGTCCAAACAGGTAACCACCGTTCCCGATTGCAGTTGAACTAGCGGCAATGCATGAGTCAATCTGATACATACCAACAGGAAGGGTGACAGATGTCAGCTTAATTGGGGTAGTGTTTGTGGATGACACACTTTCAGTTTTGATTCCAATATATGCAGTTCCATATCTGGTATCACCAAGTCCAACGGTAAGTGCACTTGAGCTGTTGGTAATGGACTGACCAGTGAGCTGTAGTTGACCAGCAAGAGTCAACGCTACGGATTCGACCTTCGCCTTGATGTAGTTCCAAACGGTGCTGAACTTCGACTTGCGGGTTTGATTTGGTGTGGCTACTGCCGAAACGCCAATGAAGTCATCGTCAGCAACGGTTGCATTTTCCGTGGAAAGGTTGATCGACTGACCTACAGCAAGCGTTCCGTTGGCTTGGAACTTGGCAAGTTTGTCGGCATCCAGCGCGCCACCGCCACCAGCACTTGCATCAAGCGCAACATAAGTTGCTGCCGTATCAAGAGCAATGGCAGCGTTAACTGCGGCATTGGTGTTCTCTAGTGCGTTGATCGCGTTGCGAGCATCTAGGGCAATAGTACTCAGCTCGACGCTAGGGATTGGGAATGCTGTAAAGGACATGGTGTTGTTTAGTAATTTAGTGTGATTGTGTCTCCATTAACGGTAATTGCATCACCAAGGTAGGTGATCATAACTGGTTCCCTGTCGAGGACTGAGCTTACCATTGAGATTGCTAGTGCTAGTGCGTTCATGATTAGTATCTATTCTGCATGTTAGCGTTTGTAAACACGCGATTCGCAACAATCTGAAGGGTGTGCTGCTCGTCAATACGGATCATCTCGTCCTGCAAAAGACTATCAGCCTCTTGGTCGGCAAGTGCCGCCTTCTCCTGCTGACCTTCTGCGCGGAGGTAGTCGGCGTATGTGCCGTGAGCCAAGTACTGATACCACTCAGCGGGGATAGCAGATGTCTCTCCAGCACTGTCTCCGTAGGTGTCGTTGAGCTGTGCCTTATAGGTCACAAAAGCCGTAGCTGGGTTAAGGTTACCAGTGATGATAGTAGCACCAGTAGCTGTGATCATCATGTCGTACTCCTGTACGGATGCTACAACATATGGTTGCTGACGATGAACTCGCAGGAACGTGTCGATTGTATCCTTGCCAGTTTCGGCAAATGGAATGTAACCAAGTGCTGGTCGAGCAGTTCCAGTTCCAGTACCAGCGGCGGTTGCCACAAAGTACACACCAACGTCATTGCTGTCAGCACCAATGGACACAAAGTTTGTATTACCAACGGTGTCTATAAAGTAAGAAACACCAGCGACAATTGCGGTTGCGGCGACAGGATCGGATGAGAAATAACGGGGTTCTCCAATCTTCAGGAAGCGAGGCCAATAGTTAGTAGCACGAAACGCACGCAATGCCCTGCGATTGATAAGTGCCTTGATGCGGGGAGTTTCAATTGATGCGAACACCACGCCGCACAGGGCTTGAATAAGCGCAAATAGTTCAGCGTAGGTCTTGGTCTGCATCAGATGTGTCCTGCTCTAAGGTGTGATTGTGACTTGAAGAAGTCTCGGACAAACTCTCGGTCGTCCCAGCACTCGGTCCCGTACTTGTTAGCTAAAAGAAAGTATTCATGCTGTGGAATTGCCCCAATGGGTTTCCCTAGCGGTGATTTTGCATCCTTCATCATACGTGCTTCAGCGGATGCGGCTATTTCACGTTTGTTTTGCATTGCCTCCTTGAGCGCACGTCCAGAGCATAGCTCCTTTACGAGTGCGTCAGTGAGTGCGGTGTCGCAGATCATTGGTAAGTAAAAAAGGGGCAGGAGGGTGTTTTAAGTCCTCCCACCCCGATTATGGTTTAGACATTCGAGGCAATCGCACCGGGATCAAGGATCGTCAAGCAGACGAGCCATTCACCAGCGGTCACGCTACCAACCGAACCACCGAACTTAGCAAAGATCGGAAGTGCGGAAGTGGTCGCGTTTACAAGACCGGGTTCGGTGTCCAATGCATCACCCGTGTTGAACTTGACCTTGTCGGTGTTAGCGTCGAGGTCGAACGAGGCGATGAGGTTCGTTGCGGTTCCAGAGATCGTTCCAACAGAAACCGTCAAGTCAGACGGTCCAGCGGAAGCGGTCGTTTGGAACAACGCAGCTTGCGTCACAATACCACCAGCAGGCAGTAGGGCAACGGTCTTTTGCGACGAGGTGAGATAACCCGACGAAGCGAGTTCAGCACCAGTGATACGGAACGAGTGGGTGAAACCACGCGATTCTTGGTTAGCAAGTTGAGGCATATTCTTATGTCTTTCTAGTTAGTTGTTATGATTAAGATTAGGAATAAGCGATCTTGCCGTGTGCTTGTGGGTGTTTGACAACCAGCGTGCCAGCAACGTCGATATAACCACGCTCGCCACCACCTTGGTTCTCAAGGCGGGTAGCACCCATCGGGATGAGGGTGTTAAAGCCAAGATACTTAGGATTGATGACATAGCCAACACCACCAGTGGTGACGGGCATACAAGCTGGATTTGAGTTCACTATTTTCACGATACCAAAATCAGAATCATACACGTTGACAGCGAGCGTGATTTGCTTGCTGACGGCGTTTTGATTGACATGGTATGTAACACCAGCCGACGAAGGCGTGGCGCGGGTGAAGTTGCTGATCACCCGGCGAAGGGCAACATCGGCAACAAGCGTGAGCGAGTTCATCTCACCATTCTTGCTGAAGATCGAACCAATCATACCGTTGAAGGCAGTTTCGGTAGGAGCGGCAGTAAGGATGGAACCAGTCGGGGTGCGATAGGCAGCAGGAACAGCATTCGTGGCTTGTGCAGAGTCTTGAATCCATTTGCCAAGTCCGCGCATGCCGTAGGGAGTACCAGCACCATTCTCAACGGTCATTTCGTTGCTGGAGGCGATGGTGGCTTCCACGTCACGCTTGATGCTACGCATAGCCTTAGCTTCAGCTTGGGCAATGTTAGCAGGGCCAACGCTCGTCACTGCTTGTTGCAGGTTCGAGACGAGGTAGTCGCGGCGCATGAGTTGGATGTAGTTACCAAGACGGGCACGGTCGGCGAACTGATCGCTGAACGAGGTCACGTCA